>Ga0105160_1000855_pt1 | contig 13148 bp, 13 predicted proteins | sample GXS110809BmetaG_FD_89591 | JGI IMG/M metagenome (GOLD analysis project Ga0105160, IMG submission 89591) | Hot spring microbial communities from Gongxiaoshe hot spring, China to study Microbial Dark Matter (Phase II) - GXS 110809B | ecosystem: Environmental > Aquatic > Thermal springs > Hot... | reverse complement strand
TGTGTTGGGTAAAAGGTATGGCGATCTGGCGGCTACAAGGGTAGTGGTTACTGCCGGCGGCACGCAGGAGCCCATAGATCCCATACGCTACGTGTCCAACTATTCCTCAGGCAAAATGGGATATGCGGTAGCAGAGGCGGCCCGCGACCGTGGTGCCCAGGTCACCTTGGTAACGGCCCCCACTTCGCTCCCCGATCCATATGGTGTTACCATGGTGCGGGTGCGCACTGCTTTGGAGATGAGGGATGCGGTAATACAAGCCTGCCAACATGCTCACGCCCTCATCATGGCTGCCGCCGTGGCCGACTACCGGCCAGCTCAAGTATCTTCCACCAAGATCAAAAGAGGAAAGGCGGAGGCGTTGTCCATTACCCTGGTACATAACCCGGACATCTTGGCTGAGACGCATGTCTTCCCTCACCTGGTTCGCGTGGGCTTCGCCGCCGAGACGGAAGATTTGGTATCTAATGCCCGGCGCAAGCTGAGGGAGCGGTCCCTCCACCTTGTAGTGGCCAACGACGTTACTGCCCCAGGGGCAGGCTTCGGGACCGATACCAACAAGGTAGTGCTGGTTGATGCTCAGGGGGAGGAGGAATTGCCCCTCATGACCAAGTACGAAGTGGCATGGCGTATATTAGACCGGGTGGCATCGTTTCTGAGGGGGGGACAGAGGTAATGAGCGAGAGGTTCGGCCTGGAGAAGTTCACCCGTCACCCCTTTTATCAGGAGGTGAACAGGAGGTTAGTAAAGCTTTCTACCTTGCGCCCGGGCTTTCGGGTGGTGGACCTAGGGGCGGGGACAGGGGCCGTCACGCGCCTCATCGTAGAGGAGGTTGCTGGTGAGGGTGCAGAGGTGATCGCCGTGGAGCCGGCACGCTCGGCCCTTAGCACGGCCCGTCGCAATCTGGCCAACGTCTCGGGTGCGGTAGTGCGGTTCGTCCAGGGCAAGGCAGAGAAGCTCTCCCAGCTGGTGCGTCGCCCTGTGGATGCGGTGCTTTTCTGTAACGCCATTCACCTGGTTCGGGAGAAGGTGGGGGTCCTCCAGGAGATACGGCAGGTGCTGAGGGAAGGGGGGATCTTCTCCTTCAACACCACCTTCTTTAAGGGGGCAGAGCCTCCTGAGAGTTTTCAGTTCTATAGGCGTTGGCTGAGCAAGGCCCTTCGCCTCTTGAAGGCCCGTTACGGCCTCCACCCCTCCCCTGAGAGGGCAGTGGCCAGGGAGCGCCTCTCTTGTGAAGAGTACGCCTCCCTTCTGGCGGAGCAGGGCTTCTGCCTGTGGCATCAGGAGCTGGTGCGCGTGGATATGACACCAGAGAGCTTTGAAGACTTATCGGAGTACAGGCTGTGGATCGAGGGGATCCTGCCAGGGGTGCCACTGGCTAAGGGAAGTGAGGTCCTTAAGGAGACGGTGCGCGAGACCTTCGCTGAGTTGGCGATAACTACCTCGCCTCGTTTGTGGCTCCTTATGGTTGCCTACCGGGCATAGGCTTGGTAAAATTGGGCCATTAAACGAAAGGAGTGGGAGAATCTGCAATGAGTGTGGCGACAATTGGCAGGTGGCTAGTACGGCTGGCCCGCCTCGACTTGGGGGTGCTTGGGGAGGCGGGGTCCACAGCCATGGCTACGGGGCCTCTTCTGGGGATGGCAGTAGGGGCCAGCTTAGCTTCAGGCCTGGGCCCGTGGCTTTGGTGGTTGGGCCAGGACTTACCCAAGAGTGGGGAGGCCTTTCTTAAGGCAGTGATCCTTGGTGGCCTGCTGCAGGTAGCAGTTTGGTTGGGCTGGGTATACGTCTCCTATGTCTTGGCTACTCGTGTTTTAGGGGGTTCGGGAGAGCTAATGGCCGTTTTTCGGGCCATGGCCCTGGCCTTTGCCCCTATGGCGTTGGCGGTGCTCATGTTCATCGAACCGTTGGCTATGGGGTTTGGGGTGTTGGCAGTGGGGGCGGTGGCAGTCCTGAGTCAGGCGGCCTTGCAGTCTACCACTGGCCTCGATTCTGGGCGGGCCTTGGCGGCCAACGTGTTGGGCCTGGTCCTCTTCACGCTGGTGATGTCCCTATTGGGCTCGGTGGGGGAAATAGAGTTTCCCCTAGCAGGACGTATGGGAGGGGTGGCTCCAGGTATATTCTTCTTCAGCTTAGACTAGCCCAGATGTAGCTGGCCCCCTTCATCGGTGTGAAAGAGGCGAAAAAAGGGGTATCCACGGCGGCGGATCTCAGTTCCACCGCCCTCATGGCGTTCCACTATGGTTGCCACTCCCACTACAAGGCAGCCGAGGGCCTCTACCGCCTCTATAGCCCTGAGGGATGAGGCGCCGGTGGTGACCACGTCCTCCAATATGGCCACTGGCAGTCCCTTTATCATCTCGCCTCCACTCACCTCATCTTGGACGCCGTGGCCCTTGGGGCTTTGGCGCACGTAGAAGACCATCAGCTCCTGGGAGGCGTAGCGGAGGGCGGCCAGGGCCACGGCCATGGCGATGGGTATGGCGCCTGTGGCCATGCCCCCTACTCCCTGGGCCCCCCAAGCCAAGACTGGTTCCAGCAGCAGTCGCCCTATCAGCTCTGCCCATCGGGGGTGTAGGGTCACCTGTTTGCCGTCGTAGTAGTAGCGGGAGGTGCCCCCAGAGGTAAGACGGAACTCGCCATAGCGGAAGCAGCGCTCCCGCATCGCCTGGGCCAGAAGTAAGGTCTCCTCCTGGCTGGCCCAAGGCACCTGTTACCCCTCCTGGGCCATGGACAAAAGCAAATGGACTAGGGTGCGGGTGGGGATACCTGTGGCCCCCTTCACCCATATGCCCTTATCCCTGTCGACGTTGTCGGTGGGGGCCATGTCTATATGGACCCAAGGGGTGTCCTCGACGAAGAAGCGCAAGAATTCGGCGGCCGATATGGCGCCCCCGTAGCGGTCGCCTACGTTCTTGATATCGGCCACGTCGCTTTTGATCATCTCCCTGTATTCGGCGATGATGGGGAAACGCCACATACGTTCCCCGCCCCTTTCCCCCGCCTCTAAGACCTTGCGGGCCATATCCTCGTCGTTGGTGAAGAAGCCGGTGGCTGCTGGCCCCAGGGCCACGGCCATGGCCCCGGTAAGGGTGGCCACATCGATGATGGGGGCGAGGCCCAGTTCCCGGGCATAACAGATAGCGTCGGCCAATATGAGGCGCCCCTCGGCATCGGTGTTAATGACCTCTATGGTCTTGCCGTTGCGTGCCCGCAAAATATCACCTGGCTTGGTGGCAGAGCCGGAGGGCATGTTTTCGGCTGCGGGGATGAGGGCGGTGACGTTGATGGGAGGCCGCAGCTTTCCCAAGGCCCACATGGAAGCGATGACCGCCGCTGCCCCTGACATGTCGCCCTTCATCTCTTCCATCCCCTGGGCTGGCTTAAGGGATATGCCCCCTGAATCGAAGGTGATCCCCTTGCCTAAGAGGCCTATCCCCTGAGGAGATTCGGGCCGGCCTCGGTAGCGAAGGATGATGAAGCGTGGGGGCTGGGAGGAACCAGCTGCTACCCCTAGGAGGGCGCCCATATTCATCTCTTTCAGCTCCTCTGGGCCCCATATCTGGCATTCGAGGCCGGCGTCTTGGGCCAGCGTTTGGGCCCGCTGGGCCATCTCCGCCGGGGTGAGTACGTTGGCCGGCTCGTTGGCAAGGTCGCGGGCGATGTTTACGGCCTCAGCCAGGATACGCCCCCTCTCTACCCCCTGACGCAGGGCTTCCTCCTTCCCCGCTTCTGTCTCTACCATAATTAGTTCCTTGATCTCTCCTTCTTCCTCGGTCTTGTAACGGCGGAAGCGGTAAAGCCCCATTACTGCCCCTTCAGCCATAGCCTGGGCGCAGTCCTGAGGCTGGAGGCCCCCTATGCCGGCCCCGAACACTACAGAGGCCACCACATCGGCCCCAAGCCGCCTCAGGTGGCGCAGGGAGACGGCAGCGGCGTCGCGCACTTTTTGAAGGGAGAACTCTTCCTGTTTGCCCAGTCCTACCACTGCCACCCGTGGGGAGGGGAGGCGCCCAAAGGTATGGATCACCGTCACCTCACCCTCCTTCCCTTTGATCTCGCCCTCCTCTATGAGGCGTGAGATGATCCCATCTAGGGCCCTATCTAGCGCCCCAGTGGCGCCCCCTGGGGTCTTTACCCCCTCAAACAGGCCTGCCATCACCGCCTTGGCCTGGACCTGGGTAATATCTCCTGTTTGGATGCGGATCTCCATACCCTCTCCACCTCCTGGCGTCCACGGGTATGATACGGTGGGGTGGAGAGGAGGGCAAGGTGAGGTTGATGGTAAGGTAGGGGCGGTGTTTTAATGAGGGGTGCCAATCTCGTATGGTAGTAGGTGCGGGCTCTTCCATGCTGTCCATCCCTGGCCCAGGCCGCGTGATGGGCGGGAGGATCGCAGCCTAGAGGGTTACAGGTTGCAAGGGATAAACTCTGGGGTCTTTACCCATTGGTGGTGCCGTGTTAGATAAGATCGGTCGCCTTTGGCAGCGACTAGCCCAAGTCTTCAGCTCCCGCGACCTCTTTGAGGCGGCTCTGGTGGCCATTAGCTTTTTAGCCTACTTCGGTGTAAGGGGCCTGGTCATTGACCGGCCAGAGAGGGCCTACTGGCATGCTAGGGATCTGATAGAGCTGCAGAGGAAGCTGGGCATCTTCTGGGAGTATGAGCTCCAAAAGCGCCTTCTGGATAACATATTTATTATTCAGTCCCTCAACATCATCTACTTCTGGCTGCACTTTCCCCTCATCATCGCCTTTGGGATATGGTGTTACTACAATAGGCGCTACAAGTATACGGTATTGCGTGATGCCTTTTTGGCCTCGGGGGCTATCTCTCTCATCATATACTGGTTGTATCCTGTAGCTCCGCCCAGGCTCCTCCCGGAGCTGGCACAACGGTTTGAGCCTGCCGCCCCCATTTATGTCCGAGGGTTTGTAGACACCATGCAGGTCTATCTTGGCTATGCTTATCAGACTCAGGAGACCCGGGCCTTCGTTAATCCCTACGCTGCCATGCCCAGCCTGCATTTCGGCTGGGACATGCTTTTGGGTATAGGGATCATCTGGGCCTTCTGGGGGAGCCGCCTAATATGGCTGGCGGTGCCCATTGGGGTGTTTTTGCCCTTCTCTCAGGTGATAGCCATCAGCATCACCGCCAACCACTTCTTCATGGACGCCTTAGCGGGGGCGGCGGTATCGCTGGTAGGGCTGGGCATAGCCTGGGCCCTACAGAGGTGGTTCTATCCCCGGTTGGCTCTGTGGGGGCAGCACATCTCCTGGCCAGCGATGCGGCGGCTCCTCCTATCTATGGGGACCGATCCCCACCCCCGAGGGGGTAAGAAGGTCCCAGGGCCTAAAGCTTCCTCAACAGCTGGCGAGCAGCGTTGAGGAGAGGGTCCCATACGGGGGCGAAGGGCGGGGCATAGGCTAGGTCCAGGTTGGCCATCTCATGGGCCGTAAGACAAGCGTGGAGGGCAGTGGCTATTACGTCGATACGTTTCCCTGACCCTTCCCCTCCTACGATCTGGCCTCCTAGGATACGTCCGGTGTCTCTTTCTGCCAGGAGCTTCACCGTTATGGGGGCACTCCCAGGGTAGTAGCGGGCCCGCGTATGGTCTTCTACCCGGGCTGACACCCACTCCCAGCCCAAGGCCCTTAGCTCCCTTTCTTGGAGGCCGGTGCGGGCCACTTCCAGGTGACACACCTTGGTGATGGCTGTACCTACCACCCCGGGGAAGGTGGCATAGCCCCCGGCGATGTTGATCCCTGCCACCCGCCCATGTTTGTTGGCTACTGTTCCCAAAGCCACCCAGAAGGGCCGACGGGAAACCAAGTGAAAGCTCTGGGCGCAGTCACCTGCTGCCCATACCCCTTCTATGGGGCTTTTCATCCTTTCATTGACGACGATGCTGCCCTTCTCGCCCAGGGGGATGCCTGCCTCCTGGGCCAGGGCAGTGTTCGGCCTCACCCCCATGCCGAGGACGACGACGTCGGCCGGAATGGTGCGCGCCTCAGTGACCACCGCCCTCACTCGGCCGTTGGCCGCCTCAATCCCCTGCAGGGCCTCACCTAGATAGAGGGCGACCCCTATCTCTCTCAGGGCCTGGGCGATAGGCTCGGCCATGTCGGGATCTAGGGTGAGCATCACTTGGGGCTCCTTCTCCACCAGGGAGACCTGAAGGGATCTCTGACAGAGGGCCTCCGCCATCTCTAGCCCTATATAGCCCCCACCCACGATGACGGCCCTTTGGGCCCCCGTCTCTTCCAGGTAACGGTCTAAAGCTAAAGCGTCTTCCAGGTTATTTACGCCGAAGACGCCTTTGGCATCCATCCCTGGCAAGGGAGGGCGGATGGGCACTGCCCCTGTAGCGATAAGCAGATGGTCGAAGGGTTCCCGGAAGGCCTTGCCCCCCTCCAATGGCTGCACCAGCACTGTGCGGGAACTTAAGTCTATCGCCTCTACCTGGTGGCGCGTGTAAACTTGTATGCCTACCCGGGCGAACTCCTCTGGCCGGCGCGCCAGAAGCTTCTCCACCTGGTCAACGGCCCGACCTATGAAGTAGGGGATGCCACAGGCAGCATAAGAGACGAAGGCTCCCTTATCGAACACTATGATCTCCAGATCTTCGGGGCTCCGCCTTCGTCGGGCGTTGGTTGCAGCGCTCATGCCAGCGGCGTCGCCTCCAACTATCACCAAACGCTCCTTGCTCATCAACTTACCCCCTCCCTTACATTTTATGCCTAGCTACGCAGGGTGAGGCCATCTTGTGGTGGGCTGTTGTCACCCCTCACCATACTTGACCCATGACCAGGGCCACCTTACACTTACTGCGGCCCAAGGAACAGGAGAAGCGTTCGGCAAGGGAGGTAAGCCTATGCCAGCTGTGGTGGTAGTGGGAGGCCAGTGGGGAGATGAGGGGAAGGGACGGGTGGTAGACCTTCTGGCCCGCAAGGCCCATGTAGTGGCCAGGTATTCGGCAGGGAGCAATGCTGGCCACACGGTGCTCAATGAGCTGGGAGAATTCCGTCTCCACCTCATCCCGGCCGGCATCTTCTACCCTGATAAGGTGTGCCTAATTGGCCATGGGATGGCAATAGACCCCAAGGTCCTTCTGGAAGAGATCCGCTCCCTGGAGGCGAAAGGGATCCAAGTGATGGGGAGGCTCTTCGTATCGGGAAGGGCCCATGTAACTATGCCATGGCACCCCCTGCTAGACCGTCTGGAAGAGCAGATGCGGGGAAAGGCGGCCATAGGCACTACCGGACGTGGGGTAGGGCCCACCTTCGTGGACAAGGTAGCTAGGCTAGGGATAAGGATGATAGACCTTATAGACCCCCAAGCCCTGCGTGAGCGCCTCTCTTTTGTCTTGCCCATAAAGAACAACATCCTCACGCGCCTCTTCGGGGTGGAGCCGTTGGACCTGGAGACGGTGTGGGCCGAATACGCCGAGCTTGGCTCCCAACTGCGCCCCTTTGTGGCCGATACGGCTGTCATGGCCCAGGAGACGCTGGCCAGGGGCGAGATCCTCCTCTTGGAAGGGGCCCAGGGGGCATTGCTGGACCTAGACCTGGGAACTTATGAGTACGTCACCTCCTCGGTCCCTTCCTCGCTAGCTGGGGGGGCGTGCATAGGGATGGGCATTGGGCCTACCCAAATTAAAGAGGTAGTGGGGGTCTACAAGTCTTACATGACTAGGGTAGGGGGAGGCCCTATGCCTACAGAGCTCCTGGACGAGACGGGAGACATGCTCCGGGAGGCAGGCCCCCGCCCAGAGTACGGCGCCACCACTGGCCGGCCCCGCCGCTGTGGATGGTTCGATGCTGTGGCCTCCAGGTACACGGCTATGGCCAATGGCCTCACAGCGGTGGCCCTTACCCGCCTGGACGTGCTGGACCGCTTCCCTGTCATCCGCATCTGCACTGCCTACCGCCTCGATGGACGGGTGACAGAGACCTTCCCGGCCAGCATACGTGACCTCTGGCGGGCGGAGCCCATATACGACGAGATGCCTGGCTGGGAGAAGGATACCTCTGGTGTGCGGCGGTTCGCAGACCTGCCTAAGGAGGCCCAGGCCTACGTGCACCGTATTCAGGAGTTGTTGGGAGTTCCCGTATACTTAGTATCGGTGGGGCCGGAGAGGGAGCAGGCAATAGTTATACGAGAGATCATCTGAAGGATATGGGCGACAATATAGTCCTTTGGATCCACATCGTGGCGGCGGCCGCCTTTGTAGGGCCCCAGATCTTCCTGAGCGTCGTTATGCCTGCAGTGAATCTGCTGGACCCTCCAGCGCGGGTGAAGGTGGTACGGCTTTTGACGTCACGCTTTGGGTGGCTGGGTTGGGGCTCAGTGGCGGTGGTGGTGATTACCGGCATAGAAAACCTTCGCCAAACGGCCGCTCTTGGCGTAGCCATCTTTGACCCAGATGTGCGCTACATGTGGGTCTTCATTGCCAAGATGGCCCTTCTGGCCTTGGCGCTGGTGGCGGTGGGGCTTCACTCCTTTGTGGTAGGCCCCCGCCAGATCCAGCTTATGGAGGCTGCTTTCGTCGCAGGGAGCAATCCTGGAGGCCTGAAGGCTGCTCGCGGGGCTACCGTGATATTTAGCGCCTTAGGGCTGCTTACATCTTTGGGCATTCTCTTCCTTGGCGTCCTGCTCCACGACCACTCCTTCTCTGCCCTTCCTGTCTAGGGTCTATGTCCCAGGAGCTTTCCCGCCTGTCCCCCCGTTTGGAGGAGATAGCGGCCCGCATCATGGCTGGTGAGATGCCCAATGCTGGCCGCTTCTGTGGGGCATGCCTACACCCCTTATCTTCGGGCGGAGGGGCGTGCCCCCACTGTGGGAGATTGCCTGCCCAGGTAGAACCCTTTACTGCCATACCCAAGGAGATACTGGCCATGGTGCAGGCCCAGAGGATGAGGGAGGCGTTAGTGGTGCGAGGGATGGCCTATGGGGGGCTTTTGGGCGGGGTGATAGCATCCCTTTTGCCCATCGTGTTCTGGGACGTGCATTGGTGGACAGTCCTGCTCCTCTTCGTCATGTTGGGCGTGGCATACATAGGGGCAGCCAACCTGGCCAACACAGTGGGGGACGCCCTAGGTTACCGCTGGGGCCAGTGGGAGAAGAGGCGCCGATGGCAGCGTCTTATGGCCCAGGGCGGGCTGGAGGCCCTTAGACGGGCGCCTTAATATCTAGCTCTATCCCCTCCAAGGCATTTCGTAGGCGCTCCTGGCCATCAGGTTCAGGCTCTACCAGAGGCAGCCGAGGCGGCCCCACGGCGATGCCCAGGTGGTTAAGGGCCCACTTTATGGGCGTGGGGTTGGGGCCTACCGTCATGAGGGCCTGCATAAGGGGGACGAGGGAAAAATGTAGCCTTTTCGCCTCCTCTACTTGGCCTTGCCGATAGGCCTCTATCATTGCCCTCATCTTACGCCCTGCCAAGTGGGTTACCACCGATATCACTCCGTAGCCACCTATGGCCATAATGGGCAGGGTAAGCAGGTCGTCCCCGCTCCAGATAAGGAAGCCAGGGCGGGCGCCAGCAGCGATGCGTGATACCTGCACTAAGTCGCCTGAGGCCTCTTTTATGCCTACTATGTTGTCCACGTGGGAAAGGCGGATGACCGTCTCGGCTGTCATGTTCAGGCTGGTGCGGCCGGGGATGTTGTAAAGGATGCAAGGTATGTTGACGGCTTGGGCGATGGCCCGGAAGTGCTGGTAAAGGCCCTCTTGGCTCGGCCGGTTGTAATAGGGGACAACCAACAGTAGGGCATCAGCGCCGGCCCTCTCCGCCTCTCTGGACAGCTCTATAGAGTGGCGGGTATCGTTGGTGCCAGTGCCGGCTACCACTGTGCCTTTGCCTGTTATAGCCTCCTTAACCTCCCTTACAAGGCGCACCTTTTCCTCATCGGCGAGGGTGGGCGCCTCACCGGTGGTGCCCGCCACTACCACCCCGTGGGAGCCAGAGTCCACCAGGGCTTGGGCTAGGCGGCGGGCCTGGCCGTAGTTCACTGCCCCTCCGGCGTCCATAGGCGTAACCATGGCAGTGAGGACCCTACCTATCTCCGCCATCTATATCGCCTCCCTCCTTCAGATTAGGTTCCGGGCCAAGAGCTCTTGGGCTATCTGGAAGGCGTTGAGGGCTGCCCCTTTACGTAGGTTGTCGCACGATATCCAGAGGGCCAAGCCCCTTTCCGATGAGGCATCGCGACGGATCCGTCCCACCAAGGCGTAATCGCCGCCGGCGGCCATAAGGGGGGTAGGATAGAGGGCATGGCTGGGATCGTCTACCACCTTTACGCCTGGTGCCTCCCTTAGCACCTCCCTTGCCTCCTCGGGCAGGAAGGGGTGGGCGAACTCCACGTGTACGGCCAAGCTGTGGCCCACCATTACCGGCACCCTTACGCATGTCGCCGATATGGCTATCTGAGGGTCGCCCATGATCTTGCGTGTCTCGTGGATGATGGTTAGCTCCTCCTTGGTGTAGCCGTCGTCACTGAAGTCCTCCACATGCGGGAAGACGTTAAAGGCGATAACGTGGGAATAGACTTGGGGCGTGCACTCCTCCCCCTCAAGGATGGAGCGGACCTGCTGGCGCAGCTCTTCCATAGCTGCCCATCCCGTCCCCGATACTGACTGATAGGTGTCTACGATGATGCGCCGTACCGGGTTGCGCTGGTGCAGGGGCCAGAGGGCTAGCACTAGGGGCGTAACCTCGCAGTTGGGGGTGGAGATGATGCCCTGATGGTGAGCTAGGGTGTCGCCATTGACCTCGGGCACTACTAGGGGGACGTGGGGCTCTAGGCGCCATGCCTTGGAATCGTCTATAACTACTGCGCCCGCTTCTACTGCGTGGGGCACAAGGCCCCGGGAGACGGCACTTGTCGCGGAGAAGAACGCCAGATCGATGCCCCGAAAGGAGCTGGGGGTGGTCTCCTCCACAGGTATGATCTCCCCTCGGAAGGGTAAGCGGGAGCCAGCCGAGCGGGATGATGCTAAAAGCCTCAGCCCTGCCAAGGGGAAGTCGTTCTGCTCTAGGAGACGTAGCAGCTCCCTTCCTACTAGGCCGGTAGCCCCAACAATGGCCACATGGAGGCGCCTACTCATGGTCATCTATATGTCGGCCTCATATTAGCGCAGGCCCAGGCGCGGGACAAGGCTAGTACCAGTGGCGCAGCCACCACCAGGCGAACCCTCGCTTGGCCCAGTACCAGAAGGGACTGGGCGACCTCAGCTTCACTCTAGGAGCAGGGTGGGCATAGAAGTCCCCTTGCGCCAGGGCTGCTCTTCTGAAGCCTGTTTCCAAGAAGCATTGGCCTTGGCCCCCAAAAGTCCAGGCAGGGGATCTGCCTTCTAGTTGGGCGGCCAGGTTGCGGGCCACCACCTCTGCTTGGCCATGGGCGAATACCCCTGCCTTGGGCAAGGGGAGGCCATTGGCCAGAGGTATGTAGGTCACGTCGCCTATGGCGTAGATCCCCTCCCACGAAGTGGCCATGGTGGCAGGGTCCACTTCTATCCACCCAGAGGGCCCGATAAGGCCTGCCTCCCGGATCACCCGCGGCGCCGAGTGGACAGGGATGGCTATTAGGAGATGAAAAGAGGCCTGGGAGCCGTCAGCAAAGGAGATCGTCTTTGCCTCCTGGTCTACGGCCTTCACCTGCATGCGGGGAAAGAAAGATATATCTCTGGAGGCGAGGATCTGGGCCAGGGCGGTACCGGCCTCAGGCCCTGCCACTGGCAAAGGTTGGGGCTCAGGAGTGAAGATATGGATCTCTACCTCCTCCCTTATGCCCTGGCGTCGATAGTGGGCATCGATAAGGAGGGCAGCCTCGTAAGGGGCAGCAGGGCACTTATAAGGTACAGAAGGCACCAAGATGACGATGCGGCCTTCCTTAATCTGGGCCAACTCTACTTGAAGGGCGGCAGCCCCATCTAGGTGGTAGAAGGTCCAGGCCCCGGCCAGCCCGGGGATCTCCCCTGTCCCGTACTCTGCCCCCGGAGAGAGGATCAGATAATCGAACTCCTGCTCCCCCTGCGTCATCAGCAGCCTTCGCCTCTCTAGGTCAATGGCTACCACCTCGTCTATGAGAACCTCAATGCCTCTACGTCTGAGAGACCTGAGATCGGCCACTATCTGGGTGGGGCGACTGTAGCCCAGCATCACCCAAGTGAAGGCGGGAGGGAAGGGTTGGAGGGGTAGTCGGTCAATTACCACCACTTGATGTTCCCGGGGTAGGAGGCGTCGTAAGCGGTTGGCAGCCACCACCCCACCGATGCCGCCCCCTAGGACTACCACCTTCTTGCCGGCCATGTTCAGCCCCCCTCTAGGCCTAGGATAGGCTCTAGGCCCATGACTAGCTCCCCTATTTCCATGACCCGGCGCACCGCCAAAAGGACGCCCGGAATAAAAGACTCACGACTGATAGAGTCATGTCTGATGGTAAGGGTCTGCCCCAAAGCCCCAAAGATGACTTCCTGATGGGCCACCATCCCAGGCAGCCGCAGGCTATGGATGGTGATCCCCTCCACTTCGCCGCCGCGGGTGCCAGGGATCGTCTCCCTTTCCGTTGGGGGACGGCGGAAGGGGGCCCCCTTGGCCTTGGCCATGGCCTGGGCCGTGGCGATGGCTGTGCCGGAGGGGGCATCGACCTTGGCATCGTGGTGCATCTCCACGATCTCGGCCACGTCGAAGAAGGGGGCTGCCTTGCGTGCCAAGTACATCATCACCACTGCCCCAATGGCGAAGTTGGGGGCCACTATCGCCCCAAGGCGGCGACGAAGGCACTCCCCCTTCAATCTCTCCAGCCACGCAGGATCTAGGTTAGATGTGCCGATGACGGGCCGGGCCCCAACAGCTAAAGCCGCCTCCACCACAGTGGGGGTGAACTGGGCATGGCTGAAGTCCACCACTACATGGGGGCGGGTGGCCTGAAACAGGGGAAGGGGCTCAGTAGAATAGGGGACGCTACCTCCTTGGGGCAGCTCCCACTTGTCGCCCCTTGGCGACTTGGCAACTACTGCCACCGGCTCCAGATCGGGTGCTTGGCAAAGGGCCGCTAAGACCTGCTGGCCCATACGCCCAGCGCCGCTCACCGCCACCCTGATGGCCATCTCCTCACCCCTCTAGGTGCGGGGAGGCTTGGGCAGGGGC
>Ga0105160_1000854_pt1 | contig 13152 bp, 10 predicted proteins | sample GXS110809BmetaG_FD_89591 | JGI IMG/M metagenome (GOLD analysis project Ga0105160, IMG submission 89591) | Hot spring microbial communities from Gongxiaoshe hot spring, China to study Microbial Dark Matter (Phase II) - GXS 110809B | ecosystem: Environmental > Aquatic > Thermal springs > Hot... | reverse complement strand
GGGTCGAAGATCCAGGTGCGGACTCGACCTTCCACGTATTCCGCCACCCGGGTTGGCCCGACGGGCGTGACCTCATCGACGTTGCCCACGCCGCAGATCACAAACGCGTGCCGGCTGCCGAGGGCGCCCAGCACCTCAGCCAGCGGCTCAACGAGATCGGGGTTAAACACGCCCGTTACCTGATAAGGCACCTCGGCCGGGTTGCAGAGCGGCCCCAGGATGTTGAAGATCGTGCGGACGCCGATCTCCCGGCGGGGGCCGATGGCGTGCCTCATGGCGGGATGGAAAGCCGGGGCGAACAGGAAAGCGAACCCGATTTCCTGCAGCGCCCGCGCCGCCTGCTCTGGGGTGAGGGTGAGCTCCGCGCCCAGGGCCGCCAGGAGATCCGCGCTGCCGCTGGGGCTGGAGACGGCGCGGTTGCCGTGCTTGGCCACCGGCACCCCCGCTCCCGCCACGACGAAGGCGGCGGCCGTGGAGAGGTTAAAGGTGCGAGCTCCATCACCCCCCGTGCCGCAGGTGTCCACCGCCAGGCCATCATAGGGCACCCGTTGCATCGCGCGGCGCATCGCCCGGGCGCATCCCACGATCTCCGGGATCGTCTCCCCCTTCATCCGCAGGGCGATCAGGAAAGCGCCGATCTGGGCCGGAGTGGCCTCCCCCGCCATGATTGCCCCCATCGCCGCCTCGGCTTCCTCCATCGACAGATCCTCCCGCTTGACCAGCCTGGCAATCGCCTCCCGGATCATCGTCCACCTCCTGCACTAAGCTGAGACTTTGCCTGTCCGTGAAGAGTGGTCAGGTGACCAGCGTATCCTCCAAGGACCAGGAAATTCCGGAGCAGGCGCAACCCCTCCGGCGTAAGGACCGATTCCGGATGGAACTGCACGCCGAAAGTGGGGTGAACCCGATGCCGCAGAGCCATGATTTCACCCTCGGGCGTGCGGGCGGTGACCTCCAGGACCTCGGGGAGCGGTTCGGTCACCAGAAGGGAATGGTAACGGCCCGCCATGAACGGGTTCGGCAGACCGTCGAAGAGGCCCCGGCCGTTGTGCAAAACCGGGGAGGCCTTGCCGTGCATCAGCCGCCCCGCCCGAACCACCCGGCCGCCGAAGGCGGCGGCGATGGCCTGATGTCCCAGGCAGACCCCCAGGATGGGGACCCGGCCGCTCAGCGCACGGATCACCGGGATCGTCACGCCTGCCTCCTCGGGCCGCCCCGGCCCGGGCGAGATCACGATGGCGGAAGGCTGCAGCTCGATGATCTCTTCCACATCCATCGCATCGTTCCGGATGACCCGGAGCGGCACATCCGCGCGCCCGCCCTCCAGGAGCAGCTGGCCCAGGAGCTGAACCAGGTTGTAAGTGAACGAATCGTAGTTATCAATAACCAGGAGCATCTCAGCCCTCCTCATCCCGGATGGATCCGCTCTTCACGCTGAACGGGACACATCCCTACGAGCGAAAGGCCCTTTGTTCGTAGTAGGGCACGAAGCAAAGCGGAGTGCCCGTTATACCTGCTCAAAAAGAACGGGGGCTTCATGGGCTTCCTCAACCGCCAGCTGCATCGCCCGGGCCTTGTTCCGCGTTTCCTCCTCCTCCCGCTCGGGGATCGAATCCGCCACGATCCCCGCTCCCGCCTGCACGATGGCCGTGTTCCCCTGCACCATCACCGTGCGGATGGTGATGCACCAGTCGGCGTTCCCCCGGGGATCGAAATACCCCACGCCGCCGGCGTAAGGCCCGCGCGCGGCCCCCTCCAGCTCGGCGATGATCTCCATCGCCCGCACCTTGGGAGCCCCCGAGACCGTCCCTGCGGGGAAGGCGGCCGCCAGGGCGTCAAAGGCATCGCAATCGGAGCGCAACCGCCCGCGGACCGTGGAGACCAGGTGCATCACGTGGGAATAGCGTTCCACGACCATAAACTCCTCCACCCGCACCGTCCCGTAGGCGCACACCCTCCCCAGATCGTTGCGGCCGAGATCCACCAGCATCACGTGCTCGGCCTGCTCCTTGGGATCCATCCGGAGCTCCGCCTCCAGCGCCTGATCCTCTTCCACAGTCCGGCCCCGGGGCCGCGTCCCGGCGATCGGCCGGATCGTCGCTTCGCCATCCTCCACGCGCACCAGCATCTCCGGCGACGCGCCGATCAGGGCCAGATCCTCGCCGTTCCGCCCCAGGCCGGGCAGATGGAGGAAGAACAGATAGGGGGAAGGGTTCAGGCGGCGCAACGTCCGATAAATGGCAAAGGGCGAGACCGCGATCGGCCGGCTCCAGCGTCGGGCGAGGACGATCTGAAAAGCGTCCCCGGCCGCGATATAGGCTTTCGCCGCCCGCACCATGGCATGGAAGCGATCCGCATCGGTGTGCGCGCGCCATGGGGCGGCATCGCGTGACCGGCGAGCGGGCGCGGCATCCGGCGGGGGAGGATTCTTCAGGCGTTGCAGAAGTTCGGCCAGACGATCCTCCGCTTCCTGCTCCCTTCCGGGCTCCGTCAGGCTGAACATGGAGAGGGTCTGGGTCACGTGATCAAAGGCCAGCAGGATCTCCACCTGCATCAGGATCGCGTCCGGGAACGCCAGGCCCGCATCGGGCGCGCGGGGCACCCGATCAAAGAAGGCCGCCATCTCATAGCTCAGGTAGCCGGCCAGCCCGCCGATGAAGCGCGGCCATGGTTCCCCAGCGCGCTCCAGGGCCATCGCCGCCATGGCCTCCCGCCAGATGGCGAAGGGATGGATCCGGCGCAGATCGTAGACCCGGCGTCCCTGGACCCCGATCTCCTCCATTTGATCCCCATCCACGCGATAGATCGCCCGGGGCATCAGGCCAATGAAGGAATATCGGGCCAGGTAAGCGCCGCCCTCCACGCTTTCGAACAGGAACGAGGGGCCCTGAGGGCGCAGCGCCTGATACAGACGGATGGGCGTCCACAGATCAGCGGGCATCGTTCGGCAGACCACGCGCATCCGTGACGGGACGCGAACCGCGTTTTCCATGGAGAACCTCCGGTTTTAAACAGGACCGGTGCCGGGCGAATATAAAAAAGGCGCCCGTCCCTCGCTGAGGGACGGGCGCCTTTGAGGCCCCGTGGTGCCACCCTCCTGAGGCCGGCCTGCGCAGTCCTTTCAGGAAACAAAACACCCTCGCCGGTGAGGCGAGGGTGTTGGCGCTGGCCAGCCCCACTCTTTCGCGGGGACGGGATGGCTTTCCATCCGATCCCCTCCGCCCAGATAACGGTGGCGACTCCGGCCAGGACTACTATGGGCGAGATCCGCCCGGTTCGTCCGGCGACTCCCGGGCCCATTCAGCCCCGGCGTGCGCAGCGGGCTTCCACCTTCCCCCGCCTCTCTGGGCGCCGGCCCGAGGCCTACTCCTCCCGTTCATCGTCTTTCGAGAAGGCTTGATTTTGCATATAACTATACGCACTTCCCCCCGCTTTGTCAATTGGCGGTAAGGGCAGGGAGTGGACCCGCGCCCCCTACGAAACATCGCTCCCCTTCCTCCGGGGGAGCTCCGAAAACACCCCGTGACTTTAGAACTATCCCATAATGCTGGGAAGACAATTAGGATGAAGTGGGAGTGTTCGACTGGCCGATGTGGCGTAGTATGAGAGTGTCGATCCACTTCGTCCGGGAGGACGGGTGCTTTCTCTCTCAGCCGTCTGGTTGCTGCTGATCGTGATGCTCATGGCCGGCCTGCTGATCAGTGGGGCGCTACGGCCAGATCTGGCCGCCCTGATCCTGGTCCTTGGGCTTTCCTTTAGCGGATTGCTCTCCCCGCAGGAGGCCTTCAGCGGGTTCAGCCGTTCCGCGGTCATCGCCCTCATCGCCCTCTTTATTCTCACCGCCGGCCTGAACCGAACAGGGGTCTCCCGGATCCTGGGCGAACGGCTGAGCCGATGGGCCGGGGATTCCCCGATGCGCCTCGTAGCCGGGATGACGTTGCTGACTGCCCTGCTCTCGCTCACCATGAACTCCGTGACCGCCGCCGCGGTGGTGATGCCCCTGGCCATGCAGGCCGCCCGACGGATCGGCATGGCTCCCTCCCGGATCCTGATCCCCATCGCGTATGGTGCGCTGCTGGGAGGGATGCCCACCCTCTTTACCACGGCCAACCTCCTGCTGAGCGGGCTCCTGCGGGAAAGCCAGGGACGCTCCCTGACGATGCTGGACTTCTTCGTGGTGGGCCTGTTCCCGGCGGCCCTCGGTTTGCTGTGGGTGATCCTGGTCACCTGGCGGAATCTTCCGGAACGCTCCCCCGCCGGGCAACTGATGCGCCTCCACCGGTTGAACCGGGAACTGGCGGAGCTCTACGGCCTGAAGGATGGCCTGGTGGAGCTTCTGGTTGAGTCCTCCTCCCCTCTGTCCGGCGCTTCTTTGGGGGAAAGCGGCCTGGCCTCCCAATACCATCTCATGGTTGTGGGGATCCGGCGGCGGGGGCGATTGATCCTCTCCCCATCCAGCTCCGAAACGTTGCAACCGGAGGATGTGCTCCTGGTGGCCGCCGGGCCTCCCGGGGAAGCGAACCTGGAGGAGGCGGTGCGGGCCCTGAGGCTTCGTAAACTCCCCCGCCCGGTGGCACCGGAGGTCCTGGAGGCCGGGGAGGCAGGGCTGATCGAAATCCTCCTCTCCCCCCACACCACCCTGATCGGCAAGACCCTGCGGGAGCTCCGGTTTCGGGAACGATACGGCCTGCAGGTCCTGGCCATCTGGCGGGAAGGGCGACCTATCCGGGCGGGGCTGGCCGATGAGCGCCTGCGCTTCGGGGATGCCCTCCTGGCCTACGGCCCCTGGGAACGCATCCGCATCCTCCAGGACGATCCGGAGTTCATCGTCCTGCAGACCAATGGGGAGCCCCTGCGGACCTCCCGTCGGATCCCAGCGATCGGGATCATGCTGGGGGTGATCCTGGCCTCCATCCTGACGACCCGTTCGGTCGCCGAGGTCACCATGGCCGGGGCGGTGCTGATGATCCTGGTCGGGTGCCTGACGATGGAGGAAGCCTATCGGGCGATCGAATGGCCGACCGTGTTCATGGTCGCGGGGCTGCTGCCGCTCTCCATCGCGGTCTCCCGCACCGGGGCGGCGGAGGGGCTGGGGGAACTGGTGCTTCGGTGGATCGGTGGAACCTCGCCCTGGATCGGGGTGCTGGTGTTCACCGGGGTGGCGGCGGCTTTGACGCAGGTGCTCTCCGCTTCCGTCACCGCCGTGGTCTGGGGGCCCATCGCGCTGCGGGCGGCGCCTATCTTGGGGATCCCACCCCACTGGATGGGGCTGGCGGTGGCGCTGGCCACCTCCGCCGCCTTCCTCACGCCCATGGCTCATCCGGCCAACGCCCTGGTAATGGGGGCCGGCGGCTATCGGCCGAAGGATTTTCTGAAAGCCGGGCTGCCTTTGTGGATCCTCAGTATAGGAGCGATCACGGCGTCGACGGTGGTGTTCGGGCCGTGGCTTCCGCATTAACGGCAGGGACGCCCAGAGGGGTGTAATAGGGCTCCCCCGCGCACGCCCGGCATAACACCAGGCCATCCCGGACCACCTCCCGCCCGTCGTTAATCCCCTCGCCGCAGCGCGCGCAGAAGACCCGCCGCAACGGATGGCCGGGCAGATCTTCCGGGGGGATCGTCACCTGGACCCACTGGGCCCGGAACAGGTCCTCATCGGCCATGATCCGATATGCGTGACGCTGGGCGGCGGCTTTGCTCAGACCAGGAGGAGCCAGGTGGAGGGCTGTCTCCCGCGCGTCATCCCGGGCCACAATCCGCACCGCCCGGCCGGTCCGGGTATCCACAAAGGTGGCTGCCGCTTTCCCGTAATCGATATGCTTGAGGGTTCGCCGTCCCAGCCGGCATCCGGTCACGGTGGCGATGGCATCCGTGAGGCATCGATCGATCTCCACGTAGACGATCAGCCGACGCCGATCCCCGGGATCCTCCGGGTTCAACCCCAGCAGCCGGCATCCCAGCAGCGCCATGCGAACGCCCAGGATTTGACCGGGGCAGAGATGTCCATGGAAAGCTGCGGCTTCCTCCAACCACTCTTCCAGGGTACGCATCTCAGGCTCCGGGGAAGATGAAAGGCCGTGTCTTCCTATGAACGGATGATGCGAAGCGCCCGCGAGAGCCCCACCCTTCAGGAGGGCTTGTCCGACTTCGTCCCTGGCTTCTCCTCCTCTGAGGTCAGGCCCCGGCGGAACTCCCGAATGCTCTGCCCGAGCTCCCGGGCCAGATTGCTCAGGCGACCGGGCCCGAAGAGCAAAAGGGCGATCAGCAGGATGATGATCAGCTCAGTCGGTCCGAGGCGGAAGGGCATTGCAGCCTCCATTCTGTGTTTGGAGATAGAAAACTACGCCATCCGACCCCCACCACTTCGTGAAGGGAATCACAGATGTTGCGTTCCCATGATACTCTCTTTTCAGGGAAAGCAACAAATGAACACAGGCCGGAAGGGGATCCGAAATCCGCGTTCAATCCGGATACCCGTCCGGGTGGGCCTGCATCCAGCGCCACGCGCTGCGCACGATGTCCTGCAACGTGTATTGGGGAGTCCAGCCCAGATCCCGTCGGATGGCTTCCGGAGAAGCGACCAGCATCACCGGGTCCCCTGGCCGCCGGGGCGCCTCGACCGTCGGGATCGGATGTCCGGTCACCTCCCGGCACACCTCCAGGACCTCCCGCACCGTATATCCCACCCCCGTCCCGACGTTATAAATCATCGTCGGCCGGTCTGAAAGGGCCTCCAGCGCCAGAAGGTGCGCCCGGGCCAGATCCGCGACGTGAATGTAATCCCGTATGCACGTCCCATCACGGGTGGGGTAATCCGTCCCGTAGATCTCCACATATGGTCGACGGCCCAGCGCTACCGCCAGGATGTTCGGGATGAGATGGCTCTCCGGCCGGTGATCCTCCCCGCGGGTTGCCGTTGCCCCACCGGCGTTGAAATAACGCAGGGCGGCGTAGCGCAGGCCGCGGGTGCGATGCAGCCACATCAGGATCCGCTCGACGGTCGCCTTGGTCTCCCCATAAACGTTCACCGGCCCGATGGGGGAGGATTCCGTGAGCGGCTCAGGGGCAGGGGCGTAGACCGCGGCCGTGGAAGAGAACACCACCCGATCCACCCCCGCGGCCAGCAGCGCTTCCAGAAAAGTGATGGTATGGGCAACGTTGTTCCGAAAATACTTGAAGGGATCCTGCATGGACTCTCCGGCCTCGATGAAGGCGGCGAAGTGCATGGCCGCCTGACATGGCCATCGGCGCAGGGTTTCCACCACCCGTTCCCCATCCCCGATATCTCCCTGCACCAGGATGGCGCCTTCAGGGACTGCAGCGCGGAACCCATGGGACAGATTGTCATAGACCACGACTTCGTAGCCGGCGTCCAGCAGGAATTCCGCCACGATGCTGCCGATGTAACCGGCTCCGCCGGCGACCAGGATGCGCATAGTGCGGTTCGACCCTCCGGATTCGTTTCGACTGTGGAAGTTGGGAGACGGGGCGACGAAGCCACCCGTCCCATCCTCCTAATCTTACCTCAAGCCCTCCGGATCGAAGGGGACCATGCCGGGGGAGTCCGTGAGACGCCGATTCACTTTTCGCGCTTCATCATCTTTTGCAATCCTGGCGGTGCCCGCCCAGGTTCAGCGTTTGCGGAAGGTTGAATTTCAATGCCCCATTTGAATTTTCGGACACTCTCTAAGGGGAGAAGGGGCCACGGCGATCGGCCTCATCGATTGGGATCCGGGAAGTGGAGGAAGATACGGTTGGGAGAACCGAGGGGGAGGGACGAGCCGGGACCAGACTGTGCCATGCCACAATCCCGTAACTGAGGGCATAACAGAGCAGGAAAGGCACCGCCCCATCGATATTGTGGTGCCATGCCTGCCAGGCCAGGAAAAGGGCGTAAAGCGCAAAGGCCCCTTCGATCCACCCCATGGGATCCGGTTCCAGTTCCCCATTCACCGCCCGTTCCCCCTTGGGCGTGCGCACGAACTCCGAGCGATAACCCAGGAGGGCTTCCAGAATGGCCCGGGTGTTGTTCAGGGTTAAACCGGTCCCCACCAGGAACAGCACAGGGATCGCCCCCAGACGCCGGGGCCAGTCCGGGTAAAGGGCCTGCTGGCTCAGGCCATACATCAACGGGATCGCCAGCAGCCCCAGGCCCAGGATCACCGTCCATTTCGGTCGTTCCGCCGGATGCTGCAACAGGGGACCCCAGAGGAGAAGCAACAGCACGCCCAGCAGGTTCGTGAAATATCCTCCCAGATGGAACGTGGCCATCAGGCGTTTCCACCAGGGCCAGCGGCTGCGCCAGATCCGCCCCACCAGCTTACAGAAGGTCTCCGTGGTCCCCTTCGCCCAGCGGAATTGCTGGCGCTTGAAGGCCGGAAGCGCGGGGGGGACTTCCCCGGGGACGGCCACGTCGGGGACGAACACCACCCGCCACCCGGCGAGCTGCGCCCGGTAACTGAGATCCAGATCCTCGGTTAATGTGTCGCTCTCCCAGCCTCCGGCCGCCTCAATCGCTTCTCGACGCCACACCCCGGCGGATCCGTTGAAGTTAACAGGCAGGCCTGCCGCGGAGCGGGCTGCCTGATCCACAACAAAGTGTGCATCCAGCATCAGGGCCTGGGCCCGGGTGATCCAGGAGACGTCGGCATTCAGGTGGCTCCAGCGGGCCTGGGCGGCCCCAACCGTGGGATCGGCCAGCAGCACCGGAATCATCCGCTTCAGGAAATCCGGCGGGGGGATGAAATCCGCGTCGAAGATCGCGATGAACTCCCCTCGCGCCCGCTGCAACCCATAGGCCAGCGCGCCGGCCTTGTAGCCGTTCCGGTTTGGCCGTCGCAGCAACTCGATGGGATACCCCAGGCTCTGATAGTAAGCCACCTGTCGCTGGACCAGCTGGGCGGTTTCATCCGTAGAATCATCCAGGACCTGGATCTCCAGACGATCCCGCGGGTAGTCCAGGGCGATGACGGCCTCCAGCAGACGTTCCACCACGCACCCCTCGTTATAAATCGGCAGCTGAACGGTCACGGAAGGCCAGGTTCTGGGCTCCACCCGCGGGATCGTCCGGCGTCGCCCCCACAGGCTCAGCCCGGTCAACACCAGCACATACAGCGCGTAGAGGAACAACAGGATGCTGATCCCCAGGCTGGCCATGGCCAGGATATTCATCGCTGTCCCTCCCGGAACCCCAGGAATCGATAAACCGGCACCACCTGAACCCCTCCCCGGACCGGGAAGACGGGCAACGCGCGCGCTTCAATGCGATCCCGCAATCGTTCGAACACTGCGCGGCTGATCATGATCTGTCCAGGCGGCGCAGCCTCCTGCAACCGACGGGCATAATTCACCACGCTGCCAACCACCGTATACGTCCAGTAATCCGGCGTTCCGATCGGGCCGATGATGGCCTCGCCGACGTGAACGCCGATCCGATAGCGCCGTCGCTGCTCCGGAGGAAGGGGGGCATGCAGACGGGCCAGTTCCTGCTGCATCCGCCATGCCGCCTGCAGAGCCCGATAGGTATGATCCGGGAGATCGAAGGGGGCGTTAAACCAGCCCAGCACCGCATCGCCCATGAACCGATCGACCACCCCACCTTCTCTTCGAATCGCCTCCCATGCCACCTGGAGATAGCGGTTCAGGAGGGGGATGAGATCGTCGAGAGGAGTCCGATCGCACAGGTCCGAGAAGCCCTGGAGATCCGCGAATAGCACGGTGACCTCCCGTCGGATCCCTCCCGCAAGCCAGGGATCCGGACGCCGGGTCAGATGGGCCCTCAGATGGGGATCCAGCAGATGGTCCAGAATGGCCTGTTCGTGTTGGATCTGGGCTCGCAAATCATTTAGGAGCTCGCGGCTGGCTTCCAGAGCCGCCAGCAGCGAGCCCTGCTCATCCGGATTTGCAGCTTCCGATCGTTCCCCGGAAACTTCCCGCCTGATCCGCTCGAGCTGCTCTCTGAGAAGATCCAGAAATCGGCTGATTTGTGAAGGGCGCTCCACAGGTTCCATGTGCTCCGTCCCAATCCCATCGATGATTGGGATTTGAGGTGCCGGGCCGCAGGTCCTCGGCCCTGTGCCTGGAAGAGATCCTTTGCCCCCGCGGCCTTTTGGGCCGCAGGGAAGGAAGATCATAACTTCCTGGACTCGGGGAGGCCGCCGGAGAGCCTCCTACGATTCACGGTCGATCCCCCCTCCCGAGTGATGGGCTCCGAACGAGAACCCCAGGCGAGATCCATAGACCCGGCGGATCCCTCCCAGATAGGGGGCCAGAGCTTGCCGGAGCCGCCATCGAAGCCCATAGATCAGGAGTCGAAGCAACCACCCCTGAGGCGGCGGGAGCGCCCGGGATCGACGCCCCCCAAACCGGACGGCGCTGTAGCGTTCCGCCACCCGCTCCAGCGCTTCGGCGATCTCCGGAACCAGGCTTCCCAAATAGTAGGCACGCTCCATCGGCGTCCAGGAGGATGGGAAGCGGATCCCCAACAACCACGCCGCCCGGTTCATCCAGAGGTAATCGCGAGCAGCCGGGGAGAGCCAGCGCAATCGGCGACGATCCCGGATCCAGAAGGCCAGGCCCAGTAACCCCAGCGCTCCTATGAAGCCCGCGGTGATCGGCCCCACCGGGAAGTGAGGGGTTTGAGGCAGCGGAAGAGCCTCCCCCGGCTGGATATCGAAATCCTCTGCCAGCAGGTTCCGACGGGTCGGCGTCGGCCGGGGCGTCCCGGGGGTCGCATCTGTCTGCCCAGGAGCTGGCGGTGTCGGCGTCGAGGTAAGCGGACGCTGCGGGCGCAGAATCGGAGGCTGGGCAGCCGTGGGCTCGAATTCCACCCAGCCGAAGCCCGGGAAGTAGATCTCCACCCAGGTATGGGCGTCCCGCTGGCGGACCCGATAGCGGCCGTCGGGCATCCACTCCCCCTGCGCGTAGCCGCTGACCACGCGGGCGGGGATGCCCAGGGCCCGGGCCATCACCGCCATCGCCGACGCGTAGTAATCACAGTAGCCCTGGCGGATATCAAAGAGCACATATACGACGCCGTCGCGGCCCGGCGGCGGTGCCGGGATGTTCTCGTTGTAGCGGATGTTGCGGCGCAGCCAGGCCTCCAGCGCCGCGGCCTTATCGTAAGGGTTGTCATAGCCCGCAGTGATCCGCTCCGCCAGGCGGCGGATACGGGGATCCAGGTTCGCGGGCAATTGCAGATACCGCTGCACCCATTCCGGATAAACCGTCCCCGCCTGCCGCAGGCTCTCGATATCGGGAACCGGGACCAGGGAGATCACCTCGTAGGTCTGCTGGGCGCCGAAGGGCCGCAGGCTACGGATCATCATCAGATCGTGGGCCTGAGGAGTGAAACGCCCCTGAACGATGGAGGGCAGGCTCACGGCGATAGGGTGCTGGGCAGCGAAGATCAGGGTGTTGCCGGGGAGATAAACGGTGAACGTCTGGGTGACCACCGCCCGGCCCTCCCACAGGGGGCGCGCCGTCAACGCGGTCATCGGCGCGCGGCTCTGTTCGTCTTCTCCGGAGGAAAGCCAGCCGTTGGGGGTGTAAACATCGTAAACCACACCCCGCCAGTAGCGGGCGGGCCCCTGGGCCTTCACATCCATCACCGGCGTATCGCTCAGCCGCCGCGGGCCGCCGAAGGGAAGGGTGCGGCCCAGCGGGCTGACATAGGCCGGGCGCTGGGAGCGCAACGAGCTGAATAACCGGTTGAAGGTCTCCTGGCCCCGGCGTAACGGCCGGCTCACCTCGCTCCAGGCGCGGGAAACCGTCTCGCTGGGCCCGGCGGTCGGGAGCAGCCACGCCAGGGCCAGGGTCAGCCCGGCCACCACCAGCCCCGCCCGCAGGATGTCCACCCCCAGATCCGGAACGAACCATACCCGCTCCAGCCGCCAGCGGTAGCTCTGTTCCTCGTAGTGGACGGTGACCAGCCAGAGCAATGCGCCCAGGAGGTAGGTGATCAGGAAGAGCGTGAGGGGGCGAGGACCCAGATAGTAATAAGCGTTGATGAACGTGATCAGGCCGGCCGGCAGCAACGCCCGCCACGCTCGGATTGTGCGAAAGGAATACCAGGCGCTGGCGCTGGCTGCCAGCCAGACCAGGGCCCCCATCAGCACCACAAAGGGAAGGGGATCGCTGCCGCGGCCGCCCCGCGCCGCTTCCATCACCCAGACGGTGAGGCGATAGCCCAGCCACTGAAGCTTCAGCGACCAGGTCGGCACCTGGATGAGGCGGGCGCTGAGGTATCCCACCCAGACCGTTCCGTAGCCCAGATTCAGCACCAGCGCCATGGGCCCGGAGAAGCGGCGGATCGCCAGGAGCCACCCGATGAAGAGGCCGCCCAGGGCCACTGTCGGAAGGATCTCCAGGCCATCCGCCCACCCGGCCAGCGTCACGGTCCATGCAGCCGAGCCATTGATCAGCAACAGCAGGAACAACATCCATAGCGTCCCCAGCGCCCCGCGCGAGGCGGCCGGCGCTACCGGGAACGCCCTCGGGACCCCTACCTGGCTTTCTCCCACCATTGGCTCAGCTCCTTTTCCGAGACCCGGGACGTGAGGTCCAGACTCAGCGGCGTGACCGAGACGACATGATCCACGACCAGCGCGTAGATGTCTGAATCGGGCTCCAGATGCTCGAAGTCGATCTCCACCCGATATCCCAGTGGCCCGGGATCCGTGGGGCGACGGCGCATCGGCCGCACCGGGACGAAATAACGCTGACGGGACTGACGGGTCCACCGCCAGGGCGTCTCCGGAGTTGCATCGGCCGGAACATCGATTTTGAGCACATCGACATCAAAGGGCAACCCCTGCCGGAGGACCGCCCCGGCGAACAAACATGTGAAGTAAGCGGCGGCGCGGAAATCGATCTCCTCAGAATACCCCAGGTGGTGCTCCACCGGCGTCTGCAGGGAGACCGCCAGGGCCGGGATGCCGAAGCTGGCCGCCTCCAGGGCAGCCCCTACGGTGCCCGAGATAGTCACCCCGGACCCCACGTTCTCCCCATAATTGATGCCGGAGACCACCAGATCCGGGGGGCGCGGCAGGATCTCCAGGATCGCATGATCCACCACCTGGGCCGGCGTCCCCTCCACCGCATAGGCCCGGATCACCGTCCCGTTCACCATCAGGGTCTCCGGATAAATCCGCC
>Ga0105160_1000853_pt1 | contig 13176 bp, 8 predicted proteins | sample GXS110809BmetaG_FD_89591 | JGI IMG/M metagenome (GOLD analysis project Ga0105160, IMG submission 89591) | Hot spring microbial communities from Gongxiaoshe hot spring, China to study Microbial Dark Matter (Phase II) - GXS 110809B | ecosystem: Environmental > Aquatic > Thermal springs > Hot... | reverse complement strand
ATCCCGAGGCAAGGACGTTGCGCGCGGGCGAACGGGTCTGCGTGCGGATAGTGAATAGCGGGGATTACGACGTTGTGGGTGAGGTAGTGGCGGTGGAGAGGTCGGTAGACGGGCCTGGAGTGTCGCCGGGCTCACGACTGACCGTCGTGCAGACTTGTGGGTGACGGGCTAGGGGTGAGCTATGAAGTGCCCCATCTGCAAGAAGCCCGTGTCAATAGACGATCCGTACATGCCGTTTTGTAGCAAACGCTGCCAGTTGATCGACCTGGCCAATTGGCTGGATGGCAAGTATGTGATCTCCACTCCTATCGAAGTGGGAAGCGAGCCGGCTTTGCCCAACGAAAAGGAATGTGAGGATGAAGAAGCCGGCTGAACGCGCGTTTGATGGCACAGCATGGTTGCTGGCGAGCTTTTTTGGTTGCGGGCTGATGCCAATAGCTCCCGGGACGGCTGGCTCTTTAGCGGCGCTGGCCGTAGCGTATGGGTTGTCGCGCGGGTGTGGCTGGCGGGGATGGGAACTGGGGCTGATGACGGTGGCGCTGGTACCCTTGGCCGTCTGGAGTGCTTCTCGGATCTCTGCGAGCACTGGTGACGATGACCCGAGTATAGTGGTCATTGACGAGGTGGTCGGCCAGTGGCTGGCGGCGTTGGGGGCTTTGCCAAAGGGCTGGGTGGCATGGTTGTGGGCGTGGTTGTGGTTCCGGATTGTGGATGTGATCAAGCCGCCTCCCATCCGAAGATTGGAAGCGATGCCCGGTGGTTGGGGCATCGTGGCGGATGACCTACTGGCAGGTGCCTATGCCGGTGGGCTGGTGTGGTTGACAGGCTACCTCGGGTGGATCTGACCAGCGCTATGCGCAAGAAACAATCGGCAAATACCAAACCTCAAATCACACGCGTCGAGCCGGTGGCAGCGATACCGGGCGGCGAATTCTGCATCTACGGGCACGCCTTCGTCCGGGATCAGCGGCCGACGGTGAAAGTCGGCAGGTTGCAGGCCCAAGTGATCATCGCATCCGAGGACTTTGTTGTGGCCCGCGTCCCGGATGAAGCCATGGTGGGCGAAATCGTCGTCGACAACGGCGAGGCGGAGACGGATCCATGGATCTCCATCGTTGGATTCCGGATTGCCGACTCGCTCCACCCGGTAGCCAACCCGGTTGTCGATCGCTATGGCAACATTTACACGACGCTCAGCGGTTCGCGGGGGCAGAAGACGCCCGTTGCCGTCTACAAGATCGACCTCAGCTATGATGTCAAGCCGTTCATTACCGACCTGATGAACGCCACCGGCCTGGCTTTCGACCGTGAAGGCTTGCTGTACGTTTCTAGCCGGCACGACGGCATTGTCTACCAAGTGACTGACCGCGGGCAGATGTCGGTGTACGTAGAAGGAATGGGCGTTGCTACGGGGCTGGCGTTTGACCGCGAAGACAACCTCTATGTCGGCGACCGCTCGGGCACAATTTTCAAGATCAGCCGGGACCGGCAGATCTTTGTCTTTGCCACACTGGAGCCTTCCATGGCGGCTTATCATCTGGCGTTCGGGCCCGACGACTACTTGTACGTGACCGGACCAACGACTTCGAGCTACGATTGCGTCTACCGTATCTCTCCGGATGGGCAAGTTGAAGTCTTTTACCGCGGCTTGGGCCGGCCTCAAGGACTCGCCTTCGACGCGCAAGGCAACCTTTACGTGGCGGCCTCCATTGGCGGTCGCAAAGGTATCGTGCGTATCGACCCGAATCGCAACGCTGAGTTGTTCGTCTCCGGCCCAAATATCGTGGGCCTAGCCTTTACGCCTTCGCGAGCTATGATCGTCGCCACCAACAGCGCCTTATACCGGCTGGACGTGGATATCGAGGGTAAGCCGTTGCCGTGAACCGGCCCTGAACGCTGCGGGGAGTCGTGGGAAGACATGAACGCCGAGATCATCGCGGTGGGTTCCGAATTGCTCAGCCCGACACGGGTCGATACGAACTCGCTCTATTTGACCGAGCAGCTGAACGCCCTCGGCATCGAGGTAGTTGCCAAGGCTGTCGTCGGAGACGATCGGCTGCGCTTGGCTACCCTCGTGAAAATGGCCATGGAGCGGTCCGAATTAGTGTTCACCACCGGTGGGCTAGGGCCGACCGAAGACGATGTCACCCGCGAGGCGGTCGCGGACGCATTGGGCCGCACGCTGGTCTTCCACCCGGAAATCGCCCAGCAAATCGAAGAGCGATTCCGGCGTGCGGGCCGGCAAATGCCGGCAATCAACCGCCGCCAGGCGTTCGTTATCGAAGGCGCGCAGATCTTGACCAACGACAAAGGCACGGCGCCGGGCCAGTGGATCGAATATGCACCCGGCCGGGTCGTGGTGCTGTTGCCTGGGCCACCGGTCGAGTTGAAATCGATGTACAGCCGGGAATGTGCTCCGCGGCTTCAGCGGCTTGTGCCGCGACAGCTGATCCGCACACTGCATTTGCGGGTAGCTGGGATGCCGGAATCGGAGCTGGATCAATTGATCGCACCGGTCTACCGGCGGTACCCGCAGGTCGCGACTACGGTTTTAGCGGCTCCAGGCGATATCCAGGTGATTCTACGCGCCCGTTGTGCGACAGAGGAAGAGGCCGAGGCGCTGCTCCAGGAGATCGGACCGCAAATTGAAGCTTTGCTGGGTGACCGAGTGTATTCTCGCGATGGGCGATCGCTCGAAGAAGTCGTTGGGGAAATGCTTGTGGCCCGCAATGCCACCGTCGCCGTGGCCGAAAGTTGCACCGGCGGTATGGTCGGCGCCCGGCTGACTTCGGTTCCGGGGAGTTCACGGTATTTCGTGGGCGGCTTCCTCACCTACTCGGACCAGATGAAGTGGCAACTGTTGGGGGTCTCGCCGGAGGAGCTTGCGGAATTTTCTTCTGTCAGCGCTCCCGTGGCTCGCTCCATGGCCGAAGGGGCGAGGCTGAGGGCCGGCAGTACCTACGCGGTCTCAGTCACAGGGATTGCTGGACCTGAAGGAGGCACGCCGGAAACGCCGGTGGGGACAGTTTTCATCGGTATTGCGTGCCCCCACGACACGTACGTGCAGAGATACCGCTTCGTGGGTGATCGAGAGCGAGTACGGCAGCTCGCCACACAAGCAGCATTGGATCTATTGCGCCGGGCAATTGCTGGGCTGCCGCTGGAACCTGCTGCACTGACCGCTACCGACCAGTTGCCCCAGACGCCTTCCTGAGCCTTGGCTTTGCCTGCACCATCCCGCCAACCTCACCGCAGGGTTCCCTAATCCTGTAAAGCGATTGCCACTCAATCCGGCTCTGGCACTGGACACACAGCCACCCCTAGCTGGCTGCATCTGCTGCCGCGGGGCAGTTCTTATCGTCGCGGCCTGTTTTTGACCTGTGCTTACGGTGTCTGTCGTGGGGGGCAACCGATCGCTGAATCTTCCAGTTTCGGTCTGTGGCACCTGGTCGGTGAAGGTCCGACAACAGTTGTTGTGGCAAGCAGGGCTAGCTTCCTTGGCGCCCAGCTCTACGCCCCGATTAGCCTTGGACCATCTGGATTCTGTGCTAGACACCGGCAATCCATCGTCCGGCGACCGTGCCCGACACTTCGGAGCGATGTCGAATCGGAGGGATCGGCCTGAGCCAGTTCTGGCTGGCGGCGCAGTAGCGAGATCGCCGGGAACGCTCGGAACGAGCCACTATTGGACCTGAAGAAAGCTCCCAACTGGCGGAGCACTGAATACACGTGTCTAGAGAATGCACCCCAGACCTGGGCACTTATCGAACTAGAGCGTTAGGTCCAATCGACGGGCGCTATCGAGCTAACCTTGGGGCACACGCAGCCACTGGTTCAACCAATCCAGGAACGTACGATACCAGAGCACGCTGTTTTGTGGTTTCAAAACCCAGTGACCTTCGTCTGGAAAGATCAGAAGCTTTGAAGGTACCTGCCGCATCTGTAGCGCTGTGAATAGCTGGAGTGCTTGCCCGTACGGCACCCGGAAGTCCAGCTCGCCGTGGATCACCAGAGTAGGTGTCGAGAAATTCCGGATGTAGTTGCTCGGAGACCAGCGCTCGTAAGTTTCCGGATTTTCCCAGGGCATGCCGCGCAAGTCCCATATTGGGAACCAGAGTTCTTCGGTCTCCATCGCCCAGCTGCGCAAGTCAAAGACACCCGCATGGCTCACCAGTGCCTTGAATCGCTGGGTTTGGCCGAGAATCCAATTCACCATGTAACCGCCGTAGGAACCCCCTGCAGCGGCCATGCGGTCTGGGTCTACATAAGGCAGCGAGGCGACGTAGTCCACCACTGCCATGATGTCTTGATAGACTTTGCCGCCCCAGTCGGCGTTGATCTCGTCAGTGAACCGTTGACCGTACCCGGTGGAGCCCCGCGGGTTGGGCATCACGACAATGTAGCCTGCTCCGGCAAATACCTGGGCGTTCCAACGATAGCTCCAACTTTCCGTCCAGGCGCTTTGCGGACCGCCGTGGATCAAAACCAGAACCGGGTACCGGCGTGACGGATCGAAGTTCGGAGGTTTGATCATAAAGCTGTACACGGGCGTGCGGTCCGGGGCCTCAACGCGGAATTCCTCGTATGGGCTCAGGTGGTACCGATCGAGAATGCTCTGGTTCAAGTTCGTTACAGGGCGCGGTGCTCCGCCAGCCGCTGAGGCCGCATAGATCTCCACCGGCCGTGAGCCGCTTTGCTGCGTGTAGACGAGCGTCTTACCGTCCCGCGAGATCTGCATGTCACCTAGGCTGCAGGAGCAGGTAACCACTAACCGGCTGGCGCCGCCTACTGCGGACACCAGATGAATATTGCGTCGACCCCGGTCCTCGACCGTGAAAAAGATTCGCTGGGAATCCGGCGCCCAGATGAACTCGAGTACGGGTCGGTCCAAGCCCTCCGTAAGGACGATAGTGGTGGATGGGTCCCAACGCGCGGGCGGCGAGCTTGCTTCTGCTGTTGTCCCCTCGGGGGCGGTAATTTTGGCCACGGTTTGAGGCTGTGGAGTTCCTGGAGTCGACACGCCCGGACCAGTAGCCGCTCGGGTAGCCTCTGCCGGTTTGCGGCGCATCACCGCCAGGCGCCAGCGGTCGCTCTCGTAGCCTCCTCGCACTTGCGTCCGCCAGGCGAGCGCGGTTCCGTCGGGTGAGTAAGCCGGGGAGTTGTCAGCACCGAGCGACTGCGTGAGTCGGACGACCTCTCCACCCTCGATTGGCACGACGAACAGCTCGGTGTTGGTGCTGGTAGCTGGATTCGGATCCGGCTTGGCAACGAAGCAAACCTCCTTCCCGTCGGGGGAGATCGCGTAATCATCCGGCCCACCAAAAGAGAACGGGGGGACATCGAGATCGCCTGGGGTGAGATCTCTGAGGCCCGTTCCGTCGATGTTGACGACGAACAGGTGTCTTCGCCGGGCGGTGCGCCAGTGATCCCAGTGGCGGTAAAGAAGCCGTTCATAAATGCGCGCTTTTACCGGGCTGTCTTTTTCCCGCTGCAAGCGCTCCTGGTTGCAGGCCATATTGGGGCAATCCGGATAAACTTCGGTGGTAAAGATTAAGCGCTGGCCATCGGGTGAGAACAATACCCCGTCGGCACCCCCGGGGACGTCAGTGATCTGCCTGGGATTTTGGCCGTCAGCGTCCATGATCCAAACCTGATTCGTCCCGCTACGGTCGGAAATGAACGCGATTCGACGACCATCGGGCGACCAACGTGGCCGGTAGTTGGACTCACCTGCCCAGGTCAGGCGCCGGGGCGTGCCACCGTTCAGCGAAGCGACGTAGATATGCCGCGGCCGAGCATTCTTCTCCAGATCGATAGTTTGCACAACAAAGGCTACCCGCTGGCCGTCGGGTGAGAGCTGCGGGTCACTGATCCGTTGGATTTGCATCAACGCCTCGACAGTGAACGGCGCCTTTTGCGCTTGAGCGACGCTGGCCACTGACAAGCACGCGATCAGTAACCACCTGGCAACCATATGCTCGATTGTACCGGCAAGCCCGCTCCCGGTTGCTGTGCTAGCATGGTGGATCGGAACCGCGAGCGGAATCGGTGCTCGCCGAACGAGCGCGCTAGCGTGCCTGGCCTTTGGCTATTCCAGTTGGGCAGTTGGGCGGTTCGCGAAGGGCGGCGTTGCGCACCGGAGAATGTTCTGTTACCGGCTGACGGCCGGTCGTGTGAGAGCCGTGATCCGAGCTGTCAAAGGGACCCGAGACCTGTTACCTCCCACGACTGCTTTATGGAACCACGTGGAAGCGGTATGCCGGGAAGTTTTCCGGCGGTATAACTACCAGGAAATCCGCACACCCATTCTCGAGGACGTCTCCTTGTTCGTGCGCAGCGTTGGAGAGGAGACCGACATAGTCACCAAGGAAATGTACACTTTCGTGGATCGGGATGGGTCCCAGCTGGCCCTGCGACCAGAATGCACGGCTTCGGTCATTCGGGCTTACATTGAGCACCGCCTGGACCAGCGTCCGGGCCTTCAGAAGCTTTACTACATGGGGCCGATGTTCCGCCGCGAGCGGCCCCAAAAAGGCCGCTACCGGCAGTTCTATCAGATCGGGGCTGAGTGTATTGGCTCGGAATCCCCCTGGATCGATGCCGAGTTGATCGAGCTGGTAGTTCGTGTACTGGAGGCTCTGGAGCTGCGCGACTTCCAACTGCTGTTGAACTCAGTAGGGTGTCGTGATTGCCGGCCCGCTTACTTGCAGGTTTTGCGGCGAGCCCTCCAGCCGGTGGCCTCACGGATGTGTGTCAATTGCCAGCGCCGTGCCGAGACCAACCCGCTGCGGGTGTTGGACTGCAAAGTCGAAGCCGATCAGGCGGTGATCGAACAGTTGCCAACGATCCTGGACCACTTGTGTGACAGGTGCCGTGAGCATTTTGCACTGGTCCAGCGTTTGTTGGAAGACCGGCAAATTTCCTTCCAAATTCAGCCGCGGCTCGTGCGAGGGCTGGATTATTACACCCGCACAACCTTTGAGATCACTCATGGTGCGCTCGGGGCTCAAAACGCTATAGCCGGCGGTGGGCGTTACGATGGGTTGGCAGAAGAGCTAGGGGCCAAGCAGCCTGCGCCTGGTATCGGTTTTTCGATTGGGGAAGACCGGTTGGTGCTGGTGTTGGAAACCTTGCTGACGAAGCAGGGCCGCTCGCTGGAGCCGGCTTTGGATTTGTTCATCGCGCCTGTTGGCGAAGAGGCCGTTGCGGAAGCGGCTCGTCTGGCCTCCCGGCTGCGGCGTCAATCGTTGGCCGTGGAGGTCGGCTACGGGGGCAAGCTCAAACGCTTGCTTGAGCTCGCTCATCGCCTGGGCGCGCGGCATACGGTCATCGTGGGCGAAAATGAGCTTCGCCAGGGACGGTTGACCCTACGCCAGATGGATTCCGGCGAACAGATCCAAGTTACGGAGGCCGAGCTTTTGGATCGGTTGGCGAGGAGATCGTTCAATGCAGCCGAAAGTGCCTCTCGACTTCTTGGGTGACTTGAGACGAACGCATACTTGCGGAGAGCTTCGAGTCTGCCACAGCGGGCAACGCGTCACGCTGTTCGGTTGGGTACACCGCAGGCGAGACTTGGGAGGAGTCATCTTTATCGATTTGCGCGACCGAGATGGCATAACGCAGGTGGTTTTCCGGGCGGATGTGGATCCTGCGGCCCATGAGAAAGCACAGCTGCTCCGTCCCGAGTATGTGGTTGCGGTGGAAGGCTTGTTGGCTCAACGAGCGCCCGAAACCGTCAATCCCAATTTGCCCACTGGAGAGGTCGAGGTCATCGCAGACAAGCTTTGGATCCTGAACGACTCGCGCACGCCCCCATTCCCGATGGAGGACCGGGTCCAGGTCAACGAAGAAGTCCGTCTCAAGTACCGTTACGTGGACTTGCGAAGACCGCGCATGATGCGCAACATCACGCTGCGGTCTCGGATTTCGTTCGCGATCCGGGAGCATTTGTACAAACAGGGTTTCTTGGAGATCGAGACGCCGTTCCTGACTCGCTCCACGCCGGAGGGCGCCCGGGACTTCCTGGTGCCAAGCCGAATCCAGCCCGGCTATTTTTACGCTCTCCCCCAGTCCCCCCAGCTGTTCAAGCAGTTGCTGATGGTAGCGGGATATGAACGGTATTTCCAAATCGTTCGCTGTTTCCGAGACGAGGATTTGCGGGCTGACCGCCAACCCGAGTTCACCCAGTTGGACTTGGAAATGTCTTTCGTGCGGCCGGAGGACATCTTTGACGTGATCGAACCGGTGATGGAGCGGGTGTGCGAGGTAGCAGGGTTCAAAATCAGCCGGCCGTTCCCCCGCATGACTTACGACGAAGCCCTCCACACTTATGGGACGGACAAACCTGACCTGCGGCTGCCGCCGTTCCGAGAGGTCACGGACTTGTTCACTGAGACGGGGCTGGTGCGCGACGGGCTTCCCTTGGTCGCTATCCGGACGCCCAAAACTGGACCCGTGAGCCGGAAAGAGCGTGCTGAGTTGGCGGAATTCGGTCGCCAACGAGGCTTGAAGGTCTACGACGATATCAATGCCCTGGCGAAGAAATACCCTGCGTTGATTGAGCAAGTGCGGGAGCGTGTGGGCGCAACCCAGGACGATCTCCTGTTGCTGGCTACTTGGGAAGGAGATCCACCACCTCGGCGTCCTGAAGAAACAGTATTGCTGGCTTGTGGACAACTTCACTTACATGCGGCGCAGAAGTACAAGGACCGCCACGGGTTGCTGGATCCCAACCGCCTGGTGCTGCTCTGGGTGGTGGACTTCCCGATGTTCGAGTGGAGCGAAGAAGAGAACCGGTGGGTTGCCGCACACCATCCTTTCACCTCCGTTCGGGAGGAGGATTTGGACAAGCTGTTGACTGACCCTGCTTCGTGCCGGGCGAAATCTTACGATCTGGTCCTGAACGGGGTGGAAATTGGCTCCGGTTCAATCCGTATTCACCGTCGCGACGTGCAGGCGAAGGTTTTCGAGGCTTTGGGGTTCTCGGAAGAAGAAGCGCGGCAGCGCTTCGGATTCCTGCTTGAAGCCCTGGAGTACGGGGCGCCGCCACACGGAGGAATCGCTTTGGGGTTGGATCGGCTGGTGATGATTCTGGCTGGGGAGAACTCGATCCGCGAGGTGATCCCGTTCCCGAAGACTGCGAAAGGGACCGACCTGATGTGCGACGCTCCTGCCCCTGTACCGGAACACCAATTGCGCGAGCTAGGCATCGCTTTGCGGCAACCTGTTCCCACGCATCCTGCGTCCGGTTGATCTCCGTTCGTCGGCGCAGTCGGCTGGGTTTCTCCCAGGAACAGCAAAGGGGCGGGTACCGTGAGCAGCGGTACCCGCCCCTTCACTACCGAATTGTCCTTCAGAACATGAACCGCAGGGACAACTGGATGCGCCGCGGGTCACGCGCCGAGGTGTAAGCGCCGAAGTTCGGGTTCACTTGCTTGCCAGCCGGGTCGAATCGCGCGGTCGTGTCTAGGCCGGAGAACTGCGTATGGTTCCAGGCGTTGAAGAACTCGCCACGGAACTGGAAATACCGCTGTTCGCCAGCCACCGGGATACGCTTGGAGATCGCTATATCCCAGTTGTTGATGCCCGGACCGCGCAGGATCCCTACGCCCGCGTTACCGAAGCTGCCCTTGGCAGGACGAGCGAACATCTCCGTCTTGAAGTTGCGGGAGAATGTGCGCTCGCTCTTCGGTAGATGCGGGTCGCCGATCACATCGATACGAGCACCTTCATCAGAGCCGGTGATGTCCGCACCGTCGGTGGTGCTGAAGCCTGGTGTGAAGGGGAACCCGGACTGGAAGGTCGTGATACCCGAGATGACCCAGTTGCCCAGAACTGCCTTCAAGATCGGTTGCTGCGGGCTAGGCAGCTGCCAGGTGTAGTTGATCACCAGTGCGTGCGGCGCATCGTAACTCAGCCGCCCATAGTTACGCCTGCGCATGGAAAAGTAAGGGCTGACGCCATCGAAGTCTCCCGCACCCACGCCCAGGGTCTTGGAGAACGTGTACGAGACGCCAAACTGCAATCCCGCACGCATGCGCCGGTTTGCCGAGACCTGCAGCGAATGGTAGTTGATTGTGGCCCCAAACCCGCGCATGTTGATCGTGCCCAGACCCCGATAGGGCCGCAGGAAGACCGATGCCAGCGGGCTACCCGTGGTCGGATCGATGTTGGCCGGGTCAAACCGCGCGTACATCGGGATCGGATTGATGTTCCGCACGTAGATGAGGTGCCGGCCCAGGCTGGCCACATAGGCGGCTTCGACGACCGTGCCGAAGCCGATGTCACGCTGGATGCCCAAGCTGTAGTTCATCACCATCGGCACCGGCTGCTTGCCGGGCTGCACCGCATTCACGTTGCTCGGGCCGACCGTACCTTTGGCTTGCAAGAAGGTGGCCAGATTGCCGTAGTAGACGATAGGCGAGTACGCTACTGGTGGCTGGCCCTGGGTACCCGAATAGAGGTTGCCTTGCGGCCGGTCGTAGAAGATGCCGAACCCGCCGCGAATGGCCGTGCGTCCGTCTCCGGTCGGATCCAGGGCGAAGCCAAAACGCGGCCCCAGCGAGACGAGCGGAACGTCAAACAGCTTCGGGTTGTAACCCTTGCCGCCCACCACCATCCCGGGAGCGTAATTGCCCGAGCCGGGCACGAACAAGCCAATGTAAGGAACCGGGTACATGGTACCGGTGCGCGGATCGACGCCTACACGCTTGCCCGTTTTTGGATCCTTCGCTGGCCAAATCAGGACGGCAGCTGCGCTGGCGTTGTACCGCGAAGGATCGAACGTGGTGATCGCGAAGCGCTCGTCATGGGCATTGGGAATGTTGTAGAAACGGAGCCCTAGCTCGAGTGTCAGCCGGCGAGTGACCTTCCAGGAATCCTGTGCGTACCACTCCACTTGGGTGTAGCGGTAGTGCGAATACGGCCGGAAAGTCGCTTCCGAATAGCTCTGGAAGTTCCCGAGCAGAGCGTTGGCAAACGCGTAGTTGGCATCGAATGGGTTATTCGTGTCGCGGCCAAAGGCGAACGCACCACGGGTATTGCCACCACCCACTTCGTCCTTGCGCATCCGTTCGATATACACCCCGAATTTGAAGGTGTGGCCGCTCACCACCTTGCTGAAGTTGTCCATGAAAGTGAACACCGGGTTACGGTTTTTGTACGGGATGTTGCCCAGCGACGGATTGATGTAGTTGGGCACCCCACCAAAGGTCACGTTCGGAATAGCACCAGACTCATTGGACTGGGGATACCACTGGCCGATGTTGCCCATCCGGGCCCGGGCCACTTTCTCCGGCTCAGTCGGATTGAACGTCTGGCTGCGGTTGCTCGCTCCCATGGTGAACTCGTTCACCGTGGTCGGGCTGATCACCTTAGTGAGGTTGAGCACCGCACCCCGACCCTTTTGAGGCCGGTAGATGGTGACCAAGTCGTAGTTCACGTCCCCAGTGACCCACGATCCGTAAGGCCAGTACTCTTCGTCCAGGTCCCGAATGCCGCGGAAGTACGCGGTCAGTGTGGGTGTGATGACGTAGTCGATACGAAATACTTCTTGTCGCCTAGGGTTCTTACCGCTGACGTTGCTTCGGTAGTTACGCGCGTACCGTAGCGCCGGGTCGGTCTCTACATAGTTCGGTAAGGGGAAGAAATTCAAGATAGCTTGCCCTTGCGGATCGATCCGGGAGGCCGGCACGATGTTCCCAGGGAATTGCTTTCCTGTGGTGGGGTCCTTAACCGGGATGAGGGCCCTGTTCAGATCGAAAGTTTGAGAGAAGTCTCCGTTGCGCTGCGCTTGCGTCGGTGTAGTCACGAAGCGGATCCCAGGATAGAGCCGCCGGCGTACGAACTCCTGGGAGAAGAAGAAGAACAGCTTGTCGCGATTAGCGTTGAACTTCTCGGGGATGTAGATGGGCCCGCCAAGTGAATATCCACCGCTGTTGAAGCGGTAAATCGGTTTGGGCGTGCCGCTCCGATTCTGGAAGAACCCGTTCGCGTTGAGCGACTCGTGACGGTAGTACCAGTAAGCGCTCCCGTGAAACTCCCGCGTACCGCTCTTGGTGATCACGTTGATCGTGCCAGCGCTGTTCCGCCCGTACTCAGCCTGGTAGTTACTCGTCAGGACCTTGATCTCCGCGATCGCGTCCAGATTGGGTTCGTTATGCACACTGCTATTGGAGCCGGTGTCCACGGCCGAGATCCCGTCGAGCGCGTACATGATCGACGTCGACCGCCCGCCGTTGATGTGGAGGCCGCTGAGGACATTGCCCGTTTGCACCACCTCTCGCGAGCCAAGGTTAGTGTCGATCACACCCGGCAACGTCGACAGGAATGCGAGGAAGTCCCGGCCCTTAAGGGCGATGTTGAGGATCTGCTCTCCGCTGACCAGACCGGAACGCTCGCTGGAGGCGATCTGGACAGGCGTCGCCGCAGCAGTGACCTCAACTTGCACTTGAACGTCACCCACTTCCAAGACGATTTCGCCGAGCGAGCGGCGCTCGTTCGCGGTCACGGTAATGTCTCGCAGGCGAAATGTCTTGAAGCCTTGGGAGGTCACCTCGACGGTGTAAGTTCCAGGCAGGACGCTCGGGAAAACGAAAAGGCCGAGCTCGTTCGTAGTGGTCTTTTGAGAAACCCCAGTAGTTTGATTGGTCAGTGTGACGTCGGCACCGGCAATCACAGCACCCGCCGGGTCCTTGACGGTGCCAGAGACGGTGCCCGTCACAGTCTGAGCGAGACTCGCGGTAGCAAGGATGCACAGGATCCCTACCGCAAATAGGATTCGCGAGACTTTCATAACGCCTCCTCTGTTGGTTTGGGGTAGAGCGACCAGAGATCCACTCTCCCGCTGACCCCTTATGCCGAAGCAACCATATTTTAACGCTGGACGGGTAGCGGCTGGACCAGGGCGTCGATAGCTTCGTTCCGACCCCGAGCTTCCTCCATAAGCGACTTGCGGTCCGCGTCGTACGCAACGCTCCAGCGACGTACTCGGATCGGTTGCGCTTGGCTGCACCCACGCGACGCCACAACCGAACGCGGCCAATTCGCCCCGCTATCCTTTTTCCACTCCCCAAACACGAGGTGCCTCGCGGAGGCCGCCCGAACTGAGTGCCTTGTGTAGACTGGCCAGAGAGTTCAAGTCAACTGGTTCGCAGACCGGAGTGGCCAGTTGCACGT
>Ga0105160_1000852_pt1 | contig 13182 bp, 12 predicted proteins | sample GXS110809BmetaG_FD_89591 | JGI IMG/M metagenome (GOLD analysis project Ga0105160, IMG submission 89591) | Hot spring microbial communities from Gongxiaoshe hot spring, China to study Microbial Dark Matter (Phase II) - GXS 110809B | ecosystem: Environmental > Aquatic > Thermal springs > Hot... | reverse complement strand
TTCCCCCGTCCGACAGGGCCTTCAAGACCCCCTCCAGGCCCTCCAGGGCCCCCTCCGAGGGAAGACCCCCACTCCTCCCCCTGAAACAGCTGTATCTCAAGCAAGAGACCGTATACGACATCGCCTCGATCCTCAAACATTATAACAAACATTTGAGCTTTTGTCGCCCCCCAGGACCTCTCTCGCTTCGAGCGGGTATAATCTTTATCCGTGATGGCTAGGAGGTGGGCTAGATGGGTCTTCCCAACCCGATGGACGTCTTGACGGAGAGGGGTTTCATAGCCTGGTGTAGCGACGAGGAGGGCCTCAGGGGGCTCTTCTCCTCCGGGGTGGTCACCGGCTACGTGGGTTTCGACCCCACGGCGCCGAGCCTGCACGTGGGGCACCTGATCCCCATCATGGGGCTCGCGTGGCTTCAGAGGCTAGGGCACCGGCCCATCGCCATCGCCGGCGGCGGCACCGGCATGATAGGGGACCCGAGCGGCAGGAGCAAGGAGAGGAACCTGCTCTCCGAGGAGGAGATCGAGGCCAACCTGGCGGGTATAAAGGCGCAGCTCTCGAGGTTCCTGGACTTCTCCCCCGGCCCGCGGGGGGCACTGCTGCTGAACAACTACGACTGGCTCAAGGAGCTGTCGCTGATAGGCTTTCTGAGGGACGTGGGCAAGCACTTCACCGTCAACTACATGATCTCCAAGGAGTTCATCAGGTCCAGGCTGGAGGATCCGGATAAGAGCATATCCTACACGGAGTTCAGCTACATGCTCCTCCAGGCCTACGACTTCTACCACCTCTGCAGGGAGCACGACTGCAGGGTCCAGTTCGGGGGCAACGACCAGCAGGGCAACATCACCGCCGGCATAGAGCTCATCAGGAGGAAGCTCTCGATCCAGGCCTACGGCTGCACCTACCCGCTGCTCCTGGACTCCTCCGGGCAGAAGTTCGGGAAGACCGCCGAGGGGGCCGTTTGGCTGGACCCCAAGCTCACCTCCCCCTACCGCTTCTACCAGTTCTGGATGAACGTCTCCGACGAGGACGCGGGGAAACTGCTTCGATACTACACCTTCATGGAGATGGAGGAGATAGAGGGGCTGATGGAGGAGCACGCGAAGAGCCCCCACCTGAGGAGGGCCCAGAGGACCCTGGCCTTCGAGGTGACCAGATCCGTCCACGGGGACGAGGCGGCGAGGGAGGTGAGGAGGGCGTCGGCCCTGCTCTTCGACTCAGAGGGAGACCCCAAAGACCCGGGGATTCTGGCCCTCCTGGACGGGGAGATACCCACCTTCGAGGTGAGGACGGATCTCCCCGCGGGGCTGGCGGAGGTCCTCTTCGAGAGCGGAGCCGTCCCCTCCAAGAGCGAGGCCAAGAGGCTCATAAGCTCGGGGGGGATCTACCTGGCCGGATCCAGGGTGGAGGAGCCCGACAGGAAGCTCCTCGCCTCGGACTTCTCCGAGGGGAGGTTGCTCCTGCGGAAGGGAAAGAAGGACTTCATGCTGCTAAAGCTCCCCAAGGCCTAGCGAAGCCACCGCCCATGAGGGGTTAACCCAAAGGCTCAGGGGGTTTTCGGGGCGCAAAGCGCCCCGAAAACCCTAGGCCAAGGATCGAGCGGAAGCCAGGATCGAAACCCTCTGCAGGAGAAGGATCAGGGCGAACCCCAATAGGGAACCAGGGACGCTGCTTGCCCCGAAGGCCACCACCAGGGCCGAGGTGGCGACGCTCCTTCCCACGGCGGGAGCCACCAGGGTGGAAGCGAGGTAAGCTCCCACCAGCGCCGTCCCCAGCGGCTCGAAGAGGGCCCCGAAGGCCCTGCGCCTTGCGGGGAGGAACCTCGCCGCGAGGCCCACCGCCAGGGCGCCGGGGATGCTTCCCGGGAAGGCGAAGAGCGTTCCCGTCCCGGTGAGGTTCCTGATCACGCTCGCGGAGACGGCCACCAAAGCCGCCCACCAGGGGCCCAGGAGCACCCCTGCCAGGGCGTTGACCATGTGCTGGAAGGGGTAGCACTTGGTGGGACCGAAGGGAAAGTAGAGGGGGGAGAGGACCACCGCGACCCCCACCAGCAGGGATGAGACCACCAGCTTCCTGGTGGCGCTGAGCTCGAGCGAGCCCTCCTTGACCGTCATCTCCATCACCTCCAAAGGATTCGGCCGAGATCCACCTTCGACCGCAAGAGGCCCTCCCTGAGGAGGAAGTCCCTCAAGGCCTCCCACCTCTGGGCCTCGATCTCCTGCGACCTGGCGTAAAGGGGCAAGGTCACGGCGAAGGCCTCCCTCTCCAGGTCCCTCGGGGCCTCGGGGAGCTGTTCGAAGTAGAGCCTCAAAGCCCCCTCCGGGGACCCATCGAGCTCCCTGACGGAGGCCTCCAGCGCCCTCCGGAAGGAATCCACGACCCCCCTGTGGGACTCGGCCCAGGAGGGGTTGGCCACGAAGACCAGCTCGTCGTAGTGGGGGATGCCCCACTCCTCCAGGTGGAAGGCCCCCGGTTCGAGCCCCTCCATCCTCATCTTCACGAACTCGTAGTTCCTGAAGCCCCCCACCACCGCGTCCACCGCCCCGGAGGCCAAGGGCTGGACTATCTGGAACCCCACGTGGACCAGATCCGCCCCCTTGACCCCCGCGGCCTTCAGGAAGGCCCTGGCCATCACGTCCATCATCCCCGGAACCGTGTAGCCAACCCTCTTGCCCTCCAGATCTGAGGGCCTCTGTATACCCCTCCCCTTCACGAAGAGGACCGTCGACAGGGGAGAGCCCACGAGCCTTCCCACCACCTTGAGGGGGAGGCCCTCAGAGGCCGCCACCAGGACCTGGGGGGCGTAGGATATGGCCATCTCCGCCGCGCCGGAGGCCACAAGCTTCACCGCGTCGGTGGTCTCGGAGGGGGAGATCAACTCCACCGAAAGCCCCTCCCGCTCGAAAAGCCCCATCCCCCTGGCCACGTACAGCGGCAGGTGGTCCACGTTGGGAAACCAATCCAGAACCAGCCTGATCCGCTGCGCGGCCGAGACCTCACCCACGCAGAGCAGGGCCAGGAGCAAGGCGACCGAGATCCTCCTCATGCCGCAGTACACCTCCTCGGATCTGAAACTATGCTTCATCTCGCTCCTCCCTCCAGAAGACGACCCTCCTCTCCAGGAGGGAGATGGAGGACCAAAGCCCAAGGGAGACGACCGACAACAGGCCTATGCAGGCGAAGAGCTCAGCCACCCTGAGCCTGGCGTTCATCTGGACCATCAGGTAGCCGAGCCCCCTGGAGGAGCCCATCCACTCCCCCAGGACCGCCCCGGCGGCGGCGACGGCGCACGAGGCCCTGAGACCCCCGAAGAGGGAGGGAAGGGCGGCGGGCAGGTAGAGGTGGACGAACCTCCCCCAAAGCCCCATCCCCATGAGCTCGAAGAGCTCCGCGTGCCTCCTCTCGTGCGCCTTAAGCCCCCCCATCAGGGAGACCGCCATGGGAAAGAAGGAGACCAGCGCCACCATCGCCACCTTGCTGGAAAGCCCATAGCCCAGCCAGACCACCAGCAGCGGGGCCAGGGCGAACAGGGGCGTGGACTGCAGGAGGACCAGAAAGCCCGAGAGCGCCCCCTCGAAGAGGGAAGAGGAGATGAGCAGGAGGGAGGCGAGCAGGCTCGCGAAGGAGGCCAAAAACAGCCCCAAAAGCATCTCCGCAAAGGTGACGAGGGCGTGTCCCAAGAAGAGCCTCGGGTCCGAGAGGAAGGCCCTCAAGACCGCCAGAGGAGAGGGCAGGAGGTACGGAGGGATCTCTAGGCCCACCGCCAGGAGGTGCCAGCCCAAGAAGAACCCCAGGGGGATAAGGGGCTTGGCGAGCTCAACAGGCCTCAAGGGCACCACCCGGGACGAAGCCCGAAAGGCGGGCGATCAGGCCGAGGAGGCCCTCCTTGCCCCCCGGCTCAGGGCCGAGGAGAGCCAGCCTCGCCGGGGGAGGCGACATCACCGCTATCTCGTCCCCCACCGAGAGGGCCTCCTCGGGGTCGTGGGTTACCCAGACGACCGCGAGCTCCCTCTCCGCGAAGAGCTCCCTGAGGAGCTCCCAGAGCCTCCTCCTCAGGGGGAGGTCGAGCCCTGAGAGGGGCTCGTCCAGCAGGAGGATGGGCCTATCGAACATCAGGGTCCTGGCCAGGGCTGCCCTCCTCCTCATCCCGCCCGAGGCCCGATGGGGGAGGACCCCCTCGAACCCACGAAGGCCGAGGAGGGAGAAGAGCTCGCGGAGGCGCTTCCTACCCTCCTCCAGGGGCCTGCCCGAGGCCACCCAGGGGAGCAGCGCGTTGGAGAAGAGGCTCTTCCAGGGGAGGAGCAGGTCCTCCTGCCACATGAGGGCTGCGTGCGCCCTGAGGTCCGGAACCTCCCTCCCCTCCAGGTGGATCGAGCCGCCGTCCCGAGGGCAAAACCCCGCCAGGATCGAGAGGAGGGTGCTCTTGCCGCAGCCGGAAGGTCCGAGAAGAGCTAACGTCCTTCCCCTCTCGAGCTCGAAGGAGACCTCCTGCAGTACCCTTCTCTCGCCGAAGGACTTGCTGACCTCGGAGACCCTCAACAAAAAAACCCCTCCCGCGAGGCGAGCCGGGAGAGGGAAGAGACCTTTTAGGGCCGCACTTCCCTACGCCGGCATTACCCGGATCAGGTTCCAGGGGTCGCTCCCTCCGGAGCCTCTCAGCCGACCTCCGTCGGCTCCCCCAGTGCTGCCTCAATTATAATACGGCGCCGCCACCCCGTTAAGGGGGGTGCGGCGGCGCCTTCGGCCAGAGAACTAGCCCTGGCGGACCGAACTGGCCCCCTGAGGCCTACTTCAGGAACTCCTTGGCGTTCTCCTTGGTCACCAGCGTGGTGCCGGTGTCTATCCTGTTGGGGATCTGCTCCCCCTTGATCACCTTGTAGGCGTACTCGACCCCGAACTTGCCCATGTTGTAGGGGCTCTGGGCCACCGTGGCGGAAAGCCCTCCGTCCAGAACGCTCTGCACGGCCTCCCTGTTGGCGTCAAAGCCCACTATCACGACCTGCTTGCCCGCGGCCCTGGCGGCCTGCAGGGCGCCCAGGGCCATCTCGTCGTTGGTGGCGAACACCGCTGCCAGATCGGGATGGGTGGTCAGGATGTTCTCCATCACCTGCATTCCCAGGGCCCTCTCGGAGTTGGCCGGCTGCTTGGCCACCACCTTGAGGTCGGGGAACTTCTTGAAGACCTCCTCGGCCCCGCTGACCCTGTCTATGTGGGTCTGGTGCCCCATGACGCCGGTTATCAGGGCCACCTTGCCCTTGCCGCCCAGGACCTTGGCGATGTACTCGCCCGCCAGAGCGCCCCCCTGCTTGTTGTCGGTCCCTATGTAGGTCTTCTTGTTGGGCCAGTCGGCGTCGGTGTCTATCAGGAGCACAGGGATGCCGGCCTTGTGGGCCTTCTCCAGCACCGGCACCACCTCAGCCGTGCCGCAGGGGGCTACGGCCAGGGCGTTCACCTTCTGGGTGATCAGGTCCTCTATTATCTGGACCTGCTGCTGGACGTTTATCTCCCTGTCGGGAGCCAGGACCACCAGCTCCACTTCGGGCAAGGCCTTGGCCGCGTCCTCGGCCCCCCTCTTGACGGCCATCCAGAACTCGCTGTCCAGGGCCTTGCAGACCACCGCTATCTTGACCTTGTCGGCCGCCAGGGCAGAGGCCGCAAGGCCCAGCGCCACACAAGCCGCTAACGCCAAAACCGAGATCCTCCTCACCACAGATCCCCCCTCCTGAAGCGAAGTCTACCAGGGACAGGAGCCGATCCCAAGACCCACCTCACCCCGAAACCCCTACCACCCCCCACGAACGCGATCGAGGACCCTTTTCAAAGATAGATCAAAGGCCAGCACCTGTCCACACCGTCCGTCTGCTTAGCAGGACGCCGTTTCGCTAGACGAAACAAGGCTTCGACCCTTGCGGCGTCCGGCTTCGGTCGTCGTTCGCCCCTGGAGGGCGTCGGACGTCGCGTTGACGGGGCGAGCTCGAGGGGCTTAGGATGGAGAAAAAGGGCTCGGAGGGGTGCGCATGGGGGGTGCGGTCAGGCTCGCTGTGATAGGGGCGGGTAGGATAGGGAGGCTTCACGCCAGGAACGTCAGGTTCTTCGTCCCCGGGGCGAGGCTCGAGGCGGTGGCCGACGTGAGGGTGGAGGCGGCCAGGGAGCTCGCCGCGGAGCTGGGGGTGGAGCGCTGCTACGGGGACTTTCGGAGGATGCTCGAGGAGGTGGAGCTCGACGGGGTGGTGGTCTGCTCCAGCACCGACACCCACGCGGAGGTGATCGAGGCCGCCGCCTCGGCGGGCAGACACGTCTTCTGCGAGAAGCCCATAGAGGTCTCCCTGGAGAGGATAGATCGGGTCCTCGAGGCGGTGAAACGCCACGGGGTCAAGCTGCAGGTGGGCTTCCAGAGGCGCTTCGATCCGTCGGTGGCCTCCCTCAGGAGGGCCGTCTCCGAGGGGGAGATAGGGGATCTCCACCTGCTCCTCATAACCAGCAGGGACCCCAATCCCCCCTCGATCGAGTACATCAGGAGCTCCGGCGGCATCTTCCGGGACATGACCATACACGACTTCGACGTGGCCCGCTTCGTGGTGGGGGACGAGGTGGAGGAGGTCTACGCCAGGGGCGAAGTGAAGGTGGACGAGAGGATAGGAGAGGCGGGGGACGTGGACACCGCCCTGGTCGTGCTCCGCTTCAGGAACGGGGTTCTCTGCTCCATCAACAACAGCAGGAGGGCCGTGTACGGCTACGACCAGAGGGTCGAGGCCTTCGGCTCCAGGGGGATGATCTCCACCCTGAACGTGCCGGAGCGCTTCACCCTGCGGGGCGACGAGAGGGGCTTCCACACCGATCTCCTGCAGAACTTCTTCGTGGAGCGCTACAGGGAGGCCTACGTGGAGGAGATGAGGCAGTTCGTGGAGGCCATAAGGGGGGAGAGGGAGATCCCCTGCACGGGCCGAGACGGCAAGATGGCCTCGGCCCTGGCGGAGGCAGCCACCAGGTCCCTGAGGGAGGGGAGGCCCGTGAAGCTGGAGGAGGTGCTTTAGAGCCGAAGGGGGGTGGGAGAACCCACCCCCCTTTCTCGCTCGGGCCGACGGGGGTCAGCGCTTCACCCTGCCGCTTGCGTCCCCCTTCATCAGGGAGAAGACCTCCTCGAGGGTTACCAGGTTGAAGTCGCCGGGGATGGTGTGCTTGAGGGCTGAGGCCGCCACGGCGAACTCCAGGGCCTCCTTCGGGCTTGAGAGCTCCAGAAGGCCGTAGATCAGCCCGGCTCCGAAGGCGTCCCCTCCGCCCACCCGGTCGACTATGTGGGTGAGGTCGTACTTCCTGCTCACCCAGAACTCCTCCCTGGAGGAGAGGACCGCCGACCAGCGGTTGTGGTCGGCGCTTATGCTCTCCCGCAGCGTTATGGCCACGAACCTCAGGTGGGGGTAGGCCGACATCACCCTGGAGCATAGGTCCCTGTACGCCTCGACGGGGAGCTCCCCCTTAGTCACGTCCACCTCGGGAAGCTCTAGCCCCAGCGCCAGCTGGAAGTCCTCCTCGTTGGCTATGGCCACGTCGACGAACCTCATCAGCTCGCCCATCACCTCGGGCGCCCTCTTCCCCCAGCTCCAGAGCTTCTTCCTGTAGTTGAGGTCGCAGGAGACGGTGAGCCCCTTCTCCTTGGCCTTCCTCGCCGCCAGGAGGGCCGACTCGGCCGCCCTGGCCGAGAGGGCCGGCGTTATCCCCGTGAGGTGGAACCACGCGCCCCCCTCGAAGACGGAGTCCCAATCGAAGAGATCGGGGGAGGCCTCGGCGATGGAGGAGAAAGCCCTGTCGTATACGACCACCGACGGCCTGGCGCAGGAGCCCGTCTCGGTGAAGTATATCCCGAGCCTCTGGCCCGAACGCTTGACGAAGCTCACGTCCACCCCATGCCTTTTGAGCGCCTCCACAGCGCCGTCGCCTATGGGGTTGGCCGGGACCGCCGTCACGTAGACCGAGTGCAGCCCGAAGCGGGCCAGCGACACGGCCACGTTAGCCTCGGCCCCCCCGAAGTAGACCTGCAGCACGGGGCTCTGGAAGAGCCTCTCCCTCCCCGGAGCGGCCAGACGCAGCATGATCTCGCCGAAGGTCACCACCTTCTTGCCCATCCACACCCCTCCCTTCTAAACGCCCCTCCGGCCCCATATTACACGAGCGAAGGGGGGAGAGTCCACATTTGCGGAATACCTTTTCGCTGATCGGAACTGGGGCTTTGTTCTACCCAGCGAAACGACATACTGCTCGGCGGTATGGAGGTGTGGAAATGCGGGGGTTGGGGCTTTAAAATCTTAGCGTGTTCCGCTGGACAGAAAAACGTATCGCTGGAGGAAACGAGATGACCAAGGGAGAGTCGGTGAGGGTTTTGGAGAGGGCTTTGGAGGTCATCCAGTTCGTGGCGGAGCAGGGGGAGGCGGTGGGGGTCACCAGGATAGCCCAGGCCACGGGGATACCCAAGGCCACGGTGCACAGGATACTGACGACCCTGGAGGAGTCCAGGGTGGTGGCCCGGGAGAACGGGCAGTACTTCCTGGGGCCTGCGGTGCTCTTCTGGTCCACCGCCTACAGGCACCGCTCCTCCCTCATCCAGGTGGCCCGTCCCAAGCTGGTCCCCCTGTGGGAGGAGGTGAGGGAGACGGTCCACCTGGTGATGTTCGAGGGGGGTGAGGCCTTCTACCTGGACAAGATGGAGAGCCCCCACCCGGTGAGGATGCACTCGCGGGTGGGGGCAAGGCTCTGCCTCTACTCCACCGCCTCGGGCAAGGCGATCCTGGCGAGCCTCCCGGAGCCCGAGCTGGAGCTATACCTGAGGCACACGAGGCTCGAGCCGCGCACCGACAGGACCATAACGGACCCGGCGAGGTTGAGGGAGGAGCTAAAGCTGGTAAGGGAGAGGGGGTTCGCCCTCGACGACCTGGAGAACGAGGAGGGCATAAGGTGCGTGGGCTCTTCGATAGTCGACTTCAGGGGGTATCCCCTCGGGGCCATAAGCGTCTCGGTCCCAGCCTACCGCTTCAGCCTGGAACAGGCCCTGGAGGTGGGGCCCAGGGTGAGGGAGGTGGCCCTGGAGGTGTCGCGGGGCTTTGGCTTCCTGAGGGGTTTGAGCCCACAAAAACAGGGTTCTGCGGGAGGGATCTAGATGGAAGGGACCATGAGGGCAGTCAGGCTTTACGCGGACTGGGACCCCAAGCCGGGCTTCAAGCTGGGGCCCAAGGACGTGGAGGGCAGGCAGACCTACCTGGGCAGCATGGTCTGGAGGAACCCCAGGATCAGGATAGAGGAGGTCCCCATCCCCAAGCCCGGACCGGGCGAGGTGCTGATAGAGGTAAAGGCCTGCGGCATCTGCGGCAGCGACGTCCACATGGCCCAGGCCGAGCCCGACGGCTACATCTTCTACCCGGGCCTCACGGGCTTCCCCTGCACGCTGGGGCACGAGTTCTCCGGCGTGGTGGTGGAGGCGGGCCCCGGCGCCTTCGACAAGGCGACCCTCAAGCCCTTCGCGGGCGGCGAGAAGGTCTGCGCGGAGGAGATGGTCTGGTGCGGCCAGTGCAAGCCCTGCGCCGACGGTTATCCCAACCACTGCGAGAGGCTCGACGAGCTGGGCTTCAACGTGGACGGGGCCTTCGCCAGGTACGTGGTGGTCCCCTCCAGGCTGGTGTGGAGCTTAAAGCCCCTCGAGGGCAAGTTCTCCGGAAGGGACCTCTTCAAGGTGGGAAGCCTGGTGGAGCCCACCTCCGTGGCCTACAACGCGGTGATCGAGCGGGGGGGTGGGATCAGGCCGGGCGACAACGTGGCCATACTGGGGGGTGGCCCCGTGGGGCTTGCCGCCTGCGCCATCCTGAAGAGGGCCGGGGCCGCCAGGGTGGTGCTCTCCGAGCCCTCCCAGGTGAGGGCGGAGATGGCGCTGAGGATGGGGGCCGACGCGGTGATAGACCCGACGAAGGAGGACTTCGCAGAGAGGCTCCTTCAGCTGACCGACGGCTACGGGGCCGACCTGTACCTGGAGGCCACGGGGCTTCCCGAGGTGGTCTTCCCATCCATAGAGAGGGCCGTCTGGGAGGGCAGGACCCTCAACGCCACGGTGGTGGTGGTGGCGAGATCCCCGCAGAAGATGCCCGTGACGGGGGAGGTGTTCCAGGTGAGGAGGGCCCGCATAGTGGGGGCCCAGGGGCACAGCGGACACGGGACCTTCCACAGGGTCATCCAGTGCATGGCCACAGGCATGGGGGAGAGGATGCTCCAGATGATCACCCGGGAGATCTCCCTGGAGGAGGTCCCGCACCACATAGCGAGGCTCCAGACGGACCGAAGCGACGTCAAGGTCACCTGCATGATGGAGTGAGAAGGGGGAGGTGTCTTACTTGGCCGGATGGATATCCACGGGGCACCCGCTGATAGTCTTCGAGGACAACGAGGTGGGGAGGCTTAAGAAGCAGATATGGGACGCCAGCGAGGAGGAGATAGACAGGATCCTGGCCGAGTACGAGATCCCGTCCCCCTCCGAGCTGGGCAAGCCCGGCTCCTACATCCAGACCACCCCCAGGGCCCACTGCATCGAGAGGAGGCGCAGGAACGACCTGGTCTTCGTCCCCATCGGATGCACCGAGAACCACGGCATGCACGCCAACTCGGGGCTGGACACCTTCATGGTCACCCAGATCCTCGAGGGGGTCAGGAGGTACACCGCCAAGCGGGGCAGGGAGTGCAACCTGGCCCTTCCCCCCCTCAACTACGGGGGACACCCATACCACCACCTGGGGATGCCCGGCACCATCGTCATGCCCAAGGAGGTGGTGGAGGAGACCCTCATCTACACCATGCTGGGGCTCTGGAACGACGGCTACAGGAAGATAGTCATGGTCAACAACCACGGACACCTCTGGATGCTGGAGTCGGCCCTGCACGAGTTCATGAAGCGCTTCCAGCTGCCCGGGGTCTACGTGGTGGTGGACTGGCACAGGGCGGTCCGGGAGTTCTTCTTCCCCGTGGACAGGGATGACAGCCTGAAGACCCACTTCGTCCACGCCGACGAGAGCGAGACCTCGGTGGCCCTGCTCCTCTTCCCAGAGATGATCGACATGCGCTACGCCGAGGACGCGGAAGGGGAGTCCTTCCTCCCCGACGGGCACTTCGACAAGTCGGTCGACCCCTTCCACAGGCCCAACAGGTGGTCCCAGGCCGAGGGGCACATGGCCATAGAGCGGGCCGCCACCCCTCAGGGGGTCGTGGGAAGGCCCACCCTGGGAGACCCGAGGAAGGCCAAGCGCCCGGTGGCGGCTATCCTCAAATACCTCACCCTGCTCCACGACCACATCCTGGAGGCCTTCCCGCCCGGCACCGTCCCGCCGGTGGAGAAGGTCACCCTCAGGACCAGGGAGGAGATGGAGCCCTTCCTCAAGGAGCCGTTGAGCCCCGGCTGGAGGTCGGTCTATGAGCTTCCCCACATAGGACCTTTCCACAAGCTCTGAGAGGGGGGCGAGGGCCTTGAAGTTCTCCTTCGTGGTCTCGGTCCAGCGCACCTCCTTCCAGGGGGTGGCCCTGCAGGAGGGGTTGGAGGAGAAGATGGAGCTTCTGGCCGAGGCGGGATACGACGGCGTGGAGCTGGCCGTGCGAAACCCCTTCCTCCTGGACGCGGACGGGCTGGAGAGGGCCCTGAAGAGGCTCGGCCTCGGGGTGAGCGCCATAGGGACGGGGCAGGCCTTCGTGGACGAGGGGCTATCCCTGACCCATCCGGAGGAGGCCGCGAGGGAGGAGGCCTTGAGGAGGGTGCTTCGCCACCTGGAGCTGGCCTCCAGGTGGCGAAGCACCCTCATAGTGGGGCTCATAAGGGGGAGGATCGGGGATCGGCCCAGGGCCGAGTTCGAATCCCTTTTTCGAAGCTCCATGGAGAGGTTGCTCGAGAGGGCCGAGGAGCTGGAGGTCCCGGTGGCCCTGGAGCCTTTAAACCGCTACGAGTGCGACTTCGTCAACACCGTGGAGGAGGCCCTGAGCTGGGCCAGGGAGTTCAGGAGCAGGCGGCTTGGGATCCTGGCCGACACCTTCCACATGAACATCGAGGAGAGGGACATGTGGGAGGCCATGGAGAGGGCCCACCTCGAGGGCAAGCTCTTTCACGTGCACGTGGCCGACAGCAACAGGTGGGCCCCCGGACACGGACACCTGGACTGGAGGGGCTTCGCCGAGACCCTCAGGAGGATGGGCTACGGGGGCTGGGTGTCCGGGGAGATGCAGCCCAGGCCCTCGGCGGAGGAGGCCATAAGGGGGACGATAGCCCTGCTCAAGGGGCTTCTTCGAGGCTTCTAAGGGGGTGCGATGGGGTTGCCTGGGGAAGTGGTGCTTCGGATGAGGGGCATAACCAAGCGCTTCCCGGGGACGCTGGCCCTGGACGGGGTGGACTTCGACCTGAGGGAGGGGGAGGTCCACGTCCTGCTGGGCGAGAACGGGGCGGGCAAGTCCACCCTGATGAAGATCCTGTCCGGAGCCTACTCCAAGGACGCGGGGGAGATAGAGCTCTTCGGGAGGAAGGTGGAGATCCAGGGGCCAGCCCACGCCAGATCCCTGGGGATAGCGGTGATATATCAGGAGCTGAACCTCATACCCCATCTCTCGGTGGCGGAGAACATCTTCCTGGGGAGGGAACCCAGGGGGGCGCTTGGGCTCATCGACTGGCCCAGGATGAGGGAGGAGGCGCGCCGGTGGCTGGAGGAGGTGGGGGCGAAGGTGGACCCCTCCTGCCGGGTGAAGGGGATGAGCGTGGGGCATCAGCAGCTGGTGGAGATAGCCAAGGCCCTTTCCACCGGTGCCAGGATCCTGGTCATGGACGAGCCCACCTCGGCCCTTTCCCCGGCCGAGGTGGAGGAGCTGTTCAAGGTGATAAGGAAGCTCAAGGGTCAGGGGAGGTCGATCGTCTTCATCTCCCACCACCTGGAGGAGGTCAAGGAGATAGGGGATAGGGTGACGGTGCTCCGGGACGGCAGGCTGGTGGGGACGGTGGAAGCCAGGACCTCCACGGTAGACGACTTCATCCGCATGATGGTGGGCAGAAACCTGGAGGACAAGTTCCCGAAGGCGAAGGTGGAGATAGGGGAGGAGGTCCTGAGGGTCGAGAACCTCACCCGCCGGGGGGTGGTGGAGGGGGTCAGCTTCTCCCTCAGGAAGGGGGAGATC
>Ga0105160_1000851_pt1 | contig 13183 bp, 8 predicted proteins | sample GXS110809BmetaG_FD_89591 | JGI IMG/M metagenome (GOLD analysis project Ga0105160, IMG submission 89591) | Hot spring microbial communities from Gongxiaoshe hot spring, China to study Microbial Dark Matter (Phase II) - GXS 110809B | ecosystem: Environmental > Aquatic > Thermal springs > Hot... | reverse complement strand
GCGCAGGTGACGTGTCTCACGCGAAATGTTGAGGAGAACCTCGGCACACTTGTGCGCCTCGAGCAGGGGCACGTGGTGAGCGAGTCACGCGTGGGGCGCGCACCAGGCACGACGATGACCGTCGAGCACCTCTTCGCCGCGGTGCCTGCACGCCTCAAGTTCCTCAAGACCACCCAAACTGAGCGCGGTCACATTGACGCGCTGCTCACTCGCTACGCCCTCGCGTACCCGCACATCCGCTTTGCGTTGCTCCACGAAGGAAAACTTGTGTTTCAGTCGAGCGGCAATGGCAACTTACGAGATGTGCTTGTGGCGGTGTACGGCGCCGAGATGGCAGCGAACATGGTGCCCGTGGAAGGCGAGCACGACGCGATGCGCGTGTGGGGCTTCGCAGCGTTGCCTTCGCTCGATCACGCGAACCGCAGCAAGATCACACTCTTCGTGAACGGGCGACCCGTGCAAGACGCCAAGCTCGGCTACGCCGTGATTCAGGCGTATCACACGCTGCTGATGACCGGGCGCTACCCCATTGCCGTTATCATGGTGCAGCTCCCGCCGAGCGAGGTGGATGTGAACGTGCACCCCGCGAAGGCGGAGGTGCGCTTTCGCGACCCCGATGCAGTGTTTAGCCTGGTGCAGCGCGCCGTGCGCAAGGCGTTGCTCGACCATCTCCAGCCCACGCCGATTCACCTTTCGACCTCATCACGCATCCCGCAACCGCCCGAGGAACGGATTGAGTCCGCCGAGCAGCGAACCGCTGCACCTGCCTCTCCTGCGCAAGCGTTACCCACAGCCCAGCAACCTCCGCTGCGCGGCAGCGAGGCGTGGGAACAGGTCGGCATCCCTAAGCAAACACAACGTCCGCCGGAACCGACGCATGACGCCCTTAGGCTTCCCGGTGTGCGCGCCGAGGTGAATGCACTGCCGGCGCTGCGCGTGCTCGGGCAGCTGGCGCAAACTTACATCCTCGCCGAAGGGCCAGAGGGGCTTTACCTGATTGACCAGCACGCTGCGCACGAGCGCATCCTATGGGAGCGCTTGTTGGCGCAGCGCGAATTGGGCGCAGTGGAGTCGCAGGCGTTGCTCGACCCGGTTGTGGTCACGCTGCCCATGGAGAGCGCGGCGCTGCTCGAGGAAAACGCGCCGATGCTGCGCGACCTCGGCTTCGAGGTCGAACCCTTTGGGAACAACACGTTCCTCGTGCGCAGCGTGCCAGCCATCATGATCCAAGACGACATCAGCGCTGCAGTGCGCGAGATCGTCGCCGATCTTGAGAGCAACGAACCTGTGCTGCGGCGAGAGCTTGAGGCGCGCGTGTTGCGGCGCGTGTGCAAGCGCATGGCCATCAAAGCGGGGCGTGTGCTTTCGTTTGCTGAGATGCAAGCGCTGGTGCGCGACCTCGAGGCGTGCGAGTCGCCGCGCACGTGCCCTCACGGGCGCCCCACCATGATTCATCTCGGGTTGACGCAGCTGGAGAAAGCGTTCGGTCGTTTGGGCTAAGCACCGAGCGGCTCTGCCCACTCGCGCGTCGGGATCAGCGCTAGCACCTCGCGCAGCCGCTTCACACGGCGCGTGTAGTAGCGCTCGAACACATCGCGTGGGTCCACCAAGATCGCGTCCATGCCGATGTTTAGCGGGCCCACCACGTCGGCAAAGAAGTTGTCGCCGATGTAGATCGCCTCTTCGGGGTCCAAGCCGCCCGCCAGCTCGAGCGCGCGGTAGAAGATGCGCGGGTCAGGTTTGTAACAGCCAGCCTCGCCCGCAGAAAGCGTGAAATCAAAGAACGCCTCAAAGCCATACTGCGCCACGATCGGCTGCAATGGCTCTTCGCGGTTGGAGACCAAGCCGAGGATGTAACCTGCCTGCTTGAGCTGCGTGAGCACGGGGCGCGTATCGGCGAACACCACATCCTGCGGCTCGTAGTGCTCGAAGAAGTCTTGGATGCGCTGCGCGCAGTCCTCGCAATTGCGCACGTTCATCGCGTTGAGCAGGATCTGGTTGTAGTTCACCCAAAAGCTGCGCTTGTCGTAGCGCGCGAGGTCCACATCGGCTTGTGCGCTTGCCCAGTAGCGGTGTGCCTCGCGCTCGCAGATTTTGATCTGTCGCTCGGTGAGCTGAATGCCCACGCGACCCGCATACTCGACAAACGCCTCGAAGCCTTCAGGCTGGTTCGCCCGCAAGGTTCCATCCAGGTCAAAAATCACGGCTTTGATCATGGCTGTCGTGCAGTGTAGCAGCCTTGGCGTGGCACAATTGCAAGCCGCCGTGAACCTCATTCGACCCGACGACCTTGCGCTTGTTGTGGATGCGCGCGGCAAGGCTCACGTGATCAAACTGCGACCTGGCGCGCGCTTCGAGACCCATCACGGCTTCATACCCCATGACGCGGTGATCGGACAACCATGGGGGTGTGTAGTTGAATCCTCGCTTGGGCATCCGTATCTTTTCGTGCAGCCAAGCATCGCTGACCTCATCACACACATCAAGCGCAGCTCACAGGTGATCTACCCAAAGGACAGCGCCTACATCCTGATGCGCCTCAATGTGCGCCCGGGCGCGCGCGTGTTGGAGTGTGGCTGCGGCAGCGGCGGTTTAACAACAGCGCTGGCGAGCGCCGTAGGACCCACAGGACACGTGTTCTCGCAAGATGTGCGCGAGGATTTCATCGCGCTCGCGCAGCGCAACCTCGAGCGCGTCGGCTTGGCGCAACGCGTCACCTTCTTGCGCGGCGACTGCGCGCAGGGCTTTCTCGTGTCTGAGCCAGTGGACGCCGTGTTTTTGGATCTGCCCGCGCCGGAGTTGTGCGTGGCGCAGGCGCGCGCCGTGCTCAAGGACGGCGGCTTCTTCGGCTCGCTGGTGCCCACGACCAACCAGGTTGTCAACCTGCTGCGCGCGCTTGAGCGCGCCCGCTTTGGCTTACTTGAGGTGGAAGAGCTCCTGCTGCGGCGCTACAAGCCTGTGCCTGACCGATTGCGCCCGCAAGATCGCATGGTGGCGCACACAGGCTATCTGATCTTCGCGCGCGCGATCGTCACCGCATTGCCCCAAGCACAACCCACCCAAGAAGACGACGATGCACACATGGACGCACCAGACGAGACAACGTAAACAATGCCCCAGCATGACCTTACCAGACACCGCCAACATCTCCAGCCCTGGACCAAATGTCGCGTTCCTCGCAGCCGCGTCTACGTGCCCATCGTGCGCCGCTAGCGGCAAAATCCCCCGCCATGGACTTTCAACATCCGAGGTGGGCAACCTGCCTCGGGTGTTGAACTTTCTCCCCAAACGGTCAGCGCACTAGAATTGCCGCTATGCCAGGCAAGCCGCCGTTGATCGCGTTGCTCAACGAGCGCATCCTCATCTTGGATGGCGCCATGGGCACGATGATCCAGAGTTACAAGCTGAGCGAGGAGGATTACCGCGGCGAGCGCTTTCAAGATCACCCCGTCGAGTTGCTCAACAACAACGAGGTGCTCAATCTCACGCGCCCCGACATCATCCTTGACATTCACCACCAATATCTCGAAGCCGGCGCGGACATCATCGAGACCAACACGTTCAACGCACAAGCAATCAGCCTTGCCGACTTCGAGATGACCGACCCCGCGCTGATCCGCGAGATCAACCTTGCCGCAGCGCGGCTCGCGCGCCAGGCAGCGGACGAATATACGCGGCGCGACCCGAGCCGCCCGCGCTACGTCGCTGGCGCGATCGGTCCCATGAACCGCACGCTCTCGCTCAGCCCCGATGTGAATGACCCTGGCTTCCGCGCGGTGACGTTCGACGAGGTCATGCGCGCCTACTACGACCAGGCAAAGGCGCTGATCGAGGGCGGCGTGGACCTCTTGCTTGCGGAGACCACCTTCGACACGTTGAACCTCAAAGCCGCGCTCTATGCTATTCAAACGCTCTTCGCCGAAGGCGTGCGCCAGGTGCCAGTGTGGGTGAGCGTGACGATCACCGACCAAAGCGGGCGCACGTTGAGCGGTCAGACGCTGGAAGCGTTTTGGGCAAGCGTCCACCGCATGCCGCTGCTCGGCATGGGGTTGAATTGCTCGTTGGGCCCGCATGAAATGCGCCCCTACATCGAGACAATGGCAAAGGTGACGCAAACGTATGTCTCGTGTTACCCTAACGCTGGATTGCCCAACGCCTTCGGCGGGTACGACATGCCGCCAGATGTCTTCGCTAGCGCAATGGGGGAGTTCGCGCACAACGGCTGGCTGAACATCGCCGGCGGCTGTTGCGGCACCACGCCCGCACACATCGTCGCCGTGCGCGAAGCGGTGAAAGGCGCTAAGCCCCACGTGCGCAACCGCCCTTCGCATCGCACCTACTTCAGTGGCTTGGAGCTGGTGAGCCTGGAACCAGCGCAGCCGCCCACAGAAAGCGCAGCATCAACCCAGCCCACAGGTGGCGCTGCCTCCAGCTTTTTGATCATCGGCGAACGCACCAACGTCACCGGCTCGCCCAAGTTCGCCAAGCTGATCAAAGAGGGCAAGTTTGAGGAAGCGTTGAGCATCGCGCGCCAACAGGTGGAAAACGGCGCGCACATCCTCGACGTGAACTTCGATGAAGCGCTGCTGGACGCAGAGGCAGCAATGACGCGCTTCCTCAACCTGCTCATGGCAGAGCCGGACATCGCCCGCGTGCCAATCATGATTGACAGCTCCAAGTGGAGCGTGATCGAAGCTGGGCTGAAGGCACTACAAGGCAAGTGCATCGTGAACTCGATCTCGCTCAAAGACGGCGAGGCGGTCTTCAAGCAACGCGCAGAGATCATCAAGCGCTTCGGCGCTGCGGTGGTGGTCATGGCGTTCGACGAGCGCGGACAAGCCGACACGTTTGAGCGCAAGATCGAGGTGTGCCAGCGGGCTTATAACATCCTCGTCAACGAGGTCGGCTTCCCGCCTGAGGACATCATCTTCGACCCCAACGTGCTCACGATCGCCACGGGCATCGAAGAGCACAACAACTACGCCGTGGACTTCATCCGCGCGGTGCGCTGGATAAAGGAAAACTTGCCCGGCGCGCGCACCAGCGGCGGCATCAGCAACCTCTCGTTTAGCTTCCGCGGCAACAACAAAGTGCGCGAGGCCATGCACAGCGTCTTCCTCTACCACGCCATTCGCGCCGGGCTGGACATGGCGATCGTCAACGCCGGTCAGCTTGCGGTGTACGAGGAGATCGAGCCAACGCTGCGCGAGCTGGTGGAGGACGTGGTGCTGAACCGCCGTCCCGACGCCACCGAGCGGCTCATCGCCTACGCCAACGCCATGCAGAAAGAGACCAGCGCCCAGGCGAACGAAAGCCAAGCACTGGCTTGGCGCACGCTGGACGTGGACGAGCGCCTCAAGCACGCGCTGATCCATGGCATCACCGACTACATCGAGGCCGATGTGCTCGAGGCGCTGGAGCGCTACGGCGAGCCGCTCAAGGTGATCGAAGGGCCGCTGATGGCGGGCATGAACATCGTCGGCGATCTGTTCGGCGCGGGCAAGATGTTCCTCCCGCAGGTAGTGAAAAGCGCGCGCGTGATGAAAAAAGCCGTCGCTGTGCTTGAGCCATACCTCCTCGCACAAAAAGCCGCTGGCAACAGCGGCAGCGCGGGCAAAATCGTCATCGCCACCGTGAAGGGTGACGTGCACGACATCGGCAAGAACATCGTCAGTGTGGTGCTCGGCTGCAACAACTACGACGTGATCGACCTGGGGGTGATGGTTCCAGCAGAGAAGATCCTCAAAACCGCGCGCGAGGTGGGCGCCGACCTCATCGGGCTGAGTGGGCTGATCACGCCCTCGCTCGACGAGATGGTGCACGTGGCGCGCGAGATGGAACGCGAAGGTTTCACCGTGCCGCTGCTGATCGGCGGCGCAACCACAAGCAAGGCACACACCGCGCTGAAGATCGCGCCCGTCTATTCACACCCCGTTGTGCATGTGCCCGATGCCAGCCGCGCTGTCGGCGTGGTTGGCGCGCTGCTCAACCCAGCGCTGCGCGATCAGTTCATCGCCCAAAATGCCGAGGAGCAGCGCCAGCTGCGCGAGCAGTTGGGGCAACCTGAGCGCAAATCCCTCCTGCCACTCGCGGAAGCACGCCGCCGCAGGTTCATCTGGACCCCAGAGACGCACGACTTCACCAGCGAACCCGCTTTCATCGGCGTGCGCGTGATCGAACCGCAGCACATGCCGCTGCGCGAGCTGGTGAACTACATTGACTGGACGCCCTTCTTCGCAGCATGGGAGCTTGCCGGGCGCTTCCCACAAATCCTTGACGATCCCGTAGTCGGCGAACAGGCGCGCAAGCTCTATGCCGACGCACAGGCCCTGCTCCACCGCCTGGTGCAAGCAGACCTCAACACGCGCGCCGCACGACATCGCACAGGGGCTCACGACGAAACACCACCCAACACGCTCTATGCGCGCGCCGTGTACGGCATTTTCCCCGCCAACAGCGTGGGCGACGACATCGAGGTGTATGCAGACGAATCACGCAGCCGCGTGCTGGTCACCTTCCACATGCTGCGCCAGCAAATGGACAAAGGCACGCGCGAGGGCGCGCACAACCTTTGCCTAGCGGACTTCGTAGCGCCAAAAGAGAGCGGCGTGGTGGACTACATCGGCGCGTTTGTGGTGAGCATCCACGGCGCACAAGCCATGGCAGAAGCGTTCAAAGCCCAAGGCGACGACTACAACGCTATCCTCATCGAAGCACTCGCCGATCGGCTTGCCGAGGCGTTCTCCGAGCGCCTGCACAAACAAGCCCGCGACGACATGGGCTACGGCTTGAGCGAAAACTTCACCAACGAAGACCTCATCGCCGAGAAGTATCGCGGCATTCGACCAGCGCCGGGGTACCCAGCTTGTCCCGACCACAGCGAAAAACGCCTCATTTGGCAATTGCTCGACGCAGAGCGCAACGCGGGCGTGAAGCTCACGGAGAGCTGTGCCATGTGGCCTGCCAGCAGCGTGAGCGGCTGGTACATCTTCCATCCGCAAGCGCGCTACTTCGGCATCGGCAAGATCGGGCGCGATCAGCTTGAAGATTACGCACAGCGGAAGGGAATAAGCGTGGAGGAAGCTGAACGATGGTTGCGGCAGAACTTGCTAGAGGAAAGAACATGAGGACCTTGCTCATATCGTGCTCACGGCCCTTCTCGTTACGAGCGCTCTTTCAAAACCAACAGCATACGGCCAAAGCAGCGCTCTAGGCACGAAGTCCGCCTTTGGCATCGAATCCAATCTTCCCATTCTGCCCGAAAGCCCCCTTTATGCTCGCGTTGCCTCGCTGGGCGCGGGCTGGGTGCGTCTGAACGGCCGCATTTCGTGGCGCAAGCTACAACCACTCCCCGACTCACCCATCGCGTGGGCATCTTTGTCAGAGTTCGAGCGCGAGTTGAAAGCGTTGCGCGCCCTAGGCGCGAAGCCGATCGTTGTAGTGGACGATCATCCCCTCTGGGCAACACTCGGCAGAGCAGGCGCAGATGGGAAGCCATCGCATTGCGACGCGCTCAAAGACGAAGCATTTGAGGCATTCGGTCGCTTCCTCGCTCAACTTGCTGCTCGCTATGCTGCGCCAGAGTTCAACGTGCACGATTGGGAATTGGGGAATGAGCCTGATGTTGACCCTCGTCTTGTGCCAAGCACCAGCGCATTCGGCTGCTGGGGAGATGTGAGCGACCCCTTCTATGGAGGCGAACGCTACGGGCGAATGCTGAAAGTGGTCGCGCCCCTAGTGCGCGCAGCCAACTCAAAAGCGAGAATTTGGATCGGCGGATTGCTGCTCAACTCGCCAGGCATTGATGAGGGCGAGGGCAAGGGAAGCCCTGGGCGTTTCTTCGAGGGCATTCTGCGCGCAGGCGCAGCCGATGCTTTCGATGTTGTCCCCTTCCACGCATACCTCGGCTACGCGGAGGACGCACAAGGGAATCCCATTACTTTGGATTACGACTACGCATTCGGATCAAGTCCACAGATCGCTTGGTCACAGATGCAAGCGCAGAGCTTTGTTGCCGCAAAGGCAGCCTCTCTGAAGCGCGTTATGCAGCAGTACAGGGTGAATAAGCCGCTTTTCCTCAACGAAGGCGGTTTCCACTGTCGCTTGCCTTCGTGCGAATCTCCCAACTCCCCGTTCTATGAAGTGCAAGCAAACGCCGTTGTGCACACAAGCGTGCGCACGCTCAGCGCTGGGATCAGCGGCTACATCTGGTACACGCTGGAAGGACCAGGATGGCGGAATGGCGGGCTACTCGATCGCAACCAACGCCCACGACCCGCGTTCAACGCTTACCGGTTCTTGTCCTCCCAGCTTGGGAACGCGCGCTTCTTGAGCAAAAGCCAAGAGTCCAACATTGCCCGGTATCGCTTCCGGAGCCGCTCGCGCCTTTTTGAGGTTGTTTGGTCAATTGATGGGGTGCCTCGCACGCTTCGCGTCCCTTCGAGCCAATATACGAGCGTGGTTGACCGAGAAGGCAGGTCCCTCTCGCCCAGACGGGAGGGCAACGACCTGGTGATCGAAGTGAGCGCTCGACCTGTGTACTTGATAGGCGCTCTTCGTTGAGCCGCTCAACGCACGCGCTGGACGGCAAACGTGATGTTCCCAGCGGGGTCTGTCGCCGTGATCGTCACTGTGTCGCCTTGCAAGACAAAGGTGAAGTCAAACGCGCCGCGCGCATCTGTGGGGACGATCTGCCCGTTGATGCGCACCACAGCGCCAACCTCAGCTTGCCCTATCACGCGCACTTGCGCCCCGCTGCGACTTACGCGCTCAATGCGCAACGCAGGGTTCGTCATATCCACGACGACCTCTATCGGCAGCGAGCGCGCACTGCGACGGCCATCAGGTGCCAGCTGCTCAAAGGCAAGAAGCTGCACTCCCTCCGGCAAGGTGAGCGTACCACTTAGCACACCGCCAGCATCAGCGCGCAACGTGCCGATTACGTTGCCGTGCTGACCGTCATAGGCGATCAGCGTCGCCCTGGGGTAGAGGAAAGCTTGCAGCTGCAACGTGCGCGTGTTTACCAACACGCGATCAGGCGACGCCGAAGCGATGCGCACGCGCGGCACTTGCAACTCGACAGTGAGCGGTTGCGAAGTGGAGAGCACTGCTTGCTCACCCGTGATCACCTCGGCGCTCCCAAGCGCTGTGCGCACGCTGACGATCCCCTCGTCCGTGAATTCGCGCGCGGTGTTCTTGTCTAGCACGTGGGCGCGGAACACTGTGCCCCGAACCTGCATGAGACCTGCGCGCGTCTCGAGGTGAAAGCCTGCCTCGCGTGCTTGGGGGGCAATGACGTTCGTCAGCTCCCCTGCGTCGAGAAAAAACGCGTTGCGCCCCAACACGCGCACATGTGCACCGGGCGCTGCAAAGAGCGTAGAGCCATCCGCAAGGGTCACTGTGACCGATCCCGCCGCTGTGAATTCATCGCCTACAGCCAAAGGGAACCCCCTCAACGGGCGCACTTCTTGATCGAGCCACCAACGCACGCCAAGCGGTCCTTGCCTTTGCTCACGCAGAGCCGCCGTGCCGTCTATCACTGCACCGCTTGACGCGCGCGTGCCGCCAAAGAGGAGGTAAAGGCTCACAGCGAGGCTTAACACAGCAAGCGCAAGCCCTACGCGCAGAGCAGGCACCCAGCGTCTCCGCTGCCGCAGCGCGGCGCTCTCGGCTACAAGCGCGCGGCGCACGCGCGCGCGCTGCTGCGGCGAAAGTCCCTCCACGCGCTGCGCCGATTCAGCCAGCGCGCGCTCCAGCGCCTCTGGAGCATCCCAGCGCGATTTCGGCTGCGATGTTGGTTTCATGAGCTACTCCTCGCTGCTGAGCAACGCGCGCAAAGCAACCCTGCCTTGCGTGATCAACCACTCCACCTTACGATGTTTGAGCCGCATGGTTGCGGCAACTTCCTCGACGGATAGACCCATCACATAGCGCAGCACCAACGCTTGCCGCTGCTCCAGCGGGAGCTTGCCCAATGCCATGCGCACTGCAAGCGCGTCGGCTGAAGGGTCTGCCTCATCTGAGCCTGCAACGCGTGGTCTTGGCGACAAACTTTCCTCTCTGTGAGTGAACGGTGCGAGGAAGCGCCGCAGGACACGCTGTCGCCGAAGCCAATCCGCAGATTTGTGATGCGCAATGCGCAACAGCCACGTGCTCACGCGAGACTCGCCCCGGTACTGGGCAGCATTGCGCAGTGCAGCGAGGAAGGTCTCCTGCACCACATCGCCGAGGTCATCCTCAGAAATGTCGGGCACAACGTGGCGCACGTAGCGACAAATCGCGGTCTCGAACATGGCGAAGAACGCGCCCGCAGCCTCCTCGTCACCTGCAACCATGCGCTGGAGCAGAGCGCGCGCTGTAATCTCAGCTTCTTGTGCGCTATCACTTTGATAGTCGTCTGCCATGCGCGTTCCTGCAAAGCAAGCGTTGCCGTTTTAAGCTCGTGCTCACTCAGCACAGGCTTTGAAACAGTGTTTCATTCTACGGGCAACGCGCTTTCCCTAGCAGCGCTACGTTGCCTTCGCAAGGGGTTGATCGCTTAGTCGCGGCCCAGACTCCGCGAAAGCACGGCGGGCATCCACCGTGAGCAGGATCACCAAGCCAACTACAAAGAAAAACACCACGGAGAGAATCGCTGGGCGCAGGTTGCCGAGGGTCTGGTTTACCGCGCCAAAGAGGAAAGGACCCAACCAAGAGGTGCCGCGTTCGCTGATCTCGTAAATCGAGAAGAACTCTGCTTCCTTATCTTGGGGGATCATCTGCGCGAACATGCTGCGGCTGATGGATTGCGAGCCACCAAGCACCAGCGCGATGAAGAACCCCAGCACCCAAAACTCGAACTCGGCGCGCGGCAACCCGAGCACGGTGGATGCGAAATCGCGCATGCCCAGATAGGCATACACAACCACTGCCGTCCAAATCAGCAAACTTGCCACCAAGGCACGCTTGCTACCCAAGCGCTCTGCGAGCCGACCGAAGAACAGCGCGCCGAAGAACGCGACAAACTGAATCATCAAGATGAGCAGCGTGAGCCGCTCCGTGGGGACGCCTAAACCACCACGCGCCACAGGCGCTGCAGCAAACAGCGCCGAGACGGCGATCACCGTCTGGATGCCGTCGTTGTAGATGAGGTACGCGAGCAAGAACCTAGTAGTTTGCGGCAGGGCGCGCCGCTTGCGCCAGAGGAACAAGCCGATCATCGCGATCGGTCCGAGCGCAGCGGCAAACACCCACTCAGTCGAGAGCTGCAGCGCGTTCACCACAGGCACCCACGCGAACACCAACAGCGGCGAGAGCAAAAGCACGGCGATGAGCCGCGCGGGCAGTCCAGTCGTGTTGCTCAGCTGCTTAAAGGCGATGCCCAGCACAGTCTCGCCTGGTGGCAGCGCGCGCGCAGCGTGGCGCGGGCGCAATGTGCGCCACGTCCAGAACGACCAACCAAACCACCAAATCCCCGCAGAGGCTAAGTTGAGGCGCACAGCGGCGGCGCTATCCAGCCCAAAGCGCTCCCGCTGAAGGAACAGCAACAGATTGAGCAGCAACAACAGCCCGCCGCCTAGGTACCCCATCGCCCAACCAAACGCTGAAACGCGGTCGCGTTGATCGGCACTCGCAATGTCGGGCAGATAGGCGTTGTAAAACACGATGGCGGCGCCAAAAGCAAAGTTCGCAACGATGAACAACACGCCGCCCAACCACCACAAATCGCCCTGCACGAAGAACAGCAACGTCGTTGCGAGGGCGCCGATGGTGGCAAACAAGCGCAACAGAAACTTGCGACGGTGGGAGTAATCGGCAATCGCGCCCAACACGGGCAAGAACCCTGCTTGAAACACGACCGAGAAGGCAATGCAAAACGGTAGAAACGATTCGGGCGCGACCGGCAATCCGAAGAAGCGCGCTTGACCATCTGGGCTTGTCCGTGCCGCTGCGGCGACGAGGCTCGAGAGGTACGGACCGAGGAACACTGTGCCGACCGTGGTGCTAAAGGCGCTGTTTGCCCAGTCGTACATCGCCCAGCCCCGAATCTCGCGCGGGTCGTTCAACAGCGGTCGAGCATCACGAGCGAGAGCAAGGCGCATGGTTGCAGAAAGCGTATTGCGTCTGTGTTAAGCCTAGGTCAATCTGCGGCGCTTAGAACTCTTCATCAAGCTCAGAGAGCAGAAGACGCTTGTTTTGCAACCAACGCGGCGTTTCTTCCTCGCGCAGACGCCGACGGGCGGGACGCCGTTGCTTGCGCTCGGGCGCACGTGTCTGATTGGAGCGCGTTGGCGCAACCTGCGCCCTCCCTGGTTGATGAGCGCGCGCTCCGGGCGTATGTGCTGGTGGTGGAGTGGCAGGGCGTTGAGAGGCTGTGCGTTCTGAGGCTGGGCGCGGCTCCTTCGGGCGCGCGAGGTCAATGCGCACAGGGCGATTGTCGAGGAATTTCCCGTTCAGTTGCTGCATAGCTTGCTGCGCTGCTTCGGGAGTGCTCATCTCGACGAAGCCGAACCCTTTAGAGCGATTGGTCGCGCGGTCGGTGACGATCTCCGCTGAACGCACCTCGCCCACCGTTGCGAAGAAGGCGCGTAACGTCTCAACAGTCGTCGTGTAAGACAGGTTGCCTACATACAAGCGGCTGGACATTGCTCGTACCCAAAATCAAACTGGAGCTGGCTTGTAGGACGAAAGGGGGAAACCGTAGCGACCGAAAGGACCTCCGAAAATCACTAAACAAAAACGCCTGCGCGCAGGCAGCGCAGGGCATCATCCTGAAGCAGACCATGGGCGCAAGAGGCGCCTCGCCGCAAGAGCCAAGTTTTACACCAAGCCATCAGCCTCTATGCTTCAACGTGGACTATAGCATAAGCAACGATTTTTCGCCCTGTCTTGCAAAGCTGCTCTCGCTCAAATCACCGCTACGGGCCCCGGCAGTGGTGCCTCTGGGTGCGCCTCGTCGAAGATCACATAGCCATCGCTCAGGGCGCGCCACCACTGGCGCAGCGCTGTCGCCTGTGCAGCGGGTGCCTCAACCACAAACCCTTCCGCCTCACGACGCACGGTGACGGCAAATAGAGGCGCGCGATTGCGCCCCAACGCCGTCGCCTGCTTCTGCGCCCCAAACGCCAGGTCGGAGACAGGCTTGTCAAGCACAGCGTCGAGGAAGGCAGCCGCTTGCTCGCCGCGCACAAGCAAGGTTGGTTTG
>Ga0105160_1000850_pt1 | contig 13186 bp, 15 predicted proteins | sample GXS110809BmetaG_FD_89591 | JGI IMG/M metagenome (GOLD analysis project Ga0105160, IMG submission 89591) | Hot spring microbial communities from Gongxiaoshe hot spring, China to study Microbial Dark Matter (Phase II) - GXS 110809B | ecosystem: Environmental > Aquatic > Thermal springs > Hot... | reverse complement strand
TTTAGGGATTGGTCTTATGCAGAAGCCTTGATGGCATCGGAATCTGAGCAACTTGGCGAAGGGTTTTTCGTTGCTGCTTTGTTACCGCCTTTTGAAAAGTTGTAAGGTCATGTGTCAATTTGAGCCGGTTTGATTGAAGAAACAAACTTTGAGGAGGAAGTGACAATGATGGCAACGCTGATGCCCAAACTTGTTCACGCATCGTTGCGCCTTTTGCTCTGCTGTGCGTTGGTTGCATTCTCCCTGAACTATCTTGAAGCCCAAGAAGCCAAGATCGTGAAGGTTCACGAAGGCAAATATTGGGTTTGGTTCGCGAGGGAGGACCAGTTTGATCGTTACGGACAAGACATTGAGCGATTTTACGATTACGCCGACAAAGCCTTTGAGTATCTCTGCAACGCTTGGGGACTTAAACCACCGCAAGAGAAATATGCTCTTTTCGTGTGGCCGAGAACAGGTGGCGGTTTTGCGACCGGGGACATTGCTGAGGTTCACCAAGTTACAGGAAAACCTTCGCCGGGAATAGGCGTCTCCTACGATGCCTTCTTCAATGTCGTTCACGGCATCAGGGGCTATTGGGGTTATGTGCTCATTACTCACGAAATGGTGAACCTGTTTACGGGTCAAATTGTCAGCGGCGGCTGGCCTGTTGACTGGTGGGCGAACCACCGAAGTCCTTTCCCTTTGGTGACGGCTGTGCAAATTGAGTATGCACTTGTCCCTGAAGTAGCAATTCATCACGCAAAGCAAATAAACGCTGACCCTCTGTGTCAAATGTTCCTCCGGCTCAAAGACCAGTATGGCTGGCACTTGTTCCGAAAGGCTTTCAAGTTGGCAATAGAAGATGGCATTAACTGGGAGCGAATCGGCGAGAACCCATCAAAATTGCGGACAAACTATGTCTGTGCCTACTTGCAAATGGCTGCCCCAGAGGACTTGACACCTTACTTTGAAGGGTTCGTCCCAAATTTTGATGCCAACATGGTCGCCGACATCATAAGGGCTCGCGAACGATGGAAGTCACTGCCGGAGAATGAGCCGAAGCGAAGGGAACTTCAAAACCTCTTCCTGAACGGTAAATACGAAGCCTGCTTGAAGTGACCAATGTTTGAAACTCGTTCAGTATAGTCGCCCTTTGGGGCGACGGTGGTTTGAACTTCAAACCCATTGAAGCATACCCCGAATGATGATGTCAACGGCTTCGTCTTCACTTAAGCCACGAGCCATCAATGTCTCAAGTTCCTTACGGTTGACTGTCCCGATTGCCGCTTCGTGAGTGACTTGAGCACGGTCGTCCCTGACAATGACCAAAGGCATGTTTTTCGCGATCGCTTGGTCCCGCACGATTTCGGTGCAGTCCATGTGACCTTTAGCATATGGGGCATTGCCTTCCATCGTCGTGAAAACCTCACTGACCGCTCGCCCTCTAACAGCCACGCGGGTTTTCGTCAATCCCCGTGCTCGCTCTCCGTTGAGCCTGACAAACTCCTTGACAGAAATTTGGTCATCCTCTGTGCCGTAAACTCGTGCCACCAACTCAGCAACTGCGTCGTTGTTGACATCAACTTCGTAGTCAATTTCCAACGCACCTACTCGTCCGTGAATTAGGTTGAAGTTGTTCATGAATTTTCCGCCTTCGTCCACAGTAACCTTTGCGTGTGGCTTAACTTCAATCCCACCGTAGGGACCATGATAATGCGATTCAGTGTAACTCATGCGGGCATTTTTGCCGACATGGATCGTCGCGTCCATTAAGTGCTTTAACTCTTGTGCGTTCGGGAAAGTGCAGTGGGCAAAAAAGGCTGCTTGTGCTTCCTCTCCAATTTCGTAATGGGCGATGATTTCTTGAATTCCTTCCTCTGCCAGCATGCCAAAACAAAGGTGGACGGGTTGGGGGATCTTCACCCCAGATTCAACAATGATGTGAGCGCGAATTCCTGTTGGGATCTCTTCGGCTTCAAAGTGGATTCCCGGTAACTCGCTTTTTGCCAAAACCTTGTTAGCGCTGACAACCAAAGTGGCGAATTTGCCAGAAGTTATTGCGCTCGGGTCACCGCCAGCCTGTTTTAGCGCTTCAAGCATCGCCTCGTATTCGCGAACCCATGATGGTTCTGTTGTCCTCAATTGGTGGAACCGCAAAGCGAACGCCCCCTTTCAAGTGGATGCCTTCAACATTTCCGGGTGCAATCTGCATCGTTGCGCATAATACTGCCGAACCTGCTCAACATTGCCCTGATACAGTATCGTCCCTTGACACATTAGTGATGCTGAATCGGCGATTTTCAAAGCCTCATCGCGGTGAGTGATGAGAAGAACTGTTGTGCCCTCGTCCGCCATCCTCCTTATAAGGCTCAAAACATCGTCAAGGGAAAGGATGTCAACTCCGGAATCGGGTTCGTCCAAAATCGCAAGTTTCGGGCGCATAGCGTAAATTGCAGCAAGTTCAATTCGTTTCCGCTCACCGCCAGATAAAGTGTTGTCAACAAAGCGGTGCATGTAAGCGGAAGGCGGAAGTGCAACTGCATCCAACGCTTCCATAATGCGCGCCCTATCGGGTTTGTCCATCCCGAGTGACAAATAAGTGCTAACCCTCAGCCCTTCAAACCTTGCAGGTTCTTGCCACGCCAAAGTTATCCCTAAGCGGGCTCGGTCGGTTATTGACAACTGTGTGATGTCGCGTCCCTCAAACAAAATCCGACCCTCATCCGGGGTGTAATCGGAGCACCCCATAATTGCATAAGCCAAACTTGACTTGCCAGCCCCATTCAGACCGAGTATCCCGTGAATTTCGCCGCGCCGAACCGAAAGGTTGACTTGACGCAGGATGTATCGTCCATTTCGTTTCAGACTCAAGTTTTCAACTTGCAGCAGGATGTCACTCATAGCGTTTCGCCTTCCTTATGCAACGAACAGGTTTGACACAATTGCTGTTTTAAATCTTCGCTGCGATTCCAAAAAGTGGTGTCAGGCTTTCGCCTAATGCTCATTTTGGTCACTTTGAAGCGATTGGTCAACGGCTCGGGGCAAAGTTTCGGGGTTTATGTTCGTTGGGGTTGCAGGAATAGGCAAGGTGCTTGTGTCAAGAGAAGTCGGTAAAGCAGGCGATGGTAAAGTCATCACCAACTCAAGTTGACGAACAACCCTCTGGCAGGCATCTTTCAACCTTTCATCCGAAGCGGTTTTGGCTTTTTCTCGCAAAATTGGCAGTGCGGAGAAAGCAAACAACTTTTCCAACGCTTTTGCAGCGTTGATCGCTTTGGTCACATCAGGTGCATCTAACGCCTTCACGAAAGCCTGAACGAGTAAGTCGCTCTGGCAATACTTGCGCAACTTTTTGAGAGATTGGGAAAGTTCATCGTCGTTGGATGAATTAAAAGCGGTCATAAATGAATTGGCAACGCTTTTAAACTTCAACTTCCGCAATGCTTCAGCAGCAAAGTGGCTAACTGTCCCTTTGCCTGTTTCCGTAAAGTCACCAAGATGGGGGACGATAGCAGGCATCGCACGCCTATCTCCAATTTCCCCCAGTGCCCAAAGCACTTGAGCCTTGAGTTCTGGATGGGCATTTTTCAGCAAGGCTAAAAGGGGTTCAACTGCTTCTTTGGCTTTCAGCACTCCCAAACCTTTTACTGCTAACGCTTGCAATTCAGCATCCCCTTCTTCAAGCCAGTTTAGAAAGGTAGGGATACTCTTGTTGCCCTGCCGAATAAGTTTGTCAAACAGTCGCCCCAATTCATGACGGTGGCTTTTCTCTTCTGATTCTCGCCGCTCTCGCAAAGTCAACAAAAACCTTTTGAGAAGCACTCCTGAAACCAAAACGACGACAAAGGTTGCAACGACAATAGGTGTGAAAATTGCGAAGGCTACAGCCACATCACTGTGAAAGAAGCCCACAAGTGAAAACAAAATCGCCCAAATTGCCAACCCTGCGATGAACAAATTTTTCACTAATTGCTTGTCGCCTTCATGCTTCAACTTCGTCACCTGCCCCAACTTAATCTGGCATCTTCAGCAAACGATGACATTGCACCTATTTGCCTACCTAACCCAAACCCCGCACCCTGCACTTCGCGCCCGCTTACTGCTGGGGCACTTCTGTCCCCATCAATGGTGCAACGAAGAAGCCTGCACCATACTCAACAAAATGTCTGTCAACAGCCAACGCGACCTTGATCCCGAGCCTTTCCATAACTGCGAAGGAAATTGCATCGGTTAGGCTGAAATCCTTATCAGCATAACGCTCCAAAATTTCCAACGCTTTCGCAATGTCCGACGGCTCAACGGGGACGATTTCCAGATAAGGCAAAACCTGTTTTAGCCAATTTAGTGCTGCCTCGCGTCCTAACCTTCGCACAAGGAGCGCATGGGTTTCCGCAATCACTAACAAAGTTGTGACCAATCGGCATCCAATCTCTTCCAACCTTTGAAGCAAAGCAACACATTGTTGATGCCAAATGTCAGTTCTGTCAACAATAGCGAAAAAGAAACTTGCATCTCCAAAAGTTGAACGCAACATCTCACTCACCTTCGGATTTGGCTTGATGCTGACGCCAGTGCCATTCAACTGCCTCGGCGACATATTCGTCCTTGTTTTCGCTAACATCACCTAAACCGCTCTGAAACTTGCCAGCAATCTCTCTCAAGGCTTGCCAAACCTTTTGCGGCTCAGCCCGAGTCTCTTCTTCCACCAACACCGTCACTTTCGTCCCTTCAGGGAGTTGACCATCATCTTCAAGGACGATGACGCCATTTCGGACGACGCCCTTGTAAATCCGAAACATTTTGATCACCTCTTGAAATTGCTTTGGATGACGGCGTCATTTACGACGAACCTGAAAGGCGCTTGACCGCTTCTTTGAACTTTTCACCCCGCTGGGCGTAACTTGTGAACATGTCAAAACTCGCACAACCGGGCGACATTAACACTGTGTCACCCGGAGATGCCAATTGAAACGCTTGTTGAACCGCTTCTTCCATGCTCGTCGCTTTTACGAACCCCATCCCAATTTCTTTCGCCATTTCAATCAATTTGTCCGCAAACTCACCGATTGCAACCAACGCTTTGACTCGCTCCTTAAGTGCCTTTTTGAAGCCATCCCAATTGCCACCTTTATCGCGTCCGCCAGCGATCAGCACGATAGGCGTTTCAAAAGAACGAATACCTGCTGCCGCTGCATCAGGAGTTGTCGCTGCTGAGTCATTGATGAAACGAACGCCGTTGATTTCGCCAACTAACTCAAGCCGATGTAGGACACCTTTAAAGTTCCGCACAACATCCGCAATTGCATCTGGACAAGCACCGGCAAGCAATGCTGCTCCAATGGCGACTTTCAAGTTTTGATGATTGTGCTCACCGCGAAGCATAAACTCAGACAAACGAGCGACAGGAAACCTTTCGCCACCTAACGCAGCCCAAACGATTTCTCCGTCATCGCTTACCCAGTGGGTGCAATATGGGCAACTTGCAGTTACTTCCTTGCCGCACCACAAAATTCGGCTGCGAACAAATTGAGCCATCCATCGGACACCTGCGTTGTCAGCGTTCAAAACTGCCCAATCGTTGCCCTTTTGGTTAGTGAAAATTCTCGCTTTGGCGCGGCGATAATCATCGGCGTCCTTGTGCCAATCAAGGTGGTCAACGAAAAGCGCGGTCACCGCAGCGATGTCCGGGCGAAAAGTCTCGCAAGTTGCCAGTTGGAAACTGCTGACCTCCATCACGACCCTTATCGGCAAGTCAGTTTCGTTTCGCGGAAGTTCGTCAACGAATTTAGCCAGCGGCGTCCCGACATTGCCAGCGAGAAATGTTGTCAAACCCGATTCCTTCAGCATCTCTGCAATCAAGTGAACCGTCGTGGTCTTGCCTTTTGTTCCCGTGACCGCAACAATGCAAACTTTCTCCCTGCCAAATTCATTGACCAAAAGTTGGTAACTGAACTCAACTTCGCCAACGAGTTTCGTCCCAGATTGAGCCAGCGCTTGGACATCATCCCTGTGGATGGGGATGCCTGGGCTCAAGATAGCGAGCGGCAACTTTAAATCAACCAGCCGCTGAAACGCATTTTCGCCTAACATCAGTTCAACTCCCTGTTCCGTTAACCTCTGCAACTGCTCTCGTTGTGACAATTGCTCCAAAGAGGGTTTCTGGTCAGCACCTACAACTTTCACCCCACGCTTTGCCAACGCTTCGGCAACGGCAAGCCCCGAAACCCCCATGCCCAAAACAGCAACAACTTTTGGCAAATTCATACTCCATCACCGCTTACCAAGTTTATAGCCAGAAAGGTCAAAAGGGCTATTGGATAGACTTGACAAAACCTTTCCTTCTGTCCGTTAATTCCCTGACAGCAATTTTTAGGGATTTACCCGACAGAAACTTGTGCCAATCAAGAAATTATGTGTCACAAAGGCTGAAGGATTAAGCCCGATTACTCAACAAAGCACTGTGAGGCAAAGGTTTAGTTGGGACTTATTTAACAAAGCACAATAGGACAGTGATGTGAGGTGATGATTTTATGAAAAGAAGGTGTTTCCTTTCTCAAGTAGGGACTTTGGCAATTTTCTCTCTCGGTTCGTTGTCAGTTGTTGAAGCAATGCAATTGCCAGAAGTTTCCCCCAAAAATCGGAAACCATTGAACCCACCAAGATATATGGGCGAAGTGACCAGAAAAGAAAAGGAGTGCACTATAGGGACAATAGATTGCAAGCAAGGAGGACTTTGCGATTCAGGCACTATCGTATGCAATGTAGGAGAGTGTTAGCAGTTTCAAGTTTTCTTGAAGGAGTGATCAAAGATGAAGAGAAGAGAACTTATCCAACGAATGGGGACGCTTGCAATATTTTCTCTTACCCCATTGGCGGTTGTTGAAGGGATTCAATTACCAAGTGAGGCAGAGGATAAGAAACAACCTTTCGGTAAACCACTCTATCAGGGCGAAATAAAGCCTCTGCAATGGACAGCATGCAGAACGGGCTCTTATCTCTGCAATGTAGGTGTCAACGGTAATTGTGCAACAGGTACAATCACATGTTCAAACGGCTCTTATTGTTAAGGGGTCAATTTAGTTTGGAGGTAAGTAGTATGGCTCTATTGTCAGATTCTCTCCGATTGCGAAAGCGGTCAGGGGTTGTCGCTCGTTGGGAATCACCAGAAGCCATTTTGTTGTTCCATCCTGAATCAGGTGAAATTCATGTCATTAATGAAGCTGCTCTCATCGTCTGGTGGTTATGTGATGGCAAACGCAATTTAGGTCAAGTGCGTGCGGAGATTGAGAAGCATTTCATCATGGATGAAGAAACTCATGCTATGATAGATAAGTTGATTGGTGAACTGTTAGCGGTAGGGCTTTTAGAAGTTGTGGAAGGTGAAGTTGGATGACTGAGTATCCCTTATACGCTCTCTACCTCTACGTCACCGACATATGTAACTTGCGATGTGCTCACTGTTGGATAACTCCTCATTGGACATTGTCTTCCCCTCTACCGCGTATCTCAGCCGAACTCTATAGTCGTGCTATCGCTTCTGCCTTCCCGTTAGGACTGAAGATGGTGAAATTGACAGGTGGTGAACCGCTTTTGCATCCAGAGTGGAGGCAAATTGTTCAGTTTGCGGTGGAGCAAGGGGTGAAAGTGGCGTTGGAGACAAACGGGACTTTGTTAGATGAAGAGGATGCAAAGTTCTTGACCAAATATAATGTGCGAGTATCAGTAAGTCTTGATGGGGCGAAACCATCAACTCATGATAAGTTTCGTGGAGTGAAGGGCTCTTTTGAGGCTACCAAGCGTGCAATCCATTTGCTGGTGGAACAAGGCAATCCACCTCTCATTATCTTCTCCCTTTACACTGGAAACCGCCATGAATTGGAACCACTTGTCGCATTGGCAAGGGATTGGGGGGTGGAGGAAGTAAAAGTCAACATTGTTTCCCCCATAGGACGCGGAAAGCATTTCAAACGCAGGGGGTGGTTGTTGGGAATAGAAGAATTGGTTCGCCTAAAGCAGTTTGAAGAGAAATCTTTAAGGCAGCGATACGGGATTAAAGTATTTGTGGACTTACCTTGTGCCTTTGACTCCGCCATTGAATTAGTTACCCATGGGATAGGTGTTTGTCCGTTCTTGAATCTACTAAGCATTTTAGCGAATGGAGACATAACCCTTTGTGGGTTTGGTTATTTGCATCCTGAGTGGATTCTGGGTAACATAGAAACTCACAATTTGGCTGAGATATGGCACCATCACCCTTACCTAATTAAGGTTCGCCAACTTCTCCCCGATGGACTTCAGGGGATTTGTAGCAAATGTTTAATGCGTGATCAATGCTTAGGCAAATGTCGGGCAGTGGCTATGGCGGAATTTGGAGATATTACTGCCCCAGATCCCCTCTGTCATGCTCTTTACGAATCTGGAATGTTCCCTATGTCCCGCCTGACTGAGTTACCTCAGGACTTTTTATCACAAATTTCACATGAGGAGCGGACCAAAGTATGAGTATTGCTAAAACTTCAAAGTCCATCCTTTGGTTCTCCCGAGGGCACGGTTTCGGACATGTGATGAAAGATTTGTCAATTGCTAAGAAACTCCAAGAGATGGATCCAGACATTTCAGTTTTATTTGCTTCTTATGCTCAGGGCACTCAGGTTTTGGAACGAAATTCCTTTCCATTTTTTGATCTACACCTGCCACCGAATAACCCCTTCTTTGAAACCTTGCTGCGTGCAGGAAGGCTGATACACGCCTATCGTCCTACCGTGGTGATAAGTCACGAGGAGTTCGCCGCTATTCCAGCCTCCCGCCTCTTTAACATCCCAGTCCTCTTCATTACACATTGGTTCTTAGACTCGGAGCACTTTTTAATGCAGAGTTTAGCCTGTGCCGATCAGATTTTGTTTATTGAAGAGCCTGGGCATTTTAAAGTGCCACCTTACTTGGTCAGAAAAGTGGAGTATATAGGACCGGTTTTACGACCTTTTGCCTACACCCTTAAAGACAAACCTAAGGCTCGACAGGAGTTAAAGATAACGGATGACACCTTAGTTATTTCAGTGTTCCCAGGTGTATGGTCAGAAAGTGTTGCCCCTTCCTTCCAAATAGTGCTGGAGGCTTTTAGCATCCTGCCTTTTGAAAAGAGGCTTTTAATCTGGATTGGAGGATCTGATGCATCAAGATTGCAGAAAAAAGTCGCTAATCGTGCGAATGTCATCATTAAGGAATCAGATTGGCAGATTGACCGATTGATGGTTGCCACTGATCTTGCTATCACGAAGGCTAACTACACTACCGTATTGGAATTAGATGCTCTTGGAATCCCTTCTATCGCTCTCCTGCACGGACACAACCCTATTGACGAAGTATACGCCAAACAAAGGAAGACTGTGATACCGATGGAGTTATACTCCCTGTCCCCAGAGGCACTTGCACAAACGATGGAAAATATCCTGAGATGTCCACCACCTCCAGACACATCCCGCGTTGAGACTCTCTCTAAGGGGATAGAATGTGCTGCTCAGTTTATTAAGAACTTCATACACGCTTATTCCACTTAGAAGATTTGTTGCTCTTTTTTGAAGCCAGAGGAAAAATTTCTTCCTTTATCACGAATGTTGTTAGTAGCCATATTTCACCAAACCATAACTATAGGCTTTAGACTTCTTTACTTGTAAATGGAATTAGAGGGCTGATAAATTTTATAAGCGCTATCTTTAGATGGTAAAAAGACTTTGTTGTCAAAACGCATTTTTCGCTTAACATCAATTCAAACCCTTGATATTTCAATTTTTTCTTCTCTTATTTTGGAAATTACTCTAAAAAACTCTTTTTAATCAGAAAATACAAATTTCACATCACGCTTTGTCAACGTTTCGGCAACGGCAAGCCCCGAAACCCCCATGCCCAAAACAGCAACAACTTTTGGCAAATTCATACTCCATCACCGCTTACCAAGTTTATAGCCAGAAAGGTCAAAAGGGCTATCAGTCAAACTCATACCTGTGTCCGCTAATTCCCCGACAACTATTTTAGGGATTTACCTGACAGCAAAAAAAAAAATTGTGTTACGCTAAAAGCAGGACGGAATGAGAGCAGAGGTGTGTTGAAATGGCACAGGAATTGGCAACCGAGCGAATTCTGACAGTAGAGCAAGGTTTTGAGGAAAAGTTGAAGAGGTTGGATGAGATCCTACAAACTCTCTCCGACGACGAGATGCGAAGGTTCGCTTTACTTCTTGAGCGCCAACTTGAATTTCATAAACGCTCCCTACTTGTTGAAATGGAACTCATCATTACTTACCGTTGCAACCTCGCTTGTGACTATTGTTTCATGGGAAAGCAAAACCTTAGCATGGACAGAGATACAGCACTTCAAGCCATTGACTTTCTTCTCGTTTATTCTAAAGACCATCCCTTCGTCAATGTCACTTTCTTTGGTGGAGAGCCTTTGCTATACTTGGGGCTGATGGAGGAAGTGGCTGGTTATGTGATGGAGCAAGTAAGAGATGGACGAAGAAATTCGTTTCGCCTGCACAACTACCTCCTAAGGGAGGGAGGATAGTATGGCTAACGGAAATGGGCAGGCATTTGTTTTTGGTTTTAGTCCAAAAGCGCTAGAGGCTCGCTTTGTTTTAAATCCCGAAGTTATCCTAAGAGATGAATCCCGATATCACCCAGACTTATACCTCGTAAGGCTTGTGCGGCAAGGGGTATTTTATTGTGTTGATAAGATTGCATTTGACTGCCTTGTTTATCTTTTTCAACCACGACGGTTGCAAGATGTCATTAACTACTACCTTCGGGTCGGCGGTTATGATGTGAACAAGGAAACCATTCAAAATTTCAAGACTTTGATGGCTAAGTTGGTTATGGATGAAGTGGTTTGGCATTTGCCTAAAGGGACATCATACACACCTCCTTCGCGTCCGATTTACCTTCAGGTTCCTAAGGATTTTCAGTATCCCAGCGTTTATGAGCCCTTTTCTTTCCCCTTCAATGTGACTTTCGTTCCTACCGCCTACTGCAACCTTAAGTGTCTCCACTGTATGGCGTCTCAATTGCCTCGCGGCAAAGGCGAACTCTCTCTTGAAGAAATATTTAGACTTTTAACTTCTTTGGACGAGGCGGGCACATGGTCGTTAAAAATTAGCGGCGGCGAACCAATGACTCACCCTCAAATTGAGGACATTCTCCTTTATGCAGCAAGGTGCAGATTTAGTGTGGCTTTTCTGACAAATGCTACTTTAATCAATGAGCAAAATATTACTACTTTTACTACTGTTGCTCAGATGAAGGGAAAAAATGGTTTTGCTTTAGGTATCTCCTTAGATGGGGCTAGTGCTGAAACCCATGAATGGCTTCGTAGGGTTCCTGGGAGTTTTTGGAAAACTTTACATGCACTGGAATTGTTAAAACAAGCAAATATCCCATTTAATATTAATTCTATCATTCATCGTAAAAATCTCCACGAATTGGAAAAAATGATAGAACTAGCTTTTGATAAAGGAGCTACAAGTATTGCGTTCGTTATCCCCTGCCCTTTGGGGAGGGCGTCAGGAAATAAGGAACTGGCTTTCTTATCAGAAGAAGTTAGAGCTATAGGTGAAAAGTTTGCTCGGCTTCAGGAGAAGTATCCGAATGTCTCCTTTGAGCACAGACATATGGTCTTTCCTAAACAATTTCACCCACTACCGTGGGTAAAATCTAAGAATAGATCCACCGATACAGAGTTCATCACACCTCCCCCAGGAACATGCCCGGCAGGGATGACTCACATGGCGATAAGTTCTTATGGTATAGTCTACCCCTGTATTGACGCCTTAGGTGTTGACGACATGGCGATGGGTAACATTCGTGAGGAAGATGTTGTGCAAATCTGGCGCAAGAATTCATGGAATTTGTTCAGGGGTGGTTTCACCTTTGACCAATTATGGGTGTGCAACACTTGCTCCTCTCGGGAATATTGTGGGGTTATGCATTGTCGGGCATATCCTTGGGCGTCTCTCGGAGATCCTTACGGTCCAAAGCCTGAATGTCTGCGCAATTTTAAAGGCTTGGGTATCCCTCCCGAGATTGTTCGTCGGTTTAAGGATAAATTGGTGCCTTTATTTGACGGTGAGATATAAGCCGCCACAGCAAAAGGGCGGTCAGTAATAAAGAAACGATGGAGTAAAAGGGGGCGAAAAAACATGGTGAAAAATAAAAAGGTCAAGTTAGCAGTTCAAAGGACTGAAGAGTGTTCCCTTTCATCACGAAGGGAGTTCTTGGAGAAGGGGAAAATGGTCGCCTTGGCTTTGTTAGGGGTTGCTGTTGGTGCAAAAAGCGCTGAAGGGCAAACAGACAAGAGCAAACACTTCCGCAATGTTGAAATTCCTGGCGTTGCTGAACCCATAATATATCAGTGTGCGGGAGGAAACTGTACTGACCAGTGCGTTAATCTCTGCCCTTGCCAATCGCAATGCACTAACTCAGGCTGTACTCCCACCTGCTAATCGTTTAAAGGATGCATCTTTAATTGTTATAACTTTAGATGTTTGCTAATTGAAAGTATATCATTTATAGTTTGGAAAGATTTACCTATTGCTGAAATGCAAATAAAGAGCTTTAAGGTAGAAAAGAAGAGATAAAAAGTTTTGTTGATAGAGTAATAAACTAAAGGAGTTGGTTCTATGAAAGGATATAGCATCATTGAATATCTCTCCCACCGGCAGGATAATGCTGATAAAAAAAGTCATAGCAATTTCCACCTGTTTCGTGCCTTTGATGGTAAATCTTTCCTTTTTGAAGCGGATTCTGGATTGTTTTTTGAATTGAGTGAGTTAGGGTATGCATTTATGCGCTTACTACTGCTTCCTGATAAGCAAGTTCAGGAAGAGGCAAAGTCTGTTGCCAAGAAATTTCCCGTTTCCGATATCACAGCATGCGCAAATGAAGCCGACAGGGTTTTGACCCTTCTGCACCGATGCACCTTGCCACCACCTCCAAAGCAACGCCCTATCCCATCTCCTTACACCCTTTCTCTGCACTCATCTTTGAAGTGCAATCTTGCTTGCCCTTACTGCTTTGCTGCCTCAGCACGAAAGCTCGCTTGGTCACAGACTATGTCTCACTCCGTTGCACAACGCGCTTTGGATTGGTTTGCTGATTTACTCGTTGAGAAGGGAGTCCTATGGGGTGTCATTGGCTTTAACCTTGCCGCTGAACCG
>Ga0105160_1000849_pt1 | contig 13186 bp, 10 predicted proteins | sample GXS110809BmetaG_FD_89591 | JGI IMG/M metagenome (GOLD analysis project Ga0105160, IMG submission 89591) | Hot spring microbial communities from Gongxiaoshe hot spring, China to study Microbial Dark Matter (Phase II) - GXS 110809B | ecosystem: Environmental > Aquatic > Thermal springs > Hot... | reverse complement strand
TGTATGAAGAAAACTCCTACTCTACTAATAATCCAAGCATTAATACTAATCTTACCAGGATGCCAATTAGGATTTGAAGAAGAAAATGTATTTGAAAAAGATTTTTTATTTAATACATTTGATATATTTGACGAAGAAATTTGGCAAAAAATAGATAACATTGTGATAGGTTTATCAGAACTAAGGAGCGAAAATGTTTCTATCTCAAACGGAAACTTAGTAATAAAGATCACAAAAACACCTCAAACAAGTGGCGGGATACTTTCAAAAAAATATTTTAGAAACGGAAGTTTTTCCATTTTAGTAATAAACCCTAACACAAACATAGTTGTAGAGCTAGAAATCAATATACCTCAAAATTTTTCGAAAGCAATTCTAAGACACTATTTTTCAAGTGATGAATCAAAGGTAATTTTGGAAACAGAAATTTTATCTCCATATGAAACATTTACCCAAAAGTTTGATACACTATTAAATACACCGGATAGTCATACAACGCTATCCATAAAAACATTCCCTAATAGTGTTGAGTTCATCGTAAACAATCAAAAATTAACAAATTACTCAGTAAGAGACACTATCAGATTAGTAGAAGTTAGAATAAACACATATACAAAATCAATAGACCTAGATCTTTCAGAAAGAAATGTATACATAGATTATTTTATATACCAAAGAAACTAGGATCTTTTCTTTCTTTTAACAAGATCTTTTGAAACTCTAACGATATTTTTCCAATCTAACCCAAAATACTCAAGAAGCTCGTAAGGTTTTCCAGAAACTCCAAACTGATCATTAACAGCTATAAAATCCATAGGTATAGGATTTTTTGATGCTAAGAACCTAGCAATCATACTACCAAGTCCATTTGTAATTTGATGTTCTTCAACAACTAGAATAGCACCTGTTTCCTGAGCACACTTTAAAACAAGTTCTTCATCAAAAGGTTTTATCGTGCTCATATTAACTACTCTTGCAGATATTCCTTCCTTCTTCAGTTCTTCTGCAGCTTTAATACTTTCTGATACAGTGATTCCATAGGATATTATGGTAAGATCCTCACCTTCAACAAAAACCTTCCCTTTACCAAATTCAAAGTTATCATTTTCATCAGTAATAATTGGATAAGGAGCTCTACTTAACCTCATATAAAAAGGTCCAAATTCATTAGCTATATACCTAGTTATTTTCTTAGCTTCCACATAGTCAACAGGGCAGACAACTCTCATATTTGGCAAAACAGCCATTATAGCTACATCCTCCAAAGACTGAGCAGTAGCTCCATCTTCACCCACAGTAACACCAGCATGAGAAGCACAAACTTTAACATTTAAATTATTATAACAAACCGATATCCTGATAAAATCATAAGCCCTGTTTGTAAGAAATACAGCAAAAGATGTTACAAAAGTAATAAAACCTTCCTTAGCAAGACCTGAAGCAATACCTACCATATTCTGTTCCGCTATTCCAACATTATAAAACCTCTCAGGAAACTTAAATTTAAAATACTCTGCTCTAGTTGAATCTTCTAAATCTGCAGATAAAACTATAATTTTCTCGTTCTCATACCCAAGATTAACCAATTCTTCACCAAACCCATCCCTTGTAGGCTTAGGTTGTTGGATAGACATAACTACTTACCTCCCCTCAATTCTTCAAGAGCTTTCTCTAATTCTTCTTTATTTAGTGCTCTACCGTGGAAAGTATGCTTAAACTCCATAAAAGAGACACCTTTACCTTTAACTGTATTTGCAACTATAACTGTAGGTTTACCCCCACCTTTACTGCTTGTAAAAGCATCTAATGCCTCAAAAATCTCTTCAAAATTGTGTCCATCAATCTCTATATAATTCCATCCAAAAGATTCCCATCTATCTTTAAGAGGTTCTATACTCAAAATCTCATTAACAAAACCATTTTCTTGAACTTTATTGTAGTCAACAATAGCACAAAGGTTATCAATTTGATGATGAGAAGCAAACATAGCTGATTCCCATATACTACCTTCTTGTATCTCTCCATCACCTAGAATAACATACACATTAAAATCTTTCTTCTTATATCTAGCTGCGAGAGCCATACCTATACCTGCAGATAACCCTTGACCTAGAGAACCTGTATTAAATTCTATCCCAGGAACACCTATATAAACATGTCCTTGATATACAGAACCAAACCTTCTAAACCCTTTCATTAGGTCTTCTTCATCAAAAAAACCAGCTTTCGCTAATGTTAAATAAACAACAGGAGTTGCATGACCTTTAGAGATAATAACTCTATCTCTATCGTCCCACTCTGGATTCTTAGGATCATAATTTATCTTATAAAAATATAAAGATAACATCACTTCAACCAAAGACATTGATCCACCCGGATGTCCACTATTAACACTATGAGTCATCAAAAGGATTTTTTCTCTTATATCTTTAGCCATCTTTTCCAATGTAGGTATATCCATCTTCTGTCTTACCATCATTCACCTCCAAAAAACCTACATTAATTATAAAAATTAAGAAAAAACAAAAAAAATTCAAGTATCACTCCTGCTCTACTAAAGTATAACATTCTACCACATCTCCTTCCTTTATATCATTAAAGTTCTTGAAAGACATACCACACTCAAAGCCTTCTTTGATCTCACTGACATCATCCTTGAAGTGTTTCAAAGAAAGAATTTCACCATCAAAAACCAAAGCATTATCCCTATATATTCTAACCTTCGCTTTTTTTTGAATAACACCACTCTTTACATAACATCCTGCAACATTACCAACCCCTGGCACTCTAAATACTTTCCTAACTTCAGCAGTTCCTAAAACTTTTTCAACAAAAATAGGTTCTTTTAAGCCTTTTATATCCTTTTTAACATCTTCTATTATTTCATAAATTATGCTATATCTCTTTATCTTAACTTTTTCTTTTTCTGCTATTTCTCCTGCCTTACCACCAACCTTAGTCCTAAAAGCTATTATTGAAGCCCCACCTGCAGAAGCTAACATTACATCACTTTCATTAACCTGTCCTACTCCCCAATGTATGACCTTTACTCTAACTTCTTCAGTTGAAAGTTTTTCAAGAGAATATTTTATTGCCTCAACACTTCCAAAAACATCACCTTTCACTATATATTTTAACTCTTTAACTTCTTCAAAGGGATTTACTGAGGACTTCAAACTTTTTATATTCTCTATCTTTGAATAATACTTTCTCTTTTCTGCTATATCCCTAGCAATATCTTCCGATTCAACAACATTAAATTTATCTCCTGCATTAGGTAACTCATCCGCACCAACAATCTCACCCGGTAAACCAGGTAAAATTTCATTTATTTTCTGACCTCTATCATTGAATATAGCTCTTACCTTACCGCTAGTAGTTCCGACAACAAAGTTGTCTCCAACTTTAACTACACCATTTTTAACAATGACAGTAAAAACAATCCCTCTACCTTGCTCTACTTTACTCTCAATAACAAATCCCACTCCTTTTTTATGATGATCAGCTTTTAACTCCATCAGCTCTGCTTGTAATAAAACTGCTTCTAGAAGTTTATCAATGTTAATTTTCTTAAGAGCCGAAACTTCAACATACATCGTATCTCCACCCCAATCATCCGGAATTAATCCTAACTCACTAAGTTGGTTTTTCACCCTATCAGGATTTGCTCCAGGAGCATCTATTTTGTTTATAGCAACAATTATTGGAACTTTTGCATCTTTAGCATGATTCAATGCTTCAAGAGTTTGTTCTTTTACTCCATCATCAGCTGCAACAACCAATATGACTATATCCGTAACTTTAGCTCCTTTAGCTCTCATAGCTGTAAATGCCTCATGCCCCGGAGTATCTATAAATGTGATCTTTTTTCCATTTATCTCAACAACAGAAGCTCCTATATGCTGAGTTATACCTCCTGTTTCACTCTGAGCAACTCTTGTATTCCTTATAGCATCAAGAAGAGTTGTTTTTCCATGATCTACATGCCCCATAACAGTAACTACTGGAACTCTTTCTTTCACATATTTTGGATCATCAGGTTCCTCTTCAACATTTATTTCATCAAAAACTGATTTAACTATTACTTTTGTGCCAAATTCTTCTGCCACTATGGTAGCAGTATCCGCATCTATTTTATCATTTATCGTAACACTCAATCCCAATTTAGTTAAAACTTCTATTAAATCCGATGCTTTAATATTCATTTTTTTAGCTAAATCCCCAACTGTGATTACATCATATACCTCTATCTCATCTGGAACAGAATATGTTTTTTCCTTATTTTTCCTAGAAAATTCAGCATCAAGTTTAGATTCAAAAGATTCTTCAACAACTTCTACCTCAGGAAAATCTTTTTTATTACCCCTGAAAGTAGGTTTTCTTGAAGATAGAAAAGATGGTGGAATAGGCTTTGGTTTAGATGGTTTTTGTTGAGTAGGCTGTGGTTTTAGTTTATCCTTCAAACTAAACTTACCAGGAGACCTAGACTGTCTATCCCTCTGCCCCTGTTGAAATTCACCCTTACTCCTTTGCCGATCATCAAATCTTCTTCTAAAATTATCTCTTCTAAAATCCCTTTCTCTGTAACCTTCTCTTCGTTCCTCAGTTTTACCAGATGTATAATATTTACTACGAGACTTTTCAAAATCCTTTGATTCTATTTTAGGAACACTATCCCCCGAAACTTCTTTTACAACATCACTCTCAACTTTACCAATACTTTTCTCAGAAGAATCTACCCCCAAAACTTCAGAAGATGCTACATCTGTTATACTCTCTTTAGATTCCTCTTTATGAGATGCTTTCTTTTTTATCTTTATCTTTATTTTTTTCTTCTCATTCATTCTTCTTCCTCCTCCTCAACTTCTACTTCTATATATTCATTTACAACATTATTTATATGTGATATCTCTCTTGAGGAGAAACCTAAAGACCTAAGAGAATCAAGATTTTCAAGCAATTCCCCAATTGTTTTTATATTTTTTGATTTCAGTTTATCCAGCACATCTTTATCAAACGGCAAATAATCAACATATGTATTTTCATTTATTTCATCTTCTTCTATGAATATCTCACTTCTTTGTTGAGATTTCCCTTCTTCTACTAACATTACTTTAACATCTTTGCCAACCATCTGAGAAAAGAGTCTAACATTTATTGAATTCTTTCCTAAAACTCCTAGATATGATTCATATATTCTTATCAAAATTTCGTTACCTCTATCTTCAACAGAGTGCACTGCCATCTTTCCAAAGACATTTTTAGCAAAATCTACTATGTTATCACTCCACAAAACTACATCTATCTTCTCCCCACTTACCTCTTTGGAAACACTTACAATTCTATTACCTCCGACTCCTATACAAGCACCAACAGGGTCAACATCCTGATATATAGAATAAACAGCAACCTTTGATCTTTCACCAGGAATCCTACCCACAGATTTTATTTCAACTATACCTTTGTTGACTTCTGGAATATTCATATAGAAGAGTTTTTTAATAAACTCTGGCACCGTCCTAGACAAAACTAACTTAGCATCCTTCTTAACTGACTTTTTACCTTGGATCTCTTGATGATCTTGTGGAGATAAAATATCTATCAACACAGCTTTTATACTATCACCCGTCTTAAAAAGTTTGTGATCTTCTGGCATAAGATGATTAAAAGGAATTATACCATCTATCTTAAAACTCCCAAAATCTATAACTACCTCTATATCTCTACCCTTCATACTACTGATTTTACAGTTCAAAATATCACCTATCTTTGCTTTAAAAATTGAATTTACCCTATCTCTTTCTATCTCAGCTTTTTGAGAAAGAAATACATTCTTTATAACTTCAATTGCTTGTCTACTAAAATTGATAGGAGAAATTGGAACTTCAACTTTATCTCCAACCTTAGGATTCTTAGAATACTTTTTAGCTTCTTCTACAGATATCTCAACAACAGGATCCTTAACATTTTCAACAACCGTCTTTAGTGCTAAAATATCAACTTTTCTACCATCATCACTTATCCTAAACACCATATTATCATAATCTTTGCCATATTCTCTTTTATAACCAGCCAAAAGAGCCTTATAGAGCATCTTATGAACAATGTCTTCTGGTAAATCCATTTCCTGAACTATCTTCTTTATATTATCCAACAACATCATAACCTACTTACCTCCAAAATATTTTGATACATCAAAATATAATCTAGTATAAGCCAAATCAGAAATATCTATCCAAACTTCTTTACCCCCCAAATCAAACTTAACAACATCTCCTTCAATCCCAAGTAGTATTCCCCTATTCTCACTTTTATCAAGATTGTAGTTCTCATAATTCAAAACCTTAAACTCTACCTCTCTACCAGAGAAAATTTCATATTCTCTCTCATTCTTCAAAGTTCTATTAACACCAGGTGAACTAACTAAAAGATTATACATAACAGGAATAGGGTCTTCTACATCAAGAATCCTAGAAATAACATTTGATACCTTTTCACAATCTTTCAAAGATACATTATGGTCTTTTGAGTAAATTTCCACCTCAAGGTTAATTTTTTTACCCTTTTTTATATCTATACTAACAAATTCATACCCCATTTCTTTTATAATCTTAGCAATCTTAGGAGTTATCTTGTTCTTTATTTCTTCAACATCAAGATATTCGTATGTATTTCTGTCTTCTTTTTTTAAACTTCTTGACATATATATCTTTAATTATACAAAATTCCGTTTGTCATATTCAAAATGAACTGACAAAAGAAAGCATTTAAAAGAATTATAAAATGGATAGTCCAAAACAAAACGAGTATAGAATAACTATAAACGATGTTGAAGTCTCAAAAACAAATTCTATCTTAAAGAGAAAAACATCTAACTCAAAAGAAATTATAATAACCAAGAAATTAAAGTTATGGATATACAACAACAAAATAACATTATCACCAAAGAAAATCACAAAGAAACAAATAACATTCTTATGCAGATTATTTTCACTATTTGTAAAATATCAACATAACCCTACATCCTTAAAGCATCTGGCATCACGATTATACATACCCCCAGAAATAGTAGAAAAAGTGTTAGAAATACCTCAAGTAAAACAAAAACTTACATCTACATCACCAATATTTCTTCTTAAAGAAGTAATAAACTTTCTTACTTTAAATATGTCAAGTTTTTTCTCTTTATCTTTCTTCTCAATTCTAACGCTACCAATATACCAACAAACAAACAACATAGAAACATATATACAAAACTACAGAAAAATAAACAGCGAAAATCTAAAACTATTCAAAACACTTATGAAAAAAGACATAGTAATAGTTTCAAACAATCTACTAGGAGACTATCTAATCTACCCTCAAATACCTAATCAAAAAACAAAGAAAAACTCAATAATAATAAACAAAGGGAAGTATATCATACCTTTAGACAAGATAAACATAATAGATTTGGTTGTTATAGCATATATTTCTTCATCAACAAAGATAGTAGAAAACACCCTAACCGGAAGGATTTCAAAAAAGAAAATTCAACAAATCATATTACCCAATATTTCAAAAGAAATAAACGAAATTCTAATTAAACTAAATCTTATAAAAACTCAGTAAATTAAAAAAATTATCACATTTCCGAAACTTTCTAAAGAGGGAATCTATGAACAGTGAAAGAGAAGAATTTAACGAATATGGGGTAAGAACAAATTTCCAAAGCCAAAAACCAAAAACCTCTTCAAATCCTAAATTATCTCTCATAATAGCAATTACTGTTTTATTTTCAATATTCAATTTTATAGTTGGATATATGATTGGTAAATTTCTAGGAACCCCATCTCAGAAAAACGAGATATCTGAAGTAAGACACACTAAAGAAATCTCAGAAATTACAGGAATACCAATACCATCAAACAGTAAACCAAATGACTTTTACAAAATTAAGAATGAAGAGGTAATAGATTTAGAAGGGACAGAAGAAAGTTTACTAGATAAAACTCCTCCAATACCTAAAAAACAACAAACTTCATACACTATACAAAAAGATGAAAACAAACAAGAAGTAATACCGAAAACTCAAAAACCAGTCCAAGAACATCAACAAGAAAAAAATACTTCCACCAAAGACAAAAAAACAACAACTATCTCCACAAAACAATCTACCCACAGTGTAAAATACTTTATACAAGTCTCTTCAAACGAAAAGAAAGAAATAGCAGAATCCACACTCAAAAAGCTCAAATCAAATGGGTTGAACGCATTCATTCAAGAAACCACAATAAATGGGAAGAAAATATATAGAGTTAGAGTTGGATACTTTGATTCATACGAAGAGTCTGTAAAAACCCTAGAAAAAGTTAAGAAGATAAGCAGTGATGCATTTTTAGCAGTAAGCAAGTAACTATTTATAGGTAGGTAGAGATGACTTTTTTATAATTTTTATGTAAATATCAGTTCGCCTATTAAAGGCTCTTCCTTCGGGAGTATCATTTGACTCAACAGGTTCAAATTCAGCTCTACCGCTTGCAGTCATAATTTCCGGATTTACACCAAAATCAACAAGAGCTCTAACGACTGAAGATGCCCGTGCCGTTGATAATTCCCAATTGGATGGATACTTTTCTTTAACTATAGGATTAACTACAGGAGACTTATCAGTATGACCTATAATATCAACTTTAATACCTTTAAGAGAAGAAATTAAATCTGCTACCTTTTTTATAGTAGGCATTAATTCTTCTCTAATATCAGCACTACCACTTTCAAAAAAGAAATCATCAGCAAGGCTAATCTTTATACCTTCTTCTGTAGTGGTAATTCTAACTTTTCTACTCTTTATCTCAGGTTTAAACAGTTCTTTTGCTTCTTGTTGAACTTTTGATAGTGCGACACCTGTTTCTCTTGCAGGCAAAGACTCTATTGAAGAACCCAATTCAGTGAACTGTCCTTGAGATAAACTTCTACCACCTGTCAAAAAACCAATATTACCTGTAAATGAAGATAATATCATTCTTGCCTCAAGTCCTTCAATAGTAGCAGCTGACATAAGAACAACAAATAATGCCAAAAGTAAGTTATTCATATCAGCAAAAGTAAAAATCCATAAAGGCATTTCTCTTTTATATCCTAGTTCTTTTTTCTTTGCCATACTACCCCTCCTTCTTTGATAGAATTTGTTCTCTAAGTTTAGGAGGTAAGAATGCTGTAAGCTTCTCTCTTGTTAATGTAGGGTTATCTCCTGCTTGTATTGATAAAACTCCTTCAAGCATTATAGTTTTAACAAGAATATCTTTTTGATTTTTCAAATCTAACCTTGTAGCCATGGGCAATACTATAGCATTTGACATAAACACAGCATAAAGGGTAGCAATAAAAGCAATAGCAACACCATGAGTAACAGATGCTCTATCTTCAGCATGGCTCAATGCCGCTATAAGTCCAACCAAAGCACCAGCCATACCTAAAGCAGGACCATAATATCCCCATTCATCAAAAAATTTCTTGTTGAACAAATGTCTAAGTTCCATTTGTTCCATCTCGGTAAACATTATATGTTTAACCATCTCTGGGTCAGTACCATCAACTATAAGCTGTATAGCCTTTTTCAAAAACGGTTCTTTTATATCTTGAACATCGTTCTCTAGAGATAATAGTCCCTCTCTCCTAGACTTTTCAGCAAAAGTAACCAATGTTTCTATCAACTCCGCATAATCTGTATCTTCGGTAGAGAAAAGCACCCTAAAAATGTTTGGTAAATTCCTAACATATTCAAAAGGAACAGAAACTATCGCTGCTCCAAACGGAGAAACAACTGATATCAAAAATGCAGCTAAGTCAACATAAGTTGTAAGAGGAACTCCGTGTAAAAGTATAGCAACAAACATAGATATTATTGAAATAGATAGGCCTATAACAATGTATATATCAAACCTTCTCTCTCCCATCTTTCTCCTCCAATAGAAAATCAACAAATTCTTTCATTTTTTCCTTTATCTTCTGGTTTATTTCTTCAGGAGTCTCTAAAACTATATACATAACTTCATTCATCATCCTTATAACAGTATTAACTTTTTGCTCAACCATCTCAATTTGATAGAAGTTTATATATATTTTTGATTTATCAACCCTAGTAAGCTCTATTAACATATCTTTAGTTTATTACCAATAAAACACTTCTTTCAAGAAATCAATACTTTCCTATATTCCTCAAATATATCCTTTAGAATTTCAAAATAATTTTCATATCCTTTTTCTACTTTATCCATAATTTCTTCCACATACCTTGTCCTCTCTTCAGAAACAAAATCTCCATACCTACTAGCAAGTATTTCATATGCTTTTTTACCTCTTTCCGTAGGAATAAGTCTATTATTTTTCAGAATTACATACTTTCTTTTAATTAAAGTTGTTATTATTTTTGCATAAGTAGAAGGTCTTCCAATACCCTTTTGTTTCATCATTTGAACTACATCTGCTTCAGAAAGCAACGACACTTTTGGCTTTTTTATAGATCTAATTTCTTTAACTTTAACAACACTACCCAAAGGTTTGTCAACTTGGAAATAACCTATCTCATTCCATCCGTTTTCTATTACTTCAACATTCCTATCTAAAATAACACTATTATTAGGTAAAACAATCTTATATCTAACATTTTTAACAATCAACGGCTTCATTTGTGAAGAAATAAATCTTCTAAATATAAGATCATAAATCAAAACATGTTGTTTTTTTATTAAGTCTGAAACTATACCTTCATTTATGAGTTGCTGTAAAGTCTGAGCATCCAAGGATTTCGTAGGCCTTATACATTCATGAGCACCCTCTGCCTCCCATCCTCTAGGCTGAGATAATTTCTCCAAATTTTTCATTACTAAATATTCTTTAGCAATGGATTGACCTACATTAGAAACAGTTGTAGAATCCGTCCTATGATAAGTAATAAAACCTTCTTCAAAAAGATCCTGAAGTATACCCATAACCTCATCTGAACTCATCTTAAAATACCTATTAGCGTAAATTATCACTGTATCAGTAGTAAATGGAGGTAATGGATTTACTACTTGTTCCTTCTCTTCTTCTAATGTTACTTCAAACTCATCTCCAACCTGCACTCCTATCTCATCCTTCTTACCTTCTAGAGAAACAGAAAATTCCCCTGATAACTCATCCCAAAAATTAATATCCGTAAAATATGACTTTGATGAATTATATTCTTCAAATCTCTTTACAATCCAACCTAAAACTGGAGATTGAACTCTACCAGCAGAAACATTTTCTTCCTTGAATTCTTCTTTCAAAAATTCACTCAAACCAAACCCTATTAATCTATCTTGTATTCTTCTTAAAAGTTGAGCCTCAACCAGACTAATATTAACATCTTCAGGATTGCTTATACTTTCCATTATTGCATGATAAGTTACTTCGTGAAATCTCATTCTTCTAACCTTACCACCCAAAAACTTTAAGTAAGCATTCAAAAAGGCGAATATGTCAAAACTAATTTTCTCTCCTTCCGTATCTGGATCTGAAGCCAAAAGCACTTCATCAACTTCTTTTGCTAGTTCTATTAAAGAGATTATATCGTTAAACTTATCAACAACTTTATCATCACCACAATATTTGCAAAAATTATCACTACCAACAAACACCTTATTACATTTCTGGCATCGCTTTATAGAATCATAAACTGGCACCAAAGTGCCATTTATCACTTTCATACCATACAAATCTTCTGGATCCATAGTTAGTTCAAATATATGTCCCTTAGAAGCAGTTATTATAAAAGTTATATTTCCTGTTGTAACTTCATAACAGTTCAATCCTTTAATAACTCTTTCACTAGGAGTTCCCAGAAGATTCGAAATTGTTTTTGCTTTTGTAGGAGATTCAACTACTATAAGAACTGTCTTATTCAATTGTTTAACATTAGTATCAATTTTACCTTCTAAGGCCATAACAAGTTTTTTTCTATCTTCTTTTGCAATTTCCAATTCTTTCAAAATTTTATCTTTATTAAAGATTTCCCACTCAGCATCCTCTATCCACTTATACCTAATAGCAGAAACTTTCAAAAGTTTCTCATCCTTTTCTATTACAACAGAAATTCCTCTAGTCATACCTCCGGGATACAACCTTGAAGTTCTACCACTACCTTGAATGTATGTATTCAAATCAGGTATCAATACATAGTTTTTTCCATCTATTTCCCTAAAAACGATATCAGAAGCCTTACGCAAAATACTCAAATACCTTTCATCCTTCAGAAACCTTCTCAAATACTCTTTTCCCTGCTCTAAAAAAACAGAATAAGTTAAGTTCTTCCTGAAACGAGCCAAAAAAGAATTTACCTTCCTTTTCAAGTTTTCATCTTCTATACCATCAACTATTTCCGAGAGTATTTTTAATATTTGATAAGATGAAACATTAAGATTTTCTGGATCAATCAAAACTTTAAACCTCGGCATACCTAGAAAAATAGAATATACTATTCTCTCTGGAATATCTATACCTCTTACAACACTACCATAATATGTAGAAATCCCTACTAACACATCTATTTTACCTTCTTTAAACTCTTGTAGTATTCTAACCGAATTACTTTTATTTGAAGAAACAACAGCACTTTTTAAATTAGTTTTAGAGTTTATGAGAAGAGATATTTTGTCAGCATACTCAACCCCCTCTTCAACAGGAACAAAAACTAGTCCTCCACTACCCAAAACCTTTAAAACCTCCAGCAATTCGCTTTCCATATTCTCCGAAAGAACATAATAATTACCTATATTCCTAACAACTTCAAGCCTACTACTAACCTCAAAGTTAAAAAGTTCTTTGAAAAGTTTAACTCTAACCCCTCTAGGTTTAGCAGTAGCACTTGATACTACTATTATACCTTTATCTCTATCCTTGATTTTTTCAACAACTTCAGTAATTCTTCTATACCTATTTAATATCTCTTCAAACTTATCTTTACCTTTTGAAACTGCCAAAAGAAACCTTAATTTTAGGTATTCTAAGACAATTTCTACTTCCTCTTTACGAACTCCTGCTAACATAACCACATACTCAATATTCTTGGATCTCTTAAGCAAAGCATCCACATCATCAGCAAAAATAAAATCAAACCTTAAATCATCATTCAACCCTACAAGATTTTTTATCATGCTAGAAGTTATAATAACTATATCAT
>Ga0105160_1000846_pt1 | contig 13222 bp, 11 predicted proteins | sample GXS110809BmetaG_FD_89591 | JGI IMG/M metagenome (GOLD analysis project Ga0105160, IMG submission 89591) | Hot spring microbial communities from Gongxiaoshe hot spring, China to study Microbial Dark Matter (Phase II) - GXS 110809B | ecosystem: Environmental > Aquatic > Thermal springs > Hot... | reverse complement strand
TGCGGAGGTGGGTTCGCCGTGGGAGTGGAGCTCGATTCCACCCGGTAGATGGCAAACCCGCTCAAGCTGGGATCTCCCTTGCCACCGTTCAGGATCTCGATGGTCAGCACACCATCGCTGACGGTGGTGCGGTATGGGCCGTACTGAGCCCAGCCGTAGCGCGGCAACTGACCAATACCCCGCGCCACAACCTGGCCTTCCACCTTTACGTCGATGGCCCGGTAGTAGTCCCGATAATCCTCGATTGTGTAAAGCATGACTTCATAAGTGCCGTTCGGAACTGTGTAGTGGATGCTGAAACCACTACCGGGCTGGGTCCCTCCCCGCCAGGCGGCGCAGCTCAGCATGCTCGCCATGGCACCATCCACCGGGGGCAAGAACTGGGAGCCAGCGATAGTTCCACAGTTAGAGGTGCTCGTGACTGCGTTCTGGATGCTCATTCCGCTGGCAAGAGCCTGCTCTTGGGATAGCCACTGCTGGCCTGCGATGATCACCGCGGGCCCGCGAAGATTTACGCCCCGATAAAAGCTCACTTGGCCGGCAGCCGAGCAGACTACGAGCCCGAGAATCATCAACATTCGAAGTGGAAGTTGTAGGCGCATAGGGACACCAATAGCCTTCTGCATAGGGATCGACCTCCTGAAGTTGCTCGTGATTTGGTTTACACCCGCGTGTAGACAACCACACGGGGGCTGGAAAAAGACTAGCCTGCGTGCTGCGACCTAAACGGCATCACCGCGGCACGTTCGCTAGCCTTCAGACCGCCTTGAACGACAGCCCCGGCCCGTTGCGAATGGCGCCAGTTTAACAGAGATAGCTTCCAACACGCAACTACCGACGCTGCGCCGCTCGGCCACTGCGCCTACTGGGAAGCATTTATCGGGTGCTTCAAGCTCGCGAACCAGAAAAAATAATCCTCATGAGTGCTGGGATCGGAACGCTGGCTCCCCAGTCGGCCGTGCTGGTCCATCGGTTTGCTGGCCTGGGCCGAGCATCAAATAGTGCCGCTCCTGTCCCGCTCCTCTCAGCTAATCGGTTGGCTACGCCCCCAGCTCCAGACTGGCGAGTCGATAGGACACGCCCATCGCAGGACTCATCAAGTTCGTTCTTGCACCTCGACCTTACCTGGTGACTCCATGGAAAGGCGTTTTGCCAACTCTTGACGTTTCGTTCCATCAGCTTGTCAGCGGGACGTTCTTGATTAAACGGAAATCCCCAGTTTTGGCTGCTTCGAGCACCGGACCCATGTATTCGTCCACCATCTCCGGCGTCAGTGGCACCGGCATGTTCTCAAGCTTCATCCGGAGCTGCGGATTCTTGGCAGCGCGAAGCGCACGGTCAATGTGGCCCTGATGAAAGCCCGGTACGTCGGCCAGTCGGACGGGTAGCTGCACCCGCCGTTCCAGCTCTCGGAGTCCTTCGCCCACCGCCTCCGACAAATCCCGCCCCCTGAGCCGTTCAATGGAGGTTGGTGCCAGTCGGTTTTCGACGAGCTGTCGGGCGACAAGGCGCAGCGGGTCCTGGATCGCTGGGGAATAGAAGACCGTGTAGTAAGGATTCATCAATATGCATGCCCGCCCGTGACTGAGAATGTCGATGAGCGAAAAACTGGTCAGGTGGGCACCATTGGTCCCTCCCAGCATGATCGCGTAGCCGCCCAGGTCGGTGGCCAGGGCCAGTGCCTCGCGTGCCGTCCGGTCCTGGCGATCGGTCCAAAGCTTGGGTAACCACTGGAATACCAGTTGGAACGTGCGCTCCGCAATTTCCTCCATGCGTGCGTAATACGGTTTGCCCACCGCGCCGTAGAGGACTTCGAGCGAATGTGACACCCCATCCAGTGCCCCGTCCGCTGTCAAATCCCATGGCGCTTCGAGCGTCACTTCGTAGTCAAACGCGGCGCGCTCAGGCACGATTGCATCGTCCACGATCAACTTCTTCTGGCCGGTGGACAGGTCGGTGACGTTGGAGTATTTGGTCAGGTGGGCCGCCGAGCTAGCAGCGGTTTGGATGGCCAGGTGCGGTGCCAGGTGTTTTCCTTCTCGCCGAAGCTTGGCCGTGACCAGTCCGGTGCCGAAGTACTCCTCTAAATCCCCACCCAACGTGTGCAAAACCTCCGCCGCTTTAGTGGCATCGATGGTGCTGCCCCCGCCGAAGCTCACCAAGAGGTCCGGCTCGACCTGACGAAAAGCTTCGGCGAGTCTTAGGACATCCTCGCGTGGCGTATTCGGGCGGGCGCCCGCCACAACACGAGCCACTTCGATCCCAGCGCTCTGCAGAGATTTCAGCAACCGCTCGACGTACCGGTCCGAACCCGGGAAGGTGTCGCGAACGAGTACGCAGCGCCGGCCCAAGGGCTGGGCCAGTTGCCCGATCTGCTCTAAAACGCCAAAGCCGAACAGATAGCGATCCCCTTTGAAGTCCCGGATCAATTGCCGGGCTCGCTTGAATGCTTCCATCAGGTGCTGCCTCCCGAACGTCTCAGTGTACTCGATCCTGGTGGAAGGGCTGGTGGTTGCGTCGGCCCGTCTTGGCATCGCGTACAATGTTGAGCAAATTACGCAGTTCTGCCGAAGACTGGAAGTTTCCGGGAGGCGGATGATGAACCGGTTGAGTCGAGTTTTAGTGCTGGTGCTGGCCAGCGTGACTTGGATGGCGGCAGCCGAGGGTAAGTTGATGCACTGCTTTTACTTCACGGCTGTGGAGAATGCCTCTGAGGCAGACTGGCAGGCTTTCTTCAAAGCCACCGATGAACTGCCCAAAAAGATTCCCGGCCTCTATCGAGTTTGGTATGGCAAGCTCCTTCGACCCTTGCAAGTTTTGACCACGGATAAGGAGGTCATGCAGAAGTTGCGGTCGGGTGAGAAGGAGGTGACCGGCCCGGTGCGCGCGTTGAGCCGACAGTGGGGTGTTTGCATGGAGATGCAAGACGAGAACGCTCTGAAGGCCTACGCCGATCACCCCGCTCACAGAGAGTGGGAGCAGGTGTATTTCAAGGTCCGGCAACCGGGCACCACTACGGTAGATATCGTGGCTCTAAAATAGCGTTTTCCACGCTCAGTAGATCGAGCTCAGTGGTGAATGGGACTGCGAGAATGGTTTTCGCTCGAAGGCCGGCGCGTGCTGGTCGCCGGTGCTAGCCGCGGTATCGGATTGGCGATCGCTCAGGCTTGCGCGCGGGCTGGTGCACACACAATTTTGGCAGCGCGTTCCATTGATCGGCTAGCTGAACATGTCCAGGCGCTGCAGCGAGAAGGCTGCTCGGCTGAGGCTCGCGCGCTCGACGTAACCGATACCGATTCGATCCGGGCGCTCGTCGCATCGGTTGGCGAGGTGGACGTACTGCACAACGTCGCGGGCATCAACATCCGGAAACGTTACACCGACTACTCCCCCGAAGAGTACGAGCGCATTATGCAGACCAACTTGCACGGTCTGGCGCTGCTTGCCCGGTTGGTAGGCGAAAAAATGATCGAGCGTGGGCGGGGTGGCAAAATTATCTTCATCGGTAGCTTGATGTCCTTGTTCGGGCTGCCCTACATGGCTATCTACGCCATGACCAAAAGCGCCCTGGCTGGCTTGACACGTGCGCTTGCGGCGGAATGGGGCCGGTACAACATTCAAGTCAACTGCATCGTGCCGGGTTTCATCGTGACCGATCTCAACCGGGAGTTGTGGCAGCAGCCGGTCATGCTGGACTGGCTTAAGCACGCACAGGCGATTCCACACCCGGGACAACCCGAGGATGTAGCCCCTTTGGCAGTCTTTCTGAGCGGCCGGGGTTCAGACTACATTACCGGGCAGTTGATCGCGGTCGACGGGGGATATTCGACAACGGCGGTCTGGCCTTATGTGCCCGCCTGAAAGCTTGCCATCCGCACTTCAAGGCCAGGCATGATACGGCGGGGCTGGACAGGATTCGTCACTCGGATGGTCAGCTCGCACGGTGACAACGCCCCTTACGATCTCCGGAGAGGGTGGCTAGCAAATGACCTCCGTAGAACCCGATTGCTCGACTCCTAGAGATTTCCTCGGGGCGAGTCCGAAGCGCACGGGCAGATGTTTTGCTCGGGCTTTGCGTTGGCTGGCCTTGTTCACCGCCGGGCCTGTGCTCGCGGCGACTTTGGCGGGCTTGGTATTCGACCATGCTACAGGCCGGCCGCTCGCCCGTGCCACGGTGAGCTTGCTCGAAGCACCGTCTGGACAAGTAATTGCGACGACGACTGCGGGCCAGCGAGGGGAGTTCGTTCTTAGCGGCGTCCCTGCTGGCAAGTACCGCTTGCGGGTGGAGCGGTACGGGTATGCTGACCGGGCCTATGTCGTCTCGCAGAACGCGGTCCAGGACGGCTTGATCAACCTAGAGCCGGAAGCGGTGCTCCATGTCGAAGTCTCGCTCAAGAGGTTACCGGCGATCGAAGGGCACGTACTGGACGAGAATGGTGTGGGCATCCCGGGCGTGGAGGTGGTCGCACTTCGTTCGCTCGACCCCTCACAGCCGGTGCGACGGGCGGTGACGGACGAGCGTGGTCATTACCGCTTGCCCATGCTGAGCCCGGGGGAATACCTAGTACGCACTTCGCCCCTGGACTTACCTGGAAAACAAGTTCTGCTGCCCACTTATTACGGGGGTGCTTTGGAAGCGAGTTCGGCCACTCCGCTGGCCCTTCGCTTGGATCGTGACCTGACGGGGATAGACATCTGCCCGTCGGTAGCGCCTTACGCGAATCTCGAAGGCAGACTGGACAGGGGCTCGGCCGAAGCCGTGCTGCTTCGGGGACCCTTGGGCATGCGGCGGGTCCCCGTGCAGGCTGGCCGGTTCACTGCCGAGGACCTAGTGCCCGGTGATTACACCTTGCTGGTCGAGCCGGAGCTTGCGGGTGGCTTGACTGCTTACCAGCGGATCCACCTCCAGGGTGGCGAGAAGTATAGCCTTGTCTTGCAGCTTCGTCCGGCCCCGCAACTAGATCTTCGCTGTGAGAGTGTCGACCGTGAGCCCGTCTCTTTGGGTCAAGTCGCTCTGTTCCTGCGGCAAACCGGCGTCGAGGGTCATCCCCGGCGGGTGGATTGTAACCAGCTCGCGACGTTGCCTCCAGGCGAATGGGAGCTAGCAGCAGCCACCGGCCCAGGCATTTACGTAGCTGCCCTAGGAGGAGCAGAAGGAGCGGGGGTTGCTAGGATCAGCCTCGTTCCCGGCACGCGATATAGCCTGACTGTCTTATTGGACGATCAGCCAGCGGCCCTCCGAGGGCGCGTGTTACCGGCAAGCTCAGGAGTGCGGGCGGGCTGGGTGTGGGTGAGCAGCTTGGACCCCTTTTTGCGTGCCGTTCTGGGTGGGTATCGCCAGGTGAAGGTGGATTTCAGTGGGCGGTACGAGATCGCGGGGCTACCTCCGGGCGAGTATGTGGTGCTCGCTACGGAGAGCTACCCGCCTGGTGCCATCGAGCGCTGGTCCGCGGAAGGAGGCGTCCTTGTCCGGTTGCGGAGGGCAGAGGAGCTCGAACTCGATTTGGTCTCTTCGGACCCTTGAGGGAGGCCCCCTAAATTTTCGCCCGCCCTAGACCGATGAGAGGCTGCAGAGGCGGAGTGCCTAGGCACAGCCTATTTGAGGACCTATGCGGATTCAGGGATCAGGATTCAGCCAGCGGTCGATCGAATCCCTTGGTGGACCGAGCATCGACCAAAGTCAGCAGATCGACCGGACGGATCTCCGGCGTGTGCAGGACGGCGCGGCAGTGGCAGGCTCCAGTGACCGGGTTTCGATTTCGGAGCTTGCTTACCGGCTTAGGACTTTGAACCTTGAGGAAAGCCATTGGGTGAAGCACCTGAGTCGGCTGGAGGCCGATATCCGAGCAGGGCGCTATCAGGTGGATGCCAATGCCTTGGCGGAGCGTTTAATCAGTGAGGCGTTGACCGGCTTGCCGTAACTCTGGTGGGTTTGTTGTGCGCGGTCGGACCGCGAGGGCCATGGGACAGAGTAGAGGAGGTGGGCAGCCTCGATGGGGCAAGAGCGAGGAACTCGGCAGGCTGCTTGAGGAGGTCGAGCAGCTGCTGATTCGGCCTACGCCTGGTCGCCTCGAACAGGCTGCGAAGCAGCTTGAGCGTTGGCTGACTCAGCCTGGTGCCCCTCCAGTGGTCGAACCTGCCGAGGAGTTGCAGGAGCGCTTGATCCGGTTGGTCGCTCTGCTGGAGCAGGCAGCCTGGCTATATGAGCAGCGTCTGCTGCAGCTCGCCGGAATGGGGAACAACTACACCGCAGCGGGCCGGCTCACGGGACCAAGCCTGCCCCCAAGGATCGATTGCCGGGGGTAGTCGTATGGGCAACTTGCTGGCGTCATTGCGCACGGCTGCCAATTCCCTCCGCACCTTCGAGAAAGTTCTGTCCACGATCCAGAACAACGTCGTCAACGCGCGGACTCCCGGCTATGCCCGTCAAGAGCTGGACATCGTCGCATTGCGGTTCGATCCCACCCAGGGACTGAGCGGGGGAATCCGGTCGGCCGGGCTGGTTAGCTCCAGGGATCCCTTCACCGACCGTTTGGTGCGGCGCCAGCTCGAACAAGTGGGTTATCTGGAGCAAATGCTGGCTGGGCGGACGCAAATCGAGGCCGTGTTCGAAATCGGGGAGCAGGCTGGTTTGCCAGAGGCGCTGAACCGCCTATTTCGGGCATTTTCCGCCCTGGTGGTGGCGCCCAACGACATTCCCACGCGACAGGTGGTGATTGAGCGAGCCAAAGCCGTTACCGAACAGTTTCGCTACATGGCCAGCCAGATCGACCAGATCGGCATCGACAGCTCGCGTCGCGTCCGCGACGTGATCACCGAAATCAACTCCTGGGCGAGGGAAATCGCGCGGCTGAATACGCAGTTCCGGCAAAGCTTCCACGCTCGGGAGGATGCCGGCGTGGAGGCCCAGCTGCACACCGCATTGGAGCGGCTGGCTGAGTTGGTCGACATTGTGGCCCTCCAGCAGCCAGACGGTACCTGGCAGGTGTTTGCAGGGGGAGAGGTCCCCCTGGTGCTGGGCGATACCGCTTATCCTTTGTCGGCCACACTCGCAGGAGCCGAGGTTCAGATTCTCGATTGGGAAGGCCATGTGGTCACCAACAAGCTCAGGCAGGGCAAGCTTGGCGCCTTGCTGGAACTACACAACCGGGTACTGCCCCAATACCGGCAGCAACTGGATGAGTTCGCTCAAGCGTTCGCAGACCGGATCAATGCACAGCAGTTGGCTGGGTTGGACTTTTACGGGAATCCGGCGACACAGCCGTTGTTCGAATATGACGCGGGCTCAGGTGTGGCGCGCAGCCTTCGTGTGAGCACCATCAGCGCAGAACAACTGGCTGCCGCTGCAGTCAACCAGCCCGGCGGCAACGGCAATGCTGTGGCATTGGCAGCGCTGGCCACCTCGGAGGAGATTCACGGGTATTCGTTCACGGAGTATTACGGGGAGCTGGCCGCACGGGCCGGACGCGATTTGGCCCAGCTGCGAACCCAACACGAGCGCCAGCAGATGTTGCTCGCCCAAGCTCGTGAATTTCAACAAGAGGTCTCGGGCGTCGACCTGAACGTGGAAGCAGCGGCTTTGATGGATTACCAACGTGCTTACGAAGCGACAGCCCGCTTGCTGCGCGTGCTGAACGAGCTGAGTGCGGTGGTCCTGAGAATCCTGGATTGATGCGATTAGCAGAGGAAGAGGGCGATGATTCGTCGGTTGGATGCCTCGACCGAAAGGTTTTTAACAACACTGGAAGCCCAGGCCCGGCGCACGGAACGGGCCCAGCGACAGTTGGCGTCGGGCAAGCGCCTACTCAGTCCCTCTGACGATCCGGACAATGTGCGCAGCCTCATGCGTTTGCGCACCGAGCTCAGCCGGGTCGAGCAGATCAAGATAGACCTCGGACGGGTTCAGGCCGAGGTGGACACGGCTGAGCAAGGCCTGCAACAGGCCGTGCGAGTGATGGAGCGGGCCGAGGTGTTGGCAGCTGCTGGAGTTACGGGGACCGCCACCGAACAGCAGCGCAAGATTCTTGCCGAGGAGGTCAAGGCACTCTTGGTAGAAATGGTTTCCATTTCCCAGCTGGCGATTGAAGGGCGGTACGTGTTCAGTGGAGACGCCGATAACGTGGCGCCCTTCCAGCTCGACTGGAGCCAGCCCGATCCGGTCAGTGGCTATCTGGGCGGACCAGCGACCCGACAGGCTATGCATCCGGCCGGCCCGACGTTTGCGATTGGCAAGTCGGGTGAAGAAATCTTCGACCATCCGGATCCAGACAAAAACGTTTTTGATGCCCTCAATGAGCTGCGGCTGGCGCTCGAAGCTAACGACGAGGAGGCCATACGGCAGGTCATCCCGCGTTTGCGCACAGCAGCGCAGCATTTGAACGTGCAGCTGGCTTTCTACGGCACGGTTCGCAACGCGGTCGACGCCGCTAGGAACTTTGCCGACCAGCAGATTTTGCAGTTCAAAACGCGCTTGAGCGAGATCGAAGATGCGGACGCAGTGGAGGCGATCCTAGAGCTGAACGCGAGCCGGTACCAACAGGAGGTAGGGCTGGCGACTAAGGCACGGACGAGGGAGCTGAGTTTGTTCGACTTTTTGGCGTGAGAGTCCGGGCGGCTGGTTGTGGGGATTGGCGCGTAAGTGTTAGTTTCTTAGGGAGATATCACCACGGCGGGGAGGTCGACCACGAACCACCGGGTCTTGACAAGCTTGAAGCGCTCGTCCCAAAATTGTGAATGGAACCAGCTGAGCGGGAGTAACTCAGTTGGTAGAGTGCAACCTTGCCAAGGTTGATGTCGCGGGTTCGAGTCCCGTCTCCCGCTCCAAGCTGGGATTTTTTATTTCCCCCTCTTTTTGATCATCCTCCCGGGGCAGTGGCGCTGGCATCAGGGCGAGCGAGTCTCTTTCTTCTGGGTTGCGAGGAAAGCACCGGCTCCCGCACCCCCGGCTACTGCGGCAACGATCGCCACTTTGGCCCCCGCGGACATGCCTTGACGTGGCTGGGGCGCAGGCTGGGCCGGCTTTGGTGCGGCCGCCACCCCAGCGGGTACTTCAGCCCCTAAGCTTTGTGCCAATGCCCCACAGCCCCCTACGCTCAACCGGGTCACGCTGCTGACGTCAATGACCTGGGCCCCCACGGGGGAAGTGGCCGCTGCGTCCGTTGTTCCCACGACCTGGACGCGGTTTCCCCATTCTTTTTCTAGGCCTGTTCCCCGTAATTCCACCACCAGGCGAGTGACCTCGTCATACAGGACGAAACGGCCTTGCTTTCTCATCAGGCACCCGGACACTACGGAAGGCAATTGCAGACCGGGTTGCTGCGCCTCCAGCTGTAATGCTGCCCCGGGGATCACCTCCGCTAATAGCAACCCTCTGGAGTCAAAAACGCGAAAAGCTCCACTGAGGGCTGCGACTTGCAGGACGGGCTTGGATACCACAGCGAGCTCCCCCGCCGCTTCCTTTCCCGAACCGCGGACTTGAAAGCCAGCTGCCTCCACCGAGAAGCCTTCCACTAGCCTCAGTCGCGCCAGGCCGGCCTGCACCACAGCACGATCGGCGTGTGCGATCACGGCGCTTCCCGGAGAAAGCTCTAACTCGGTCCCGCTCTTCCAGACCAGCCTCGACGGTGCGCCCAGCGCCTGGACACGCACTCCGGGCAGTAGGGTTGCGGTGCCGCGCACGCGTCGCCCGTCTAACAAGAAATCTCCGGCGGATGAAATGACGCCGATGCCTCGCTCGGCGAGTGTGGCGGACGGCCCGACGATACATAGCCCCACGATGAAACCGAGCGCGGGAAACTTCATCGCCTGGCTCCTCGCAGGCAGTTTATCATCAACCTGAGCGTTCAAGGATTCGAGACGGCGGGGGACAGGTTGGCCGGGGAACAGCAACAACGATCGGCCTACGAAGGGCGTTTCGATTTACGTGGACGGGGCGCGCCTTGGTCCTGGACATTACGTCTGTTGGTCGTTTTGGTTCTAGCCGTCGCCGCCTGGCGAGCTGCACGGCTTGGATTGGCTGATCGTGCCCGTAGTCGGAACACGATGAGTGGTGTGGTCAGAGCCCTGGAGCTCGAACCGGGAAATGCGGAATACTGGTGGGCTTTGGCCCGGCTGCATCGTTTTAAGGGTGCCGATCCGACGCGATTGCTGCAACGAGCTGTCGCGGCCAATCCGCGGGAAGTCCGTCTCAGGATTGAGCTGGCGCAGCAATATGAGATTGTGGGGCGGTTGGAGGAGGCTCGGGCCGAGTTGGAGTTTGCGGCGCAGGTTAACCGGAAGTTTCTGCCCCGGTGGGCGTTGATGAACTTTCACTACCGGCACGGCCCCGATCAGCAATTTTGGAAGTGGGCGCGCGCCGCGCTAGAAACCTCTTATGGCGATCGATGGCCGTTATTCGAGCTGTGTTGGAGTGTGCAGCCGGACCCGGAGTTCCTAGTAAAGAGCGTCGTTTCCGGGGACCCCGGTCTGCAGCTGCAGTTTGCTCGATTTCTGTTGCACAAAGGAGCTACTCAAGCTGTGGGCCAGCTGGTTCGAGAGCTCGCCCAGTCGATTCGGAAACCGGATGCGGAAGTCGTGGAGGAGCTGATCGACGGCTTGATCCAGGCTGGTGAGGCTCAGGCAGCCTGGGCTGCCTGGAGCACGTTGTGCGAACGCCAGCTGTTGCCCTATGTGTGTCCGAAAGGGCCAGAGGGCCCAGTGAATGTGAACCCGGACTTTCACGTGGCGCCCAGGCAACGGGGCTTCGATTGGAGGGCCAGCCCGTCGGTTGGTGTGTTCGTGCGGGCCACACCGAACCGGCTCAAGATCGAGTTGGACGGTAGGCAGCCGGAGCACTGTCTATTGCTGTGGCAATGGGTATTCATGCCACGCGCAGCTCGTTACCGCTTGGTTTCACGTTACCAGCTTCGCCATGCGCCTTTCGGTCCGGAATCTGAACCGGGCTTGCGCTGGCGGGTGACGCGTGGAGCCGAGCAGTTGGGGTCGGTCGGGTTGAGATTATCCGGCGAAGTGACCTTGTTAGAGACCTTTTTCAGGAGCGGCGAGGAGTGCACGCTTGCTCGCCTGGAGTTATGGTACCAGCGGCCGTTGGGGAGTCCGCGGTTTGCGGGTGAGTTGACGCTCCTGGCCGTAGAGATCCAGCCTCTAGTGAACGCCAGGTAAAATTCTTTGAGCGGTTGGCGCTACCAGGTGTTGGGGGCAAGGGATGGATGCCAATGGGAAGGATTCGATTCAGCACTTACCCGCTGCTGGTGGGGCTGCTCACCCTGCTGGCGGCAGCGCAGCAGACGCTCCAGCAGGGTTTGAATGCGTTCGCCCGTGGTGATTACACCACCGCGCTCGCTAACCTACTTCCGGAGGCCAAAGCAGGCAATGCGACAGCGCAGTTTCTGGTGGCCTCGATGTACGCACAAGGCCGCGGAGTCGGGCGCGATCTGGAGCAGGCGCGTTTTTGGTACGAGCAAGCCGCGACGCGGGGGCACGCCGATGCCCAGTACGCGCTCGGTGTGCTGTTGCTGCAGCAGAAGGATGGGGAAGGACGTTATCGGGAAGCTGCTTTCCAATGGTTCTTCAAGGCAGCTAGCCAGGGACACTTAGGGGCTCAATACGCGGTAGGGTTGGCCTATTTGCGGGGTCAGGGCGTAGCCGAGGATCCGGCGGAGGGTTTTCGTTGGCTGTTGCGGGCCGCCGAGCGGGGTCATTCGGGAGCGCAATACGAAGTGGGGACGTGCCTGGCGGCCGGCCGCGGAACGCCGCAAGAGTTGACGCAGGCTCTGGAGTGGTTCCGGAAGGCAGCCGAGCAGGGGCACGCCGCGGCCCAATACCGGTTGGCAGAAGCCTTAGCAAGCGGCACCGGCACTCAAGCTAATCTCGCAGAGGCGCTTCATTGGTTACGTGAGGCGGCGCGCCGCGGCGATGCGGACGCTCAGTACGAGCTCGGGCGGCGGTTTGCCGACGGAGACGGTTTATCTGCGGATTGGGAACAGGCCAAGCGCTGGTGGCGGCAAGCTGCCGAGCAAGGCAACCCCATGGCGCAGTTAGCATTGGGTCGCCGGCTTGCGGTCGAAGCCAAGAGCCTGGAGCAATTGGCGGAGGCAGAACGATGGTTGCGGAAGGCTCTCGAACAGGGAAGTCAGGAGGCCATTGAAGACTTACGCAAGCTTTGGGAGAAGCAGAGCCCAACCCCAGCAGTGCCTGAGGCGCGCTTGGCGTGGTACCGCAAAGGAGTGGAATTGGGAATCGCACAAGCGATGTACGAGCTGGGGCGTGCGTATTTGCGAGGCGAGGGCGTCGAAGTCAACTTGACCGAAGCATACCGGCTGTTTCTTTTGGCTGCCGAGCAAGGACATCCAGGGGCGCAGTTCGAGGTGGCGTTAGCGCTGAGTTTGGGACGAGGGGTCGCCCAGGATTCGGAGGCAGCGTTGCGGTGGTTCCGCCGTGCAGCCGAGGCCGGCCATTTGGAGGCTCAGTTGCAGCTGGGGTACATGTACTCGCGCGGGGATAGCGTGCCCGTCGACTTGGAGGAAGCTTTCCGCTGGTATAAGGCGGCTGCCGAGCAGGGCTCCCCGGAGGGACAGTTCTATGTGGGTTACGCCTACGCCAACGGGCGTGGCGTAGCTCGTGACGACAGCCAGGCGCTGGGCTGGTATCGCAAGGCCGCAGAGCAAGGCCACTTGGAAGCCCAAGCGAACCTGGGCTACATGTTGTTCGAGGGCCGGGGAGCCCGCGACCGTCTCGAGGCTTACTTTTGGACCCAGAGAGCGGCACGGGCAGGTGATCCAGTGGCCCTGCAAAATGTCCGGGTCATGGAGAAAAGTTTGAGCCCTGCTGAGCTGGCCGAGGCGCAACGTTGGCTCGAGGCGGGCCGGATCCTCCGCCCGCGCAGCGAGTTTTCGCCATCCAGCCGTTCCGCAGAGGCAAAGGTTGTGGGTGCGGCCTTTCGCGTGTCGCCCGCAGGGGACTGGGTGACAGTGTACTCTCGCGTGGCCCACTGCAGCCAGATTGAACTCGAAGCTGGTGGCCAACGCAGGCCGGCGAAGTTGGCAGCCTCAGATGAAGCCAACGACTTGGCTCTGCTCCGCGGGGCTTGGACTGGGGAACCGGTGCTTCCATTGCGGGTCGGGGCGGCGCCGGGATCGGGGGGCCCAGCGGGTCGCCCGAACGCGCCTCCGCCCCGACCCGGAGTCGGAGCACGGGTGCCCGAGTCCCAGCCCCGCGGAGACGA
>Ga0105160_1000842_pt1 | contig 13258 bp, 13 predicted proteins | sample GXS110809BmetaG_FD_89591 | JGI IMG/M metagenome (GOLD analysis project Ga0105160, IMG submission 89591) | Hot spring microbial communities from Gongxiaoshe hot spring, China to study Microbial Dark Matter (Phase II) - GXS 110809B | ecosystem: Environmental > Aquatic > Thermal springs > Hot... | reverse complement strand
TTGAACCGACAACCTACCGCTTACGAAGCGGTTGCTCTACCTTTGAGCTACACGGGCTTTTTAAATTATAAACTAGTTAAAATATCTAGTCAAAGGATAATTTTATATTAGAAAACAAAAATTAATAATAGTCAATAGCAATTTTTATACTATACAACAAAAATAAAAAATAGTCAATTATTTTAGGCAATATTATAGAAAAAAAAATTAAACCTGTTAAACTAAATGTTCCTCAAGGAACATTAAATTTATCTTAGGAAGTGTTTCTCGAGAAACACTTATGAAAAACTTAATTAATTTTTGGATCTTTATGATCTCTAAATGATTCGTTAATATAACAAAATTTAGATATTTTTATAATGTTCCTCGAGAAACACTTAAAAGGATTTTATGTAATGTTCCTCAAGAAACATTTCTGAAAAATTTAATTAATTCATTAATTTTTTAAAAAATTTAGAAAACCTCTTAAAAAATAGGATTATTTTTATAGTGTTTCTCGAGAAACGCTTTTAGAGGAAATGTTTCTCGAGGAACATTTTTAAAAGAAGGTGTTTCTCAAGGAACACTTAGATATTTTTAGTAATGTTCCTTGAAGAACTAGGATTAAGGGCTAAGTGTTTCTCAAGAAACATTGACAAAAATATATTTTTGTGGTATAATATATTAATAACTCTTTGAGGTCTCTAATAAAACTCTTAAGGTATGAAAAATAATAATCAAATCTAAAAAAAGATTTTGATTTTTTATGTAAAAAAGATCATATTCTAGTTTTTTCTTTGTCCATTCTACTGATGGATATTTTCCTATATTTATTTGAGCCCAACCGGTTAAGCCAGGTTTAACTAAATGTCTTAAGGAATAATATGGGATTTTTTCTTTAAGCTCAGAAACAATTTTTACTTGCTCTGGTCTTGGGCCAACTAAGGTTAAATCTCCTTTTAAAATATTTATAGCCTGGGGAAGTTCATCAAGATGAAATTTTCTTAAAAATTTACCAAAAGGAAAGATAAGCTCCTCATCTTTTCCTATCCAAACATCTTTTTTTTCTTGATGTAATGTTCTAAATTTTATAATTTCTATCTCTTTTTCGCTTTTACCAACTCTTTTTTGTTTGAAAAATATTGGCCCTGGGCTAGAAAGTTTAATTCCTAAAGCAATAAAAGGAAAAGTTAAAATGAAAATAATCATCAATATAAAGCCAAAAATTAGATCTATTAGTCTTTTGAAAAAGTTATAAATCACTCTATCTTTATTTGCTATATTCAAAATATCGATTTTTGAAAGATATTCTATTGGTAAAAACTCAAAAACATTCTCATAGAAATCTTTAATTGTTTTTACTTTTGTAATTTCTTCTTGATAGTTCTTTTCATCTATTATTTTTCTTACATCAAAATTTGGAGGAATAACAATAATTTTTGGTTCAGGAATTTCAGAAGCTTTTCCAAAAGACTTTATAAAAAAAACATTAAAACCAAGATGCAAATTACGCTGAAGATCTTTTAAAAGTCTTTCAAAAATTTTCCTTTGCCCCAAAAGTAAAAGGTTTATTTTAGGCCTTTTAAAATAAAAGTAATTGGCAAATTTTCTTTTAAAGAATATATCAAAAATTAAAAAAAGGACCCAAAAAATTAAAAGATTTCTTTTTGGACTTATTTTACCTCCAAAAAGGTAAAAATAAATAAAAGAAAAAATAAAGGTTGTGATTATCGAGGTAAAGTTTTTTTTAAAAAATTCTTTTGCGCTTAAACTTTTATCTATTCTGTAAGATCTTATAAGAGCGCTAGTTAAGATGAAGAAAATAAAAATAGGTAAAAAATAATTAAAATGAATCTTAAACTGCTCTATATTGCCTTTAAACCTTAAAAATACAACTAAAAACAAAGAGAAAAAAAGTAAAAATATATCTCCTAAAATAAGAAAGAGTCTGTAAATTTTAAAATTCATTATTCAATAACAAAATTTAAAAGCTTGTCCTGAATAAAGATAACTTTTTTGATATGAGCATTAGAAATAATTTTTGAAATTTTATGATTCTCTTTTACTTGAGCTAAAACTTCTTCTTGACTTTTACCTTTGGGAAGTGTCAATTTTAGTTTTAACTTCCCGTTAATTTGAATAAGATAGGTAACTTGATCTTCTTTAAGGAATTTTTTTTGAGCTTTTGGCCAAGCTATTCTATCTAAAAATGTCTTTTTACCTAAAATTTCCCAACATTCTTGAGCAAGATGGGGAGCAAAAGGAAATAGTAATTTTGCTAAAGTTTCAAGATATTTTTTATGAAATACTTGAGCAAGAGAAAGTCTCCTCGTAAGTTCTCTTTGATATTCCATTAAAGCACTAATAGCAGTATTGAATTTAAATTTCTCAATGTCATTTGTGACCTTAAAAATTATTTTACTTTCAAGTTTTTCTAATTCTTCTGGTTTTGCTTTTGATTTGTTTTTTAACTTTGCATAATCCTTAAAAAGACTATAAACCCTTCCTAAAAATCTATAAATTCCATTAATACCTTCATAAGACCAGGCTTTAGTTGCCTCTAAAGGACCCATGAACATCTCATAAACTCTTAAAGTATCAACACTATATTTTTTAACAACATCTTCAGGATTAACAATATTTCCTCTTGATTTTGACATTTTCTCATTATCAGGACCAAGAATAATACCTTGATTGATAAGCTTTTGAAATGGTTCTTTAGTTGGCACTAATTTAAGATCATATAAAACTTTATGCCAAAATCTTGCATAAAGAAGATGTAAGACAGCATGCTCAGCTCCACCAATGTAATAGTCAACTGGAAGCCAGAATTTTTGAAGTTTAAAATCGGCAAAAGTTCTTTTATTTTTGGGATCAATATATCTTAAATAATACCAACAAGAACCAGCCCATTGAGGCATAGTATTTGTTTCTCTTTTTGCTTTCGAACCGCATTTAGGACATTTAACTTCAACCCAATTTTTTATTTTAGCTAAAGGAGACTCACCAGTTCCTGTTGGCTCATAATATTTAACTTTAGGAAGTTTTAAGGGTAAATCTTTTTCAGGAACAGGTACATTACCACAAAAAGAACATTTAATTATAGGTATAGGCTCGCCCCAATACCTTTGTCTTGAAAAAATCCAGTCTTTAAGTTTGTAAGTAACTTTGATTTGAGCTATACCTTTTTCTATTAAATAATTTATTATTCTTTCTCTTGCTTCTTTAACCGACATATAAGTAAGAAATTCAGAATCAATCATTTTTCCTTCTTGCCCTTCATAAGGAATCTGGTCTGAAGAAATAACCTTGACAATTGGTAAGGAAAACTTTTTGGCAAATTCATAATCTCTTTGGTCATGAGCCGGAACTCCCATAATAGCTCCACTTCCATAACTAGCAATCACATAATCACTAACCCATATTGGAATTTTTGTCTTTGTTAACGGATGAATAGCATAAGCACCCGTAAAAACGCCTGTTTTTTCCTTAGTTTCTTTGAGTTGGCCACTAAAATGGCTTTTAATGTACTTTTCTACAAAATAGAAATAATCGCTTTCTGTTATTTTTAAAACTAATGGATTTTCTGGAGAAACAACAATAAAAGTAACACCAAAAATTGTTTCTGGTCTTGTGGTAAAAACTCTTATACAGAAATTTCTGTTTTCTATAGGAAAATCTATTTCAAGACCTTCTTTTTTGCCTATCCAGTTTCTTTGCATTTCTTTTATATTTTCTGGCCAGTCAAGTTCTTCTAAGTCTTCTAAAAGTCTATCAGCATACTGGGTTATTTTAAGATGCCATTGAAGTAGGTTTCTTATTTCTGTTTCGCTCCCACAACGTTCACATTTTCCTTCTATTACTTCTTCATTAGCTAGACCAGTTTTACAATTCGGACAGAAATTTATTGGAGCTTCTTTCTCATAAGCAAGGCCCATTTTGAAGAATTGTAAAAACATCCATTGAGTCCATTTATAGTATTGAGGATCTGTTGTATTTATTTCTCTGGACCAATCATAAGAAAAACCTAAAGATTTTATTTGTTTTTTAAATCTTTCAATATTTTTAGGGACAAAACTCATTGGGTTCTTTTTAACTTTAAGAGCATAATTTTCTGCTGGAAGACCAAAAGCATCCCAACCCATAGGATGAAGAACATTAAAACCCTTCATTCTGAAATATCTTGTAATAATGTCTCCAGCAGTATAGTTTTCTACATGGCCAACATGAAGACCAGTACCTGAAGGATAAGGAAACATAACCAAAACATAAATTTTTGGTTTTCTATAGTTATCTGCTCTCCAAAGAGAAGGTTTTTTAGCCCATCTATTTTGCCATTTTTTTTCTATTTTATGAAAGATAGACATACTTGTTAGTTTTTTTATTCTGTATTAAAATTATTATACAATGAATTTTAGACATTATTGGGCAACTCTAGATTATATTCCTGAAGATAAATCAATTTTTTGGTATTTTTTGTGGGGCATTCTTTTAGGTGGTAGTCTTGTTTATGCTATTTTTACTTTTAACTTTCTTTTCGCTGTTGTCATTATTATAGGTTTTATATTTGTTTTTCATCCAGATTTTAGAAAATTAAAATCAATAAGGGTTGAGTTGACAGACGAATACATTAAAATAGACGATAATGAATTTAAATTAAATGACTATTATACTTTTTCAATTTACAAAATAAATGAAAGAAACTTCTTAGAGCTTTATCCAAAAAGTTTTTTCAAAAAAGAAATTCATCTTCCTTTACCAGAAGATCTTGTAGAACAAGTAAGAGAAGATCTTAAAAAGATAATGCCTGAGTCAAAAGAAGGACCAAGTCTTTTAACTTTTATTTTTAGAAATCTTTGGCATTAAGCCCCCATAGCTCAAAGGAAGAGCGTAGCCCTGCGGAGGCTAAGATCCCTGTTCGAATCAGGGTGGGGGCACAAAAGATGGAAAAAGTCTATAATCATAAAAAAGTAGAAAAAGAGGTCTTAAAAATTTGGAGGAAAGAAAATTTAGGAAATCCAGAAAAAGAAAAAGGAAAAACTTTTTGTATTATCATGCCTCCTCCAAATGCTAATGGTAGACTCCATATGGGCCATGCTTTAATGCTCTCAATTCAAGACACAATTGTAAGATATCAAAGAATGAAGGGCAAAAAAGTTCTTTGGTTGCCTGGCTTTGATCATGCTGGCTTTGAAACATTAGTTGTTTTTGAAAAGGAGTTAGAAAAAAGGGGATTAAGCAGATTTGAAATACCTAAAGAGGGGCTTTATAAGGAAATACTAAAATTTACAAATCAGAAAAAGAAAGAAATAAGAAATCAGATGAAAGAATTAGGTATAAGTTGTGCTTGGAAATACGAAAAATATACTTTAGATAAAGACGTTGTAAAACTTGTGCTTGAGACCTTTGAAAGACTAAAAGATGATGGATTAATTGAAAAAAGCGAAAGACTTGTAAATTGGTGTCCTAAACATAAAACTGCTTTTTCTGATTTGGAGGTAATTTTTAAAGAAAAAAATTCATTTCTTTACTACATTAAGTATGGACCTTTTGAAGTAGCCACAGTAAGACCAGAGACAATTTTAGGAGATGTTGCTTTTGCTGTAAATCCTCAAGATGAAAGATATAAAAGCTACCTAAATAAAAAGGTAAAATTTGAACATCCTCTTACAGGAGAAAAAGTATCTTTTCCTGTAGTTTTTGACAAAAGAATTGATCCTAATTTTGGAACAGGAATTATAAAAGTAACACCTGGTCATGATTTTTTTGACTTTGAACTTGCCAAAAAATTTAACCTTCCTATCATCCACATTTTTGATGAAAATGGAAAAATAAATCTCAAAGGCTCAAAATATTATGGAATGAATATTAAGGAAGCAAGAGAAGTGATAGTCAAAGATTTAGAGCTAAAAGGTCTTTTAATTAAAAAAGAGTCTTATCTTCATTCAGTGCCTGTATGCTATAAATGTGAAAGTGAAATAGAACCAAGACCAATGGAGCAATGGTTCTTACTTTTAAACAAAAAGTTTAAACTACCAAAAAAGTTAAAGAAATTAACTAAAAAAGATTATGCTTCTCTCAAGGAAATTGCTCTTGCTGGAGTAAAACTTATAAAATTTGAACCACCGAGATTTAAAAAAATATTAATTGATTGGCTAAAACAAATAAAAGATTGGAATATTTCAAGACAAGTCGTTTGGGGAATTAAAATTCCTAATTCTGAGGATGTCTTCGATACCTGGTTTTCTTCTTCTCAATGGCCAGTAGTTACTCTTAAGTCTTTTGGAAATAATGTTTTTAAAAAATATTATCCAACGGATGTAATGGAAACTGGCTATGATATCTTACAATTTTGGGTATCAAGAATGATTTTTATGGGCCTTTATCTTACAGGAGACATTCCTTTTAAAAAAGTTATTCTTCATGGAATTGTTAGAGATGAAAAAGGACAGAAAATGTCAAAATCAAAAGGAAATGTTATTGATCCAATAGACATTGTCCAAAAGTATGGAGCTGATACTTTAAGACTTGGGCTTTTAATGGGAAATGAAATGGGAAAAGATGTAATTGTCTCTGAAAATAAATTTATTGGAGCCCAAAGATTTTTAAACAAAATTTGGAATGCAACAAGATTTTTAATTTTAAAAAGAAAAGAAATAGAAAAGTTAAACAGAAAATTAAAAGAGCCAAAGAAATTTTCTCAAGAAAGTAAAAAAATTTTAAAAGATTTTGAAAAATTTAAAAAAGAAATATTGACTCTTATGGAAAAAGATAAATTATCTTTAGCTTTAGAAAAACTTTATAAGTTCTTTTGGTTTACTTTTGCCGACCAGATAATTGAAAACACTAAGAAAAAAATAGCTCAAGGCAATTTTGAGGCTTATTTTGTTTGTGAAAGGCTTTTAAAGGAAGAGTTAAAACTTCTTCATCCATTTCTACCATTTTTAACAGAATATTTATGGAAGAAAATTGGAAATAAAACTCTTCTTGCTCGAGAGGGCCTATAGTTTAATTGGTAAAACGCTGCTTTCGCTAAGCAGAGATCGGGGTTCAAATCCCCGTAGGTCCACAAAATTATTTTCTAAATTTTATTTCTTCTAAAAACTTTTTCGCTAAATCTTTACCACCTAAACCAAAAGCAAGACCTCCAGCTAAAGCAAGCATAGCTACTATTCCTCCAATTATTATCTGAATTATATTTTGAGAAACACCAAGTTCATAAAAAGCTACTAAAAATCCAAAAACTACGATTGACCAGTAAATAAAATTATAAATGACTTCACTTGACCAATGACCAGCGCTTTTTATTGTTGCTTTGCCGAGTTTACCCAAAACCTCACCTAAAAGTAAAGAAGCAACAAAAATAACAAGAGCAACAACTACTTTTGGAATATAAAGAAATATTTCTTTAAGAAGATCTGTTGCTGCCTTAAGTCCTAAAGCATCAAAAGCAGCTAAAAAACCAATTAAAATAAAAATCCAATAAACAATTGTTCCTAAAAATCTACCTGAGTTAAGAACATAACCAGCTCTTTCAAGATATCTTTCAAAGTTAAGTTTTCTTAATGCTTCATCTATTTTCAAAAACTCAACAATTTTCCTTACAACCTCACCAACAGCATAACCAATTAAAATACTAATAAGAATAAAGACTATAGCTACAATAAGTCTTGGTAAAAAACCAAAAATACTATTCCAGACATTATAAAATGACTGGGTTATTAGATAGGCATAAGTTGTCTGGTCCATGAAATTTAAGTCCGTCTTACTTTATTTAAAAGCTTGACGGACTCAAAAGAAATAATTTTAAAATTATAATTTAATATTAAAGAAAAATCAACTTAGTTTTAAGTTTTTTGTGGATAAAAACTCTTGACAAAAATAAAGCTTTAATAATATAATTTTATATTATGGTTTATAGTTTGTTGAAGATTCAATTTGCTACTCTAAGGGGGGCTTAGGTTTTTTTAATTTTTTTTAAAAAAAACCTAGGCCCCTAAAAGGGGCCTTTTTTAATTATATGGAAGAAGTAATTCTTAAAAAAACAATAGAGGTTTTCCAAGGAGCAAATTATAAAGAAGATTTTAATATTGAAAAACTAACAGAAGAAGATAAAGAATATTTTGGTTTTATTTTAAGTAATCTTGAAAACAAAAAATTAAAATTTTTAAACTCATCAGTCCAAAATTCAGATATTATAAAAGGAATAACACTTAACTTAGGAGTTCATACTGTCTTTCATGAATATTTAGAAAAAAAACAAGATCCTCTTGAAGATGAATTTTCGAAAGTAACTTCACTTTTTATCCTTGAAAGTTCTCAAAACTTAAAAAAAGCCCTTGAAGAAAAGGAGATTAATCCAGAGAGTTTTCTAAAAAAATTAGCTTATGGATTTTTAGGAATTGTCTTAATTAGTTCTGACTTAAGACATGAAAGAGCAAAGATTGAAAGATCTATTACTTACCAGCTATATTATGAATCAATCATTAAAAAATCTTTATGGGGAATAGAAGTTGATGTAAAAGGATTTTATGAGGCTTTAAAAACGTATAATTCTTTCTCAATTAAAAAAATAAAAAAACTACTTAATGATGGTGGTTATTTTGCTTTAGAAAATATATAAAAGCAAAAATACTCAAAATTAAAAGAAGTGGCCAAAAACTAAAAGATTTAGCCTCTAAAAAAGATGGGTAGTTTTTAAAATAAATATTTTCTTTACCTGGAGTAAGAAATTCATTTTTTAAAAATTTCCCCTCAAAATTACTATAACCAGCATAATAAGTACCTAAAAAGTAGTTATTAACAAAAACATCAAACTTTTCTCCTTCTAAATCTACAGTAAAAATTTCTCTTGGATTTAGTCTTTTTTCTAAATTAATTTCTTTTTTATCTGATTTTATGTATATTTTTACTTCAGAAGGAAGATCTCCTAAAAATTTAAATTCTACCCAATTGTGACCAATTTCGTTAACTGAAATCAACTTTTCTAAAATTGGCCATTCTTTCTGAGTAATCAAGTTATTATTTTCATCAAATATCTTAACTATTCCACCTGAATTTTTAAGATAAAAACTAGATTCAACTAATTTTTTTTCTTTAAATTGAGGAAAATTTTTTAAAAATTCATCTTTATTTTGAACTATGTAAACCTCCTCTTTCGGCCCTATAATAACTGAACTTTTAAAATAATGATATTTACCATCAAAAATCTTCCAGCCTTTCTTTGATCCTTTTAAAAAATAAAACTTATCAGAAAAATTCTTTAAAACTATCCATTCTTTATTTTTATCATTTCCTGGAGGATTAAAATTTATATCTATAATCTCTAACATGACTATTTAAAAACTCTTTTGTGAATTTCTTTCAAGTCCTCCCTGGTAAGGTGAGTATAAATTTGGGTTGTACTCAAATTTGAATGACCTAAAAGTGCCTGAACAGAGCGAAGATCAACTCCATTTTTTAGGAGTTTTGTAGCAAATTGATGTCTTAAGGTATGAGGAGTAACTTTTTTAGTTATACCGCTTTTTCTTGCCCAAAAGGAGACAATTTTTTCAACTGCTCTTGGAGTGAGTCTTTTTGGTGGATTTTTTAAATTAACAAATAAAGCCTCTTCAAAATCATTCCTTTCTTTAAGGTAACTTTTTATTGCTTCTTTAGCGCTTGAAGAAAGAAAAACAGCCCTTATTTTACCTCCTTTACCTTTAATAATGATTTCCCCTTCTTTAAAATTTACTTGATCCTTATTAAGACTAACAAGTTCACTTAATCTCAGGCCTGTGCTTAAAAGTGTTTCTAAGATTGCTTTATCTCTTTTTTCTTTTAAACTCTGACCTTTTGGTGCTGAAAGAAGTCTTACAACCTCTTCTTCTCTTAAAATTAAAATTTCTCTCTGATGAAGTTTTGGAAGTTCTATAAGTTCTGGATTAAAAGTTTTAATTCCTTTCTTAAGTAAAAATCTTAAAAAATTTCTAAGAACGATTAAAGCATAACCATATGTTTGAGGTTTTAGGTTCTTATCATAAAGATAAATTCTATATTTCTTTATTGTCTCTTCTGTTATCTGGCTTGGCTTTTTAACTTTTGTAAGTTTCAAAAAAATATCAAGATATCTTTTATAACTTTCTATTGTCTTTGGTGACCTTGCTTTCTCTATTTTTAAATATTTAATATACTCATCAACTAACTGTTTCATAAAAGAATTATAAAATAATTCTTTTCCTAAAAAATTATGGTATAATTAAAATATGGCCTTAACAAGAGAAGAAAAAGAAGAATTAATTAAAAAATTCAGGCTCCATGAAAAAGATGTGGGGTCCCCAGATGTTCAAATAGCTCTTTTAACTGAAGAAATTAAAAAACTTATAAAGCATCTTAAAGATAACCCTCATGACAATAACTCAAAAAGAGGTCTAATTCTTAAAGTAGCTCATCGAAGGAAACTTTTAAAATATCTCAAAAGAGTATCTATAAGAAGATATAAAAAGATAGTCGAAGAACTAAATCTTTAAAATTACCTCTAATTTTGTGTTATAATCTTATCTATTATGGAAAAAGAAATCCTAATTGATGCTACCGGAAAAAGTTTCGGAAGACTTGCTTCTTTAGTTGCTAATTTACTCCAGCAAAAAGATTTACCTAGTTGGATGCCAAACAAAGTAATTGAAAGAAAGGTAAAAGTCATTAATCTTTCAAAGGTAAAATTTACTGGAAAAAAATTAAAAATAAAAGTTTATCGTCATCATACTGGTTATATTGGTCATCTTAAAGAAATAAAACTTGAAGATCTTTGGAAAAAGGATCCAATAAAAGTTTTTAAAAAAGCAGTTAGAGGTATGTTACCAAAAAATAGACTTCTTAAAAAAAGATTAAAACTTTTAAAAGTTGAAGTTTAATTATGGAAGAATTAAAAACAGAATCAATAAACTTAGAACCAATTGAAAAAAACTACCTGGAGGGAATAGGAAGAAGAAAAACAGCTGTCGCCAGAGTTAGGATTTATAAAAATCGATCGCAAGAGCCATTTAATATTTATATAAATGATGTTTACTATAAAAACTATTTTAAATCAATAGAGCTTGTAAAAATAGTTGATGCTCCATTAAGAAAATTAAAACTCCAAAACCTTCTAAGGGTGACAGTTAAAGTAAAGGGAGGAGGTTTTCGCGGACAAGCAGAAGCTACAAGACTTGGGCTGGCAAGAGCTATTGTCAAATTAATCCCTGAAGCTAAAACCAGACTTAAAAGAAGTGGATTTTTAACTCGAGATCCAAGAGTAGTTGAAAGAAAAAAATATGGAAAGAAAAAAGCTAGAAAATCACCTCAATGGCACAAAAGATAAGACTAAGAACTATCTTTATAATTTTTATAACTTTAAACCTCATAGGTCTTATAATTCTTTACTCAGCTTCAATAGCTCCTAGTCTTCATCTTTATAATGATCCTTATTTTTTAATAAAAAAGCAACTTTTATTTTTGTTTCTTTTAGCAATACCTGGTTTTTTGTTTTTTTTAATAGTTCCGGAAAAATTTTTAGAAAAACTTTCTTATATAATACTTTTAGCAAATCTAATTTTACTTGTCCTTGTCTTTTTTCCAGGAGTTTCTGAGGGTAAATTTAAAAGATGGATTACCGTAAGTAGTTTTTCTTTTCAACCAGCAGAATTTTGGAAATTTTCTTTTCTTCTGTTTTTTTCTTTTTATTTAACAAGAATAAACTTTAAAAAATTTTTATTCTTTCTTTTTTTTCTTATTTTGGGCTTTATTCTAATTCTTTTAGAGAAATCTTATAGTAATTCTTTTATTTTCTTGTGTATAGGAATTTCTTTAATTTTAAAATTACCAATTAAAAAAACAAGGTTAATTCTTCTCTTAGGGCCAGTTATTTTGGTTTTACTTTTAATTGGAGCTATTTCAGCAAGTTATAGAATAGAAAGAATAAAAACATTTCTTGAAAAAAATGAAGTAAGTACTGGATTTTGGCAAATAGATCAGGCAAGAAATGCTTTTATTTCTGGTGGCCTATTTGGCAAAGGATTTGGTAATGGAAAAATAAAAACCTTTATTCCTCAAGCCTATAATGATGCTATCTTTACCGTTGTTGGTGAGGAATTAGGTTTTGTAGGTTCTTTTATAATTTTAGTCATTTTTTATGTGATGTTAAATCTTATGTTAAAAGTAAGTTTTAACTCAAACGATTTCCTTTCTCTTTATTCATTTGGCCTTTTAGTTTGGGTTTTAGTACATCTTATTCTCCATTTAGTAACAGTTTTGGGTATTTTTATTCCTACAGGAATCAATTTTCCATTTTTTAGTTACGGAGGTTCTTCTTTAGTAAGTCTCTGGTGGGCTTTTGGAGTTCTTTTTAGAAAAAGTCTCTTTTAAGAGATCTTGAGCTTCTTTCATAACTTCATCATATTTTTCTTTTAGAATATTTTTTAATAAATTTTTATCTTTATCAAAAAGATCTAAAACTAAAATAACATCAATATTTAAAAGCTCTTCTAATTTTCTTTGATCTAAGGTTAAAAGAATTCCTATTGGCCAAAGTCCCCAATGAGTAATAAGTTGAAAAAGATTTTCATCAAGTGGCCAATTCCAACTTGTTATTTTTATGCCTCGACAGTTGCAAAATTTAAAAGCATCTAAAGTTATTTTTGTATTAGTTACAATCCAAGGCACTAAATTACTTTGAGATTTTTCTTTTAAATCTAAATATCTTGCCCAAAGAACTAAAATATGTTTTGTATCTGTTTTAATACCTTGAGTGTTATGAAATTTACACTCTATTATGTAATTTAAGTCTTGATTTTTTGCTAAAATATCTATCTCATGAATAGCGCATTTTCCTTCTAAAGTAACATTAAGTCTTGTTTGAAAACCATAAGCATTTAGAACTCTGGCAAAGTATTTTTCAAAAGGAAAACCAGTTGGCCCAAACCTTAAAATACCTTTTTTAAGATTGTATTTTGTAGCAAGAGTTGGATGGTTTATTTTTAAATAATCAAGAATTATCAAAAAAATTTCTTGACTTGATCTTGCTTGTAAAATTTTATCTTTTAAATCTTCGTAAATTTTTTCTGCTTCTTGAAGAGAAAAACCAAGTTTTGAAAGAGAGGTTAAAATTTTCTCTTTACTAAATTTTTCAAGCTCATTTGTTTGTTTGTAAATTAATTTTTCCATAACTATACTTCAAAAATTCATAAAGTCCTATCAAAGTAAAAAATGTTAAAAATTTATCTAATCTTAAAAAATTAAAGACAAAAAAGGTCTGGCCTAAAAT
>Ga0105160_1000841_pt1 | contig 13274 bp, 12 predicted proteins | sample GXS110809BmetaG_FD_89591 | JGI IMG/M metagenome (GOLD analysis project Ga0105160, IMG submission 89591) | Hot spring microbial communities from Gongxiaoshe hot spring, China to study Microbial Dark Matter (Phase II) - GXS 110809B | ecosystem: Environmental > Aquatic > Thermal springs > Hot... | reverse complement strand
TTGTCATTCTGTCCAATCGCGTGCATCCCACCAGCACAGACACCCGCTTCAATCAGCTTGGCGTGCGTCGCCAGATCATAGAAGCCATAGAGCGCGACCTACGCCTACGGTAGCTCTTTACAGATGCCTTCCCCTCCATATAGAAGCGGGGCGCTACTTTTGACAAGAGATGGAGATATTTAGCGTTCGCTGCAAAGGCTGTGGCGCAGCTGTGGTATATGAAGCAGGAAGCGAAAGTTTGGTGTGTCCGTATTGTGGCAATCGTCAGGAAGTACCAGTGTCTTATGAGAGGATTGAGGAGATAGACTTGAAGGCGGCTCTACAGGCATCTATTGAGCAACGGGCAAGCATTCCAGAACATAAGGTTCTGAGCTGTAGCAGTTGTGGGGCGCAAATCGCGTATCGGGAAGCGCGAGCTACTTGCGACTTCTGCGGAGCCGAAGCCGTCAATGAAGCTGCCCTCCAGAGCCAACCTGTGCGTCCACAAGGCGTTTTACCCTTTGGGATTGACCGAAAAGCGGCTCAGGAAGCTTTTCAACGCTGGCTCAAAAGTTTGTGGTTCGCGCCTTCCGATCTGAGTCGTCGCGCACGCATAGATGAGCTGCGGGGCGTGTATTTGCCTATTTGGACCTTTGATGCCGAAGTCTGGGCACACTGGCAAGCCATACCCGGCTACTATCGTACCCGCACTGAAAGGTACTTTGACCAACAAACCCGCAGTTGGCAGAGCCGTACATTCACTTATACGGAATGGGGCGCCCCCGTGTCGGGGCATCATCATGATTTTTTTGACGATGTACTTGTATCGGGGCTGAAAAGCCTGCCCCAACGCTACCTGGATGGAATCGGGGAGTTTGCGACGACGACCGACTTACGAGCATACGATCCTGCATACTTCCTTGGCTGGGATGTTGCCCTGCCCGATAAGCCCCTCCCAGAAGCCTGGCAAGAAGGTCAGCAGCGCATCTATGACATGACCGCCGAAGCCTGCAAACGCGCCATTCCCGGCGATACTTACAGGGATTTTCGTATGCGCTTGCAGCTTTCTAACCTGAAAACGAAGCTTGCCTATGTGCCGATTTACATTTTAGCCTACCGCTACGGCGGCAAACCCTATAGAGTGGTCGTACATGGGCGCACCGGCACCGTGGATGGCGACCGTCCCATTAGTTGGCTAAAAGTGGCGGCTTTTGTGCTGCTGATAGCTGGCATTATTGCGCTGCTGGCTTATCTGGCGCAGTAGGGAGCGTATATGATGCCAGAGCCCTATTTACTTTTTTAGAGAGCAGGCTACATGGGGTGTGCGGCGGCGCCGAAGGCGCCGCCGCACACCCCTCAGATAACCCAAACACTCCCCACCAAGGAAGTACAAAAAGACAAGCCAGTGCAGAGTTTTGATAAAGGGCGCAAAAGTGCTACCTGAACAAAAACAAGCTTATTTTCTCCGCTTCCCCTCTACCATGCGTGTGTCAGCACGTAGCATAGGATATTGACGCCCATTTTGAAGGCAAGTTCGCGCACTTCGGGGGGGTCGCGGTGCACCTGCGGGTCTTCCCACCCATCCCCCAGATCAGCCTCATACGTCAAAGCTGCAACGAGCCGCCCCTTGTAAAAAAGCCCGTACAACTGCGGTGCCTTGTTGTCGTGTTCATGCACTTTGGGCAGTCCAAAGGGAAACTCATAATAGCAGTGGAAAATCGGATGGTCATCGGGGATGAGCTGGAACTGCCCGTCCGGTAAGATTTGCATAAGGGCGCGTTTGGCGTACTGGTGCATCCCATAGTCATCATCTAACAGCAAAAAGCCACCGTTGAGGAGGTATCGCCGCAGATTTTCTATCTCAGCGGGAGAAAACTCTATATTCCCATGCCCTGACGCATATAACATGGCAAAGTCGCCAAGGTTTGTCGCAGAAGGGCGTACAATCTCCTCCTGAAGCTGTACAGGGATAGGGGCATGATCACGGACGTATTTCAGGAGGTTTTGCAGGGAAGTCTTATTGCCGTACCAGTCGCCGCCCCCCCCGTACTGGAGCTTCCCAATCTTCACCAGAGGGCGCTGCTGAGCTAAAAGAAGGCTCACCAAGAGCGCATACCTCATGATGCAAAGATAAGTTTATAGCATAGACAGGCAGTGCAGCAGATCCTGCAGAGGGGTATAAGGCTCACCATGGGCTACCGAGGATCTTTTCGGACAGGGCTGGACTGACGATCCAAGTGGGGCGTTGGAGCTTATTATGCAGCAGGAGGCTATAACGGGTCGTCTCGGTAGCAGCTTCTTCCAGTAAGGTTTCTATAGGGGTGTGGGTGCAACCTTTGAGTTTGAGGGCTTTCAGAAGAAAGTAAGTGAAAAGCCCATGCCGTGCCTGATGATAGGGGAGGGCTTCTTCGTCGGCAGAGGTAGCGGAGATGAAGACGACGGGACCGCTGAGGACTACGGGCTTAGGACGCAAACGAATACCGCGTGCTGCTAAGGGGCTCTCTTCTCGGGCGCCGCCGCTGAAACAGGCATCCAAAATAATCCACACTTTCTCCGCTCCGCTACCGCCCAGCTTCTGTACAAGGTCAGTAAGCCGAATCCCCCCTTTATCTGGAGCAGTCGGCGAGGCGTCTACGGGCAGCAAGTAGCTTTCCTGCGTCTGAGGATGCGGCACCCCGTGTCCAGCATAATAGAAAAATACCTCCGCTTTTCCACGGCTGGCTTGGATAAGCAGCAAAAGTTTCTCCAGCTCACGCTCAGTCTGGGCAGCAGTAGCATTTTGCAGAAAGACGATATTCAGTGGGGGAACGCCCAGTACATTCTCTGCATACATGCGGAAGGTATAAGCATCTCGCAGCGCATAAGGCACATTCATCGCCGGGGTGAAGGTGGGCTGAAAGCTCCGATAATCTTCGTTTCCGATGATGAAGGCATAACGGTGCGGCTGGGCTGTTCGGCACTGGGGAATATTGTCTTGTAGGTCAGTCGGCGGCGCATACAAAGAATCCGTTTCCGCAATGATCTGAATAGGGCGAATCCCAAGCTGGTCTATGCGCCACAGGCGCAGGAGGGCTGCCTCACCGCCAGCAACGAGATATTGTCCATTTGGGCTAAAGGAAACTGTCCAGAGCGGCACGCCCAGATCAATCACTTTTTCTAAGCGTCCTGTCGGAAGCGCCCACAGGCATAAAAGCCCATCTTTTCCAGCACTGGCGAGGTATCGCCCATCTGGGCTGAAAGCGACCGCACGCACACCGTCGGTATGCTTTTCCAGGGTTTTTGTGCGCAGCCCTTCGGCTATGGTCCAGAGCATGACTTTGCCATCTAAGCCCGCACTTGCCAAGGTACGCCCATCGGGACTGAGCGCCAGCCCACGAATGCCCTTCGTATGCCCTCGGAGAGTTTTCTGAACTTCCAAACTCTGCGCATCTAAGATAATGAGATTACCCGTGCCGCTGCCTACATAGAGGTTTTTTCCGTTTGGGGAGAGCAATAGGGTATAGGCGACGCCAGCGGTGTCTCGGAAGGTTTGTACCCAGCCTTCTTCGATGTCCCATGCGACCAGCAAGCCGCCTCTACTGATAGCGTAGAGGATGGGGCGGCTCGGATGGAGAGCAAGCCCTTCCCATGGGTCTATAGAAGCCGATTTGAGCACGCGCTTGGCGAGTGCCTCCGACCGAAGCGGACGAAGCGAAGGACCACTTTTACGATACTCTTGGAAGCGCCACTGATACACCTTGCCATCGCTGGAAGCGCCCCAAACCGTGCCGGCACTATCTGGCAATAAGCCTAAGGCATTTACACTGGCGGTGGGTCCTATGAGCCGTGCCAGTTGGGTACCGTGCGGCATGTGCCATAGGCGCACCGTACGATCACTCCCAGCAGACAATAGGTACCGAGAGTCCGAAGAAAACGCCAGCGCATAGACGGCGCCCGTGGGTCCTTCTAAGTCTTTATATGGCTGAGCCGAAGCGACAGCCACGGCAAGTAATGTGAGGTAGAGGCGAGTTTTCATCTCTGTCGTACGCTAAGGTCTAAGAGTCTGAGGTTTAGATTAGGTAGGCGCAACCGCTCTGAGAGGAGCCATTCCTGAAAGGCGTCCAAGGGGATGCGATGAAAGCCGCTCCGGCTATCAAAAGTCTCTGGCGGGGCGCTAAGGGGATGCGGAGAGAAAAGCACATATACGCGATGTAGGACTTCTGGGCGTTCAGCAGTCAGGATAAGCTCATCCATCCAAAATGCTTCTGCGCGGCGCTCTGGCGCAAAAAAGAAATAGCTCGTGTCTGCCCGCACGAACCACGCATTTTGACGCTGGTTTTGGTAGGGAAGGAGGCGATACACGGCATCCGAATCTTCCCAGAAAACCTGCAGATACCCCTCTACCGGCGTCCGAAAGTACAAGTATAGCGGATCGCCAGCGAGAAAATCCGTCGTCGTACATCGGCTTGTATCTCTACAGCGGAGCGTGCGCACTTCCAGCGGCAGGGCAGGCTCAGTGCGGGCACGCGCTTTGCCTTTGACCTTGCAAATCACCCATACCTGTCCTTTGCGAACCTCCGTAGCATATCGCACCTCCAAAGTCTGAAGCCATTCCCCGCTTAGATATTGATCCGCTGTCAGATAGAAGTGCGTGCGCGTGCGAGCGGTGGTCCCTTCGCTGCGATTGTCTAAAATGTACTTGCTACTGCGGGCGACCTGCGTCGGAAAAGCACTCTCCAGCGCGTTCAAGATCGCTAAATGGAGGGCTTGGCGCTGCGCTCGCTCTATGGACCAACCAGGGGGTAGTTCTACTTCGGCTTGACCGGAGACGATCCGCTCCTGCGCCCTCAGCAGCCAAACTCCTCCTATAACGATCCAGATAAACCGCTTCATTGAAGCGGCAGAAGCTTATCTACCTTGTCTTGCAGACCTTGGAGGCGTTGGCGCAACTCTTCACGCACTTGCTTTTTGGCTTGTTGGAGTACCTGCTCGCGATTCACCAGAAGCTTCACGTTGACCTCTACATTCTTATTCGGCAGGTTGCGGTAAATCTTGAAAGCCGGCTCCACCTGTCCGATAGAAGTCACGATGACATTTTTCGCAGCGGTAAGGAACTCCGTCACGGAGGAGGCCTCTTGGGCGTTGAGTTGGGCGTTGGCTATATTTGCTTCAATAATCGCCCGAATAAAAGTCTCCAGCTGCCCAGCCAGATTGAGCTTTGCAGCTTCTATGGCTTGCATTTCGGCGGCGGTGCGAGTCTCTGCTACGGCATTTCCATCAGCGCTGAGATATACGGCTTGCCCCTGCGCATCGCGTTGGTAGAGCCGTATCCAAGTGTACTCCAACTGCTTCTCCATCGGTAGAGAACCGGGGGTCACGTCATAGCCCGCGCGCTTGAATCTTTTCGCTTCTTTTCGCGCTTCTTTGATGGCTCGTCGTTGAATTTCCTTTTTAGCTTCCTTTTCAGTCGTCTGAGCCAAGCTCAGACCCAGTAGCCCTATCAGGGCAAAAGTCAGGGTACGCATACATCTTTTGAGCTTACAAAATACATGCCAACCAATCAAAGCACTATGGCATCAAACCGCTCAGGCTCCTCCGTCAGGGGCTGGAGGGCTTGCGCCCGCAGGCGGTCTTGATAGGCTTGCATTTGCGCCATCAGGCGTTCATCGCTCACGCTCAGTATCCGAATAGCCAGTAGGGCTGCATTGACAGCATTATCCACGGCGACGGTGGCGACAGGAATGCCTTTGGGCATTTGCACAATCGAGAGGAGAGAGTCTAAACCTCCCAGAGACTGAGAAGAACGGATCGGAACGCCTATCACTGGTAAAGGCGTTAGAGATGCCAACATGCCCGGCAAGTGCGCCGCCCCCCCCGCCGCCGCAATAATCACTTTCAGACCGCGACTAACGGCGCTTTTCCCATACATCCATAAGCGATCAGGAGTTCGGTGGGCTGAAACGATGGTATATTCATACGGCACAGCAAACTCCTCCAAAATAGCCTTGGCAGCATCCATGACATCGGCATCACTACGGCTCCCCATGACAATCCCTACCAGCGGTTGCATGCCGCAAAGTACGCATTCGGAGCCAGTGGCACGGAAAGCTCCCCATTAAACCTTTGGGCGCTCTATTCACTCATATTTGATGATGAGCGCAGAGCGGCTAATCCAGAAACTGGCTGAATATGAAGCCAGACGCTCCATGCGATGGCTACTCATCATCGCTGTTTTATGGATCGCTTCGTGGGGAGTCAACGCGCTTTTCTTTTCCCGTTCCTGGAAAGAAGCCCCCCTCTCGGAGGTTGAGCTATTAGCCGAGGAAGCCCAGTTTTATCCGATAGACATATGAAGCTAATCACATACGCTGCCCTATTTCTGACGATGGTTTTTGCCCAACATCCCCATCATCATCGTCTCCGAGAACGCATACAGAGCATGCGAATCGCCTACTTGTCAGAGGAGATGGGGCTTATGCCAGAGGAAGCGCAAGTATTCTGGCCCCTGTACAATGCGCGAGAGGCTGAACTCCAAAAAGCCCGCCAAAATGTCCGGGAGCGTTTAGCTGCTTTGCGAGAGCGTAAGAGTGTGATGAGTGCAGAGGCGTATGCGGATAGCGTGAGCCAGTTATATCTGGGCTTATGGCAGCGGGAAGCCGAAGTGCGCCGTAGCTATCATGAGCGCTTTAAGAAAGCCCTTCCGCCGGAGAAGCTGGCGCGCTTTTATCTGGCGGAGCTTCGGCTGCTGCGCCGGGCTTTGGGGGAAGGAGATCTTCGCGAATAAGCTCAGGACGACGCTCCTGCGTACGCCGCAAGCTCATCTCCATTCGCCATGCCCGTATCGCTTCGTGGTTTCCACTAAGGAGCACCGCAGGCACCTCATGTCCCTCAAATACCGCCGGACGCGTATATACAGGCGGCGCTAAAAGCCCATCTTGATAAGAGTCTTCCAAGGCAGACGATTCATCCGAAAGCACCCCTGGCAAAAGCCGTACTATTCCATCTATAACTACCAAAGCAGGCAGTTCTCCGCCTGTCAGCACATAGTCGCCAATAGAGATTTCCTTGGATACATAGTGCCGAATGCGGTCATCTATGCCTTTGTAATGCCCTGCGATCAACAGGAGGGATTTAGCGAGGGAGAGTTTATTTAGGAGGGGCTGAGATAGCCTTTCTCCATCTGGGGTAAGATATATAACTTCATCATAGGTGCGCTGCGCCTGCAAATGCCGAAGTGCCTTTACCACAATATCTATGCGGATCACCATGCCTGCCCCTCCACCATAAGGATAGTCATCTATACGCCCATTCGGTGAGAAGTCATGCAGGTTATGAACATCTATTCGGCAGAGCCCTTTTGCCTGAGCACGATGCAATATGGAACTGTGAAGCGGCGAGGTGAAAATCTCTGGTACAGCTGTAAGGACATCTATATGTAGCATCAGAAGGTAGCCGGACTACCTTTCGCAAGGAAGGGGGGTTAGTTTCGTGGCGGCACTAAGCCGATCTCTATGGCATAACGCACCAGTCCAGCGGAGTTTTTGACCCCAAGCTTCTGCATAAGGCTGCGGCGATGGGTATGCACAGTACGCGGAGAAAGCCCCAGTTTTTCAGCAATCTGGACATTAGTCAGTTCTTGGGCGATAAGTTCTAAGATTTCCTTCTCACGCGGGGTAAGGTGGACGTTTTCCGAAGTGGTAGCTCGGGAGCGCTGAGAGGATTTCTCTGGCTGACGAAGAATGTATTGTCCAACAATATCCTGGGTCGCCTTTGAGAAGTAGTAGTGCCCTTGCAATACAGTATGTATCGCCTCTAAGAGCTCTTCACGGGAGGTATTTTTGAGCACATAGCCGAGGGCACCCGCTTGAATCATGGCTCTGAGATACTCTTCGGTGTCATACATGGTGAGCGCTATGGCTTTGATATGGGGATGGTGACGCGTCATGTGCTTGACCAGGTCCGTGCCCATCCCATCTTGCATGCGAATATCTACCAGGGCTACTTGAATCTTGTCAGCTTTTGTGCGGAGAATCTCCTTGGCTTCGGAGAGGCTGTGGGCAACAGCTTCTATGACGACTTCGGGGGTATTGGAGAAAAGCCCCGTAATACCCTGTGTAATGAGGGGATGATCATCTACGACGAGCAAGTGGATAGGGTGTTGACTCATCAGGAGCAAACTTAAGGCTTTCTGCGCAGTATGGGCACTTCTATGCGGTAACGTGCGCCGCATCCAGGAGCAGAAAGGTTTTCCCAGTGAGCGCGCAGTATCCGCAGACGACCAAGGATATTGCGCAAACCAATGCCCTCTTTCTGAACTGAGGCGGGATCATAGCCCTTCCCATCATCGTAAATCTCTATCACGAGACGATGCTTTTGATAGTGGAGATGAATGTAGAGGTTTTGCGCTTTGGCATGACGGAGAGCGTTATTGATGAGCTCTTGAATAATGCGATAAATGTGCAAAACTTTGATGAGAGGTAGAGGAGTTTCCTCTCCGTCAACCTGCAAATGAATCTGCATGCCTGTCACCGCCCGAAATCGCCTCAATAAAGCCTCCAAAGATGGGATGAGTCCGAAGTGCTCTACAAGAGGGGGCATGAGTTGATGGCTCGTCAAACGAACCGTTTGTACCACTTCATCCAAACGAGCGCTGAGGGATTGGAGCTTGGTACGCAAGGCAGAAGCAGGAGGAATGTCCTGAATAATAGTGGAAAGTTCCATCTTCAATACACTCAAAAGCATACCCAGATTGTCATGAAGTTCTTCGGCAAGGTGCTGGCGCTCTTTTTCCTGAGCTTCTATAATGAGCTGCTGGTGATGCTGCTCTAACCGTCGCTGCTTTTGTGCCGCTTGGTACACTTCGCTCTGGTCTTGCAGGACAACTGCCCAATACAGTTCAGTATCGCCTTTGGGTGTTTTTAGGTCTATGGGGAAAAATATGGCTAAAAGGTGTGTCCATCCTTGATTTTTTTTGCTACCTCGCAAAAGCATCTGGAAGCTTTTTCTGTCTGAAAGGCGGGTAGGGATACGCTTCTGTGTGTGACGAGGAAGCCTGTCATACAAAGCCTTCAAAGGGTCAGTGGAGTGGCGCAGCATCCACTCTGCAAAGGTCTGGTTATGATAAACGGCTTGGAGAGTTTCATCCCGCTTTTCTATGATCAAAACCCCATAAGGAGCTTCGTCTATGGCTTTACGGAGGAGGGTGTGTTGCTTTTCCACTTCCCACAAATCCGATAAGTCCCTAATGATCAAAAGCATGCGCTGGTCGGGTAGCGATACAGATGTGGCGAGGAGGGGGCGCTCCTTGTATGTCAAAATGCCGTCTTGGGGTTCTAAGACGCACTTCGTGCCCACTAAGGCAGAGGCTTCTTCGCCTAAGATATATTCAGCAGCTGAATTGAGATACAGAACTCGGCTGTCGGTATCTAAGAGAATAATACCCTCCCTGAGATGCCCCAGAATAGTCTCATAAAAAGCCTGCTGCCTCATCGTGGTCTCTAAAAGGCGGCGATAGATCGTCGTATCCAAAGCGTAGTAGGCATACACCTGATGGCGCTTTGAGAGAGGAAACATGTGCACCTCGGCGTATCGCGAGCCTATTGCCCGTTGAAGCTGTATCGCATGACCTTCTAAGACCATTTGTAGCTCTTCTTTGAAGAACTGGCGATTCTCTGGCAGGACTATTTCTAATACGGGCATGCCCCGCCGGGGCTTAGGACGCCCCAGAATCTGTACAGCATTGCTTAGAGCAGGATTGAAGTCTATGATTTGGGCTTCGCCGTTGAAGGCGAAGTAGTAAATGGAAGGGGCTTTTTGGAGTAGGGCTACGCGCCAGCGCAGTTGATTGTAGCGTTTGAGCTTGTAAGAACGCCACGCAAGGAGAAGTTGGGTCTGATTGAGAGTCTGGGGATCATAGTATAAATCTGGTTGTCCATCTGCCCGTTGGGGATCATAGCGCAGAATAGGGAAGGGGCGCCTGGGCTTAGGATAATCGGCAGGGAGGAGATAAACGGTCCGAGGGGCGGGCTTATCTGGGAGCATGGGGATGCGTTCGCCCTTGCCGGGCGCCCCGGCTACACACACCACCCGAATCAACATCACTCAAATGTATGCATGTTAGGAACTATACCGGTATCTTGTGCCAAGGGTGCGTATATGCTTTCGTTTTTTGGGTTTGCGGCGGCGCCTTCGGCGCCGCCGCGCCCTATGTAATAAGCGCAGGCCCCTTTGCTTTCACGGGCTACATCCACCCTGCCACTTGGATAGGCACAAGGGCCTACCCCCTACGCCAGTAGCACATATGTCAACGCTCCCATAGCATATCCCGTGAAGGCTATCCAAGAGACACGGCGCAGATACCAGAAAAACTCTATCTTCTCCATCCCCATGGCTATTACGCCGGCAGCGGAGCCAATAATCAGTAGATTGCCGCCGACGCCCGCCGCATACGCCATAAACTCCCACAGCCGATGGTCGGTCGGAAAGTCAGTCAGGGGAAACATTTCTATAGAGGCCGCTACAAGCGGTACATTATCTATAACTGCTGAGAGGATTCCCATCAGAAATACGACTATGTCTAAGTTGGGGATAGCCTGACTTAGCGCTTCGGCTGCCCATCGTAGAATACCGACTTGTCCGAGCGCCCCCACCGCCAGCAGTATTCCCAGAAAGAATAGCAGGCTGGGGGTATCTATCTTCTCCAGCGCAGAGGTTACACGCAGGCGGACAGGGTCATCTACGCGGTTACGCAGGCGGCGATAGAGGATTTCAGTGGTAAGCCATACGATGCTCATAGAGAGCAGCATCGCTAAAAATGGCGGTACATGAAAAGCAAGTTTCAAGATAGGTACAGCCAAAATGCCCCCAATCCCCACAAGAAAGACCGTTAGGCTTACGCGCTGAGGGATTTCTTCTTGGAGGTTGGATAAAGCCCGATCCACATCTACAGCTGCGCCTCGCAGCAGCCGTCCCAGTACCAAAAAAGGCACAGCTACGGACATCAGACTCGGTAGAAAGACCCGTTTGATAACATTAGCTTCTGTAATGCAGCCTTTGATCCAGAGCATCGTTGTGGTTACATCCCCAAGGGGACTCCACGCCCCACCAGAGTTGGCTGCTAAAACAATCAGAGACGAACCTAAAAGGCGCACATTTCGTTGATTTGCAGACACTGCCTTTTGGAGAAGGGACACCATGAGGAGGGTCGCCGTCAGGTTATCTATGACGGCAGAGAGAAAAAAGGTAAGCCCCACCAGCATCCCTAAAAATCCCCACAAGTTGCGCACACGCAAAAGCCGCAGAACAAACTGAAAGCCATCGTAGGAATCTACCACTTCTACGATGGTCATAGCCCCCAAGAGGAAAAATAAAACGCTGGCTGCCTCGCTCAGGTGATGAGCGAGCCCTTCCTCTATGACAGGCGGAACTTGACCTGTGGTGAAAAGCGGCATGCCAAATATTACAAACCAGCTTGCTGTGCCTATCAGGATAGCAGTAGCGGCTTTATCTATGTGCAGGCGGTGTTCTAAGGCGATTATGGCGTAGCCGATGAGGAAGATGGTTATGAGGAGAGTTTCCACGCCCGCAAAGGTACTTTGTATCTAAAACCCTCTCGGACGGCGGCAGCGATGCCGTGGCGATCGTATCCGCAAATGGCATACTGTTCCGCTTGCGTGGCATGTTCCAGTACGATGTCTGGCGCGCCCAAACGCTTGACAGGGAGGAAATAGCCATGCTCCGAGAGCCATTCTAAGACTGCGCTACCTATCCCGCCGATTTTGACGCCGTCCTCCACGGTGATGATGTAGTCATACCGCTGAGCAACTTCTTCTAAAAGCTCTTCATCCAGCGGTTTTGCGAAGCGCAAGTCATATACAGCAGGGAAAAGGCCTTCTTCGGCGAGGATATCGCAGGCAGCTAAGGCTTCATTCCCAATATGCCCGTAGGTGAGGATGGCGACCTTTTCTCCTTCACGCAGGAGACGACCTTTACCGATGGGAAGCTCTTCCATCGGAGTGCGCCACTCTAAAAGCACACCGTTGCCCCGCGGATAGCGGATCACAAAAGGACGCTCCGCTTTCAGGGCAGTGTACATCAGATGGCGAAGCTCAGACTCATTGAGGGGAGCGGAAAGGATGAGGTTAGGAATCGGGCGCAAATAGGCAATATCATATAGCCCTTGGTGGGTAGCTCCATCTGCGCCGACCGCACCCGCTCTATCCAAGCAAAAGATCACTGGGAGATTTTGTATCGCAACATCATGGATGAGCTGGTCATAAGCCCGCTGCAAAAAGGTAGAGTAGATATTGCAGAAGACCTTCATGCCCTCGGCTGCCAATCCAGCGCTGAAAGTTACTGCATGCTGCTCGGCAATCCCGACATCATAGCACCTTTCGGGCATGAGGCGATGCATTTTTGTAAGTCCGGAGCCAGAGAGCATAGCAGGGGTTACTGCTACGACGCGAGGATCCATCTGTGCCAGTTCTATAATCGTTTCCCCAAAAACATCTTGATACCGTGGGGGAGTAGGCTTAGGAGGGGAGGGAGAGAGCGGTTCTCCCGTGCGCGGGTCAAACTTGAAAGCAGGGGCATGCCATTTGATGGGGTCTTTCTCTGCCGGCGGAAAGCCTTTACCTTTCACAGTGCGGCAGTGGAGGAGCTTAGGACCAGGCAAACTGCGGAGATTTCTCAGCGTATCCACTAAACCCCGCACATCATGCCCATTCACTGGTCCAAAATATCGCAAGCCTAAGCTTTCAAAGAATACCGCCGGACGCGCCATGAGAAAAGTGAACATCTCTTCTAAGCGCGCCACATAATCCCGCACTGGCGCCCCTATTTTCTCCTGTATCCGCGTCAAGATTTTCCACACTTCGTCCCGAAAGCGGTTATAAGTGCGCGAGGTGGTGATTCCAGCAAGGTAATCTTTGATAGCGCCGACATTTTCGTCTATGGAGATTTGGTTGTCGTTGAGGATGATGAGGAGGTCTGGCTGAAGCGCGCCGACATTATTGAGGGCTTCGTAAGCGAGTCCGGCTGTAAGGGCTCCATCACCAATCACGGCGACGACTTTACGGTGGGTCTCGCCCTTATGGCGAAGGGCTTCTACCATGCCCAGCGCTGCTGATATAGACGTAGAGGAATGTCCGACCCCAAAAGTGTCATAGATGGATTCTGCCCGCTTTGGGAAGCCCGAAATACCATCTTTGAGTCGGTTTGTATGGAAGACGCGACGACGACCCGTCAAGACCTTATGCCCATATGCCTGATGCCCTACATCCCATACCAGCAAGTCCGAAGGCGTCTCATACACATAG
>Ga0105160_1000840_pt1 | contig 13275 bp, 9 predicted proteins | sample GXS110809BmetaG_FD_89591 | JGI IMG/M metagenome (GOLD analysis project Ga0105160, IMG submission 89591) | Hot spring microbial communities from Gongxiaoshe hot spring, China to study Microbial Dark Matter (Phase II) - GXS 110809B | ecosystem: Environmental > Aquatic > Thermal springs > Hot... | reverse complement strand
AGCGAGGTGATCCCCATGCTCTTCCGTTGGAGTCTCTTAGTGGCAGGCGCAGCGACTATCTTAGCGATTACGCAAGCCCAACGTACTTCCGCGACTGCCGAGTGGCTGTTTGCAGACCCGCAAGAGACGGTCAAAACCGCCACACGCACCGAACGCCCCGTCGCCGAGTCGTTTACCACAGTGCGCGTGTTGACCCGCCGCGAAATCGAACTCAGCGGCGCGCAGACGATTCAGGAACTGCTGGAGCGCATGGTCGCCGATTTCGAGGGGCAGGAATCGTCGCAGCACCGATTCCTGAGCATGCGCGGGGCGTACAGCGCGTCGGAGTTCAACGAGCGGATGCTCTTTCTGCTGGACGGGCAACCGTTGAACGATGTGCTGTTGGGCAACTTTCCCGCGATGAGCCTCAGCACGCACGATGTGGAGCGCATCGAGATTGCCTTCGGACCGGGTTCGGCGATGTACGGTCCGAACGCCTTCGCGGGGGTGGTGAACATCATCACACAGCAGGGCGACACGGGACGCCCTTCGTTTTGGAGCGGCTACGCAGGGCGCGGGGGCTACAACGCCTCCCTGCGCTGGATGACTGAGCAGGGCGCGCCGTATCGTCTGAGCGTGCAAAGCTCCTTCTGGCGCGACCCCGGCAGCGACCGCGTGCGTAATAACGACTCGATTGTGCGCACCGCCCGGCTCGCCTTCACGCAAGGCACCCCCGAACGCGGGCAGTGGCGCGTCAACTACCTCTATTCCGATTTAGAGCGTGGGCAAGTCGGCATGCGCTACTTCAGCTACCCGACGCCCGACGACCGCACTTTCTGGCGCACCCACTACTGGCAGGCGGAGTATCACCGCGCTTTTGGGAACCGTAGCTCCACCACGCGCCTGTATGGCGTCGCGGGCGACATTATCTTTCTCAAGGTGCAGACCCAGCCCCCCATCGTCCCGAATGCGCCGCGTACCCGCATGCCTTTTAGTCAGAGCATGCTCGCCGCCGAGAGCTACTACCAGTGGGACCTGCCGAACGCGCAGCTGCTCGCGGGCGCGGATTATCGCTTCATGCGCGGCAGCAGCCAGAACCACCTCGGCGGCAGCCACAACGCGACGAACTTCGCTCTCTACGCGCAGGGCGAGTGGCAACTCGGGCGGTGGCGTCCCATCTTAGGCGCGCGCTACGACAGCCACTCCCTCTACGGCAACCAGTTCAGTCCTCGCGCGGGCTTCACCTACATAGCGAGCGACCAGCACCGCTTCCGCGCCTCGCTCGGACGCGCTTTCCGCGCCCCCAGCTTCGTGGAAATGTATCTACAACGGTTCTATGTCTGGATGCCTGCGAACGGCAATCCTGTGCCGCTCAGCATCGAGGGCAAGTCTGACCTGCGCCCTGAAATCACTTTCAGTACGGAGCTGGGCTATCGCTTCCTCCACCCCCGCTGGCAACTCGACCTCTCTTACTTTACCTGCGACCTTGATGATGTGATTACTGTGTTTCTCAAAGATCCCAACCGTCCGGACCTTCGTCAGTATCAGAACCTTTACCGCTTCCGCATCTGGGGCTGGACGGCGGACGCAGTGGTCAAACTCTCGCCTGAGTGGACGCTCGGCGCGGGCTATATGTATGTGCGCTACACGGGCGGCGTGGAAGAAGACTATAAACCCGCCCGCGACCGCGCCGTCATTCGTCTTGCCTATTTCAAAGAGCGTGGGCTGAGCGGACAACTGGTGTTCAACTACCCCGCCGTCGGACAGGGCTTTACGGACGCCTATGCGTGGAATACTTATCTGAACCTGGTCTACCGTCAGGACGAGCGCAGCCGGTTCAACCTGCGCATCGACAACCTGTTTAATGTGCGCACGGAGATGGCGCGCTGGGTGCCGGGCGGTCGGCGCAGCGTGTGGATTAGCTATCAACGAGACTGGTAGGGACGCTATTGCCAGAAACCAAGTCGGGGAAGCAGGGAGGTTCAACAATCTTGACGGCTGGAGGTTCGGAAGTTGGAATGGCGCCCTTACCCCCTGACCCTCTCTCCCGCCGCGCGGGAGAGAGGGAAAAAGCGGCATCGCGTACGCGCTCGACTCCCCTCTCCCGCGGCGTAGGAGAGGGGCGGGGGGTGAGGGCGAAAAACAGCGGACGCGCCCCTAACGGAGGTTTGACGGTACTTATACCAACTGAGGTTTCAAGTAGTGCAAATCGTCGGTGGGACGCCGACGCTACGAGCGCGCTTCGCGTAGCGCCAGCGTCCCACCGACGATTTGCACTACTTGAACTCTCGATCGGTATAACAGCCAAGGGGGACACGACGGCGGGGACGCCGTCGCACCAGTTAGGTGATTTTTCGCGGGAGACGCTTCTTAGCCGCCTCACCTCCCTTTCCGTAAACGGAGAGGGGGGAAGCAATGCCTCGCGCACGCACGGCTCCCGCTCTCCGTTAAGGGGTTTGAATAATAAACTGGCTATTCCCCCCTCCTTTAGTTTCCCCCCGCTACGCGAGGGGAACCAAATCCTGCGTGGTTCCCCCTACGCAGTAGGGGGAACTTTAAGGAGGGGGTTCTTGGAACTCGCACATCGCTCTTTTGGCTCTTTGGCTACCTTGGTGCCTGTCGGGTCAACTTATTCAACCCCCATTCTGGAGAGGGGGCTGGCTGATAAGGGTACCACGTCTGAGTTTAAACGCCTCGCACCCTTCGCCGATTTTTCCGACCTCATCCCCCTTGCCCCCCCTGACAAGGGTACAACGCCTGAGTTCAATCTTCAAGCGTGCATCCCTGATTTTCCGAACCTCACCCCCCTTGCCCCCCTCTCCGCACGCGGAGAGGGGGGAACGCTCGTGCCCCGCGCTGCCCGCTCCCCCTCTCCGTTTACGGAGAGGGGGCTGGGGGGTGAGGTTCAAGAAGCGCAGGAAATTGCAGGCGCGTCTCCCCAAGTTGAGGCGAAGCCGTGTACCCTTATCAGCCTTGCCCCCCTCTCTGTAAACGGAGAGGGGGGAACTGACGCCCTGCACGCGCCCGACTCCCCCTCTCCATTTACGGAGAGGGGGCTGGGGGGTGAGGTTAAGAATGACAGCTTTGTCATTCCGAGCGAAGCGAGCAATCTCCACCGCTCTGATGTAGTACGCGACAACGCGAGCCTCTCAAACTCCTTTATGACCGACGAAAACGGGAAGACACGGCTTTGTCAAATGCTCTTTACACCGTTCTTTACCTTGCTCTTATTTTTTCTTCTCAGTTTTGCCTGCGCCCAGCCTCGGCTGATTGCCATCCTGCAGTCGCGCGAGGGCGGCTTCTACGCCGACGCCGTGAACCGATTCCATCAGGAGCTGGAAAAACAGGGCGTCGAGGCGCAAACACTCACCTTCGCGCTCAAGGGCGACCGCAGCGACGCCGAGCTGCCCAGACGCATTTTGGAGCGCAGCCCTGCCGTCATCCTAGCAGTGGGTACGGACGCCGCGCTGCTGCTGAAGGCGCACTATGCGAAGCTGCCCCGTGAACAACAGGTTCCTGTCGTGTTCACGATGGTGATTGACCCCATCGGGCAGGGGCTGATACAGGGCGTGGAGCAGAGCGGAAGTCGGTTTGCGGGCGTGGCGCTTGCTGTGCGTCCGCAGCGGCAGTTTCGCGTGCTGCTGGACGCTCTGCCTGACATCAAGCGCGTGGGCGTGCTGTATAACCCGAACGACCCCGTGTCGCAGCGCATTCTCGATCAGGCGCGCGAGGACGCGACGCGCCTGAACCTGAGCCTGCAGGAGGTTCCGCTGGAACAGCCCGCCCAAATCGGCGCGGCGTTGCAGAGCCTGTCGGGCAAGGTGGACGCGCTATGGCTCATCCCCGACCCTGTGTGCGCCGCGCCCGAACCGTCGCAGCAGCTTATTGAGTTCGCGCAGAAGAACCGTCTTCCTGTGCTGGCGTTCTCCGATTCGTTCGTGCGGCGGGGCGCGCTGATGGGCGCGGGGGTTGATCTCGCTGAGCAGGGCGCGCTCGCCGCGGAGCAGACCATCCGGATTCTAAACGGCGAGAAGCCCGAAGAGCTGCCCCTCTTGACTCCGCGCCGCGCCCTCACCTATTACAACCTCAAAACGGCGCGTGCGCTGGGAATCACCATTCCCGATATGTTGCTCAATCTGGCGGAGAAGGTGTACGAATGAGGCGACTTGGTTTGCGGGAACGGCTTCTGCTATTTTACGCGCTGATGGCGCTGGCGCCCGTGCTGGCGGCGGGCGCGCTGCTCTACATCTACCTGAACAATCAGGTCTCCAGCTCCGCGACGCAGTTCCAGAGTGGGGTGCGGCAGGAGCTAAGCAACTATCAGCGCAGCGTGCGCGAAGGGGTTGCAACCGTACTGAAAGAATCCCAGCAGCAGGTGCGGCGGCGTCTCAATCGGCAACTCGAAACTCACCGCGACGAAATGCTCCAGCGTCAAAACGCCCTCCTGCGCGACACGATTGGCGACCTGCAGACCACGACACGCAACGCGTTGCAGCAGACCAAGCGCGACACCCTCCAGAACCTGAAACAGACTCTGAACCGCGTGGAGCAGCAGGTGCAGGCGGTGCAGTCCAACTCGCTGGCGACGCTGCAGACCACGACGGAGCAGGCGACGCGCCGCGCCCTTCAGGAGCTGATTGTGCAGCATCTGGCGCAACTGTCGACCCAGCTCTCGCGGCAGGTGGAAGGGCTGTTGCGCAACTACACGGCGCAGCTGACCCTGATTGCGCAGCAGCCCGCAATTCAGAACGCCAGTGTGCAGGAGAGCCGCTGGATCCTGCAGGCGTTGCAGGATCGGGAGCCGGCGTATCTGTCGCTGACGCTGCTGGACGCGCAAGGCAACCCGCTTGTGGAGATTGGCGACGCGCTGGACGACCCTGCGCTGACCTGGTCGGATCGGCGACAGCTCTGGGAGAAACTGCTGAGCGATCAGGAGACGACGCTGGGCGAGGCGCGCCTGTATCGCGTGGAAGGGCGGATGCAGCCGCTCGTGCCCATGATTGTCCCCGTGCGGCAGATGGGCAAAGAGTTTCGGGGCGCGGTTTTCGCGCTGGTGAGTCTGGAGGAGGTGGGCGCATTAACGCGCGGCTTTCGGCTGGGCGAGCGGGGCGCGGTCGCCCTGATTCAGCAGGATGGCTTGATTCTGGCGCACAGCGACCCGAAGCGCGTCGGGCAAACGGAGTCGCGCTTCCCCGAAGCACTCTACACGCTGCCCCTTGCGCACAGCCAGCTGATGAACCTGACCAACGGCGAGTGGCTCGTCGCCGCCGCGCCCATCCGTCGCCTGCGCGCCGTGATGGTCATTACGCAGCCCGCCGAGGAGGCGTTCCAGCTCGTCGCCGCGCTTCAACAATCCCTGCAGCAGAGTTTCCAGCAGCAACGCGCTCAGACCGCAACCGCACTGCGCCAGACCCGCGCCGCCGCGCAGAGCCGATTTGCCCAGCAGACGAACCGCCAGCAGCAAGCAACCCGCGCTCAGATCCGACAGGCGGAACAACGCGCCGTCGTCCGCACCAAGCAGACCCTGACCCAACTTGCGCAGGCGCAACAGAAGAGCCTCTCCGCGATGCTGGAAGCGTCCGTCCGCGAAACCCAACATGAGCTGGATAAAGGGCTGGCAATTCGACTGAACGAGGTCTTCCACAGCGCGAACCAGCGTCTGGCGGAAATCGCAGGCGAACTGCGCGTCAGCATCAACGAACGGATACGCGAGTCGTTCCTGACGGCGATGCTGTGCGTGCTGGTGTTCCTAATGGTAGGCGCGGTGTTTCTCCATCGGACGCTGGTGCGCCCCTTACGGATTCTGGTCAAGGTCACGCACGACATCGCGGCGGGCGACTTGACGCGACGAGTTGTGTTGCCCAGCCGCGGCTGCCCCGACTTAGACGACCTCGCCGACTCGTTCAATCACATGGTGGACGCCCTGCAGAAGGCGGAGGCGCAACTGATTCAGTCCAGCAAGCTCGCCTCGCTGGGCACGCTCGCCTCCGGCGTGGCGCACGAGCTGAACCAGCCGCTGGCGATTATTCGAGCGATTGCTCAGCAGAACCTCGACGCGCTGGAACAAACCGAAACGCCTGACGCTCAGCAACTGGAGACCCTCCGTGAGGATTTGCAAATCATCCACCGCCAGACCGTACGGATGAGCCAGATTATTCAGCACCTGCGCGCCTTCTCGCGCAAGCCGCGCGAGGAGTTCGAACCCGTGAACCTGAACGAGGTCGCCCAGAACGCGCTGATTCTGCTGCGCGAGCAGCTGCGCCAGCGCGGGATTACGCTCATAGAGAACTACGCCGACGACCTGCCTGCTGTGCTGGGCGAGGCGAACTCGCTGGAGCAGATAGTGATTAACCTGCTGACCAACGCCCGCGACGCGCTGGAGGGGCGCGATGACGGACAAATCGCTATCGAGACAGGGCTGTACAACGACGGCAGGCGCGTCTACGCCGAGCTGCGCGTGCGCGATAACGGTCCCGGCGTGCCGCCCGACATCCGTCCGCAGATTTTCGACCCCTTCTTCACCACCAAAGACCCGAACAAGGGCACCGGGCTGGGGCTTGCCATCTCGCTGGAGATTGCCCAGAAGCACGGGGGCTTTTTGACGCTGGGCGAAACGGAGCGCGGCGCGGAGTTTGTGTTGCGGATTCCCGTCGCGGAAGCTCAGAAACAGGCAGCGTAGGCATACGAAATTTCCCTCCAGTGCGGTACAATTCCACCGCTACGCCGTCTAAGCACAACAGAGGCGCGAACGATGGGCAAAACCTTGCACTGCCCCGAATGGGAGGAAAAGCTAAGCCTTTATGTAGACGGGGTGTTGAACCCGTTCGATGAGAACGCGGTGGAGGCGCACCTGGCGCGTTGCGATTCGTGCCGTGCGACGGTTGAGTTATGGCGGTCGGTGGGGCAGTCGGTGCGTCGTTTGCCGCGCGAGTTGCCCCCGCCCTACCTGCGTGATCGGATTTTGGCGTCCACCACGCGCCGTCGGCGTCTGCCTCGTCGCCTGATTCCCAGCTGGCGCGTGCTTGCGCCGGCATTGGGCGTCGCGCTGCTGCTGAGCTGGCTGACGCTGCCGCGCCCTGAACCCGCGCGCGAAGTATTTGTGAGCATCCCCACGCCGCGCGTGCAGGAGACCTTCCCTGCACATTCTGCTCAATCGGACGCCACGCCGACCGAGCCGTTCCCCTCCGCGCCGCTGGTGATTGTGCTGCAGTCCACGCCGTCGTATCGCACCGTGTCGCCTGCGCCCCGCTGGCTGGCGCAGAATCGGCTTAGCCCTGCGCCGAGCGCGCCCGAATCGATGCCGTCTGTGGTGATTATTGGCGACTCTGCGCCGCGATTCACGCCAACCGCTTCAACTTCAACCCCGCCCGCGATTGTCACCGAGATTGCCGAGCCGAGCGAAATTCCCCCAACGCCTGCCGAGACGATTACCGTGAGCGCGCCCGCACGCCCTGCAACCGCCTCCGCCACGCGCGACCTGACCAGCTGGCTCCAGCAACTGAACCAGCAACTCCGCGAGGAAGACCGACGCCAGATTTCAGGCGCAACACAGCGCGAACCGAATAAACGACGATTCTTCGTGCCGATTGTAACCGTAGACCTTAAATAAAGGGTTCTTATGCGACGCTTCGCGCTGATGGGGCTGCTGGGACTTGCGCTGAGCGCCTCAGCGCAAGAGAACGCTGCGCCGTTGTTAGACTTGAATGGCGTGGTGAAATCGTCCACGCCCGCCGCCTCGCAAACCGTCGGCCAATCGACTTCGGACATCCTGCCCGGCAACGGCACGCGCGGCGGCTACATGACCCGCTACGCGCCCGTTATCCCCTACTCTGAGTCGGTCTATGTGGACGGTAAACGCCTGCAGCGCGATGTCGATTACTGGATCGACTACGCCTCGGGGCATATCGCCCTCGCGCTGCCCGTGAGCCGCGTTTCGACCGTGCAGATTTACTATCGCTATGACCCGCAGGGCAAGCGCGAGAGCGTGGTGGGCGAGCTGCCGATTCTGTCGCTCTCGTTCGGGCAAGGCGGCGGGATTAGCGCGCTCTATATGCCGGGTATGACCGAGACCACGAACGACGGCGCCGCCTATCGCCTGAGCGCGTATGGCATGCAGAACGCCCTGCGCTTTGGGGGCGGCGGCAGCCTGCAGGGCTACTTCTTTGTCGGCTCGCGCGAAGTCATCAACGCCTACGCCGCGCCGAATGTGCGCGACCGCCAACGCCCCAATATTGCCCCCTCCGAGACGGCGCAGTTCATCGTGCAGCAACTGCAACTGAGCGCGGGCGCGCTCCAGCTCCGCGCCAACTATCAGGACATCGGTAAGGGCTTCTCCGCGCAGAAAATGCTCGGCATGCAGAGCGGGCTGGACGCGAACCAACTCGCTGCATGGGAGCGCGAGCGGGGACTCAAACGCTATGACTACGCCATCGGGCTGAACCTTGGCGGGGCGTCGCTGCAACAGACGCAACTGCGCATTCAGGACGACAAGGGCATAATCGAGCAGGAGGGCTGGCAGTTCACCAGCAGCTGGCTGAACCTGAACTGGACGCGGCGCGAATCGAGTGCGCAGTTCCAGCGTTATAAAGATTTGGGCGACCAGCAGAAAGGCGACTGGGAGCGCGAGCGCGGACTCGTGCGCGAGCAACTCGCCTCCAGCCTGCAGTTCGCTCCCAACAGCGCGTTGAAGTTTGACCAGCTGCGGCTCCGTCAAGGCGAGGCGCGCATCGAACGCGATGTGTACGCGCTCGAAACGCCCTGGCTCAAAGCCTCGCGCCTGCAGCAGCGCGTGGGCGACGGGTTCACGCGCTTTGGCGACCTCGCGGAAGGCGATAAAGGGCAACTTGCCCGCGAAGTCGGCATGAGCCGCGACCAGACGCGCCTCGAAATCACGCAGCCCGGCTTCAAACTCGCCGCCGCCGACCAGGAGATTCGCTCCCCCACTGGCACACTGGAGCGCGAGAGCATCCGCGTCGAGACGCCCACCGTGGTCGTAGAGCATACCCACCGCGCCGTGTCGCCCGAATTCGGCAAACTGCCCAACCTCGCCCCGCAGGAACATCAGCAGCTCGTCGAGGAGGTGCGCCAGTTCCACGATACCTCGAACGCCGTGCCGTTCGACCCGAACCACGACCTGCCGCTGCTGATGCGCGAGCAGGGGCTGGAGCGCACCATGCAGCGCGTGGAGGTCAAGCCCTCCAAAGACATGAGCCTGCAGATGCGCCGCTACGAAACCGCCAACCGCGCGGGCGAAGGCGACCTCAAGGGCGTCCAGTGGCAGCTGCGCACCCCGAACCTGCAACTGCGCCTGCACGAGCGCAACATCGCCTCCAGCTTCACTCGCCTGCGCGACCTCACGCGCATCGAGCAGATGCTGTTCCACAACGAGCAGGGCATCCACCGCTTCGACTGGGATGCGGCAATCACCACCAAGCAGTTCGGGCTGGCGTTCTCGCAGATGCGCGTGCGCGAAATCGGCGCAGGACTGTACCGCACCAGCGCGCGATTCATCCACCCTGTAATCGAGCTGCACTACCACCAGCGTCAGGTCGACGCCGACTTCGCGCGGGCGCACGATTTAGCCGACCCCGAACGCGACTTTTTTGCGCAACTGCGCGGCTACAGCCAGCATGACTGGACCGCCAAACTCCGCCCCGCGCAGAACCTCCAGCTCGAACTGTACGGCTTCGGCGCACGCAACCCGCTGGAGAACATCAACAACCGCCGCCAGCGCTATCGCTTCGTGTGGCAACCGTTCAAAAACCTCACCTTCGGGCGGCATCAGGACGAGTATCAGTCCGATAAAATCCTCGAACGGCTCTATCAAGACGAGCATGAGCGCAACGATTTGCAGTATCAGCTGGGCTGGGGGCAGCTGAACGCCTATCAGGAGCGGCGGCGCATCGGCGGCACGCTCGCCAACCCGCTCTATCAGGACACTGAGTTCTGGCGGTTCAATACGGCGGCGATTCGCAACCTGAATCTCGCGCTGGAGGAGCGACGCACGAACGCCACGGGCATGCCCAGCGAACGCTATCGGCATTACCAGACCGCCTACACGCTGAACCCACGCACAAAACTGCAGTTCGCGCATATGGAAGCCAACCGCGAGGGCGCGCCCGACGAAAGCGCACAGCAAATCGGGCTGGAATACGAGTTCAGACAAGGCGCGAAACTCACCTTCTCCGAGACCCGTCAGGCGAAAGAGGGTGCGAATGGCAACCGCGTGCTGTCCGCAGGGCTGACCCAGACCGCCTTCGGCGTGCTGAGCATCGGCGGCGCGTATCAGGAACAGCGTGTGGATCGCACCAACACCCGCGCCCAGAGCCAGGTGGTCATCCAGAGCGCGAAGCCGTTCAACTTCCTGGGACTGCAGGAGTTCCAGTTCGACTTCCGCTACGGCGCGCTCGCCGACCGCGGCGCATGGCAACAGGAGAACAAGCACTTCACCGCGCAAGCCACCGCCCTGCGCCACAAAATCGCGGGCGGCTATGTCGGTCTCTATGTGCCTGGGCAGGGACGCGCCGTGGATCGCTACTATCAGCTCGAATCGCCCCCGCATCCGCAGCTGCGCTACAGCCTGCACTACAAAACCCGCACCTATCAGGACGGTAGGCTGTTCCTTGTACGCAACTATAACATTTCCTACAAACTGGACGGGCGGTTCACCCTGACCCACGAGTTCCAGACGCACCCGGAGCAGGCGAACGCGAATGTCGTGCTGGGCAGCGTGCTGCAGCCGACGGGCGTCTCCGCATGGGGCTTGGAGTGGCGCTGGACGCCCCGAATCTTCCTGCGCGGCGATTATCGGATTGAATGGAACGACCAGCAGAACCGTCGCACGCGGCGCGGCGGGCTGACTCTCAACGCGAATCAGGGCGACGGCTTGCAATACAGTTTCGGCTACCGCGTGGACGCCGAACGCTTCGGCGAGCGCAACGGCATCGCCCACACCTTCTTCCTCTCCACCGAGCGCAAACTGGACTCCGAGAACTTCCTGATGTTCGGCTTCCAGTGGACGCACTACGAACGCCGCCCCGACCCCAGCATCCCGCGCGACCAGCAACGATTGGTGCTGGAATGGCGGAGACCGTTCTAACTACACCTCCACCCGCAACGCCGCAGCAGGAGGCATCTTCGCCGCGCGAATCGCCGGCAGAATCGTCGCCACGACCGTCACCACCACGCCGACCGCCATCGCCTGACCCAGCAACCCAAGCAACTCCAGCGGCGTCGCCGCGCTGAACACCCCCGAACCCTGCCGAAACAGGTTAATCAGAAATACCAGTCCCCAGCCCACCAGAAAGCCAATCGCCGACGCCACGACGCCCAGCATGCCCGCCTCCAGAAAGAACAGCTTCACCACAAACGAATCGAGCGCGCCCAGACACTTCATCGTGCCAATCTCTTTATAGCGCTCCGTGACCGCCATCAGCATCGAGTTGGAGATGCCGACAGTGGACATCAGCAGGCTCATCACCACGAGCCAGGTCTGGCGCGTGGCGGCTTCAACGGCAGCGGGGTCGTTTGGGTCTAACGGCGGCGCGTAGAGCGCGGCGGCGCGCACCGCCGTGAAAAACGCAATCCCCAGCATCACGCCCGCTGCGGTAATCAACGCCCGCAGGAACCGTACCCGAATGTTCAGCAGGCTAATCCGAAACGCCACCGACAGCGGCAGCTGCACCTGCTTGCGTATCGCGTCCCGTCCCGAACTCGTTGCGCTCATAGCCGTTTCTTCGAATAGGCGATAAACCCACGCCGTGAGAGCGTGTTCAAAAACGCGAACAGCGAATACTCCGCCTCGCGCCGCTCCAGCTTGAACTGCTGCACGAGCCGTTGCACAATCGCGTCCACCTGATGCTGTCCGTCGCACAGCGCCCAGACCACGCTGCCGATCTCGTCCAGCTCGATACGATGTTCGCGAGGGAGCTTGAAAATCCTGCTAAACCAGCCGAACAGCCCGCGCGGTTGGAGGGGCACAATCAAGATATAGACGCCGTCCTCGTTTTGCTCAGACCGCACGGCGGCGTTGCGCAGGGGATAGAGGCGCAATACCTGTTTGCGGTCTATCTGCGGCGGCGCGTTGCGTCGAAAGAGCCGTCTCAACAACATACTGTACGCGCCATCACCTCCTCGATGAGGTTCGAGCGGAACGGCGAGAAGTGCTGGATGTGAAACACAGTGTTGCGCTCTTTGCACAGCCACGCGACGGCGCGCACGCGCCACGCGGGCAGGCGCAATCGCAGCGGGCTGACGATGCACTCGGTCAGCAGCGCGCCCCACCCCAGCCGCGACCGCAAATGCACGCCGAAGTCGTTCTCGCCCCAGTTGAACGGCTCGCGCACGCCGCGCCAGCCCTGCCAGCGCAGCCAGTAGTCCACCCACTCGGTGAACTCGTAGCCCCTGATTAGCTGCTCGGCGCGGGCGATGCGCTCAATCAGCAACCGCTCATGGCGACGGCGCAGCGTCAGGCGCGTCTGACCCGTCAGCACCTGCGATTTTTCGAGGCGAAAATCGGCGGGCGCAGCGGTCTGCAGCCCGTACAGGCTCCATTCCACCCATCCGTCCTCGTCAGGCGCGACGCGCAGGCTCTCGAAAATCGGGCGCGCCAGCTGAAACAGCGCGTCGTGTCGGGAAGCCGAGCGAAGCTGAATCAGCACAATCGTATGATGGTCGGGGTAGCGTTGAATGCGTCCGACAGCGCGCTCATCCGAACGCCAGCGGAACTCGATGCAGTGCTCGTCAACGGGGTGGAGCGTTCCTGCGAAGGGCTGACGCGCTTTGTGTTTCGCGCGTTCCAGCTGCTTGAGGAACTGCTGCAGCACATAGTTCAGGTCGGTTTTACGGCGGGCGCGCGTCCACTTGAGGTCGATTTCTGCGCTCTGGGGCGAGCCGATTTGGATGAACCCCTCGCGCCACTCCCCCGAATAGCCCTTGAGGAACCAGTCAGGCGGCGCATTCAGCCGAACGCCCTGCCAGCCAATCAGCGTGGGCAGGGCAGGAGCGGCTTTGGAGACGCCTGCCTGACTGCCGGGTTTCACTTCTGCGCCTGTTCCGCCTCGTCTTCGGTACGCGTCGCGCGGCGGAACTCCGTCAGAGCCTCCCCAATCGATCGCGCCAGCGCGGGCAACCGCGACGCGCCAAACAGCACCAGCACGATGACCAGGAGAATCATCCACTCCTGCGTACCCATGTATCCCAGAATCGGCATGCTTGGTTTTCCTCCAGCGGATAGTATACCCCATCGAGCATCCGCGTCCGCGCCTGGAAGGTATAATACCAACTGAGGTTTCAAGT
>Ga0105160_1000838_pt1 | contig 13300 bp, 8 predicted proteins | sample GXS110809BmetaG_FD_89591 | JGI IMG/M metagenome (GOLD analysis project Ga0105160, IMG submission 89591) | Hot spring microbial communities from Gongxiaoshe hot spring, China to study Microbial Dark Matter (Phase II) - GXS 110809B | ecosystem: Environmental > Aquatic > Thermal springs > Hot... | reverse complement strand
CTACATGGATAGCAAAGGTGAATACTTGCTTGCTGGCAATCTAATAAGCGTAAAAGACAAAAAGAACATAACCAGAGACAGACAGCAGGAATTTATGAAGGTCTCCGCAGACCAACTTAAAGAGATAGAAAAGCATGTAAATGTTAGGTACGGAGAAGGAAGCAAGTACATATACTTTATAACAGACCCAGATTGCCCCTTCTGTAAGAGGAGCAACCCAATAGTAGAGGAGTGGGCAAAGAAAAATAATGTCCAGATAAGACTTATCTTCTTCCCCCTTCCAATACATCCAGAAGCCTTTGGTAAGGCGGTGGCTATAATATGCGACAAGAAAGGCTTTAAGGAATACGCAGAAGGCTACACTTCAAAGAATCAATGTGAAGAAGGTAAGAAGGCAGTTGAGGCAAACCTTGAGCTTATGAACAAGCTGGGCATAGGAGGGACACCTACTTTTATAGGTATGAACGGGAAGCTGCACTCAGGGCTTCCCACAGAGGAAGACCTTAACAAGCTCATAAATTAATCTGAGGGCAGCAACAACCTGTACTGTAGGAATGGCTCCCAATAGGTAGCCTTGGTATTTCCGTAATTGGATGAGCGTCTAACGCCTAAGAATAGTGTATCTTTTCCTATAAGCCTGCCACCTAAACCCACAGAAAGTCCAGACCCTAAACCGCTGGAGGTATTGTAAAAGACTTCAGAGTCAAGGAAAGGAGACAGGGATCTACTCAACATCTCCTTCCTATCTAATCCGAACCGCAAGCCTATGCCTACCGTAAAACTATCCGCTGGAAGAACCCTTGGATTTTCAAAACTATACAGTCTTAGCAATCTATTGCTTTTGTTATTTTTCTCTTCATAATCTGCAAAAGCAGTATAAAACCTAAAAGTGTAATTTGGATAAGCAACCCTTAACTTATAAAATGTTTCAAGATAAAGGTTAAAACCTTGACCTATCTCTTTCATGTCTTGCGATTTGAATCTATTGTATTCAAAGGTTGAGCTTAATCCCATACGAGGAGAAAGCGATTTAGAGGCGTTTATGGAAACACCATCTTTAACAGCACTTAGGCTCATTATAAAGGTTTCATTTGCAGGTTTATTGTAATATACGGAAGTAGTTATATTATCTACAGTATGTAGCCTTTTAGAAGCCTTTGCCTCTATACCCGCAAAGTCCTTAATGCCTTTACCTAAAACTGTTCCAATTTCATAATAGCCATTGTTCACATTAATCCTTAATGCAACACTGTTGTAAACAAAGGAAGACGGAAGGTTTGCAAGTGCTGGATTGCTGTTATACATAAGGAAACCACCTTCTCTGTTAAGCAGTATATACCACTTATCCGTTAGCACATACATTAAGTGTAGGTTGTATAGCAAATAACCAGTTTTATCCACATTCCTTTGAGAGACTCCGATTCGTATCTGGCTCACATAGGAATCAACTAACTGTCTTAGCTGTTCGTATACTAAAACATCCTCTGGATTTTTTTCAAGGCTCTGTTGGGCATGTTCCACAGCCTTCCCATATTGACCAAGTCTTCTATAGGATTCCACCACATCTCTATAGGGCAATGTATCAGCCATCTCCTCTAAAAGCTGGTTTATGCGCTCCCTATCGTTGTTCTTAAGTGCAAGGTTTAACTCCATCCAGGGTTCAAGCTTAGCTTTCTTTATGTTCTTTAGATATTCAATCTCTTCATAAAAGTTATTTACAAAAAGATGCGAAAGGTATATGTTTAACCAAATTTCAGGTTTTAACTCCTCCCTCGCTTTAGCTAACAAATCCTGCATATAGTATGATGGAAGTATACCCACACCGCTCATTAAGGTAATTCTAAGTTCATCAGGGTCCTCCCGCGCCTTTCCATCCTTTAAAACATCTCTAACCAAAGTATATCTTATCATGTTCGCCTCTTCAGTCCTTCCCATAAGATTGAGTGCGTAGGAGTATAAGAGAAGCTCTTCTTTGCCCTTTTCCTTGATTTGGTCTAAAAGCCTTTTAGCCTTATATCCATTTTGTTTTGACATGTATAGAAGGGCAAATTCCTTTGGAAGCATTCTTTCTTCAGATGAGAAGTTCCTAATAAGGTAATCTATAAGCTTTCTATCATGGAAACCGACTGCGATGTATATGGCGTTGGAAAGTAAACTTAAAGAAGGATTAGCCTTCAAGGAATGCAATATAATCTGCCTTGCCTCTTGCTTTCTACCTAACATATACACAGCTCTTGTATAAATGGCAGTAAGATAGGAATTAGCCAAGAACTTTTCCCTATCGTATTCTCTATATGCATCAACTATACCTTTCCAATCAGCCAAAGCACTAAGACCTTCTACCCAAAGTGTAAATAGATATTCATTCCTACTCTTTCTATAGCCTATTGATGCATACTCTATAGCTTTTGTATAATTCTTCTTTAAGGAATAATAGGTATAAAGCCTTATGTAATCATCTTTGCTTGCCTTGCCCATCTTATGAAGCATCTCAGAAGCCTTTGCGGAAGTTTCTATGTCTTGATTAATCCATGCAAGTTCAGAAAGTTTTCTTAAGTATAAGATATAAAGCTCTTCCTTATCGCTTTCAATCTTTCCAAAGTATCTCTTTAAAAGCTCATAAGCTTCTTTTTGCTTTCTTTCAAAAAGTATGATATCCGAGTAGAGTATAACTTCTTCCAACTTCAATGGTCTAATGGCTTCTAATTTTTCCATGTATTCCCTCGCCTGTTTATATTTCCCATATCTAAACTGCGCTAATGCAATATAATAAAGGTATTCATCCTTTTTCTCCTCTCTGTAAAGCTCTTCGGCGAGCTTTATAAATTCTTCTATTCTGCCTGCATTGAAGAATATAAAATAGATTTCTTCGGGTTTTAGGTCCTCTATTAGCCATGGATGTTTTCTAATAAGATTTACCGCAAAGTCGTAGCGATTTGTAGAAAGTGCTAATTTAAAGGTTTCTACTATCCTTTCTCTTACGGGTCTTAATTCTATTAGTTTTAGGTTTGCTTCCATAGCTTCCTCTGTTTTCCCGAGCCAATAAGCCAGTTTACCATACCACTCCCACCAGTATGGGTCATTCGAATAGATTTCTGCCCCTTTTTTTGCTACCTCAAAAGCATTCTGAAGGTCGCTAGCTCCTAAAAAAGTGGAAAGAAGCAATCTAAGTAATTCTTTGCTTGGAGCTCCTGCTTTTGGTCTTTCTAAGGAAAAAGTTGAACCAATAAATAGGATACTTGAAATAGTGAACATAAGCAACCTCTTAGTCACTTCAATACCTCCTTCTTTATACCTTCCGCAATTTCTTTGGCAAATGTAGGATCACCAGTAGCAAGAGCGGACTTAAGAACGAGCTTTGAAACCTCTTCATCCTTAGCAAACTCCATATAGTACATTCTTATGAACTTCTTCAAACCATTGTAATCTTCCTTCCACAAGTACATCTGAACAATCTTTGTGAATAACACTTTTCTATCCTTATAACTCCTTGCTTGCAAAAAGAGTTTCTCATACTCTTTTAATTCTATTATTTCTATATTTAAGGCTAAACCTGGTTGGGGAGTAGTTAACAAACCCATTGTTAATTCTGCATAAAAGCTCTTATCTAATTTACCGCTTAACTTTTGTATAATGCTTCTACCTTCCTGATTGTTTTTTACTATATATACCGCATCATTAACGTACTTCCTTCTGTTAGACACATCCTTTCTGTATAGTTCAGAAGCATATAAAAGGGCTTTTTCCACGTCCATAAGTGCTATGGCATAGCGATAAGCTTGCTTTAACCATTCTATGTTTCCTGTAATTTGATAGAGTTTTTCTGCAGATACCATAACTACGAATGGTAGATTCATGCTAATGGCTTCTCTATTTATTTCTATTAAGAGCTCTTTTTCATTCATAGACTTGATGGCTTCCAAAAGATAAGTCTGCATTTTTTGCACATCTCCATCCTTTTTCGCAAAGAATTTTGCCTTTTCTATTCTGTATAACGCCACATAAGCCTTATCTCTATATCTTGTGTTCAAAAGTTTTTGTGCTTCTAACTCCGCTTCTTGAAACTCTCCCGCTTGAGTAAGGCTTACTACTAAGTGTAAGCGTATTATATCATCATCCTTAATTTTCAACAAGTTCCTAATGTATATAACGTATAGTGTAATGTTGCTTTTCTCTTGAGATAGAGCGTATTCTTCCAATTTTCCTTTAGGAAACAGCATTACACTAACTCCAGTGAAAATCAAGATGTATGTAATAATTTCCTTAATACTAAAAAACTTACTTTTTACAGTAAGCTTCAATTCTCGCATTTTTGTTCCCCTTATACCGAACTGTTGTAATTTGTGCTTTGACATTTACATTTTCAGGCTTGGGCTCAAAACGCAGTTGACATTGGCTTTCTATTGTAAACTCCAAGGGCACGTTAGCTTTAAGTTGTAAAATATAACTCTTTTCCCCTTTTTGGAAGTTCAACACCCTGCCATTAGCCTCTATGAGATTAAACCTTGGTTTTTCTTTGCTAAAGACGATTCTGTATTCACCTGATGAGTCCAAATTTATGTAAGTGGAATTGTTGATATGCCTATAACCTACCACACCTTTACTTCTATCAGTATCAATATGCGTTAAGAAATCTACCCTTAGTGTTCTTAAAGTTCCACCACCACGCAGAATCAGTGAGTTATCCCTTATATCTTCAAGTAATGCAATGTTTCTATACTCAAGAACTTTCTGAGCGTATTCAGAAAGATAAATAGGATTTGGATTTTGAGCAAGAGTCCATTCATAGACTCTTTTTAAAGCCTCCAAAGACGCAATTTTTTGTCCAGAATACATGTGGTAATAGATATTTAGTGGTTTAAGCCTATAAGGTTTTTCTGTAAACTCAAAAGTGTCTATAATTCTTACAAAGCCGTAGTAGTCTATCCATAACTTTGTATATATGTTTTCATTCAATATAGGAGCATATATCTGAAAGTATTCTCCCTTATTGACACCCATAGGACTTATATACATCCAAAAAGGTTCCTCTCTGTTTATCCACGTATAACCACCGTTTACATTATACACACCAGCTTCGTAGGTCATCCTTATGGCTCTCTCGGATGGGTTCGTATCACCAGACCAAAGAAATACCTTTAGTCTCTTCCCTTCGGGTGCAAGCCTTGTATTTATGTATTCTATGGACCCGAAAATTTCTCTACGCAGGTCAAAATTATAGCCCTTTATGGGAAGATTATATTGAACATTTGGATTAATTTCTCTGTCTTTAACTTCATAAGACTCTAATTCTTGCCACTTGTAAGGGTGGGAAAAGGTATGGGATGCTATTTCCACGTTATCTAAGGCAAATATAGACCTTGCTATTGTCTCAAGCCTTTCGGATTTTTCCGGGTATAGACCATGTGGAGCTATCTCGCCTTCAATTATGGAAACAGTATGAGGTATGGGATAGCGTTTGATTATCTCATCTCTTATCACTTCTCCTATGTTTCTTGAAGGATTGAAATCCGCATTGCCAAAAAAGGCATCCCCGTCTATATGCACTATCAGTAGTCTTCTACCATTTTCTGTAGTAGTGTCTGGAATAAGAGGCATAGGTTCAAAAATCCTGCTAAGGAATTTTATTGGCTCAACTACAAACAAGTTAAATTCACCGGATACGCTTATAAATGAACCTACAAAAGCATAACCTCCCCAGTCAGTTATAGCAAGAGGGTAGAATATTTTATCCCCAGCCTTTACTTTTATGTAATAATTGGCTCTCTCGGGAACTATCATAGGTATGTTTTCTAAAAGAGGGTTCGCTTCAAAAAACTCAAAGGAGCTTTCTACTATTTCATATCTCTGTCCAGCTCTCAAAGCACCTACATTTCTAAGCGCAAAGGCGTTTAGAAATCTACTTTCTTCAGGAAATCCAAAGGTGTTTAAAAAGAATATTTTTAATCCCTCTTCTCGCTTATCTACCAACCACTTAAAAAGTTTCTCTCCTTCATCATATGTCGCAACATCTACAACTATTCCTGCATATATATCAGCCATATGGTAGTTTAACCTATCATCCGAGAGAGCTTGCTTTACTTCCATTATAACTGGCACGTATCCTATATATTCCAACCAGGGTTGTATAAGTCTGTTTACCACAGTAAAGGAAGGGTCCTTGTAGAGTTTACTGTTGTATAGCATAAGTATTCTTCTTGGTTTCAACTTGTATGTGGATATTCCAAGAGTTCTTAAATATTTGTCAGAAACGTAGGGTATAAAACCAAGCTCATATATTTGCTTTGCCACTTCAATCTGTAGTTTTTTATTCTTTGGGTCTACGTAATCTATAACTATAACCTTGTATCCAAGTTCCTTTGCGGTTTTTAATTGAGACATAAGCCACTCCGTTTCCTCAGGTTTCATCTTTCTGTACATCTTTTTCTTGTCATAACTAATTCCATAAAAAAGAGATTCTGCCACTATAGCATCCGCATGTCCTTTAACATCTTTCATTATTTCAAAGCCTCTATTGAGTAGTATTAATTTATCAGGATACTTATTCCTAATACTCTTTACTAACTTTGTTAGGTTTTCTCCAGCTTTTTGAAGGTCTTGAGGGTTTTTTAGGAAAAGTTGATGACTATCAAGAGTGTCTAAAAAAAATCCGTCAAATGCCTCTAAGCGTGGAAAAACTCTATCCAAAAGAAACTTTATATATTCCTCTTTCCTTATATCCACTACGTAGGAATTCCATACTTCATTCTTTCCAAGAATCCATTCCTTGGGTATTTCCTTGTAGTAGTCCCTGTATGGTTCAGCCTCCCCAACGCTTACGTAAGCTATGAGCTTTGCTTTTCTGTTTTTAAGATAGAAGGTCGTCATAACCTTTTTTGTATGTTCACTGTCTGGGTCCACTACGAGCCAATCAAAGACATAAAGAGCTTCCTCTGGAATAGGGTCTCCATAAATCATGAAGCCAACAGACATATCTTTTGCAATTGCTCTAAAACTAAATATGCATAAAAGTATAATAATGAATATCATGGAGAAACCTCCTCATTAGTATTATTCCAATAATTATACTCAACATAGTTGCTACTGCAAAGCCGTATCCATAAAAGTAAGGTCCTAAGTATATACTGAGCAAGCTTAGACCTAAATTACTAACCGCATAGACAAATGTTGTTATTAGTGCATAAGTTAATCTATCAAAATAAAACATGATAGCAATAAGACTAAGTAAAACCACTTGTAAGGATGTACCAAAAAGAAGGATGTCAAAGAGAGGTATGTATACCTTCGGCAGTCTAAACAAAGTAAAAAGTGGTTCCTGCAGTATGATAATAAATACGCTAAATATAGCCTGTATTCTAAAGGTATCTAATAAAACACCTCTTGCAGAGCTAATAAGTTCATCTCCATATAAATATATCTTATCTAACAAAGCTCCACCTCTCACTGCCTCATAATATTTATCGTAGTATTCTGCAAACTCCCACTCAATCTTGAGAAACATAGCGGATATACCCGGAGCTATAGAAAGATAAGATAAAAATATAGGAATATCATAGACAATGGAGTAGCTCAAAGGACCAAGAGCTTTAGTGCTGGTGTAGGGATGAAACCAAAAAACCAGTTTGTCCGCCCATATACCTAAATTGTAGAAAAAGCCTGTTAATATAAGGCTCCTATATTTGTCCTCTTTTATGAATTCAAGGGACAGTAGCCTATCCGAATAGTAGTTTCTAATAGTATACGCGAAAAGCATAAAAAACAGAATTGAGTTAGAAAGCGTAAAAGCAAACATAAGACCAGTTAGACCGTATTTTATAAAGTAAAGGGCTGTTATAAGAAATATGCTGTAGCTAAATGCATAGGAAAAAAGAATGTATTTGTAGCTTTTAAAACCAGTAAGAATGGTGTTTAATGTCCATATACACATAAAAAGAGTAAAACACAAGGTAAACAAGAAGGCGAAATTATAACTCGTATAAGGTACCAGAGCCAATAGGCTAAATATAAGAGATAGTATAAAGCCTACTGAAGCATTTAATATTACAGCAGACATTAGATTGGGAATAATAGCATCATACCTTTTTACAAAAATCATGTCCGCAAGAAATCTTATTAGGTATAAATTGGTGAAGCCATTAAGGATAAGACTGAAAGCTACTATGTAAGTTATCACCACTTGAAACTGGGTGAGTTGAGTTGAATCTTTAACAAAGTAGCTTCCAATGAAATTTACAAGAAGTAGAGAGGTTATAGTTATAATATATGGACCCGAGCTCAGAGTAAGAGAATATCCAAAAGCGGTAAATATAGCAGTTATACTTCTTTTCCTTAATATCTTCTTAAGCTCAAAAGCTATGCCTGCCATGATAAAAACCTGCTATACAGCTTCCTGTAGTTTTCTAAGAAAGCCTCTCTTGAATAAAATCTTTTAACTCTTTCTAATGCTGTCTTTTGACAACTTTTCCATAGACTTTCATCAGTCAAAAGTTTTGCATAACTTTCCGCTAATCCATTGGTATCTTTTACTGATACCACTTCTCCCGCCTTACCGAGTTTTATATCTTCTTCATTTAACCCACCGTATATGAGTTGCCTACAAGAACCTACGTCGGTAGCAACACACGGAACTCCTCCTGCAAAACCTTCAAGAACCGTATAGGGCATACCTTCGCTTATAGAAGTAAGTGTAAGAAGTCCTACTTTAGGTAGAATGTCTTCTACCTTTTGGAAACCTAAGAATTTCACCTTTTCCTCAAGACCCAACACTTTCACAAGATATAGACATTCCGCGTAATACTCTGGGTCTTCATCCGTAGGACCCACTACCCACCCTTCTGCCTCAGGGATTTTTTCAACCAATAGCTTCATAGCCTTTATAAAGGTTTTTATGTCCTTTATGGGAACCACCCTTCCAATAAGGGCTACAACTTTTGGAATATGTGGTGGTCTACGTTTATATGCTTCAAGGAGCTTGTTTACATTCACACCGTTTGGAATCACTATGCACTTTTCTGGGTCTGCACCGTAAGATATCTGGATTTCCCGAGCTCCATTAAAAAGAGATATTATGATGTCCGCCTCCGCATAGGTTACTTTTCCTAAGTGTATAAAGAACCTAGTCCAAACTCTCTTAGTTGCGGAAAGTTCAACAGAGCCTTTATATATTAAGAGCTTTTCATCCGATAACCAATCGGCGTTCATGAGGTCTATTTTTCTTTCTCTTGTGTATATACCATGCTCGGTTAGTATAAAGGGTTTTTTTCTGAACCTTTTTAAGAGAGCGGATAAAAAACCTGCATACCCCGTAGAAGGACTATGGACTAAATCAAAATCACCTACCTCCTTAGCTATTTGTGCAACTAACCATAGAGGTGTATGTAGATTTCGCACATTCCAAAAGTAGTTTATAAAGGGTTCAGTTGCTCCATATCTTGAATACATATTTACTATGTGTTCCCATGCCCTCTTAGAATACAAAAAATCTTCATATTTAACCTCGTTTATTAAAAAGCTTTCATCTATTAGTTCTGTTATAGCTTCAGATTTATCATCCTTGAGCGATCTATGAAGTTTTTCAACTATAGTGAAAGCTTTCTCATCACCTTCTATATAGTGCGGTTTTGGTTTTTCCTTTTCCTCAAAGAGATAGGATGCGGAAAGATATACAAGATTTTCAGGAAGTTTATACCTTATGCCTTCGTAATCTTCTCGTCTACTACCTAAAAATACTACTCCAAATTTAATCTCCTCCATACCCCTTATGAGGTCATCTATCCAAGTGGAAACTCCACCCCTTATATATGGGTAAGTTCCCTCTGCTACTAGCAATACCTGTGGTTTATCCTTGTTTAGAATTAGCTCCATTTTTCCTCACCCAGAAGTCTATAACATATACTAGATTAGGATTTATAGTATACCTTAAGCTATCTGAGTACTTTTGTATTACATTTTTAACTTCAGAAACATTTCCGCTTCCAAAGTATGCCTCCGCTATATAGGGAACATATTTAACCGGATTTACATATTTATATTGGCTCACCTTATTTAAAGTCTCTATAGCCTTTGAGTATTCCTTTTTAGCTATATATATCTTTCCAAGAAGTATGTAAAACTCTGGTGCATCCTTTATGTTCATAGCTTTGTATATATACTCTTCAGCTTTCTGTAGTGTAACAATTTCTAATTCCTTATCTACAAGCTTGTAGTAGACAAGGTCGTAATAGCTCTGTGAGAGTTCAAAAAACAAATAAGCTTTATCTTCCTTACTTGCTTCTAGCCTTTCAAGTAGATGTTTTATTCTTTCTTGTATGCTATTTTCAAGCTTGTAGTATAAAGATGTTACGGATAGTCTCAATTCGTCATTTTCATGACCTATCAACCTTGAAACGTACTCAATTAGTTTTGGGTTTTTTACTTCAGTTATGACAAGAGAAATAAGCTCCAATCTACTTTTGGGAATATCATCCCTAAATATGATAGAGTATAAAGGTGCTTCACCGAAAAGACTAACTTTTGGTGGTATTCTATCAGCTAACAGTTCATACAATGAAAAGCTCTTTATGTTATCTCCCATAAAGGTTTTTTGATGTCTTAGAAGGTAGAGAGTCGCTATAACTAATGAAACATAACCTATTACGAATAAGAAGAAACCGATTAGAGTAAGTGATATAAATGCCCCTACGACTCCTTTCTTTTCTTTCCTATATCTCTTTGGCAATAGAGGTATTAATACACTTACGATTAAAAGACAGGCAATAAAATGAAGAAGAAACGATAAAAACAGCTGATATATACTCTTTAAAAACATTAGGTTTGTTATAGCACCCATTTCAAAGAAAAATGAGTAATAAAATTCTTTCCTCATGTATAGTATAATATTTTAGCGGCAGGAGGTAAACATGAGAAAAGTAATTTTAGTCATAATCAGTTTGGTGCTTCTCTCTTGCTCATCAATGGTGGAGAATGTACAAAAAGGTTTAAAAAAGGGACCTACCTTTGCGGTCATACCCTTTGAAAATAACACGGAAACGCCTTTAGCGGGACTAAGGGTTGCTTCTATTGCAGAAGGTGTTGCTTCTTCAAAGAGGTATAATGTTAAGAGGGTTATAACTTATGAACAAAAAGAATATGCACAGGAAGATATTATGAATATAATTAACGCTCTTAAGGATAAAAATGTAGACTATGTTATAACAGGTTCAGTGAACGAATTTAGATACAAGGCAGGAATAGATGGAGAGCCTGCGGTAAGTATAACTCTAAGAATATTTTCTTTAAAAGAGGATAAATGGGTTTATGTAGCAACCGCATCAAGGAGCGGTTGGTATTTTCAATCTGTATCCACTTTAGCACAAAGTATATTAAACAAAATAATTCCTACAACAGATGTTTTCAATAGGTAACTTACTCAAAAGCAGGTTTAAGCTAGACAGAGATCTACTAGATGGCAAGACGGAAATAAATATAAAGTTAGCTTTGGTTGAAGTTTTATTTTTTGTCAGTTTTATTTACCTTTTAGGCTTTCTTTTTAACAAAGAAGATCCCTTGTTTGTAAATAGCAATTTTTCTATAGTAATTCATATGTTACCTTTGGTAGTGCTAACCTTGTTTTATGGATTTTTAATAGGCTCAGTATATATGATAATATTTGCTACAGCTAAATACCTTATCTACGGAAAGCTTGACACTTTATACTTGCTATACATTTTTCTATACCTTTTAGTGTTTTCTGAATTTCATTTTTATTGGAATAGGAGAATAAGAAGTTTATTGGGAAAGGTAGAATATATAGGGGATAGATTAAGAGATGTTGGAAGGGCTTTGTATCTAACAAAGCTTTCGCATGATAGATTAGAAAGCTACCACATAGCTAAGCCTATAAGTATAAGAGGTTTTATAGAAGACTTGCGAAGAGATATGCTTAAAGGTGTTAGTTTGGAAGAACTTCTAAAAAGGGTGGTGCAATTCATCGGTAGTATTTATACAATAGAAAAGGGAGAACTTTTTAAGATAAATGGAAATAAACTTGAAAGTGTAGTAAAGCTGGGGGATATGGAAGAGCTAAATCTTAAAGATAACTTAATACAGATTGCTTTGAAAAAAGGAGAGACCACTTATGTAAGTGATTTATTACCAGAATCCACAAGTAAATATCTGTGTGCTATACCTTTGCCTATGGAAGATGGGGATTACTACCTTTTTGTTATAGAAAAGATGCCTTTTTTTAATTTAAATATTGACAATATATTGTCTATTAACGCTATTTTAGATTACATATTATTTAGCTATCATGACACTATTAGCTTAAGAGATTTTCATTTGCGTTTTGGTTGGATAAACTCTGATATGCTTAGAGAAATTGTAAAGTGTGCTTACTTGAAAGAAAAATACAATATAGATTCAAGTGTAGTGGTTTTTAAACTTAAAAAGTGGGACAAGTCTATATATTACCTACTATTTTACCTACTATTGGATACGGTGAGAGGTTTGGATTTTGTAGATAAATGTGAAAATTTAGGAATAATAGTGCTTTTACCCTTTACAAATCAGGCAGGTGTATATAGTTTTCTGGGAAGACTTGAAGATGTTTTGCAGAGTTTAGGATCTGGTAGTTTTGGGCAACTTGGTATTCACCACCGCATATACGAACTTAAGGAAGTAAAGACCCTTCTCATGGAGATGGAGGAATTTATGTTTAATTTAGCTAATGTGGTGGATAGAGCATAGTCTTGAAGATATAAAGCTTAATAATCTGTATCGTATACGCCTTTTAAAAGAAGGTCTTTTAGACTTTTGCTCCAACGACTACCTTGCACTGAAAGACCACCCTGAGGTAATTGAGGAGAGTGTAAAGGTTCTTAGAAATTACGGTCTTGGGTCTGGTGCTTCCGCACTTGTGTCTGGATATACAAAGCATCATAAAGAGCTTGAAGACAAACTATCTGAGTTTAAGTCTACACCTTGCTGTGTTCTTTTTGGCTCTGGTTATCTTGCTAACCTTGGCACTATACCTATCCTTGTGGGAGAAGGGGACCTTTTATTGAGCGATGAACTTAACCATGCCAGCATCATAGATGCCTGTAGGCTTTCTAAAGCTAAGGTGCTCGTATATAAGCACAGAAACTACCAGCATCTTGAGGAGCTTCTCAGTAGTTATAGGAAAGACTATAGGAGATGCCTTATAGTTACGGATACGGTTTTTAGCATGGATGGTGACATTGCGGATATTAGAACCCTAAAAAGGTATGCGGAAGAATTTGACTGCATGCTCTATATTGATGAAGCCCATGCAACGGGTGTG
>Ga0105160_1000837_pt1 | contig 13308 bp, 15 predicted proteins | sample GXS110809BmetaG_FD_89591 | JGI IMG/M metagenome (GOLD analysis project Ga0105160, IMG submission 89591) | Hot spring microbial communities from Gongxiaoshe hot spring, China to study Microbial Dark Matter (Phase II) - GXS 110809B | ecosystem: Environmental > Aquatic > Thermal springs > Hot... | reverse complement strand
TGCACGGGCGGGACGCCCGTGCCACGAGTGGCTCAACACAGGGGCGGCGCACGAGGCGCAGAAGGTACAAGAGGGGGAGAATGATTGCGAATTGCGGGCAAGCCAAAACAGGCTCGCGTGGGAATCAGTGCGCCGAATTCGGTCAACTCAGGCGCGTCGAGAACCCAGTCCGCCCAGTCCAGCGTGATTCGGGACGCGGCTACGGACGGCGCGGGCTTCGCCTGCGCCAGCTGACACCCCGAGCAATCGTTGCAGGGCGTTGTATGCGACGCGCAGCAGGCAGACCCTGCGTCGCCCGCACAACATGCCGCCTGCGGCGTAGGGCGTTCGCTGCAGCAGAACGGCTTGAGCTGTCCCGCGCACGCGCACGCCTGCGCCCACGCCAGTCCAATCGGCGTCAGCGCAAGCCACAACGCCCACAACACCAGCCCGAAACGGCGCATTACAGGAAGTATACCTCTATCCGTCGAAATTCGTTCCTATGCACGAGGCTCCGCCAGCGCGGTTCCCCGTCGGGCGCACGATTCTGCTCGGCGCGATGTTCATGGGCATGGGCATGACCCTCCCGATTTTCAATCACTTCGTTCCCATCTTCCTGCGCGAGCTGGGGCTGAGCGCGACGCTGATTACCTTCGTACTGACCTGGGACAACTATATCAACATGTTTATGCAGCCTGTCGTGGGGCAACTCTCGGACAACACGCGCACCCCGATGGGCAGGCGCAAGCCGTGGGTGCTGGCGGGCGCGCCGATTGCGATGACCGCGTTTCTCTTTGTACCGACAGCGACCACCGCGTGGGGGATTATGTTGGCGATTTTTTTCACGAACTTCGGCAACGCGCTCATCCGCTCGCCAGGCGTCGCACTGATTGGCGACCTGTACCCGTCGCAACAACGCAGCATGGCGAACGGAATCATCAACCTCATGCTGGGCGTGGGCGCGGCGATGGCATACTTCGGCGGGGGCGCGCTCTATGGGGCGTTTGGACGCTACGCGCCGTTTATTTTTGGCAGCAGTGTGATGGCGCTCGCGCTGACCATCGCGTTTTTCCTCGTACACGAGCCGAAGCGCCCCCTGTACGAGCCTGAAGAGAAGGAAGCAGGGCTGCTGGAGAGCGCGCAGGCGTTAATCCGCGCCCGCAACTTCAATATGCTCTGGATGCTGGGCGCGATTTTGAGCTGGTTCATGGGCTTCACCGCGTTAGAGGCGCTGCTCTCGCTGATTGGCAAAGAGGCGTTAGGGATTACGCCCGATCAGATGGGCAAGCTGGTCGCGCTCTTGCCCGCTGCGTTTATCCTCTGCGCTGTGCCGAGCGGCTACCTCGCGACGCGATTCGGGCGTAAGCGGGTTATCCTGATTGGGATTGCGGGACTGGTGGGGATATTGCTGTACGGCTACTTCGTGCAGTCGTTGCCGATGATGATGGGGTTCCTCATTCCTGCGGGGGCGTTCTGGGCGCTGGTGAATGTGAACTCGCTGCCCGCGCTGTACGATACTGCCCCCACGCTCCGCGCCGGGATTATCACGGGGCTTTACTACTTCGCCTCGAACCTCTCGGCGGTGCTGGGACCGCAACTCGCGGGCGTGCTGGTCGACCTCACGGGCGACAACTATCGGAATGTGTTTCTTTATGGGGCGTTCTTTATGGCGCTGGCGGGGATGTGTATGGCAAGGGTAAAGGTACGCTAAACTTTTAATCCTGTACCAGCACAATCTGCGACTGGTCGGAACGACGCGCTTCTATCGCTTTTTGATCTTCTGCCCAAAGCCAAGCGATGATTGCCTCGCGGATATTCGCCAACGCCTCTTGCTCATCGCGCCCCTGTGACACACAGCCCGGCAGCGCAGGGCACTCTGCAACAATCCAGCCGTCCTCCGCAGGCTCCAATACAACATGAAAGGTCATCATCTCACCACCCCGAATTGTATCACAGGTATACTTCCTTTGTGCGAACGCACGCATGGCGGCTCACGCCTGAGGGCGAGTATCGCTGGGAGACGCTTGAATTACCTCCCCTGCAAGCGGGCGAGGTGTTAATACGCCTGCGCGCCTGTGGCTTATGCACGGGCGAGGTGATGGACTGGTACACCCTGCGCAAAGCGCCGCTTGTGCCAGGGCACGAGCTGGTTGGCGAGATTGTTGCGCTGGGTGAAGGCGTTGCGAACTTCCAGCCGGGCGAGCGGGTGGTTGTGCATCATCACGCGCCGTGCCTGCAGTGCGCTCTTTGTCGGCGGGGAGCGTTCGTTCACTGCCCTACATGGCGAAGCACGAAGCTGAACCCGGGCGGACTAAGCGAGTATTTCATCGCGCCCGCCGAGATTGTGAAGGTCGATTTGTTGCGCGTCCCCGATTCCGTGTCCGACGAACGCGCCGTATTCACCGAGCCGCTGGCGTGTGTGATTCGCTCTCTGCGCCGCGCGGGGTTCAAACGCGGCGACGCGCTCGCGATTGTCGGGATGGGCGTGATGGGCATGCTCCATCTGCTGCTGGGGCAGGCGTGGGGCGCGCGGCGAATTTTCGCGATTGATCAGCTCTCTCACCGGCTCGCGTTTGCCGAATCGCTGGGCGCGACGCCGTTGCACGCTAACGACGCGCCGCGCCGCATCAGCGACGCGCCTGAGGTCGTGATTGTGGGGCCAGGGAACGAACCCGCTCTGGAACTCGCGTTGCAGATTGTTGCGACGGACGGGGCAGTGGTGTTGTTTACCCCCGCGCCCCCTGAGGTGCGGTTTCTCTTGAACTGGCACGAGGTCTACTTTCGCGAGACGCGCCTGATCCCCAGCTACTCCGCCAGCCATATTGAGATGCGACAGGCGCTGCTCCACATCGCGAGCGGCTTGCCTGTGGAGCAACTGATTACGCATCGCCTGCCCCTCGAGCGCGCGCCTGAAGGCTACGACTTGTTGCGCAAGGCGGAGGCGTTGAAGGTGGTCGTGGGCGCACCCATGTTCTGATTCTTCTGCTGCCAATCGATCTCTGCACTCTGGCTCCCACAGGTAAAATAACGGCGTATGGAGAGGCGAGCGCGATACGGGATAGGCGCAATTCTGTTAGGAGTTCTCTTAGCCAGCACGGACGCGAACCAGACCAGCGCCGCCATCGAGAAAGTTCAGATTTCAGGCGTGCTGCGTGTTCAGTGGAGCGATGCGGAGGGAGGTCAGGGGCGCGACGGCTTCGAGACGCGATTTGCGCGCGTGGCGGCGAACTTCCGTCTCGACGAGCAGCTCACAGGACGCATTTCGGTAGAGTTCGCGGGCGGCGAACGCGCTCAGAACGCGGAACTGCTCGACGCCTACGCCGTCTGGCGTCTGAACCAGCACACGGTCGTTTTGATGGGGCAGCAATTGATGCCCCTGTTTTACGACCTGCGCATGAATCTACCCGCCAACGATGCGCTGGAACGGGTCAATGTCGCCAACGCCTACTTTGCGGGCGCGCGCGGGCGCGGCGCGTATCTCGACTATCAGCTCGGGGCGGGCTATCGGGTGCAGGTCGGTCTCTGGAACAGCCTGACGATTAATGACCCGCAGCTGACAGGGCGCGGCGGGCAAGCGTCGGCGATGGGGTCGCTGAACCTGCGCGGCGAGCGACCGCGTTATCAGTTCAATCTTGGCGGGCTGCTGGGACGCCGTCCGGGTTTCCAAACCCGCGACGCGCAAAACAACCCCGTGAATGTGCCCGATACGCAACGCTGGCTCTGGTATGTGGAGAACGAGTTTCGCGACTTCCCCGCGCCGCGCCTGAGCCTGCGCTTGACCTATCTCCATGGGCGCGACCGCAACCCTGCGGGCGGCGTCAGCGCCCCTCAGTTCCTGACGCCAAGCGACTACAACGCGACCGTCGTGTACGCGCTCTACACGCCGCGCCCGAACCATCAGCTGGTCGCCCGCTGGGAGGATTTTGACCCCGACGACGACCGACGCAGCGACCGTATCCGCACGCTGGGGCTATTCTATCACTACTTCCCGAAGCAAGGCGTGCGCCTTACAGCCGGCTACGAGTGGGTGGACGCCTCCAACGGACGCGACCGCGCCTACCTCGCCGTGCAGTATCAATTTTAGCGCGTCCATCGGGTATACTGCCCCTGTCCAAACCTGGGCGACACTTCGCGGAGCCTGTAGCGGTTTCGCAAAGGGAGGTCAACTATGCAACAGCGAAGGAACGCTAACAGGGGTGGATCGTGGCGATGGCTGCTGCTGAATGTGGGACTTATCGCGCTATGCGCTATTGGCTGTGCGGAAAAGCCTCGCAACGATCAGAAAGTAACGACGAAAATCGTGGAGCGGCGCGAGCAGACGCCGCCGCCGACTCTGTTTGAAGTGAATCGGCGCTTACCCCCGCGCCATAAGGTACTCAAAGCCGAAGGCAAACCGGGCGAGAAAATTGTCGTCTGGCGCGTGTACTATCGCAACGGCAAGGAACTCAAGCGCGTCAAGCTCGAGGAGCAGACGCTGGAGCCGCCGCAACCGCGCATTTACGAAATCGGCGTGCATGGGCATATCGCCTCGCGCGGCGCAGTCGGACGGAACGGCTCGTTCCGCACCGCGAAAGTGCTGGAGATGCATGCCAGCGCGTACACGCCCCACCGGAGCGGCGGCGGCACGGGTTCGGGCTACACTGCCAGCGGGCTGCCCGCGGGCTACGGCTTGGTGGCGGTCGACCCGCGCGTCATTCCGCTCGGCACGGTGCTGTATGTCGAGGGCTACGGGATGGCAATCGCCGCCGATACAGGACGCGCCATCAAGGGACACAAGATCGATTTATGCTTCGCCACGCGCCAGCAGGCGTTGCAGTTCGGCAGGCGCAAGGTGCGCGTGCATATCCTGCGCGTCGCGCCCGCCCCGCCCCCCAAACCGCCCGACGAGGACGCTGACGAGGAACCCCAGCAACCCGACCCAGAATAACATGCAAGTCGCTGCGACTTCTTGGGGGGTAAACTGAAAGCGCAGAAACGATGAAACGCATCGAGGCAATCATCCGCCCCATCCGCTTCGAAGCGGTCAAAGAGGCGCTAAACGACATCGGCGTCTTCGGCATGACGATTACCGATGTGCGCGGGTTCGGGCGTCAGCAGGGACACACCGAAAAATATCGGGGCAGCACCTACACCACGAACCTGCTGCCCAAAATCAAGATCGAGGTCGTCGCGCCCGATGACCGTGTGGAAGAGATTATCGACGCGATTATCGAAGCGGCGCAGACGGGCGAAATCGGCGACGGCAAGATTTTCATCAGCGAGGTCGAGGAAGTTATCCGTATCCGCACTGGCGAGCGTGGCGAGGCGGCGTTATAGCTGCGCGGACGCCGCGAGCAAAACCGTCCGACAGCCCCCACAAGGTATACTCAAGGCGTTTTCAACAGGAGAGACGCCATGGCAACCATCCGAGTCACAGTCTGGGATGAAAATCCACCGCATGTCGATAAAACAATCTACCCCCACAGTATTCGCGGGGCGGTCGCCGACGGCTTGGCGAAACTGAACGACGGCAGTCTGGAGATCCGCACGGCGCATATTGACGAACCCGAACAGGGCTGCAGCCTCGAACGCCTGCGCGAGACCGATGTGCTGCTTTGGTGGGGGCACATTCGGCACGGCGAGGTGTCCGACGAGACCGCCGAGCGCATCCGCCAGCGCGTCCATCACGAGGGCATGGGGCTGCTCGTGCTGCATTCGGGGCACTATTCCAAGCCCTTCCAGCGCACGCTGAACTGCACGGGACACCTGAAAGGCGGCTGGCGCGAGAAGCATCCCGCCGAACCCGAACATGTGCGCGTGTGCGCTCCACAGCACCCGATTGCACAGGGCGTCGAAGACTTCGTGATCGAGCATGAGGAGATGTACGGCGCGCCGTTCGATGTGCCCCCGCCGCTCGTGGTGGTGTTCCAGTCCTACTTCCCCGACGGGGGCGAGTATTTCCCGACGGGGCTGTGCTGGACGGTAGGCGACGGCATCGATCCGAACTTCACCTCAGGTCCGGGCAACGGCGTGAATCAGGGCTATGGCATCGGGCGCGTGTTCTACTTCCGCCCCGGTCACGAGAGCGTGCCCACCTACCATCACCCAATTGTGCAGAAAATCATCTACAACGGAGTGTTATGGTGCGCGAAGCGGACAGGGTAATCGACCTGCGCTCCGACACAGTGACGAAACCGACGCCCGCGATGCGCCGCGCGATGGCGGAGGCGGAAGTGGGCGACGATGTGCTGGGCGACGACCCGACCGTGCAGCGCCTTGAAGCACTCGCCGCCCAGCGCGTAGGTAAGGAAGCTGGGCTGTTCGTGCCCAGCGGCATCATGGCGAACCTCGTGAGCCTGATGACGCTCACGGGGCGCAACGAGGAAGTAATTTTAGGCGACCAGTCGCATCTCTACACGGCGGAAGTCGGCGGGCTGGGTATCTTCGGGAATGTGTTTCTGCATGTGTTGCCCAACCTGCCCGACGGCACAATCCCGCTCGAACGCCTTCAGGGAGCCATCCGCGACGCCGTCTACGCCCCCAAAACGCGCGTGATTAGCCTCGAAAACACGCACAACCGCTGCAGCGGCGCGGTGTTGCCGATGGAGTATATTCATCAGGTCGCCGCGCTGGCGCGCGAGCGGGGCGTTGATTTGCACTTAGACGGCGCGCGGATTTTCAACGCGGCGGTTGCGCTGGGGGTGGACGCTGCCGAAATCGCCCAGCCGTTCGAGGTAGTGAACTTCTGCTTTTCGAAGGGGCTGGGCGCACCGGTCGGCTCGATTGTGTGCGGGAGCGCGGCGTTCATTCAGGAAGCGCGACGCACGCGCCGAATGCTGGGCGGCGGGATGCGTCAGGCGGGCGTGTTAGCCGCCGCCGCGCTCGTCGCCCTCAACGAAATGGTCGACCGACTCGCGGAAGACCACGAACACGCGCGGATTCTGGCGGAGGGACTGGCGAATATCCCAGGCGTTCACATCGACCCCGCCCGCGTGCAGACGAACATCGTGATTTTTGAGGTAGACCCGTCCACTCACTGGACGAGCGCGACTTTGCTCAGCGCGTTGAAGGCGCGCGGGGTGTTGCTCTCGCTTTCGGGAACGCGCCTGCGCGCCGTGACGCACTACGGGGTTGCCCGCGCCGATATCGACCGTGCGCTAAGCGTAATCCAGCAAACGCTGGCAGAACGCCCCTGAGGTACACTCCATCGTCTACTCACACGCCGCCCGAACGGCGTCCAGCGCGCGCTGTACGCCCACCGTCGGCACAACGCCACACCCCGGCGCAGGGCGAACGCGCCACTCGTCCCCGTCGCGCACAATCTCGATCCAGAAGTGCTGCGTCAGGTCGTCCTCTACCACCACCACGCGCGTCATCGCAATCTGTCGAACGGGGTCGTAGCGCGTCTCCTTGAAGGCGACATGCACCGCCTCGCGCACATCGGCGGGCTGAAAACGCTCCGGGTCGAAACGCTTCACGCGATAGGTCTCCATCGGTACATCCTCCAGCAGCGGTAGAGCGCAGTGTTGCACTTTGCGCAGCGTCAGTTCGTAAAAGCGCGTCTGTCCTTCCGCCAGCCACTTCTGCTCGTACTTCGTGTTCACCTGTGGTGGGGTGGTGCGGGCAAACGCCGTGAACCCCGTGTCGGTGATGTTCCCCAGCACCCACTGAAAATACTCCACATGGTCGGTTAGCAGGTAGAACTCGCCGCCGTCGAGCAGTTTGCTGTTGATGAGTTGTAGCTGACGCTGGTCGAACAGGCGGTGTTTGTGGTGATGTTTCTTGGGCCACGGGCAGGGAAATAGCGAATAAATGCGCGTGAGGCTTTGCGGGGGAATGACGCGCCAGAGAATGGGGCGGGCGTCGCCCAGCAACACGCGCACATTGGTCAGCCCTGCGCCTGCAATTTTACGCAGGGCGCGTTGAACGCCCTCCCACTCCAGCTCGACGCCCACAAAGTCGCGTTCAGGATGCTGCCGCGCCCGCGCCACTAAGTAATCCCCACTGCCGAACCCGATTTCGAGTTCCACAGGCGCGACGCGCCCAAATACCTGCGCCCAGTCCAGCGGGCGCGCCGCCTCGCGCCACAGAATCAGCGGCTTCAGCGAACGGTAATACGCACGCACGAACTAAATTAAACCCCCCTGCACCGCTTTCAGCGCGGCTTCCGTGCGCGAGTTCACCTGCAGTTTATACAGAATGCTGGAGATGTAGTTCTTGACGGTTTTCTCCGTGAGGAACAGCTGCGCGGCGATTTCGCGGTTGCGTTTGCCCTCCGCGAGCAGGCGTAGCACCTCCATTTCGCGAGCGGTGAGTTCGCACAGCAAGTCAGGGGCTTTCTCGACCGTGGCGCGCATGCGCTGGAACTCCTGAATCACGCGCCGGGCGACGGCGGGATGGAGCAGCGACTCGCCCCGCGCCGCGGCGTGAATCCCCTCGACAATCTCATGGGCAGGGCTATCTTTGAGCAAATACCCTACTGCGCCTGCCTTAATCGCCTCGAACACATGCTGGTCGTCGTCGAAGATGGTCCAGATAACGATTTGCACATTGGGCAGGGCGCGTTTGATTCGGCGCGTCGCCTCGATGCCGTTTAGGCGCGGCATCTGAATATCCATCAGGATGACCTGCGGTTCGAACTGCATCGCGAGCTGCACGGCCTGTTCCCCATCGCTCGCAACGCCCAGCAGGTCGATGCTCTCGGCGTGGAGCGCAATCTCTCGAAACGCCTCCTGCAGGCGCGTGTCGTCTTCCGCCAGAACCGTTCTTATGACTTCCATGGCTCCCCCCGTAGAATGGGCGCGCGCGCGAGTACGGTCGTGCCCTCGCCGGGCGCGCTCTGGATGGTCAGTTCGCCCCCTAACGCCTGAATCCTGTCGCGCATGCTGTTCAGTCCCAGCCCTTCCAGCACGGTTTCAGGGTCGAAGCCGTTCCCGTCGTCTTTAATCCGCGCTTCGAGCCAGCCGTCCCGTACACGGCACTCCACCCACAGGTTCTGCGGGTTGCCTGCATGTTTCATCACATTGCTCAACGCTTCCTGAATGACGCGCGTGAACATCAGCGTTTGCAAGGGCGTTAGTTCAGGCATGATGTCGGGGCATTCGTAGTGCAGCTGTGCGCCAAGCCGCTGCGCCACGCGCTCGGCGGTTTGTCTGATGAACGCTCGCATATCGGTCGTTTCAGGCGCGCGCAGCTGCTGGATTGTCTGGCGCGTTTCGCCCAGCGCGGTGCGCAAGATGTCGATCTGCTCCTGCAGCGCGTCGCTGTGATTTCCGTTCGGATTGCCGTTCAGGCTGCGCTGCAGCGATTCCAGCCCGCGAATCGCGCTTACGAGGTGATGCCCCAGTCCGTCGTGAAACTCACGGGCGATGCGCTCGCGCTCCTGCGCCAGGTCATACTGCTCGCGCAGTTCTGCGAGTTCGGTTCGGTATTCAGCGTGGCTGCGGTACACCTGATGAATCAGCCAGCAGACGAGGCTCAGCGAAACCACGCGATACCAGAAGTCGTTCCAGTGTTCCGTTGGCAGCGGCGCGCTCGCCCAACCATAGCCAAATGCAGTCAGGGCAAGCGTGAGAATCAGTCCGCGCGTACTCATCACCGCCGACTCGGAGACCAGCAGCGCGAAATAGAGCAACCAGACCTGACTTTCGAACCCTCCTGTGAAACGCACCGCCAGGGTGATGAGCGCGAGGTCGAACGCCACCAGCGGCAGGGTCATCCGATACATCACGCGCGGGTCTTTCAGCCCGACCCAAGTGCGCGCGATTGCCGATATAATCGCCAGTGCGCTTAGCAGTGTCAGTTGCGCCCACTCGAGGGTGAACTTTCCCGTAAGTTTCTGAATGACCGCCCAGACAACCGTTACGCCGACAATAATCCACACCGGCAGGTTCACGCGGGTGAACCGCCGGTATTCCGGCGACTCTGCCATGCCTGCCTCCTATTCTGAGGGGGTGAAGCCCGCCTCTTCAATCAAGTGTTTCAGTTGCTCTGCCTGCACGCGCTCGCTGTCGAACACCACACGCACGGTTTTCTGCAGTAAATCCACCTCGACCTGGCGCACGCCGTCCACATCGTCCAGCGCGCGATGAATCGAGCGCACGCAGCCCTCGCACTCGATGTCGGGGGTCTTCCACACCTTTTGCTGAAGATTCATACGAAGCAATTATACCGCGCTTACATAGTAAGTGGTATGTTCCGCCCCGTCAGGCAGACGCAGGCGCAGGCGGAAGTCCGGCGCGACGCCAAGCGCAACGCCGACAGGCTGGTCGGGCAGATCCAGAACCCGATAGGCGCGCCCCGCGCTGCAATCGCGCGCCTGCCAGAGGCGAAAGACCTCTTTGGGATGGGTACGCCAGAGATCAAGCAGGCGAGTCAGGTTATGGTGAATGGGCAGAATGAGTTCGATGGAACCCTCACCCCCAGCCCCTCTCCCACGCCGTGGGAGCGGGGAGCCGAGGGCGTGCGGCGCAGCCATGTTCCCCCTCTCCCGCGACGCGGGAGAGGGGGTAGGGAATGAGGGTGAAAACAAGTGGCGCGCCTCTCCCGTTACTTTTACGGTGCTTGAAACCCCGGTTGATATAAGCGTGTACGGCTCTGTCTCAGCCTCGAGCGCGGCGGACTCGTTTTCCTCCGCTTGCTGAACCTCACCCCCCAGCCCCCTCTCCGTAAACGGAGAGGGAGAGCCGTGCATACACGGGGTCTCGGTTCCCCCCTCTCTGTAAACGGAGAGGGGTGCGGGGGGCTGAGGGCGCACTGCCATCCTCACCGAGATCGCTTTCTCCTGCAGCTCTGCCGGAAACTCCGTCTGCTCCAGATTAACGCCAATCCCCACAATCGCGACGCCCTCCACGAGTTCGGTCAGCACGCCGCCGAGTTTACGCCCGTGAATCATCAAATCGTTCGGATACTTGAGCTGCACAGGGGGCAAATCGGGGAAGCGCGTCTCCAGCGACTGCGCCGTCGCCAGCGCGGCAAGCAGCCCTATTAGCCCTGCAGGCTCAGGCAGTGGCGTCTCCCACAGAATGAGCGAGACCAGCAGGCTCTGTCCGGGCGTGTCGTGCCAGAGTGCGCCCTGTCTGCCGCGCCCCGCTGTCTGGTGCGCGGCGCATATGGCGTCCCAGCGACGGTCGCCGCGCTCTACCAGCTCCCGCGCCCGCCGCTGCGTGCTGTCGATGGTTTCATGAAACTCGATATGCATAGTGTCCTATTGTATGCGCACGCCCACCGCCTGCAGCCACGCCTGCGCAATCAGCGTGTTGCCTGCTTCTGAGGGATGCACGCCGTCGGGCGCCCAGAACGCCGGCTCACGCTTCTTGCTGGCAGCGGCGAATCGCCTATCCAGTTCTACCAGCGTCGCGCCGAACTCCCGCGCCAGCGCCTGCACAACTTGAATCTTGGGGTCTAAATCCTCGCGCCACGCCTCGCGATCGGGCGGCGTCGGCAACACGAACGGCTCCATCAATAGGATCTGCGCTTTCGTGCGCTCCCGTGTGAGCTGCAACAACGCCCGATAGTCGCGCTCAAACGCCTCGACTGAGGTTGGGTCGTTCGAGTCGTAGCGTCGCCAGGTGTCATTAATGCCAATCAGAATCGAAACAAGGTCAGGTCTGAGGTCGATGCAGTCGGTTTGCCAGCGGGCAAGCAGGTCGCGCACGCGATTGCCGCTGATCCCCCGGTTCAGGAAGCGCAATCGTTTTTCGGGGTAGAGCGCGTTCAGCCAGTTCGCGACGATTCGGGGGTAGCCCCAACCGAGGTGCTCCGGGTTCGCCCGCTCACGCCCGCCATCGGTGATACTATCGCCCTGAAACAGGATCAGGCTGTTTTCTTTGAGCTGGAGTGGCATAGGAGAGATTATACCAACCCTGTGGATGGGCAGCGCGTAAACGCGACGCGGGGTAGCCGACGATGGAAACAGAGTAGTCAGAAATACGGAACTTTCGCCGATATTCATGGTATCTTAACTACGGGGGCTGAACACGGTGGAAAACGGCAGACAGGGCTACTGGCTATCGACCGACTCGTGGGACTTGCACCGCCGAGCCGAGAAGGATCGGCTGCGCCATAACGAGAAGGTCAAAGAGGTCATCAAGCAGAATCTCGGCGAGATTATCGGGCAGCAAGACATCATCACCGCTGAAGATGGGAAAATCATCAAAATCCCCATTCGCGGACTGGAACTGCCCCACATCCGCTACGACCCGCACGGCAAAAAGGGCGTTGGGCAGGGACCTGGCGGCAGCCAGCCTGGCGATGTGATTGGACGCTCCGGGCAACCCGGGCAGGGCGCAGGCAAACAGGCAGGCACGGAGCCAGGCGTCGACTTCTACGAAGCCGAGTTCACGATTGAGGAACTCGTGCAAATGGTGTTCGAAGACCTGCACTTGCCCAACCTGCGCGAGAAGGGCACGAAGGATATCTTAGCCGACCAGATCCGCTTCGACACCATCGCACGGCGTGGACCGCAATCGAACATCGACAAGAAGCGCACACTCATCAACGCCTGGAAGCGCAACGCGGCAGAGGGGCATCCAGGCTGGGAAATCCGCGAGGAAGACAAGCGCTTCAAGAGCTGGGAGATTGTGCCCGAAAAGCAGCGCAACGCGGTGGTGATTGCGATGCGCGATGTGTCGGGCAGTATGGGCGAGTTCGAGGCGTATATCGCCCGTAGCTTTTACTACTGGATGACACGCTTTCTGCGCACGAAATACACCGCCACCGATATCGTGTTCATCACCTGCCACACCGAGGCGAAAGAGGTGGACGAGCATACCTTCTTCTCGGCGGGCGATTCGGGCGGCACGCGCCTCTCAGCAGCGTATAAACTCGCGCTGGAGATTATCGAGAAGCGCTACAACCCGCGCGAGTGGAACATTTACCCCTTTATGTTCTCCGACGGCTATAACTGGGGCGACCACGAGGTGGTGGAGTATATGCGCAAGCTCGTGGAGTATTCGAACCTCGTGGGCTACGGCGAGATTGCGAACGACCTCTGGGGCAGTTCGGGGGGGCTGGCGCCGCTCGGTCAGTCGCTTACCGAAGCGTTCGCCGACGACCCGCGCGTGGTGGTGGTCAAAATCACTTCCAAAGAGGATGTATGGCCCGCGCTGAAGCGGTTCTTCAGCAAGCACCCTGAGGTCGCGGCGGCGGGGTGGTGATTCCCTCAGGGATTATCCCTCTCTGTAATCGGTTGCCTGCCGCGTGATGGGGCGAGGGCGCGCCTGCTACCCTCACCCTCAGCCCTTCTCCCACCGCGTGGAAGTTAGGGTTTCAGATGTCATGAAATCGTCGGCGGGACGCCGACGCTACGCAAAGCGCGTTCGCAGCGTCGGCGGGACGCCGACACTACGC
>Ga0105160_1000835_pt1 | contig 13310 bp, 12 predicted proteins | sample GXS110809BmetaG_FD_89591 | JGI IMG/M metagenome (GOLD analysis project Ga0105160, IMG submission 89591) | Hot spring microbial communities from Gongxiaoshe hot spring, China to study Microbial Dark Matter (Phase II) - GXS 110809B | ecosystem: Environmental > Aquatic > Thermal springs > Hot... | reverse complement strand
GGGGAGATCAGTCCCCTCCAAAATCTCCTGGAGGAGGGTATCCTCAGGGCCTAGGGGGCCGAAAAGTCCGGCGGGCACGGGTAACCCATACTGATAGGGAAGATTGAGGGCCTCCTCTCCCTCCGTGATGAGGAAGGGCACCCATCCCCAGCGAGGGAAATACACCTCGGGCCAGGCGAGGACTTGATTTGCCGTTACTCTATAGGCCTTCTGGTTCTCGTCGTAGTCTCGTGGGGCCAAGGCGATGCCGGCCGCCAAGCGGGCGGGTACCCCTGCCGCCCGCAGAAGCACTACCATGGCCGAAGCGCGCAGCTCTACTCTCCCCCTCCTCGCCTCGAACAGAAAGTGGTCCACCAAGTCGCCAGCGGTGGGCACTGGCGACTCAGATACCGTTGGATAAGTGCGCAAGAAGTTGGCTATGGCTAGTACTTTGTCTACCGGTGTTGGCTTGTCACCTGCTACCTCTCTGGCCAGTTCCTTCATGCGGGAAGGGATCCTCTTGGGCAGCGATAGATAGACTTGCTGGATCCATGCCGGGTAGTCTGTCCCTGCAGCTTGCAGGTCGGCCAGGGATGGCAGAGGCAGGATGCCTGCAGTCCAGTATGACTCACCTACAGACAATTTCTTTTCGGGAACGATGGTGGCTTGTAGGATCGCCTCCACAGGTACCGCCGATATCTCCCGTGCCCGTCTCCCTTGCCTCTTTATCTCCAGGGCCAGGTATCCCTCCCTCAGGAGGGCCCGTCTGATGTCTTCGTCGCTGGCGTCCTGGTGGATGCTCATAAGGGGATGGGATGGGGCAGTTGAGTCCGCCCAAGACAGGCTTACTACGGCCCCTTTTGGGGCAAGGGCTGTGGCTGGTAAGGCAGCGTTGCCGGAGGTGAAGGCCATGGGCAAGGCCTGTCCAGGCACTAGCAGTACGGAAGAAGGCGTTCCCCCCTGTAGAAGCTGGACTTCTACCCTAAGGGGCTCCGCCAATAACTCCGTAGGGGCCCTAAGGGTGGCGAACGGCCACCTTACCCCTACCCTCTCCCCTGCCTTCCAGCCTCCTGAGGCGTACTCCTCGTAAACGGCGGCCCGCAGCAGGAGGTAAGTTGGCTTGCTACCCTCTGGCAAGCGGATTGCCAACACCTCTCCTGAAGAGGCGAAGTAGAGGCCCGGGCGCAGCGGGAGCACCGAGGCGATGTCCACCGCCTCAATCAGCTTCTTTCCTTTCAAGGGCCCTACCCAGCGCACCCAGTCACTGGCCAGGGAACGGAAGGGGCCACTTACTGCCTCCCAAGTGTGGGCCAGGGGCCTGCCGTACCCTGTAGGAACTATCCAGGCCGCCATCAGGAGGACCAGGGCCGCCCAAAAGGAAAGGTGGAGATGGGCAGGGCTTAGCAGGGGGGGATATTCCAGTCCCTCTCTTCGCCAGCTCTGCTCCTTACCTAAGATGTGGGCCCTGGCCAAAAGGAGTAGGCCAGTTATGGCGAACAGGATGAACGCCCCCAACACGCCTCGGTTCAAAAGTACGAAGTTGATAAGTAGGGTGATCCCCCCAGCCAAAAGCCCTAGCCACGCCGTATGCCAACGGAAAAGGCCCCATGCCAGGAAAAAGGCTCCACCCCATGTGAGCCCCGCCACCAGCACTACAAAAGGCAAAGCATCGTTGCTGATGCCTCCGCTAAGGACTACATGAAAGTAATCCTGGAAGCGCAGGTACAGAGAGTCTATTCTTTCTCCTAGGCTTCCTTCAGGCACCAGGTAGAGGGACTGGAGGAAGGTGGCCAGCAGGCCCCACACCGCGGCTGTCATCAGAGCTATGGGCCAGGGCAGGGAGCTTCGGCCCAGGATCCAGCCGGCAATTAGCCCCCCAAGGCCTAACAAGAGAAGGGAGGGCATCGTATCTGCCCAGTGGGCCTTCTGTATGCTCCAGGCGACGCTCAAAAAACAGAGGTAGGCAAGGCCCAGCGTAAGCCAGTCTTCCCACTCCAGGGCCCTGGCGACGGCCCGCCTTATGGCCACCAAGCCTTCACCTCCTTACGGTGGCGCCACCGATGGAAAGTTGCAAAGACGGTGACGTCTTGAGGGCCAAAGATATAGGCTGCCCCCTACTTACAGTGCAGGTAGTGATGCCCAAAGCCACCAGGACGCTGTACGGCAAGATGGGGCCTTCTCTACCGCCGAAGGTCTCAGCTTCCAGGAGGACTACAACTGCCTTAACGCCTCTCCGCCCCATCTCACCAAGGGCCTCGGCCCATTCTTGCCTAGGGGAAGGCGTTATCACCACTAGGGTAGTGTAGCGCCCAAAGGCCCTATCATAGCTGTGAAGGAGCTTTTCTAGGGGCACATCCCCATTTGTCTCTAAGAGGGCTAAAGCCTCGGCTATTCGCTCATACTGTACGGGCCCACGGGCCGGGTAAAGGACCAATGGCTTTTTCCCTATCCCCATCATCCCCACCCTTAGGTCATTGTCGAGGAGTAGGCGGGCTATGGAGCAGGCGATGTTGACCATGTACTCCTCGGTACTCTCGGCGCCTTCCCCGGCATGGACTTCCCTCTCCAGGTCTAGCAGGATCCAGACATCGCTAATGGGGGAGTAATCGAAAGTCTTGGCCATGAGGCGGCCCAGGCGGGCAGTGCTGAGCCAGTGGATGCGGCTTACAGGGTCACCAGGTTGGTAGTCCCTCACTGAGACGACGTTAGTGGTGGAGTTGGCGGTGGGCTGACTCCGGGGCCCCTCGCCAGGGAGCTGAGCCGCAGGCACGAAAAAGTAGGGCAGGGGCACAGGCGAGGGATATACAAGCACCTCCCAACGCTTGTCAAAGGCCCGCTCCATCTGGAACAGCCCAAAGGGGTCGCTTGCCCTTATGAGTACGGGCCCAAAGGTGTAGCGGCCACGCCGGGGGAGGGTAACTTGAGTCTGCCATACCCGATAGCCGCCAGCAGGCAGCATCATCACCCCCTTAGCCTGCGCCCCAGGGACTTCACAGCGGTCTTCCACCTCCAGCCAAAGCTTTGGGAAGGACGTGCGGTTTTGTACTTGCACGGTGACGGTAACCCATTGGCCAGCTTGGAGATGGCTGGGCCTCCGTTCCACCTCTACCTTCAGCCCTCGCACGTTGAGGCGAGCCCAGAGCCAGGCTAAAGGCACTAAGGCAAAGAGGAGATAGCTGGCCCTGAGGAGGATCCAGTAGCCTGAGGCCCAACCCATCACCAGCAGGGTAAAGGCCAAGGCCAGGGCAATGACCAGGTTGCTGCCTAGGGCCCTGCCAAGCCTTCTCAGGAGCCGCGGGCCCGCACCCCTGGGACCGCTGTCCTTGCCAGGCATTCTTCCACCACCTGTTGGGACGTAACCCCCCTCACCTTGCTGGCTGGAGCCACGATGATGCGGTGCCCTAGCACAGGGTAGGCCAGGTATTTTACATCCTCGGGAAGGACGTAGTCCCTACCCTCTAGGAGGGCTTTGGCCTGGCTGGCCCTCTGGAGGGCTAAGGACCCTCTAGGCGATGCCCCCAGGTAGACGGCCTCGTGCTGGCGCGTGGCTTCTGCTAGGCGGGCGATGTACAGCTTTATCAGGGGATCTACCCAGATGCGTTTCACTTCTTCTTGGAGGGTCAGGATGTCGGCCGGCTCACATACTGCCTCAAGGCTCTCGATAGGGTGGGACTGGACCTGGCGCTCCATTATGGCCACTTCTTGCTCCACGGTGGGGTATCCCAAATGGAGCCGCATGAAGAAGCGGTCTAGCTGGGCTTCAGGCAAGGGGAAGGTGCCCTCATACTCTATCGGGTTCTGGGTGGCCAGGACCATGAAGGGACGAGGCAGGCTATAGCTGATGCCGTCCACCGTTATCTGCCGCTCCTCCATGGCTTCTAAGAGGGCCGATTGTGTCCTTGGGCTGGCCCTGTTGATCTCATCTGCCAAGACGATCTGGGCCATGATGGGGCCGGGCCGGAACTGAAAGTCGCCTAGCTTCTGGTTGTAGACGGAGGCGCCGGTGATATCGGTGGGCAGAAGGTCGGGGGTGAACTGGATACGCCGGAAGGTGCAGCCGGTGGAGCGGGCCAAGCTGCGGGCCAGCATCGTCTTTCCTACCCCTGGGATGTCCTCGATGAGGAGATGCCCGTTGCTCATAAGGGCGATGACTGCCAGTTCCACCTCCTTCTCCTTGCCTACTATCACCCGCTCGATGTTCTGGACGATCTGGCTCGCTCGCTCCCTAGCCCCCTCCAACATGGCTCAATGATGGGCACCTCCTTTTTTCTGATAAGACAGTTCCCAGCGATTATACCATCGCTGCTCTAGAGGGGACAGTGTTTTCTTAAAGGGCGCAGTTTAAAATCACGTTAGAATTCTATGGTGCGCTACTGTGTTTGGGCCCTTTTGGTGCTGCTAGCGGGATGCAGCGGTGGGACAGGCCTTTCCCTTTGGGGCGAGGTGCCGTCGCCTACTCCTGTAGTTTACCTGGCCTCCCCTACACCTACCCCTATTCCAAGTCCTGAGCTGGCGGTGAAAGGCCCCGTTAGGCAGGGGGCGGCCTTTCTGGCCCTGGTTGTGGGCAGGTTCTCTGGGCCACCTGTCCTCTCTTTCAACGGTCGCGAGTACTATACCATCGTCGAGGGGGAGAGAGCTCTGGCTTACATCCCTGTCCCGGTAGGGATGTCCCCTGGCACTTATCCTTTGGTGGCCTTTTCCCAGGGGGTAGAGGTAGCAGCCTCAGATGTAGAAGTGGCCCCTCATATGTTCCCGGTGGAGGAAGTACCTATTCCTGGAGAGGTGGCAGCCCTATTGTTGGACACCGAAGCTATTGAGCAGGAGAGGCGCCTACTAACTCAGGCTTATTCCCTCTCTATGCCTTTCAGGGCCTGGGGAGGCCCCTGGCACCTACCCGTGGCAGGGGAAGTGAGCGACGTGTTTGGTGCCATGCGTTCGGTGGCGGGGGGGCCTTACTATCCCCACACAGGGGTGGACTTGGGGGCACCTGAGGGTACGCCCATTGTGGCCTCGGCCTCAGGCCTGGTGGTGTTGGTGCGAAACTTACACCTTCGTGGCCTTTCGGTAATCATTGACCACGGGGCTGGTGTTTTCACGGGATACCATCACTTGGGGACGGTAGCAGTGGGGGAGGGTGAGTGGGTAGAGGGAGGCCAGGTTATAGGGACGGTAGGTAGCTCTGGCCTGGCCTCTGGGCCCCATCTCCACTGGGAACTAGTGGTCCATGGCACGCAGGTAGATCCCATGGCCTGGCTTGAGTCCCCTCCTCAGCCTTAGGGTCCTAGCTCCCCCAGCTCGTACAACACCGCGGTTATGGCGGCTAGGGCGGCCGTCTCTGTCCGCAGGACCCTCCCCCCTAGGGAGACGATATGGAAGCCCTGCTGGCGGGCCAGCGCCACCTCCTCGGCCTCTAGTCCTCCCTCGGGGCCGATGAGGAGGCTTATTTGGTTCTCCTTCCCTTTGGCGGACTCCAGGAGGGGCTTGAGGCCTTGGTTGTGCTCTCCTTCCCAGGGGAGGATGCGCAGGCCCTGGGCTTGGCGTACCGCCTCTGGCAAGGAGATGGGTGGGCGTAATAGGGGTGGCCGGGCACGACCACACTGCTCGGTGGCCTCGATGATTAATCGATGCCAGCGCTCTTGCTTGGCTCCTCCTTCCTTCCATGGCCGGACCACTGAACGTTTGGCCACTACGGGGACTATCTCTGTCACCCCCAACTCGGTGGCCTTCTCAAGGACTATCTCTAGACGGGGCTCCTTGATGAGGGAGACGAAGAGGCTCAGGGAGACTTTAGGCTCGGGTGGGGGCTCCACTTCTCCCACCACCACAGCCATGGCCGAACGACGGCCGATCTCCTTCAGCTCTACCACCCATTCACGGCCTGAGCCATCAAAAAGGATTAGCTGCTCGCTTGGGCGTAGGCGTAAGACGCGGCCCAGTCTATGCACTAGCTCTTGGGACAAGATGGCTTGACGTCCTCTTATGGTGCCTGGGTCTACGTAGAACCTACGCATCTTTGACCATTACGATAGCGGCCCACCCATCTTGCATCATGTCCTGATGATGTCGAAGGCCATAAGTGGCCAGTAGGGGCGTTAACTCGGCTACCGTCTCGGAGAGGAAACCGCTCACTACTAGGTAGCCTCCTGGGGCTAGGGCAGCGGTCATGAGGGGCCCCAGGCGGCGGATGGTCTCCCTATCTAAGTTGGCTATTACAAGGTGGAAGGGCCCTTCCTGGAGAATGTTAGGGGTAAGGGTGCCATGACATACCTTTACAGTATCGGCTACGCCGTTGGCCTCCACGTTGCCCAGGGCTGCCTTGACTGCCTCAGCATCTATGTCTAGGGCAAGGGCGTAAGTGGCCCCCAACTTAGCGGCTGCGATAGCTAAAATACCGGTGCCCGTGCCTACGTCTAGCACCCTGGCCCCTGGGAATATCAGCTTCTGAACGGCGTGTAGGCAGAGGGCAGTGGTGGGGTGAGTGCCCGTCCCAAAGGCCATCCCTGGCTCGATCTGTAACGTGACTTGCCCAGGCTGCCCCTTCTTTTTGCTCCAGGGGGGTTTCACCAGGACGCTGCCTATAAGCTGAGGTCTGAAATGGCGTCGCCAGGCCTTGTGCCATCTCTCCTCCCTGAGACGCCTCGCCCTGTGCCACTTGGGGGTGCAGGAGAGGGGGACAAAGCGAAGTGCCAAGCGCAGGGATCTCTTAAGTGCGGTCAAGTCTTCTTGGGGTACGTAGATCTTTACGAACGCCCTGGGCTGGCCCTCCTCACCGTTATCTATCTCTACGGCCAAGCGAGGGCAGCACTGGGCGAGGAGATCGGCGACTAGGTCGCTGTCGCGAGGGTCGATCTGGAGGCGCAGCTCGAGCCACATGGGGCCTTAGCCCCGGGCATCTAAGAGTTGCCTTTTGGCGCCATGGCCTTGGTCGCCGTCGATAGGGGTGCCAAAGGAGGCAGCCAGCGCCTCTAGGAGGGCCTTTTGCTGGGGGGTGAGGTCTTTAGGCACCGTTACCTTGACCCTAACCCTCAAGTCGCCCCGCCCTCCACCCTGGAGATGGGGGATGCCTTTCCCCTTTAGCAGGAACTCCTGCCCGTGCTGGGTGCCTGGTGATATGTAGATAACCTCCTCTTGCCCTTCCAAGGTAGGGATGCGTGCGTGGTAGCCCAAGGCGGCCTGGGCCACGTTCAGCTCTAAAGGATAAATTAGGTCCCATCCCTCCCTTTGGAAGAGGGGGTGTTGGCGGACTTGCACCACTATGTAGAGGTTGCCTGGAGGCCCACCGTGAAGTCCCACATCTCCTTCGCCGGTGAGGCGCAGCTGCGTGCCATCTTCCACTCCAGGAGGTATGCGGACCCAAAGCGTGCGGGCCCTTTTTAGGCGTCCATTCCCCTCGCACTCGCCACAGGGATGGAGGACTACCATCCCCTCGCCTCGACACTGGGGGCAGGTGGTGACGTTGATGAACTGACCAAAGAAATTGCGATGGACTCGCCGTACCTGCCCTGTGCCCCGGCAGGAAGGGCAGGCAGTGGGACCGCTGCCAGGCTCGCATCCTGAGCCACCACAGCGGGGGCACTCCTCCACCCGTACTATCTCCACCCCCTTCTCGCAGCCGAAGGCGGCCTCTTCCAGCTCTAGCTCCACCGAGACGCGACGGTCGGCACCCCGTTGGGGTCGCCGCTGGGAGATGGTTGCCCCAAAGAAGGCTTCAAAGATATCTCCCCAGCCGGTGAAGCGGAACCCATCAAAGGGCTGGCCCCTTTCTACTGCTTCCACCCCGGCATGGCCGTAGCGGTCGTATACTGCCCTCTTATCAGGGTTGGAAAGCACTTCGTATGCCTCGTTTATCTCCTTGAACTTGCTCTCTGCCTCGGGGGACTTGTTGCGGTCGGGGTGGTACTTCATGGCCAGGCGGCGGAAAGCGCGCTTTATCTCCTCCGCACTGGCATCTCTGGGGACGCCCAATATTTGGTAATAGTCTTTGGATGTACCCATGGGGATAGTCACCCTGCTTCATTCTATAGCTGGTTGCAGGGAAACTCAAAGGCCATGGGACTCCCCATGGCCTTTCAGCGGCTCACCCTATTTGGTGGAGATAGCGGGACTCGAACCCGCAACCTCCGCCATGCGAAGGCGGCGCTCTCCCAGTTGAGCTATATCCCCACCGCCCCTTCATTTTAGGTAGGGTGGCGGGTACCCGTCAACGTTTCCAGGGCTTGCACCTAGGGTGGCCTTATGCTAAATAGAGTTAGGTTATCTCTTGGCAGGTTGGAGCTATGGCCCTTCTAGAAGTTAGACATGTCTCTAAGCGTTTCGGTGGGCTGATAGCAGTAGACGATGTGAGCTTTGACGTAGAAGAGGGGAAAGTAGTGGGGCTTATCGGCCCCAATGGGGCAGGTAAGACTACCCTCTTCAACCTGATAAGCCGTATCTATGACCCTGATGGGGGTACCATATCCTTCAACGGCCAGGATATCTTGAAGGTTCCCCCTCATCGGGTTATCACGATGGGCATCGCCCGTACCTTCCAAAACGTAGAGATCTTTCCGGCCTTGACGGTCCTGGAGAACGTCTTAGTGGCCGAGAACTGGCGCCTCAGGATAGGGGTATGGGAGTCGATGTTGCGTCCCCCTTGGGTGGCGAAGAGGGAGAAGGAGGCGGTAAGGCGGGCCCAGGAGGTATTGGATTTTTTGGGGCTGGGCCAACTGGCCACCATGCCCGCTGGGGCTTTGTCCTTTGCCATCCGCAAGCGGCTAGAGATCGCCCGCGCTTTGGTGGCCCAGCCGCGCCTTATCCTGTTGGACGAGCCAGCAAGTGGCCTTAACCACGAGGAGCTGATGTCCTTGGGGGAGACCATCCGCTCTTTGGCTCGCCAGCACAACATCACCGTCCTCTTGGTGGAGCACCATATGAACCTGGTGATGGGCGTCTCCGACCACGTTATCGTCCTCAACTTTGGGCGCAAGATAGCCGAGGGTAAGCCGGAGGAGGTGTCCCAGAACCCGGCCGTAATTGAGGCGTACTTGGGGGAGAGGGGCGATGCTTCGCCTTCGTGACGTCACTGCCGCTTATGGGCCGGTAGTTGCCCTGCACCAGGTCTCCCTGGAGGTAGAGGAGAAGGCCGTGGTGGCCCTTTTAGGGGCCAATGGGGCAGGCAAGACTACCACCTTGCGGGTCATTTCGGGCCTGCTACGGCCACGCTCGGGCGTGGTGGAATATGATGGTCTCCAACTCCACACCCTAAGCCCTGATCGCATCGTCTCTCTGGGCATCGTTCATGTGCCCGAGGGTCGCCAGCTTTTCACCCAGCTCACCGTCCTAGAGAACCTGGAGCTGGGGGCCTACCTGCGGCGCGACCGGGCGGGCATTCGCCGGGACCTAGAGAAGGTGTTTCAGTACTTCCCCATCTTGGCTGAGAGGCGACGTCAGCACGCTGGTAGCCTCTCGGGCGGGGAGCAGCAGATGTTGGCTATTGGGCGGGCCCTGATGGCTCGCCCGCGCCTCCTCCTTTTGGATGAGCCGTCTCTGGGCCTGGCCCCCATGATCACTAGGGAGATCTTCCAGATCATCCGGGCCATCAATCAGGAGGAGGGGATCTCTGTGCTCTTGGTGGAGCAGAACGTGCGTTTGGCCCTGGATATATCCAAAAAGGGCTACGTCTTGGAGACGGGGCGCATTGTGCTGGCAGATACTGCAGAGGGCCTAAGGGCCAATGAAGAGGTCCGCAGGTCCTACCTAGGATACTGAGGGGGATGGATATGGAGGCCCTGTTCTTGGCGCCACCACCGTGGGAAGACTGGTCCCTGTTTGGCCAGCAAGTAGTATCGGGCTTTGCTACAGGGGCTATGTATGCCTTGTTTGCCCTGGCCCTAGTGCTTATCTACCGCTCCACCGATATCATCAACTTCGCCCAGAGCGAGGTGGCCATGTTTGGCACCTTCGCCATGTGGTCCTTGTATTTGGCGGGGCTGGAAGCATGGCAGCTCATCATTTTGGGGGTGCTTTTGGGCTTCGCCCTGGGGGCAGTGGTAGAGAGGGTGGTGGTGCGACCTGTGGAGGGGAGGCCCCACCTGAGCATAGTGGTAGTGACGTTGGGCCTCTTCCTCTTGTTCAACAGTGTGGCCACCTGGATATGGGCGCGAGGCGAGTTGCCTAAGCACTTCCCCTCTCCATTTTCATTTGAGGGGGTGAACCTGGGGTTTACTAGTATCCCTCAGCACCATTTGGGCCTGTTGCTGGTGGGCGCGGGGGTGATGGTGCTGCTGGTGCTTTTGTTTAACCGTACTAAGGTGGGGTTGGCCATGAGGGCCACGGCCCAGAACCCACTGGCGGCCCAGCTTATGGGGATTAGCGTAGGGCGTATGCTCACTTTGGGCTGGGCCCTTTCTGCCGCCTTAGGGGGCCTGGCCGGGGTGTTTATCGCCCCTATCACTTTCCTGCATCCGGGGTACATGTTGCCTGTCTTCTTGTACGCCTCGGCAGCAGCCGTCCTTGGGGGGCTCACTAGTCCTCCTGGGGCTGTGGTGGGGGGCTTCGTCATAGGGATAGGGGAAAACTTATTGGGTACCTATACCCCTGCTAAATGGCTGGGGCCGGAGATGAAGCTGCCCCTTATACTCCTGGTCCTCATCCTCATCTTGCTGGTAAGGCCCACGGGCCTGTTCGGCGAACGGGCTGTAAGGAGGGTATAGGAGATGCAGATGGAGATCTGGCCCTTTCTGGCCCTGTTGGCAGGTCTTGCGGCCATAGCATACCTTTTGCCTATAGTGCCCATGAGGTGGCGCAGAGCTTTGGCCATAGTAGTGGTCCTGGCCCTCTTGTGTTGGGCACCCTTCGTGTTGGACAACTTCCGCACCTTCCAGATGAGCCGAGTGGCCATAATGGCCGTGGCAGTGTTGGGGCTGAACCTCCTTACGGGATACAACGGGCAAGTTTCTTTGGGCCACGGCGCCTTTATGATTTTGGGCATGTACACCATGGCCATCCTTATGGACTCTAAGGAGCAGCTCAACTTTATCGATGCTCGTCCGTGGCCCTTCTGGGCAGCCCTTATCGTGGCGACGGGGATAAGTGCCCTGGCAGGCCTGGGCATTGGTATCCCCTCCCTGCGGTTGAGTGGCCCTTACCTTGCCATCGCTACCCTGGCGGTGATGATCTCTATCACGCCTGTGCTCAAGAAGTTCGGTGGGCTGACTGGGGGAGTGCAGGGGCTGCGCTTCCCTACGCCCCCTCCCCCTGAATTCCTGAAGGGGCTTATCGACCGACCCGACTGGCTATATTTCCTGAGTCTCATCACGGCGGTAATTCTGATTTTCTTGGCGTGGAACCTGTTGCGTAGTCCGTTGGGACGGGCCTTGATCGCGGTGCGTGATTCAGAGATAGCAGCGGCAGCAATGGGGATCCCCGTGGCCCGGAGCAAGGTTATCGCCTTTACCTTGAGCGCGGCCTACGCTGGGGCGGCAGGCGGGGTCTTGGCCCTTCTCTTGGGCAGTGTCACCCCGGAGAGCATTACTATTGCCGATTCCATAAACCTCCTGGTGGGGGTGGTCATCGGAGGGCTTGCATCGATATTGGGTTCAGTTTTAGGGGCGCTGGCCGTAGTTTTTATCCCTTCCGATGCCGCAAAGATAGTGGCCTCCCTGCCCGGTCTTGGGGGCGGAATAGTGGAGAGGGCCCCTGGGGCCATTCAAGGTGCCTTAGTCATCATCGTCATGATCCTTATGCCCTTAGGAGTGGCAGGGGTGCTACATCGCATGGCAGGCCTCGATGTGAGGCGCCTGCCAGAGGTAGTAGCTCGCCTGCCCTCGCGGATGTTAAAGGGGGCACAGCTAGCGGCCGGACGTTTCCGTTGGGTGTGGGATATACGGCCCTGGGCCCAGCGGCGGCCCTTTAACCCCGATGACTACTAGCTGAGTTGGCGTTTATGTCTTTTTTCTCTCACTCCTCATATTTGCTTGACCCTAAGAGGCAAGGGGTTATAATGCGCTCTTAGCAGGTCACAACAAGAGGAGGTGAGGCGTCATGAAACGCGGTGTCAGGTTGTTAGCCGTTGCCGCCGTGGGGTTGTCCTTGCTCGTCGGCGGCCTTGTGGCCTGCAAAGAGGAAGAAGCAGCGCCTACCCCCACGCCAGCGCGGACCCCGGCGGTGACCCCAGCCAGGACACCAACTCCCACGCCCATGGTTACGCCTACCCCCGCCAGGACGCCGATCCCTACGCCCATGGTTACGCCTACCCCCGCCAGGACGCCCACGCCTACTCGGTAAATTGGCGCTTGGGAGCTCATATAGGTTCAGGCCGTCGTAGGTATGGCTCTACGACGGCCTTGAGCTGTTTCGTTGCCTCTGGGCAAACCCTAGGGGGTGGTGCTTTTGGCCCCCGTCAGAGGCCATGAGGGGGGAGGCACAGCCTGTAGATAGATGGCCCGACAGGTGCCAGGACTTAACGATGCCCGTGCGTCTAAGCACAGCCCTACAACCCAGACGATGCCCCAACTGCAACGGATGACAGGAATGGAGTCTCTCAGTTCGCGGGGCACTTTGGCGTCTACAAGGATGTCTTGAAGTTTCTTCTCTCCTCCCAGCCCCAAGGGGCGCATACGGTCACCAGGGCGACGGGAGGTGACTAGTAGTGGGCCTGTTACGGCATCGGCATCTATGTAGGCTTCATAGGGGCTCACGTTGGTGAAGTCAGTAGGTGGAGGGCCCAAAAGGGCTATCAGCTTCCAGTCTCCCACGGTGGTAGTGCCTGGTATGGAAAGTGGGGTCTCTGGCAGTGGGGAACGAAATCGGTGGAGCAGCCTGAGGCGTACCTTCTGGGGCCCCGCTTCCAGGAGCAACGGCCCCGGAAGATCCAAGCGTCCGCGCCCCTGCTGGGCCAAGGCCATGGCCTGCCCCAGATGGTAAGCGGTAAGCCACTTCCCAGGGGGAGATAGGCCCCTATAGCCCCGCACCAGGAGGCGAGAGACAATCGGCGGAGGTAACTGTAGCAGACTTTGGCGGTCAAAGGATATCTCCCCTGGACCAACCCTTGCCAGCTTCTCCCAGGCCTCCCGGGCCTGGGAGTCCATGTAGTCCACAGCCTGGGCTGCTGCCTGGGCGAGGCGTGCCAAGGCCTCCTCAACCCGAGGGTTCACCTCCTCGAGGAGGGGGAGGAGGCGACGGATACGGTTACGCAGCGGGGCCAAAACTTCGTTGAAGGGATCGCGACGGGGGGTGATGCCCTTCGCCTGACAGTAGGCCTCTGTCTCCTCTCGCCGTAGGCAAAGGAGGGGGCGGGCCAGCTGGGGCCCTTCCCCTAGGGGCCAGAAAGAGCGGGGACGCATGGCCACAAG
>Ga0105160_1000834_pt1 | contig 13320 bp, 9 predicted proteins | sample GXS110809BmetaG_FD_89591 | JGI IMG/M metagenome (GOLD analysis project Ga0105160, IMG submission 89591) | Hot spring microbial communities from Gongxiaoshe hot spring, China to study Microbial Dark Matter (Phase II) - GXS 110809B | ecosystem: Environmental > Aquatic > Thermal springs > Hot... | reverse complement strand
GTCGTAAGCACTCTCAAGACGTCTGAATCACTTCTGACAACTGTAGCTATATTTCCAGCTCTAGCAAGACTCTTGAAGAACTCAAATCCCGGATCTATGTTTTTCTCACTGCCTCCGCCGGAGATAGCAGCCGCCGTCAGCATAGACCCCGCTAGGTAGGTTGGATAGGCTACAGCTATCTTGCCTTTGAACTCAGGCTTCAGCAAGTCGTTGAAAGACCTTATCGGCGTTTGGACCAAGTCTCTCCTGTACACCCAGACGCATCCGTAGGAGTAAAGCGCCACCCAGTAGAGCTTGTTGTCCAAGTATCCCTTAAAGTCTCTAGGTATCGCCTTAACATTCTCAAGCCTCGACTCATCGATAGGGGCGAAGACCGCGGGAGGAGCCAAACCAGCCCCTTGGAACCCAACCACGGCTGTTCCCCAGAAGAGGTCCCAAAGAGGAGCTTTGGGATCCCAGGCGGCCTGCTGCTTTCTGAGGCTCGGCCCTGAAGGCCCTGCATGCAGGTCTACGACAAGCTTGACACCCAGCTCCTGCTCAGCTTTCTTGGCCAGCATGTCGGCGGCATCCTTCCACGGCCCTCCCCAGGTTATTATCTTCAGCTCCGATGGCTGAGCCGGTGTCGGTGATACGGTGACTGTTATCCTCCGCTCAACCGTCCTGTCCACGGTTCTCTCCACAGTACGTTCAACAGTGCGGACACCGCCTGTCTCCGGCGTCCTGAGTGCGAACCCAGCGGCCCCGCCTAAAACCGCTCCAACCACTCCAGCACCGACAACCTTGACAGCAGCCCGTCGTGAAACTTTTTCTCCCATGTGGGTTTTTAACACCCGAATGAAGTATATAAATTTTTAAGAGACCATGGAACCCCGTCAAACGTTTTTTAGCAGGAGTAAATAAAGCTACCCAGATGCGGAGGGGTTCGCTTTCGCTGGTTTTGCTTCTGACGCCTGTGATTGTGCTGATTTTCGGGTTTTACCTGAGCTCACTCTTCTCAATCTTGGTGGTCAGCTTTTTACAGCCTGTCGGCGCAGGCGAGGTCCTCACGCTAGCTAATTATTTGGAATTCTTCTCACAACCAGCCTACCTTCACTTCTTCCAGTCAACCCTCAGGATAGCTCTTGTCTCAACGTTGCTCGCCATAGTTCTTGGATATCCTCTGGCCTACTACGTTGTAGCTAACCGGGTGAACAGAATGGGAAAGTTGGTTCTTTCGCTGGTAATAATCATGTTCATGACAAGCCCGATAGTCAAGGTTTATGCATGGACCGTGGTTCTGGGGAGGTTTGGGCTGCTCAACACAGTCCTCTCCAGCCTCGGTCTTCCAACCCACGACATGATATACAACGAGCCAGCCGTTATACTCGGGCTAACCCACTTCCTAACACCGTTCGCCATCCTACTGCTTCTGGGGCCTCTGCGAGACATAGACCCGTCGCTCGTCGAAGCTGCTAAAGGGCTTGGAGCCTCTGAGACAAGAACTTTCATGAGGATAACTTTGCCTTTGAGTCTTCACGGAGTCGTTTCAGCGCTTCTCCTCTGCTATTCGCTGGGCGTGAGCGCTTTCGTCATACCCATGGTTCTGGGCGGGGGAAGGGTCAGCATGATGGCTAACCTGATATACGACAGATATGTTGAAACCTTCAACCCCTACATAGCGTCTGCGATGACCGTAGTTCTGCTAGGTGTTGCGCTAGGCTCGGCGTACGTGTTAAACAGAGTTTTGATACGTTGGGTGAGGATATAATTGGTCAGCCCGCTGAAGGTTTCTTTGAGAGCTTTTCAAGCCTCCATACTTATCTTCCTGCTAGCCCCCATAACCACCGTAGTCCTGATATCGCTGGACCCGCGGGATTACATAGCCGGGTTCCCGCCCTACCTCTCTATGCGCTGGTTTGAATTCTTCATAAACTACGAGACTTTCATGAGGGGTTTGGGCACAAGCCTCAGAGTTTCTGGTCTTACGATGTTGTTGACGCTGATCGTTGGCGTGTTGTCATCCATAGCCTTAACTAGGTACAGGTTCAAAGGTAGGGAGGCGCTGAACAGCTTCCTCCTGTCGCCTTTGATAATACCTGCGGTGGTGAGCGGAGTTGCTCTGCTGACTCTGTTCAGGAGGCTAGGCTTCACGGACAGCCTCTTCAACCTAGTGCTCGGCCATTTGATAATCACTCTCCCCTACTCGATTAGGAGCATATCGACTGTGTTGATAGGGGTTGACAGAAACTTGGAGGAAGCTGCCAAGGGCTTGGGGGCCAACGAGTTTAAAACATTCATGCACATAACGCTGCCTCTTGCCAAGCCGGGGCTCCTCGCATCGCTGGTATTCTCCTTCGCAGTATCCATGAACGATTATGCGGTGAGCGTTTTTCTGTCGGATGTAAGGAACTACACTTTTTCGGCTGCGCTTTTCGCTTATCTGAAGGCTGTCTTCGACCCAGCCGTAGCCGTGGCCTCAACCCTGCTAATGGCGTTCACACTTATTCTCGTGTTTGTGTTGGACAAAGTTGTAGGGATTGAGCGGTCCGTTGGTCTTCGATAAAAGTCGGGCGTCAATCTAGTGGTAGATGGTCCATGTTCGTTCGAGGATAAACAATTTTAAAACGGTTTGATTCGAGCTGGAGTGGATGGAGAGAGTCTTAGTGGTTCATCATTCGGAGATAGTGCTGAAGGGCAGGAAGAGGTCTTATTTTGAGATGAAGCTAGCCGACAACATCAGACAAGTTCTGGGCCGTGGTGTATGTTTGGTGAGGGACGAGAACAGGCTTGTTCTTTGCAACCCGTCTACGTCAGCGGTGGAGTTGTTGAGGAAAATGTTTGGAGTGAGCCACCTCGGTGTTGGGTACAGATGCAGCCCGGAGGCCGGAGAGATAAGCGAGACGGCGTTGAAGGTTTTAGACCCTCCTCCGCCCGCTGTGGACATAGATGTCAAGAGGTCGTACAAGCAGCATCCTTTTACGTCGCAGCAGCTGCGCAGGCAGCTGGCTGAGATTGTGCGGACACGGCTCGGGGTAGAGGTGTGTAAAAACGAGAAGAAGCTCTACGTTGAAGTGACTAAGAGCAACGCCTACCTGTACGTTGAGAAGGTGAGGGGTTTTGGAGGGCTTCCCGTCGGCAGCAGCGGCAACGTACTCTGCCTCCTCTCGGGAGGAGTTGATTCAGCCACTGCATCTGTTCTGCTTATGCGAAGGGGTTGCCGCGTGGATTTTCTCCATTTCCACAGCTACAGGTCGTCGCAGGAAGCCCTCGAGATGAAGATGAAAGAGCTGGTCGAGAGGCTTACCCTGTACGGGTTGAGGACGAGGCTTTACATGGCTGACTTCACCCCGTTCTACCGTATAGTTCTGGAAAGCCGGACAAGGCTGGAGCTCCTCCTCTTCAGGAAATACATGCTGGAAACAGCGTCTAAGATTGTGGAGCATGGAGGATACAGGGCCGTGGCCCTAGGCGACAGCTTGGCTCAGACCGCCTCCCAGACCATCGTCAACATCGCCGCAGTAAAGACCTCTGCAGATGTGCCAGTGTTCAGGCCCTTGATCGGTATGGGGAAGGATGAGATAATCGAGCTCGCCGGGAGGTACGGCTTGTTGGATGCGGTGCAGAAGCAGTACAAAGACTGTTGCTCGATACTTGCCCGGCATCCGGCTACTAGCGCCGACTGGAGGAGTGTGGAGGAAAAGTGGGCTGAGCTGGGTGTTGAGAAGGCTGTTGACGAGACGTTGGAGAGGGTTGAGGTCTTTGGCTGTACATTCAAGGCTGGTGTTTTCAGGCTGTCGCAGACAGGCAGGGTCTTGAGCTGAACCTTTCAGGAATATCGTGGCACTACCTCGTGGGCGAAGAACTCGATAGCTCTGTGGTCAAACTTGAGGGGAGCTATGTTGAAATGCGTCACCCCTGTGGCCAGCAGTTTCTCAGCCTTCGTGATTATCTCGTCCCTCGAGCCTACGAGGTGTTGCTTTCCAGCCTCTTCGACAGAAGTGCTGAGGACTGCTGAGACCGTCCTCCTAGCTTCTTGAACATCCCCCTCAACTAGGTAAACGTACTTGTGAGCAGTCAGGCTGTAGCTGTCAACATCCTTCTTCATTTTTTTGAGACACGACTTGATTATTGCCACGGCGTTGGCTATGGATTCAGGCGTCATGTTTATGGCGGCGTACCAGCCCTCGCCCAGCTCCACAGCCCTCATCAGGAGTTTCTCGAAGCGTCGAGGGTTGTCAACGGACCGCCCGGCCGAGCCTATGACGATTGGGGGGTGGGGTTTCTGTACGGGTTTTGGATGGAGAGACACGTCTTCGAAACGGTAGAAATCACCTTCATAGCTTACGTTGTCGCCTGTCCACAGGGCTTTGATTATCCTGACGCTTTCGACAAACCTCCTGCCCCTGTCAGCCATACTGACACCCAAGGCCTCGAACTCATGTTCACGGTAGCCGACTGCGCAGCAGAGCGAAACCCTGCCCGCGCTCAACACGTCAATCGTGGCCAGCTCCTTCGCTAGGATTACAGGGTGTCTCAGCGGCAGTATCGTTATCAGCCCCAGCCTAGGGTTTTGAGCCAGCTGCGAGACGGCGGACATCGTTGCCACGGGCTCGTAGCTTGAGGGGCTTGTGGGGGTCGAAGTGAAGTGTTCACGATGCCATATCGATGTGAATCCAAGCCGCTCCACGGCCCTGCAGAATTCTCTCAGCTTGCCTAGAGTTGTGAAGTCCTGTGGGACGGGGCCGCCGCAGTAGTCGGGAAGAAGGACTCCAAACTGAACTCTACGACTCACCTTGTCCTCCGACCTCTCTAACCATCCAGCGGCTTCTCCGCTGCAGCGTTCCGGCCAGCGATCCTGCCGAACGCTAGGCATTCAGCGACGTTGCCTGCGCTCTGGTACAGTGTTCCCCACATCGACCCGAGCTCGCCTGCGCTGTAGAGGCGTTTTATGGGCTCGCCCGAGGCGTGGACAACCTGCGCCTTCGCGTTCCTCCTAGGCCCTCCCTGAGTGTTGAGCACGCAGGGCCATAGCTTTACGGCGTAGAAGGGTGGTTTGTCGAGGGGCGATAGCTCTTCGAATTTCCTTCCAAAATCCTCGTCAAACCCGTGTTGGCAGAATCTGTTGTACCTGTCGACCGTGGACTTCAGAGTTTCGGCAGGCAGCCCGACTTTCCGAGCCAGCTCCTCAACCGTGTACGCGGCGACAATCCAGCCCTTCTCCAGCTCGGCTAGGTTGTCCATGCTCCACTCCCCGTAGACCGCTCTGTGGGGGGACAACGGCCCTGCCTCCCTGTTCTTCTCGTCGAAAACCACGTAGCTTGGTATCCTCGGATACTCTAGTTTGACTGGGTCGAAGTAGAGGAGGGGTAGGCATGAGACGTGGGCTTCGATGGCTGTCTCGTTCATGAAGCGTTTGCCGTGCTTGTCGATGTAGATGAAGGACGGTAGCCACATCCTTATGGGGAATGCGTAAGGTGTGTTGTCGGGCTTGAACCCGGGGTAGCCTGCGAAGCTGTCCATGTTCCACAGGTCGGAGCCCAGCTTCATAGCCATCCTGACGCCGTCTCCCGTGTTGGAGGGGCTGCCCAAGCCATGGAGTCCCGGTGCCTTTAGAAAAGCTTTCTTCAACTCTTCGCTGTACTCAAACCCTCCGCAGGCCAGCACAACAGCTTTACGGGCTTTAATCCTCAGCTTTGCACCCTGCCTCTCCACCAATACACCGACAACCTCGTCGCCCTCCACGACAAGCTCCTCGGCCGCCGTGCTGAACATCACATCCACCCCAAGCATCCTAACCCTCGACGTAAGAAGCTTGAAGAGGCTCTCTCCTCCCCTGACCTCCATGCCTGAAACCCTGTACCTCTTCATGGACTCAGCCCCCTTTATCTCGGGAAAGCTTGGGCCCACAGGCTGTTTCGGGTATCCGGGGATCACGGGCCCCGGCTCAACCTCGCCGCCGAGCCTCCTAATCCATTCAACGTTTCGCATGGCTTCGTTGACGAAAGCTTCTATGACTTCCTTTTCCCCGTCGTCTACTCTGCCTCTTTCAATCAGCTTTAGCTGTGTTATGTATTTGATGGCCTCATCCCTCAAGTCAGGGCAGATGAAGGCAGCCGACATGACGGAGTTGCCGCCTCCTTTCTCGGTCTTCTCTACGACGACAACCCTGCAGCCGTTCTCGGCAGCAGTTATCGCAGCGGTGGCGCCGGCAGCCCCAAGCCCGACGACAACAACGTCGTACACGTAATCCCAGCCAGCGTTCAAAGCCCCTTCAACCGTGTCAGGCTTTGCTCCTACGTCTCGACGTAGAACCTCTTGAAGGCCTCGCCGCTGGCGAACTCGGGGGGAAGCCCCTCTCTGAAGACGTCGAAGTCTAACGCGATGTGGCCGTTCTCAGCCTTCCATGCAAGGCATGGCTTACCCAGGCAGACGTGAATGGTTGAACGGTTTGGATTGCTGCGGTCTATCTCCATGACTGCTGCGGACAGAGAGGTCTCCTCCCTGTAGTCGGGGCTGTGTCTGCATATGGAGTTGGGGCCCGGGCCGTTGGCGTGGTCTTGTGAGAAGACCTTCATCAGCTCGCTTGTTATCTGCTTGTTGTTGCTGGTGAGCAGCTGCATGGCACGAACGTATCTTGCGTAGCTCGACACGTCCTCAGGGTCGTTGAGGCTGTCGAGCACTTGGAAGCGGTTGGCTCTCGCGAGGACGCCGGAAGACGACTTCTGTACTGCAAGCCTGTCGTAAGAACCCTCGATGACTACAGCCTCGTTTGAGTCGACGAACTCTATGTTTCCCGGCGTCGACATAGGGTTGGCTAGAAGATGAGCTAGGGCTGTTGACGTGGCTCCCTGTGCAGACGAGTTCCTCGAGATTCCCTCACGCATCAGCCAACCTCTGTCCAGAGCCCTCAGCCCAGTCAAGTCAACCTTCTTCTGCTTCAGCTCCCAAGTCCTCGAGATGTTGCTTCCCGTAGCAACCCCTCTCTCGTTCAGCCCCATCTTGATGGAGGCTTCTCCGGCGGCAGCCACGGCGATGAAAGCATGGCCGTTGTCTGGTTTTTCGGCAACCACGACGTTTATCTCCTTGTAGTTGTGGTATTTGCTTCCCACAAGCTTTTCGGACCCTATTTTGTCGCTGTTCTTCAGCATGATAGTGTTCCCGTTCTCCGTGGAGTCGCCCATAGCAATAAGCACGGTGCACTCCTCGGGAGCCAGCCTCCCCTTATACAGGTTGAATGCCAAGAGGTGTTTGTAGGGTACTGAAGCCCCCTCAGCCATTCCCTTAAGGTAGTCAGCCGTGCTCTCCGGCAGAAACTCCCCCGCTTTCTTGACGTCTATCCTATCAGCCAACCCTGTGATGCTAGTATCCCAGACGCTGCAGAGGGCTGCGAAGCTGGCTAGGTTCAGCCTTACAAGCCTTGCTGCATGTCTGCCAACCGCTAGCCCCCGCTCGTAACCGCCTCCGCTGGCGAAGAAAACCATGTCTTACTGGTTTTTCAAGGGTTTAATAAGCTTTCCACGTCCACTGTCCTCGTAGACCTCGCCGTTCTCCATGACCACACGGCCGCCCACTATTGTGTAGACGGGGAAGCCCTTCACGGTCCAGCCGTCGAACGGGGTGAGCTTGCTCTTGCTGTGGAGGTTCTCAGCCTTGATGGTGTGCTGCCTGTTCATGTCGACTATCGTCAAGTCTCCGTCAGCCCCGATCCTGAGGCTGCCCTTCTGAGGATACATGCCCCAGACCTTCGCCGGCCCCTCGCTCATGTACTTCACAACCTCCGTCAGAGTAATCCTTCCCCTGCTAACCTCGTTCAGCATCACCGGCAGCATCGTCTCAACCCCGGGCCAGCCAGCTATGGCGTCCCAGATGTTGTCCCTGAACTTCTCCTCACGTGAATGCGGTGAGTGGTCGGTGGCGACCATGTCCAGAACACCTGTCTTCAACCCTTCCCACAGAGCTTCTGCATGGTCTAGGGTTCTCACGGGTGGGTTCATCTTAACCATCGACCCGTACTTCTTCATTGTCTCCACGCCGTCGAGCAAAAGGTAGTGAGGACATGTCTCTCCCGTGACGGGAAGACCCATGCTCTTAGCCAGCTTGATGGCCTCGACCCCGTTCTTCGAGCTTACGTGGACGATGTGGAGCTTCGTCCGGAACGGCTTCGTGAAGACCACAGCCCTCATTATCGCCTCTTCCTCCGAGACCGCTGGACGCGACTCTAGATGTGCTAGCGGGTCGGTGCGGCCTTTCTTCTTGAGCTCGTTAACGAGGTGGGTGGTTATGGGCCTGTTTTCCGCATGCACGCACACCCTAAGCCCTGTCTTAGCAATCTCCTCGAAAGCGAGTATGAGCTCCCAGTCGTCGGGGCTTGGAAGGTTGCCCACGGTTTCGCCCATGAATATCTTATAGCCTATCGCCCCCTCTCTAGCCATCTCTTGAATCTTGTCTATGTTTGTTGGAATCACGACTCCCAGTATCGCGAAATCGACCAGACATTTCTGGAGCGCTCTTTCCAGCTTAAGCTTGAAAGTTTGAGCGTCCTGAGTCGGTGGGACGACGTTGGGCATGTCGACGACGGTTGCAACTCCTCCCGACGCGGCCGCCATCGAGCCTGTCCTGAAATCCTCCTTGTACTCGAGGCCCGGCTCACGGAAGTGGACGTGGGCGTCGATTATGCCGGGGAGAACGAACAGCCCCGAGGCGTTAATCACCCTGTCAGCCTGAGGAGTTTCAGCTCCGCTTCCTATCGAGACAATCTTGCCCTCATCAACTGCTATGTATCCTTCGAACACCTCTTCAGAAGTCACTATTTTTCCATTTTTTACAACAAGGTCGACAGTCACGGTCGTTGAGGGTTTCTTGAGTAATTTAAGTCTTAAGAAATCGTACCGCCCTGTGCTTTTGTTCGTAAACAGCTATATGCCGCTTGCAGACGGCTAACGCATGATGCACTCCGCTCATGAGCGACAGCTTGAAGAATGGCATTTCAGGGAGAAGGTCGGCCGGCTGTTGAAGGGCCTTGGACAGTACGTCGACGACATAAACCCGCCTAACCTGCTTCACTGCGCTCTAGTCAACAGCCCCTACGCACACGCCCTGATAAAGTCGATAGACGTCTCCAAGGCTCTCCGCCTCCCGGGCGTCAAAACGGTCTTGACCGGCAGGGATTTGACGAACTACATGGGTCCCCTTTCGTTGATGGCTGACTACTCCGAGATGGGATTGGTCTGGAGAGACCCGAAGGCTTACCCTCTGGCCGTTGACCGTGTTAGGTTTGTTGGAGAGCCTGTAGCCGTGGTGGTGGCTGAGGACAAGTACTCGGCTGCGGACGCCGTTGAAATGGTCTCCGTTGATTATGAGCCTCTTCCCGCTGTTTCGGACATCATGGCGGCGCTCAAGCCGGACGCCCCGCTGCTCTACCCAGAGTGGGGTTCTAACGTCCAGTGTCGATTCAGGTACAGCACTCCCAACGTCGCTGAGGTCTTCTCAGCGGCTGACAGGGTTGTGCGTGTAAGGTGGAGGGAGGCTAGGCAGTCGGGCTTCCCGCTCGAGACAAGAGGCGTCGTAGCTACGTACGACAAGGCTTTCAACAGCTACTTGGTTTACAGCTCGACACAGTCTCCTACAATCGGACGACACGTGATTGCAAAAGCTCTTCAAGTGCCCGTGGGCAACGTCAAAGTTCTGGCGCCTGACGTGGGCGGCGGTTTCGGGAACAAGGTTAACTTCACGCTTGAGATAACCGCATGCCTGCTGGCTAGGCTGTGCGGCAAACCTGTCAAGCTTGTCGAAAGCCGCTACCAGAACATTGTGATGGGTCCTCATCAGCGGGACGTGATGTGGGAGGTTGAGGCGGCTGTCAAGAACACGGGCGAGCTGCTGGGTCTTAAGGGGAAGCTATACGTCGACCTAGGCGTAGAGGGCAACGCCCGTGGCTGCGGAGCTCCATCGGTCGTGCCGGCGACTCTCTCCAGCCCTGGAGCGTATAAGCTTAGGGCCGTTGACATCGAGACGACGGGCATCGTCACAAACAAGTCGTTCTACGACGCCTACAGAGGCTACGGCAAGGACAAGGGCGCCAAGATGATTGAGCGGGTTGTCGACAGGGTGGCGGCTGAGCTAGGCCTTCCGCCGGAGCAGGTGCGATACATGAACTTTATACAGCGTCATGAATTCCCGTACAGCCAGATAACGGGCTACGTCTACGACAGCGGAGACTACGAGGCATGTCTCTCGAAGGCTTTGCAGACCCTCGGCCTCGCTGAATGGCGGTCGAGGCAGGCGGAGCTGAGGAGGAAGAACGAATACCTTGGCATAGGCATGTCTTTGACTCTCGAGCCTGCAGGAGGCGCGATTGCCTACTCGATATACAGCGGCTACGAGAGCGCTAGGCTGCGTGTCTCCGAAGACGGCACTGTCGAGGTCTACAGCGGCTGGACTGACATCGGGCAGGGGTCCGTCCCAACGATGGCTCAGATAACTTCCGAGGTTTTGGGTGTTGCGTTGAGCGATGTCAAGGTATACACCGGCTCCAGCGACTACATGGGCCTGGGGCCCTACGCAAGCAGAGGGATTATCTACGGCGGAGGGGTTGTGGTCAAGGCTGCAAAGGCTATGAGGGATAGGATTCTGAAGATCGCTGGGAACATGTTGGAGTGCAGGCCGGAGGACTTGGAGATTCAGGACAGCGAGATATACGTCAAGGACGACAGGTCGAGGAAGATAACGCTCAAGCAGCTCTGCCGAGCCGTGTACTTCAAGGGACAGCAGAAAACCCTCAGCACAGAGTTGATGAAGGAGGGGCTTGTCCCGCTCGACGTCACGGTGAGCTGGTTCAGCCCTCTGACGGCTGAGAAGTTCACGACATACACGACGGTAGCCGCTTCAGCAGACGCATGCGTGGTGAGAGTCGACCCTGAGACCGGCGAGGTAAGGATACTCGAGTATGTCACGGTTCATGACTGCGGGAAGGTGATTAACCACAAGATTGTTGAGGGGCAGGTTTACGGAGGTCTTGCTCAGGCGATAGGTGCATGCCTCTACGAGGAAGTTGTTTACGACGAGAACGCCGCCCCGCTGACATCCTCGTTCATGGACTACCTCATACCAACGACGAAGGAAATGGCCTTCCCAATACGTAACGACCATGTCGAGACGCCGTCGCCGTTTACGGAGCTGGGTGGGAAGGGAACGGGAGAGGCTTCGGTCTACTCTGGAGCCATCACCGTGGCCAACGCCGTGGAGGATGCTCTCAAGCCGTTCGGAGTAGTGGTCGACTACATACCCATTACTCCTGAAAGGGTTAGGCGCTGGCTTAAAGCAAAGCCCGCCCAATCTCCCTAACTCTTTCGTTGACCTGCTTGGGGGATTCAAACACCGGCACCAAAACCAGCTCCCTCACCCCGCTCTCCCGGTACCTCTCGACTTGCAGCAAACACTCGTCTCTGCTGCCGGCTACAGCGCTGTCTACTGACGCCTCGCTCCAAGGCGGGAGGTCGCAGTACCTGCTTACGTAGCTGTTCACCTTCTTCATAGCCGAATCCCTAGTCTCGTCTACCAACGCCGGCACCATCACGCAGTTGTCGAGCTTTTCACCGCTGCGTCCATGTTTATTAGCATAGCCTTGAATCTTCTCCCAGCTCTTCCTGAAGCTCGACGGCGTGTAGAAGTAGGAGACCCAGCCGTCGCCAATCATGCCAACCCTCTCCAACGCCTTCTCAACATAGCCTCCCAGCCATATGGGTGGATGAGGTTTCTGAACAGGCTTCGGCTCCAGCCTAACTTTGTCGAACTGAAGCCCGTTGTAGACGCCGTCGACGTAGTCCTCAGTCAACAGCCTCTTGATTATGTTGACGTATTTGACGAGTATCTCCCCTCTCTTGTTGAACGGGACCCCGCTCGCCTTGAACTCCTTCTCGTACCAACCCGCCGCAACGCCGAAAGTTATTCGCCCACCGCTCAAATGGTCTATGGCTGTCAACTGCTTGGCGACCGCGAGAGGGTTGCGGAGCGTCAGTAGGTAGACCCCGGTTCCAAGCCTGACTCTAGTTGTGTGTGCTGCGACTGCGGAGAGGACGACGTAGGACTCGTGTATGGGGAAGTACTTCCGGCTTCCTAGAACGAGATGGTCCCACACCCAGACAGAGTGGAAGCCGAGGTCTTCCGCCAGCTTAGCGGTCTCCAGCAGCTCTTTGAAAGAGATGTAATCGTCTGAAGCGAAGTAGTTCTGAAGGGTTATCCCGAGCCTGACCTTCGACGACAACGTAGAACCTCTGAGGATGGGTAGAATATTTACGTATTTCTCGCCTGTCTTCTGAAAAGCCTTAAATCTCCTCCGGAAACCGGACGGACGTCATGCAGTCCGTCAAAAACACAGTCCTTTCAAGCGTAGACAAGCACCGTGAAGAGCTCGTCGAGTTCCTGCGGAAGGTCATCTCGATACCAAGCGTGACGGGGCAGGAGGGAGAGGTCCAAGCCTACATAGCCGACTACTTGAGGGACAGGCTTGGCTTGAGGGTTGACGTTTGGGAGCCGAGTCTCGAGGAGCTGAGCAAGCATCCCGGCTACGTACCCGTCGACCGTGGGTACGAGGGGAGACCGAACGTAGTCGGTGTTTACAACGGGGCTGGAGGCGGAAGGTCGCTGCTGTTCAACGGCCACGTCGACGTTATCCCGGTGGGCGACGAGTCTTCGTGGAGGCATCATCCGTGGAGGTCGGAGGTGAAGCAAGGATGCGTCTACGGGCGTGGTGCTTCAGACATGAAGAGCGGGCTGGCTGCGTACACCTTCGCCCTGCTGTCGGTGGTCGAGGCGGGTTTGAAGCCTAGGGGAGACGTCATACTGGAGTACACCGTCGACGAGGAGCTGAGCGGGAACGGGACGCTGGCCGCCATACTGAGGGGGTACCGTGCCGATGCGGGGATTAGCGGCGAGACTAGCAGCATGAACATCCAGCCTGCATGCATAGGCCGTATCTGGTTCGAGATAGAGGTTCGTGGAACGCCTGTCGGAGTTCAGCGGAAGTGGGAGGGAGTTAACGCCATCCACAAGGGCTACAAGCTCGTCCAAGCCGTCGACGACTTTGAACAGATCAGGCTCTCTGAGGTAAGGCATCCACTCTACCCCGACATCAGGGAGGCGATACCCTGCTTGGTCGGAGTTTTCGAGGCTGGAAGCTATCCAAGCGCCTTCCCCGACAGATGCTTGCTGAAGGGCAGCCTAGCCACGGTGCCGAACGAGGACTCTGACCAAGTAAAGACGAGGCTTAAGGAGCACATACAGGCCGTTGCGTCAACAGACCCATGGCTTCGAAGCCATCCTCCCGTCCTCAGGTTCAAGGGC
>Ga0105160_1000833_pt1 | contig 13329 bp, 11 predicted proteins | sample GXS110809BmetaG_FD_89591 | JGI IMG/M metagenome (GOLD analysis project Ga0105160, IMG submission 89591) | Hot spring microbial communities from Gongxiaoshe hot spring, China to study Microbial Dark Matter (Phase II) - GXS 110809B | ecosystem: Environmental > Aquatic > Thermal springs > Hot... | reverse complement strand
CCCAAAGTTTTAAATGTGCTGAAAGAACTTTTGGGCGAAGCCGAAGAGAAAGGCAAGACTGAGAGGTGACACTGTTGACGGTTGCTTTGGCTCTTTTGGGTTGGTTCTCTGTTTTTGGTTATTTGCTGGTGGCAGTTTTAGTGTTAATGAGGTTATGGAAACCCCAAAGACAACCGCTTCCCTTGCTGCATTTTATTGCACTCGTCACCATTACTTGTCACCTACTCTACCTCGTTGAAGGCGTTTTGACGAATCGGTTGAAATTGGAAACACCCGAAGCAGTGGCAGTAGTTCTTGGATGGCTAATTGCTGTGGGCGCATTCGGGCAATGGCAGTTGCGGAAGATAGAAGCACAATTGGGAATTTTGTTTCCGCTGTCAGCAATTTTGCTTGCCTTCGGAATTTTTGAACAGCCAACGCAACTCCCGACAGAATTGAGGCGTGATATTTTGGTCGTTCATGTCGCCCTCTTGATGGGCGGTTATCTGATGCTCATGTTCTCCTTTGGGACCGCTGTTGCCCATTTGCTTACCCTATGGCTTTTGAAACGAAAGCGCTCTCTCGCTCTCCTTGACAAATTCCCACCTCTGGAAGTAACAGAACAACTGACGAACAAGTTAGTGCTTATTGGTTTCCCGCTGCTCGTGCTCGGCATGGTTGTCGGTGCTTTTTGGGCGCGGCTGATGGGAAGGAGCGCTTGGGATGACCCAAAGGTTGCTCTTTCAATTTTGACTGGAGGCATTTTCGCCGTTTACCTACATGCCCGTTTCGTCCGCAAATGGGAAGCACCAATATTGCACTGGCTCATAGTGGTTGGATTCATCTCCTTGCTCATCACATTTTTCGCCGTGCGGCATACTTTAGCGACTGGGTGAAGTTGACTCGCCAAAAGGAGGGATAGCCCGATGAGATATAGGCAGCCGAAACTGAAACGAGTGGTTCTGGCGTCGCCTCGCGGTTTTTGTGCGGGCGTCGTCAGGGCAATTGAGATAGTGGAAACAGTGCTTCAATCACTTCCGCCACCAATATATGTCCGCAAAGAAATAGTCCACAACCGCTTTGTCGTTGAACGGCTGAAGCAAAGGGGAGTGATTTTCGTCAACGAGTTGGACGAAGTTCCCGATGGGGCAACTGTAATTTTTAGCGCTCACGGCGTCTCCCCTGCCGTTAGGGAGATGGCGAGGCGAAAAAACTTTAAGGTCATTGATGCCACATGTCCGTTGGTGACAAAGGTCCACCTTGAAGCAATTCGTTTCGCCCAAGAAGGATACAGCATCATCTTGATAGGTCACGCAGGTCACGAAGAAGTTGAAGGGACGATGGGAGAAGCGCCGCATTGCACTTATCTTGTGCAAAGCGTTCAGGATGTGGAGAAACTAAAAGTGCCTGACCCCGAAAAAGTCGCATACTTAACGCAAACGACTTTGAGTGTGGATGATACTGCTGAAATCGTCGCTGCTTTGAGGCAAAAGTTTCCCAAAATCGTTGGTCCCCGAACCGACGACATTTGCTATGCAACCCAAAACCGACAAAACGCGGTCAAGGCTTTGGCAAAACAAGTTGATGTCATTCTCGTGATCGGCTCCAAGAACAGTTCAAACAGCCAAAGGCTGCGAGAGGTCGCAATTTCACAAGGTTGCCCTGCTTACTTGATTGAAGGCGCGGAGCAAATTGAACCTGAATGGCTTGTAGAGGCGGAAAGCGTGGGGGTTACTTCGGGGGCGTCAGCACCTGAAATCCTCGTCCAACAAGTCATCCAGCGCCTGCAGGAGTTGGGAGCAACAGAGGTCATTGAACTCAAGTTGACAGATGAGAGGGTCCAATTTGCCCTGCCACCTGAAATCAAGGAATTGTCGGAGCAAACCAAGTTGGTGCGTGAGTTGAATTCAGTATCCCACCACTAAACGAGTTGGACCGCTGACGAAATTGAGTGTAAGGTGCTGGGTAAAATGATTAACGGCTTAAACTCATCGCTCTTCGGACGCCTTCTTTAGACGGTAGAAAAGTTCTCGCTGTAGACTAAGGTTGAGATGTGCCTGTCAAGAACCTTCTCACTATGCTACCATTTGATTTTAGGTTGGAGAGTGAGGCACGTTCGGGTGTCGTCAAAGGGTAACATCGCAGTCATAAGTTGCTCAAAAAACTTGGAGGCGCTGATGCCATGATGGAATATGAATTGCTGAGTGAAGGTCTGCCTGAAGAGTGCGGCGTTTTCGGGGTTTACGCACCGGGCGATGATGTCGCACGAATCGCTTTCTTTGGCTTATTTGCTTTGCAGCATCGTGGACAAGAGAGCGCAGGGATCGCCGTCGCGGATGGCAACACCGTCCGAGTTCACAAGCGGATGGGTTTAGTGGCTCAAGTTTTTGACGAGGAAATCCTTTCCGCATTAAGAGGTCACATCGCCATTGGTCACACGAGGTATTCCACAACGGGCTCTTCCAACATCGCGAATGCTCAACCGTTTATGGAACTTCATCGCGGAGTGCCATTTGCATTGGGACACAATGGGAATTTAGTCAATGCACTTGAATTGAGGCAGGAACTGGAACGGCTTGGCTTCAGGTTTGAAGGGACGAGCGACAGCGAAATCATCGCGAAACTCATTGCAAGTTACGATGAACTGGACTTTGAAAGGGCAGTTATGGCAGCGATGGGACGATTGCAAGGTGCTTTTTCCCTTGTCATTTTGTCCCCTGACAAACTTTTCGCTGTCCGAGACCCTTACGGGGTTCGTCCGCTGGTCATTGGTAAATTGAACGGCTCGCATTGGGTTATCGCTTCCGAAACTTGCGCTCTTAACCCTGTTGGCGCAGTTTATGTCAGAGATGTTGAGCCGGGCGAAATGGTCATCGTTGATGACAAGGGGCTTCACATCGTCCGTTGGGCAGAAGTGATCAAACCTTCACTGTGCATCTTTGAGTTTGTTTACCTTGCACGACCGGACACCCACCTTTACGGTCAAAATGTCCACATGGTTCGCAGGCGGATGGGACAAATCCTCGCGAGAGAGCATCCAGTCAACGCTGACATAGTTATCCCAGTTCCAGACACGGGCACACCTGCTGCTTTGGGTTATGCAGAGGCGTCGGGAATTCCGTATGCTGAAGGCTTCATCAAAAACCGCTACATCCATCGCACCTTCATCCAGCCGAGCCAGCGACAGAGGGAGTTAGGTGTGCGCATTAAGTTGACACCGATTCGTGAGGTGCTTGAAGGAAAACGAGTAGTCGTAGTGGAAGATAGCATCGTTCGCGGCACCACAACGAGGAACATTGTCGGGACACTTAGGGAGGCTGGTGCAAAAGAGATTCATGTCCGCATCAGTTCACCGCCTTACCGCTTCCCTTGCTTCTACGGCATTGACACGGCTGCCCGCAGCGAACTCATTGCAGCCCAACTTGATGTTGAAGAAATTCGCCGATACATCGGAGCCGATAGTCTCGGATATTTGAGCATAGAAGGATTGTTTGAAGCCGTTGGATGCCCTGCGGGATGGTTCTGCAGCGCTTGCTTTGACGGTCGTTACCCCATCCCTATCCCGCAACATCTCAGGCTCAGTAAGCACTTGTTTGAAGAAGAAGAGGAGACTGCAGAAGCAGTCCATGTTCGCTGAGTTGAATCGCTCACACTAGCGATTACCTTCGTCAAGTTTCAGTGTTTGAAGGAAACAAACTTAGTCCGGCAAAGTGAGGTGGGGACGATGAAGATGGTTCGTTTTGGAATTTGGCTGGTGGCTGTCGGGCTTTTCAGTTTGGCTGTTGCTCAAACTTCACAAGAGTTCGCGCTGAGAGTATTGGAACTGCGCGGAAGCGTTGAAGCCCGCTTGCCTGAAGGAAGTCAGCGTTCGGTGGGAGAGAACGACAAACTTCCCATCGGTAGTTCGGTTCTCACACGAGAAAAAAGCACAGCGATTTTAGAGTGGTTGCCTTATAAGGCGAGGGTCAAGTTAGCGCCAGAAACTGAGGTCCAACTATCAACCACTCGCTCCCTTTTGCTCCAACGAGGACGAATTTGGTGCGGAACACCTCCACCACCGCCCGGCGAAAGAAGGTTTCCACTCCCAGTTCAATGCAAGCAGGTTCAAATCGTCAGTTCGCCGGATGCCTTTTTCAGCGTCGCCTGTCAACCTGACGGAACGGTCATAGTGTCAGTGGATCAAGGGAGCGTTTTTGTCTCCCTTGGGCAAAGTTTGATCACCGTGCCAAGAGCGCGAATGTTAATCGTGTCCCCGCAAAATGTCGTGATCGGTCCCATGCCCTTGACAAAACAAGAGCAAGTTTTGTGGGACATGGGAGGGGTCCGGTAGGCAGGTTAGTAGCCATCAATCAGCGACTAAAGATGAGAAAGTCGGGGTGCATTGAAGGTGAAAAGGAGAGCGAAAAAACTACCCAAGCGCTTGAAGCCGGCATATAAGGTCGCTGACAACATATGCGAACTTATTGGCGACACGCCTATGGTTAGGCTTAATCGGGTTGTTCCCCCTGATGCTGCAACTGTATACGCGAAGTTGGAAATGTTCAACCCTTGTTCAAGCGTTAAGGACAGGATTGCTTTGAGCATGATTGAAGCGGCGGAAGAAGAAGGGTTGATAGAGCCTGGTAAATCGGTTATTGTTGAGCCGACGAGCGGTAACACTGGAATTGGTCTGGCTATGGTTTGTGCTGCAAAGGGATATCGTTGCGTTATTGTCATGCCTGACACCATGAGCATGGAAAGGCAACGCATCCTTGAAAGTCTCGGCGCCGAAGTTGTGTTGACGCCGGGTTCGGAGGGCATGTATGGGGCAATTCTCAAAGCCGAAGAAATTGTCAAAAACACTCCCAACGCCTTTATGCCTTACCAATTTTCCAACCCAGCGAATCCAGAAATTCACCGCCTCACCACTGCTGAGGAGATTTGGGAACAAACCAACGGGCTTGTTGACATAGTTGTCGCTGGTGTGGGGACGGGCGGGACGATAACTGGGGTCGGTGAAGTTTTGAAAGCGAGGAAGCCTTCTGTCAGGATCATCGCAGTTGAGCCGAAAACATCCGCAGTCCTTTCAGGTGGCAAGCCGGGAATACACAGAATTCAAGGGATCGGTGCAGGTTTTATCCCAGAAGTTCTCAACCTTTCAGTCATTGACGAGGTTAGAACCGTTTCGGACGAAGATGCATTTGCGATGATGAAGCGACTTGCGAGAGAGGAAGGCTTGTTCGTCGGAATATCGTCAGGTGCGGCAGCGCGTGTCGCCGTCCAAGTTGCACAAGAGGTTCCACCTGACCAACTCATAGTCGTGATACTCCCCGACACTGGGGAACGCTACCTAACTTTGGACTCCTTGTTTAAAGCCTGAAGTGAAAGTGATGGAAGGACGAGAGTGACTTTTGTGCCCCTCTCGGTGTCTTGAACTTCAATTTTCCCCTGCAGTTCACTAACGAATTGGTATGCGATGAACAAACCTAAGCCCGCCCCTTTGCCTTCGGGTTTCGTGGTGACGAAGGGTTTGAAAAGTTTTTCACGAACTTCCTCAGAAAGACCTTGACCTTCGTCTTCAATGACAATCACAGCACGCCCTGCCTCGTCTTGTCCGGTCCTAATCAAAACTTGTCCACCTTCCCCAGAAGCGCCAATTGCATCACACGCATTTTGAAGCAGCGCTAAAAGCACGAAACGAAGCCGAGAGGCGTCTGAAAGGATGACAGGAGTTTGATGGCTGTAATCGGTGACAAGTCGGACATAGTTTCTTCGGAATGCGGCAGCCATTAAAGTGCAAACTTGTTCGCAAAGTTCAGGCAAGTCAACCGGCATTATTTGGACTTGGGAAGGAACCCCGTTCGCCAAAACCCTCAAAATCCCAAGAAGTTCCCTCGCCTTCATCCCTGCCCGCTCTATCGTTTGCAGGTCTTCCTTAAGGGTTTTGGAGATTGAAGGTTCGCTCTGAAGCAAGTCAGCGAACCCTAAAACAGTGTTGAGTGCATTGTTGAGTTCGTGAATTGCGCTCGGTAGGAGGTTGAGTATGGTCTCTCCTTGTCCCGCACGCAATAACTGGGGCAAAACCGAAGACAAATCCTGTTCGGTTTGCGTTTCATGTTTCTTTTGTTTTGCCATTTCCCATCACTCGCTTACAGGTTCAATTTGTTCGCGCCAGTTTGAGCGACCAAATTGTTCACCCTCAGCCAAGCGTCAATGCTTGCCCCTGCATCTCCCCACCAACCTTCAAGGACCTCGTATTCCAACAAACCCCGTTCCGCATACGCGTTATTGACATCGGTGATTTCCAATTCCCCACGCTCGCTCGGCTTAAGCGTTTTGACGATTGAGAAAACTTCCGCATCGTAGAAGTAAATTCCGATGACGGCGTAAGGGCTTGGCGGTTCTTTTGGCTTTTCAATTATGCGGACAATTCTCCCCCTCTCGTCCAAAATTGGGCAACCGTAGTTTTGGGGGTCGGGGACTTCTTTTAGCAAAACCAACGCTCCCCTCTCCATCCGCTCAAACCTTTCTTTCGCTTTGATGATGTTGCCCTCAATCACATTGTCGCCCAAAAAAACCACGCACTTATCCCCGTTGACAAAAGATTCCGCCAAACCCAAAGCGTGAGCGATTCCCAAAGGCTTTTCCTGATAGGCGAAGTAAAGGTTGCGGATTCCAAAGTTTTTGAAATCGGCAAGCAACCGAGCGAAGTCCGTCGCCCACTCGCCACCAGTGACGATCAGAATATCGGTGATTCCCGCGAGCACAAGCGCCTCTATTGGGTAAAGCACCATTGGCTTGTTGTAAATGGGCAACAAGTGTTTGTTCGTCACTTTCGTGAGCGGATACAACCTCGTTCCCAATCCTCCTGCCAAAACTATTCCCTTCATCGCTTTCTCCCCTCCGAACACTATTGTAACAAGTTCGCAGGAGAGAAGTGTGCTGCAGTCCTTTCCCATGCCAAACTTTAGTTTGCTGGCGCTAACTCTTCAGCAACGAGGTGAGAGTCATGGAGATAGGCGTCGCTGTTGGGAGGATAGAGGCTGAGACTTTGGAGGATGACTTGAAGGTTTGGAAGCAAGCGGGTATTGTCGCCCTTGAATGCGATTACCCACCTTTAGTTGAAAACCCCATTCATGTCCTTGAGAGTTGGTCGCAAATGTTCCGTGATGCAGAAATTCGGTTTTGGTCTATCCACGCCCCCTTTGGTGGTCAATACAATTTGGCTCACCCCGAAGAGAAAACGCGACGAAGGGCAGTTGAATTTCACAAGTTCATTTTGGAGCGAACCCGCGCTGTTGGGGCAAGTTACTTAATCGTTCATCCGTCTGGCACAGCACGAAGCGAAAGTGAAAAGGCAAAGGCTTGGGATTGGTTTAGAGAAAGCCTTGATGAACTTTTGCCTTTCGCTGAAGATTTAGGCATCGTTTTGGCAGTTGAAAACATGCTCCCCGACGCAGCGATCGGCTCTGACCCAGCGGAACTGAGTCGCTTCCTCGCTGCCTATTTCTCACCTTACCTGCGCCTTTGCTTTGACACCGGACATGCTCACATTGCGGGCAATGTTTACCTTTGGCTTGAAAGCGTTGCCTCATCAGTTGGGACATACCACATTGCCGATAACGATAAATCCCGTGACCTTCATCTGCCACCGGGCTACGGGACAATTCCTTGGGACTTGCTTTCCCCAATCCTGCAGCAAGTTGACTTCCCCATTATCGTTGAAGCGTATCGGTGGCAAAATTCGTCATGGCAGCAATTTTGCCGAGAAGTGGAAGCAGTGCTAAATTACAGAGCAGTGACTGTGGATGTCAACGGACGGAAAGGAGTAGTCAGATGCTTTCGGTGCGGACGGATAATGGTTCGGGGTGAAGATGGCTCAGTCCAATGCGGTTGTGAGGACTGACAAATTGGAAAACAACTTTCGGTGAGCGGTTGAATAGTCGGGTCAGCAATACAATTTTCAACCCAGAACGCTCAAGGCATTTTTGCTCACTGGAGGGTCATGCTCCTGCACGACCGAGAAAATTCGGCTCATCGGTGGTGAAAAGAGATGATGAGCGATGAATTTACACGACAATTGGAAGAACGCAACCGCCAACTTAACGCTGTCTTTCGCATGACATCTGCCCTTTACAGCGGGGCTAAGGCAGGGCTAACTCCCACTCGTTTGGACGAATTCATGCAGGAGATTTTGAAGACCTCATTGGATGTGGTTAATGCGGACGCTGGAACACTTTACCTTTACAACCCCGAGCGGAACACTTTGGTCTTCCGATATGTCATCGGCGAGAAGGCAAGCGAGTTGATGGGGTTAGAAATTCCTGCGGACAAGGGAATTGCGGGCGAAGTTTTTCAAACGGGACAGGCGAAAATCACGGAAGATGTCGCGGCTGAATTGAGGCACTTGCAAGAAGTTGACCAAAGGACAGGTTACCGAACCCGCAACATGGTGACCGTCCCTTTGAGGGATATTGAAGGCAAACCCATCGGTGTTCTTCAAGCCCTTAACAAACGAGACGGTGACTTTGACGAGTTTGATATGGAGACGCTCAGCATCGTGGCGACTTTGGCTGGCACGGCAATTGAAACGACAAGGATTCAAGAAGAGCGCCGCCTCGCTATCATCGCCCGCCTCTTGGGAAACATCAGCCACGACATCAAAAACATGCTTACGCCGATACTAACAACGGCTCAAACTTTGATGCTTATTTACCAAGACTGCAGGGCTGAGTTGGAGCAAATTCGTTCCCAAGTTACGGAAGAAGCATGGCAAAAATTGGATGAAGCATTGCAAGGATTTGAAGCCTTTTTCAGCGAAGCCATTCAAATGATTGAGGAAGTTTCTGCTCAAATTCAAGAACGGGTGAGGGAAATTTCGGATGCGGTCAAGGGAGTGATTTCGGAGCCTCGTTTTGAGCCGACCGACATCAATGAAGTGGCTGAAAAAGTTTTGAGGGCTTTGAAACCGGTCGCACAAAGACAAGGTGTGGAGTTGCGTTTGGAGCGAAAAGGTGAAATCCCGTTGGTGCTTCTTGACCCGAAACGGGTTTACAACGCCCTTTACAACCTCGTCAACAACGCGATCCCTGAAACCCCTCCCGGCGGTAGGGTCGTCATTCGCACTTACTTCAAGCCCGACGGCGAATTTCCTGAAGGCAATTATTTGGGCATTGAGGTCTCCGACACCGGGCGAGGTATCCCTGAAGAAGTCCTCCGCTGGATGTTCACTGACCGAGCAATTTCCACTAAGCCCGGCGGGACTGGCTTGGGGACGAGAATTGTCAAGAATGTGGTTGACGCTCATGGGGGAAAAATTTGGGTTGAAAGCGAATTGGGGAAAGGCTCAACTTTCTTCATCCGCCTACCACTCAGGCTGTCTCAAGACTAAAAGACAACCCCAACAGGAACGACAACGACGCCTTGCTCCGTCACCATGAACCTTCTTCTGTCCCTTTCCAAGTCCAAACCGATTTGTTCGCCTTTCGGCGTAGTCACATCCTCGTCAATGATGACTTTTTCCAAGTGACCTCCGTCGCCGACACGGACGCGATGGAGCAACACACAGCCGCGAACAATTGCCCCTTTCCCAATGTGAACACCCAGAGAAAGAACGGAATTTTCAACGATTGCCCCCTCTTCAATTACACACCCGGGTGAAATTAAGCAGCACTTAGCGACAGCGTTGTTTTTCAGGACAGCGGGAGGGGATGGAGGCAGGTAAGTTCGTATCGCCCAATTTTCGTCGTGAAGCGGAAAAGATGGATTGGGACTGACCAATTCCATGTGAGCGTTGTAGTAACTGTCCAGAGTCCCAATGTCTTGCCAGTAGTGAAACAAAGGCGGAAGTTCTTTGCGAATATTGAAAGCGAAAACGCGAGCACCTTGTTGGACTAAGGTGGGGATGACATTTTTGCCGAAATCGTGGTCGCTGTCTGTGCGCTTCGCATCCTGAATGACTGCGCGAACTAATGTCTCCGTGTTGAACAAGTAAATGCCCATTGAGATTAGGGCTTGGAATGGGTCGTCAGGTAGAGGTTTGGGCTGAGACGGTTTTTCTTCAAAGCCAACTATGCGGTCGCTCGCGTCCACTTCCATCACGCCAAATCGCGATGCATCTTTTATGGGCACGGTCGTGCACGCAATTGTCACTTCCGCACCCTTAGCCAAGTGGAATCTCAACATGGCTTGATAGTCCATTCGGTAAACATGGTCGCCAGCCAAAACGAGAACAAATTTTGGTCGCTCGTGGGAGAGCAAGTCAATGTTTTGGAAGACGGCGTCGGCAGTGCCGCGATACCATTCTCGGACCAACCGTTGCTGTGGCGGGACGGTAGTCAAAAACTCTCCTAACTCCGTCCGAAAAAGTGAACTCCAACCCAACCAAAGGTGGCGATCTAAGGGCAAAGACTTGTGTTGAGTCAACACGAAAATGCGCCTAATGCCAGAGTGAAGGCAGTTTGACAAAGTGAAGTCAATGATCCTGTAGATGCCGCCAAAGGGGACTGCAGGTTTCGCTTTAACTTTCGTCAAGGGATAAAGTCGCTCCCCTACCCCACCTGCGAGAACCATCGCCAATGTTTGTTCCACAATGCTTTGCTCTCTCACAGTTTCAATTTCCCTCCTCTCTCTCAGTGCTTTTCCGCTTTCGGTTTAGCAAATCTTCCACTGCCTCAATTAAACCGCCTGCATCCGGCGATTTGACGATGAACAAGTCAGCAAGCCAACTGATGAAATCATCGCGGTAACTTCCGTAGGCAGTATGGATGATGACCGGCAAACCGGGATGCAACTCGTGTATTCGGGGGAGAAGTTCAAGCCCAGAAACTCCTGGCATGTTGATGTCCAAGACAATAAGGTCTACTTGCTCGCGGGTAAGCAACTCCTCCGCCTCACTTGCGCTTCTGGCTTCCAAAGTGGCGTAACCTGCGGACTCCAATTCCTCGCAGTAAAGTTGCCTTTGCCTGTCGTCATCCTCAACAACCAAAATGCGCGCCTTTGCCATTTGTGGCTCACCTCCAAAAACGAAAACCTGAAGACGCCACCATGTGCCCTTTTTACTTTGCTACCCGCAAATTTTCAGTGATGGAGGAGAAAACCCTATCAGTTGGCTGCTGGCAGCGTAATGATGAAAGTTGTCCCCTGCCCAATCTCACTAATGACTTCTATTTGCCCACCATGGTCATCAACGATTTTTTTGCAAATTGCCAATCCCAAACCTGAACCTGCACTTTTTGTCGTGTAGAAAGGTTTGAAGATATGTGGCAATTCATCAGGGACAATCCCAATCCCTGTGTCTTTGACGCTGATTTTCACGAACTCGCTTTCATTCCAAACCCGAACAGATAAAGTTCCACCCTCCGGCATCGCTTCCACAGCGTTTCGCCACAAATTAAGCAAAACTCGTTCCATTTGGACTTCGTCAACCAACACGAACAACGGGGTTGGTGGCAAATCAATGACCAATTGGACACCTGCTGCTTCCATGCTGGGACGGTGAATTTCAGCGAGCCTAACGATCATTTCGCTAAGGTTGAGCCTTTGCAATTTCGGCGGTTTAGGTGTGGCGAAGTCCAACAGGTCACGCAACTGTCGCTCCAGTCTCTCAACTTCATCAACGATGATTTGGACATTCCTTTGCACCCTCTGCGGGTCTGAAGGGTTCCGCTGCAACTGACGAGCATAACCGCCGATTGTCACCAAAGGGGACCTTAAATCGTGAGCGATTTTTGCTGCCAATTCACCAATTGCTGCCAACCTCTCTGAGTGAACCAGTTGCTCCCTAACTTTTTGCTCCCTCTCAAGGGCTTCTTTCAGTTCGGTGATAAGTTGTGCGTTCCGCAGCGCCACACTCGCTGACGAAGCGAACAGCCTCAGGAGCCGTTCTGCTTCTTCGGTGATGGGTTGACGGCTGAAAGCGTTATCAGCAACAATTACGCCTAACCATTCCTCTTGAGCCACCAACGGAACACAAATTGCCTCCGAATCGCCCAACAAAGTTCGCAAGCGATCCGGTAATCTGGGTTCGTTGAAGGGGTTGGCAACTTTTATAGGCTCTCTCCGAGAAAGGCAGAAAGCAAGCAAATTATCATCGCTCAACGGGATTTCCAAATCGCGGACATATTGCATCAAAGGTGTTTGACGAACTGCTTCGTCACCCGGGTATTCCCTCAAGAAGTCCCAAAGGGTTTTTCGTTCCGCTGCCAAACGAGCCCAAGTGTCATATGCCTCCTCGGCTGTCAATGGACCGACTGCCATCGCCGTCCGAAGCACTTGAGCAGATTTGTCAATCAGGAACAAGATTGCTCGGTTGAAACCCAAACCCGGTCCAGCCGTCGCTGCAGTTAGGATTGCGTGAAGCAATCGGTTGAGTTCAAAAGTGCTTTCCATCGCTTGTGCTATCGCCATCAAAGTCTCAAGTTGGTAAATTCTGCGAACACGAAGAGACGCGTCTCGGATGTGAATCATCACCCGGTGTTGTTGAGCGCCGCGAATGGGAATGACACGGATGTCAAGCCAAACATCGCCGTAGGGAATTTCTGGGTAGAAGAAATCCTGCTTGTGTTTAATTGCGGCGGTAATGGTTTCATCCAGCGAAAGGAATTGGTTGGCGATGATGCTTTGCTGTAACCCTTCCGGAATAACTTCCTTCCAGTAGCGCCCGATCAACGCCTCTCTTGGGGAACGACACACCTCTCGGCAAAATTGCTCATTGGCGATTATCAAATTCCCCTTTTCATCAAACAGCGCCACCGCATGAGGCAGGTTCTCAACAATTTGCTCGTTGAGTTCTTGAAGGATGCGAACATGGTTGAAATGGGATATGGCTTCCAAAGCGTGGGCTACTTGATCTGCAACCGCTTGCGCCATCTGCAAATCCTGCTCATCAAAAGCGTTCAACTTCTCCGACTGTAAGTCCAATGCGCCGATAACTTCGCCGTGAAGTTTTATGGGAACGACAAGTTCGGAGCGAGTTGCCGCTTCAGCAGGAGTGGCTTGGAAATAATCTGGATGGCGAGTTACATCATTGACCAAAATTGGCTCTCCCGTTCGGACAGCAAGTCCGAGCAGACCAACATTTGCCGATTGGCGATATGTTGGGGTCCAAACCTCCTCATAAGCCCCTCGGCAGGATTTCAAAATCAACTCGTGATGTTTCTTGTCGTAGGCGAAAAGTGCGACATTGTAAAGGTCCAAATGCTCTCTCAATGCTTGTGCAGCCACTTGATAAACCGCATCCTCGTTCACCGCCTCAAGGGCTTCTGCCGCAATTTGAGACAACACTGCCATTTGGGCTGCTCGGTGTCGTTCCCGCTCCAAAGCCTGAGCCAGTTCCTTCGTCCTGTGGTCAACGATGCTCTCAAGTCGCCT
>Ga0105160_1000830_pt1 | contig 13336 bp, 8 predicted proteins | sample GXS110809BmetaG_FD_89591 | JGI IMG/M metagenome (GOLD analysis project Ga0105160, IMG submission 89591) | Hot spring microbial communities from Gongxiaoshe hot spring, China to study Microbial Dark Matter (Phase II) - GXS 110809B | ecosystem: Environmental > Aquatic > Thermal springs > Hot... | reverse complement strand
CTCTGCACCCAATGCGGTTCATTGTGGTTTGATGACGGCGAATTGGGCAAGTTGGTGAATGTCATTCGTTCACGGCAAGCAAAAGCGACTTTGCCTGAGGAAGAAACCGAGGGGACTCCGACAATTGGATGGGTTTATTGTGCCAATTGTGGTCGTGAGAACTTTGCCGATTCCGAAAAGTGTTGGGCTTGCGGAGAGCCTTTAGTTCCCGAATCTCCGCCCCTCCCCGCACCGTTTCAAATTGCTGCAGAAATTATGAGCATGACGGTTGGCGGCGCAGGCGCTGTCTTATTCGGTTTGTTCGTGGCGAAACCGCACGGCGATAAGTGGGCCGCCCTCGGATTGGTTTTAATGGTGGTTGGTTTGGCTTCTTTAGCGGCGCTGCGCCGCCTATGGCGGCGAAGTGGAGGCACGACCATATTCCCAACCTACAGCGGACATTAGGCTTTACCGCTCTTTCTTGCGGTGCCGGTGCATCCTCCGGCGCTTCTTGCGCCAATGCTTTTTCGCTTTCTTACGCCACCATTTTTTCGTGGAGCCCATCAGGTCACCTCCTTCTTCGGGTTTTTTGCTAACTGCCAGTAGACAAAAACAATCATCGGGTCAGTTCCCGAATTGCGCTGTGGCAGCGAAAAAATTTAACACTGCCAAGGCGATAGTGCAAGGTCAAAATTCGTTCTCGCCGAACAAGAAACTCAGCAAAATTTGGCACTCGCGATAGTCAGGGATGAGCAAATCCGCACCCGCTTCGGTGAGCCTTCTCCGCTTCCATTCATTCCAGTTGCCGGGATTGAACTCGTCGGAAGCAACGCCGACGGCAATGCCGCCAACCTTTTTCGTCTCCTCAATTTCAACGAAGCCGTCACCGAAAGCGACAAGTTCTGGTCCGCTCAGGTTGTGCTGGGTGAGAATTCGTCGGATGAGAATGTCCTTGTCAAATTTCTCCCACTCGTCAATGGCGCCGAAAATGCCACCATCAAAATATTTGGCAATGTCAAGTGCTTCAGCCTCATCAATGACATATTCTGTGTCCGTCCCGCTGGCAAGGTAAAGGACAACGCCTCGTTCCTTCAATGCTTCAAGGAGTTGCCTTGCGCCGGGCAAAAGCATTTTGTCTTTCGGGATTCTACCGCTCTTGACACCTTCAACCCTATCTTTTATCACCTGCCACAATCGTTCGTGATACATGCGTTTGTATTCCAGCGGGTCTTTTGGAACGCCGCCTCGCTTGCGAATTTCCTCACAAAGCCGAATCATCTGGTAGATGGTTTGCTTCCCTGTCAACCTGTCAACGAAGTCCCGCACCAAAGTCCTCAATTCCTCTTCCGTCTCACCCGTTTTCAACTCAAGCAAAATCTCAACCATCATCGGCACCATCACATCTTGCCAACCGGCACGCAAAAGCGAGAGCGTCCCATCAAAATCAAACAAGGCGCATTTGATGCGACCTCGTTGAATGTTTGGGTTGAGCACGATTATCCGTTGGCTTCCCGGAAGAACTGTGGCGTGATTTTCCCTCACCTTTCACCACCACTGCCACCATGTTTGAGTCGTTTTTGGTCTCGCAGGTTGTTCAACATGATACGGTAACGGCACATATTGAACTGAAGGACGGCGCTGTATCGGTTGAGGGTGCAAACTCATCAGTTCGTAAACTTCTTCGGGCATGTCGGTGCTAACGGGTAAACCGAGCGCTCTTGCTTCTTCAACAGTTATCGGGTAATCGTGAGTCCAACGCCCCTCCGTAAGCGCTACGGCTATGCTTTCAGACTTCTCCAAGGGCATGTTGTCCTTGAGAAGGTCAATGATAGTGCGTCGGACTTGATTTATCGCCTTTTCCGCAATGTCAGCCATGATAAGGGTTTGGTCGTCAATGTGGTTGATGTCCTTGCGCTCAAGTAACCTCAGCAAAGACGCTGCTGGACAATTGCCAATTTGTGGATCCAACGGACCAAGCACAGCGTTTTCGTCCATGACAATTTCGTCCGCTGCAAGCGCAATCATCGTTCCACCAGACATCGCATAGTGGGGCACAAACACGGTAACCTTTGCTGGGTGCTTGTTCAAGGCTCTTGCAATTTGCTCGGCAGCCAGAACGAGACCACCCGGCGTGTGGATGATGAAGTCAATGGGCATGTCAGGAGGGGTCATCCTGATGGCACGCAGGACTTCTTCGGAATCGTCAATATTGATGAATCTCATGACCGGGAAACCGAGGAAACTCATCGTCTCTTGACGGTGAATCAGGGCAATGACTCTTGACTTTCGCTTCTTCTCCAACTTCTGCATCACTCGGAATCTCATTTCAGCCAGCATCTTTTGCTGAATCCAAGGTTGAACTGCGGAAATTATGAGCAGCAGCCAGAAAAGTTGAAAGAACCACTCCATCACGCTTCACCTCGCTTCACTCACCAATAGCGGTGGTAGACCCGAATTCGGTAGCGAGTTGGTTTTCGCCTTTCTCTCATGATCGGTGCCAGTATCAAGCCTGCAATGAAACCGCCGATGTGTGCCCACCAAGCAACTCCGCCCAGATGTGGAACCGCCAAAGAAAGCAGCCCAGACCAAAACTGGAACAAGAACCACATCCCGATGAAAACAACTGCCGGCAAAAGGACAATGTCAACGAAGAAGAAAATCGGCACCAAAGTCAAAACTCGGGCTGTAGGGAACATCAAGAAGTAGGCTCCGACAACCCCTGAAATTGCCCCACTCGCACCAACTATTGGGATGGATGAAAGCGGGTTGACAAATATGTGGGCAACAGTTGCAGCCAATCCAGTTAGCAAATAGAAAAGCAAGAAGCGAGAGTGTCCCATCGCATCCTCAACATTGTCGCCGAAAAGATACAAAAACCACATGTTGCCGAACAGGTGCATCCAACCGCCATGAAGGAACATGGAAGCAAAAGGTGCTGCAAGCAACTTCAAAAGCGGAACAGGTTCACCCCGCAAAAAGGCAGTGTATTCCGCTGGGATGACGGCAATAAGTTCAAAGAACGCTTGAAGTTGCTCTTTGCTCATTGTCGCTTCAAACATGAACACGACGATATTGACAGCGATGATGCTATAGGTCACGAATGGAAAGCGTCTTGAAGGTATGTCGTCTTTTAGCGGGAGCAACAATTATCCCTCCTTCGCATCAATCGCAACACCCTTCCCGCCAACCACAATGAGGGCAGAAAGGTGAACCTCGCCACCAAGTCATGAGAGAGCCACAAAAAGGGCAATGAAAGCGGTCATCGCTTTGACTTTCATCTGAAACTTGCTTGCTTCGTTTTTCGGGTTTCGCTCGCTTACCGTTGTTTTGGTTTTGGGTTTTCAGTTCGTTTTTAGCCACAGCGGTCATGGGTGGCAAAAACCGTCGGTTTTTCTCCCAACCAACAGAATTTGCCACATTTACACCTCCTTAACTGCCGCTCGTCTTGCTTTCTGAACAACAGCGAAGGGTTTATGGTTTCGGTTGGCATTTTAACTCATTCCCCTTCAACCCGTAAAGGCACAGTCAAATCCTCTGGCGCACTTTTGGCAAACTCTTTCGGGCGCAAACTCTCGTAAAGGAAAGCAGCAGCAATTGCACCAATTGCAGGTGCGAGAATATAAAGCCAAATTTGCCTTATGGCTTCAGGTGCAACTTGGATCGCCGCAATGGCGGAACCGATAGAGCGAGCGGGGTTCAATGAAGCGCCAGTGTTTGGTCCGAGCATCAGATAAGCCACAATAATTGTCAACCCAATAGCCAAGCCGGAAGCAGCAGATGGGAAGCGCTTATCTGTAGCGACCGACATGAAAACCAACATCAAAAGGAAGGTCAGAATTGCTTCAGCGATGAAGGCAAAGGGTAAGGGGGTGGGGGCGGCGACAATTGTCGCTCCGAAATTCAAATTGACACCTTCAGGCATTAGACCCCAGATCAGAATCCCTGCAAAAACCGCACCCAAAACCTGAGCCAACCAATATGCGGGAACATACCTCCAAGGGAACCGACCAACAACAGCCAAGCCTAAAGTCACTGCTGGGTTGAAGTGGAAAGAGACAGCGTGAAAGGCATAGACCAAAGCGGCGATGGTCAACCCGAAAGATAAAGCGACGATGAAAAGCGAGTCGGGCTTGTAACTCATCACCATCCCAGCCTTGCCCAACTCTTTCTCAACCAAAGCCTGCATCTCTATGCCACCCAAAGTTCCCTGCACGATCAACGACCCCACGCCGATGAACACTAAAGCAAAAACGCCTATGAACTCGGCACTTAACTTCCGCACCAACATTACAACCACCTCCCAAGGTTTAAGTAAGCGCCGTAAAAATCAGCAGCGCCATTAAAAATTTTGTTTCGGCCGAAACGATATAGCATCTATTCCAGATCAAAGGCAAAATCATCAGAGCACTCACCTGTTCGGTAACAGACCTGACAAACAGTTAGGCAAGGTGATGACCATGGTTCAGGAAGTGCCAATCGTCAAGCGAAGGGTAGGAATACCTAACAGTGCGGACATCTCGGTCTACATTGAGCATGATGGCTATAAAGCGTTGCAAAGAGTTGTCAAGGAACTGACACCCGACGAAGTCATTGAAATCGTCAAGGCTTCGGGTTTGCGGGGCTGTGGCGGTGCTGGTTTCCCGACAGGGCTTAAATGGAGTTTCGTTCCCAAAAACATCTTCCCAAAGTATGTCTGCGTCAACTGCGACGAAAGTGAGCCGGGAACTTTCAAGGACAGGTTGATTTTGGAAAACGACCCGCATGCCATCATTGAAGGTGCACTTATAGCAGCCTACGCAATCCAAGCGGAGAAAATTTTCGTCTACATACGAGGCGAGTTCGGCAAACCTTACCAAATTCTGAAACAAGCAGTTAGTCAAGCCTACGAACGCGGTTTTGCCGGCAAAAACATATTGGGCACAAATTTCTCTTGCGACATCGTTATCCACCGAGGCGCTGGCGCCTACATCTGCGGTGAAGAAACGGCATTGCTTGAGTCCCTTGAAGGCAACAGGGGAGAGCCAAGACTTAAACCGCCTTTCCCGGCAACTGTCGGCGCTTTCGGCAAACCGACGGTTATAAACAATGCCGAAACATTGGCGCGAGTTCCTCCAATTATCTTGAACGGACCTCAATGGTATCGCCAGTGGGGAACTGAACGAAGTCCGGGCACAAGACTTTTTGCCATCAGCGGTCATGTCAACAAACCGGGGGTTTACGAGTTCCCAACAAACATTGCTCTGCGAGACTTGGTTGAATATGCTGGTGGCGTAACCGATGGTCGGCAAATAAAGGCGGTCATACCCGGAGGTTCCTCTTCACCGATGCTTGACAGGGAAACATCGTTGAAAGTGACGATGGATTTTGAATCGCTCCAAGCAGCGGGCTCAGCGGCTGGTTCCGCTGGGGTTGTCGTTATCGCCGAAGGGACATGCCTCGTCAAAATCGCACTGCGCTTGACAAAGTTTTACATGCGCGAGTCTTGCGGCAAATGCACCCCTTGCCGTGAAGGAACTTTTTGGCTCGTCAGAGTCCTTGAGCGATTTCACGATGGTGGCGCAAGACCTGAGGACATTGAGTTGCTTGAAAGCGTCGGCAAGCAGATGCAGGGCAATTGCTTCTGTCCTCTCGGTGACACCGCGCCCAATCCTTTGCTCTCAGCCTTGAAGATTGCTCCTGAAGACTTTGAGTTTCATGTTCGCTATCAACGCTGCCCCGAAGACTCGGTTTGAGATCCTCGGTTCAAGCCGAAAAATTTGTTAATGTGGGAGGGCGAACTTCCCAGTGAGCCGAAAAAAGAAAATCATGGCTTGACAGTAGCCTCGCCCTTCCTTGCGACCCAAAGGATCGCGTTTTGAACAAGCCTTCTAAAATGCGGGTTGTTATAGGCAGTGGGACCGTGTCCTAACTGGATGAAAACAACTCTCGCTTTGCCGTATTGCTTCGCCCAAGCGACACATGGATCGCTCAGTTCGTGGTCGGTGATGAGCAACTTGTGGACACCGGGAGCAAGCCACCAACCCTTGTAAGTTTCGTCCACGATTTCAAATTGCCCGGGCAAACCTTTAGTGACTGGGTGGTTTTTGTCAACTACCTTGACGGTGAAGCGGATGTCGTGGTGGAACTGGGAACGGTCAAAAGTTTTCCCGTCAGGTGCTTTACCCGGTGCGATGAAATACCTCGCGCCAATGATTTTTGCGTATTCGTCCCAATCTTGGTAACTTGCGATGCTGTGATGCATTGCCACTAAACCCTTCCCTTCGTCCTTAAGCCACCTGATCATGCCCTGTTTTTGCTCTTCAGTGATTTGCTGCCACATGTCATAAAGGACAACGGCATCGTAGTTGCGAAGAGTTTCACCCAACCAAATCTCGTTTGCTTGTGGCTGCTTCCTCTCCTCCCACTTGATACCCTCAAAACTGTCAAACATCTTGAAGAACTCATCACGCTCAAAATCGTGCCCGCCAGTCACGACCACGACTTTCAAAACACGCTCCACCTTCTTTTCCCTCCTTTGCTCCACGGTTGCTGTCAAAACTTGGAAAATCAACAAAGTTGCAATTGCTCCAACAAGCACAATCACCTTCTTCATCCCAATCTCCCCCGTCACATGGATTTTTGTCATCGCTCTAATTGCAAACCTAACCCACTTTGATGGTCCTTCGCGGCTTCAAGAATTCCTCCTTTGTGCCGCACTCTTCAAGGAACCTCAGAAACTTCGCGTGTAATGCTTGGGCGACTTGGGGATATTGCTTGATGACATTCCGTTCCTGCTTCGGGTCACTGGCAGTGTGGTACAATTCCGCTTCATCGCTTGCGACGCTGTAAATCAGTGTCCATTCGGTGGTGTGAATTGTTGAAGGGCGCGGCGAAAGGACAACCCTTTCTGTCCCGTCAACTGCTTGCGTTACCGTTTCTTTCGGTTCATGGATTATCGCCCATGAAGTCACGAAGAAATCCCGCCACTGGGGTCGTTCGCCGCGAATGAAAGGCATCAAAGACTTGCCTTGCACAAAATCGGGGATATCAACTCCAGCCAACTCCAAAATTGTCGGCATCAAATCAACGAACCCAGTGAAAGCATCACACCGTCCCGGCTTCGTTTCCGGCACATAAATGAGCAATGGGATGCGGGCAACTTCATCGTAAATTGGCGAACGGTGCATGAAACTTCTCCCGTCCCGTTCCTCAAAAAGCGCTTTGCCGATGATACCGTGTTCGCCAAAGTAAAAGCCATGGTCGCTGGTGAAAATGATTGCAGTTTTGTCAAGCAAATTCAAACTCTCAAGCCGAGCCATCAAACGCCCGAACCAATAATCAACCATCGTCACTTCTCCGCAATAGAGCGCGTGGCAATGCCTCAGTTCTGCTTCGGTCAAAAACTCACGCCAATACCAATAGCGCGGGTAAATGACCTCTTCGCCTTTGTAATTTGGGTCGGCGTAAAGTTCAGCGTAATAACTTGGAGGGTCCCAAGGTTCGTGCGGGTCAAATAGGTCAAGGTAGAGGAAAAAGCGTTCACGCTTGTAGTTTCGTTCAAGCCATCTCATCGCTTCGGTTATTGTCCGGGCTGCGAAGTAGTCTTCTTCGTAACGGCGGTCAGCAATGTTTCGCAAATATTGAACCAATGAGGTGTATGGGTTGCGACACTTCTTGGGGTCACAAGGGAACTTGATGTCAACCGGGTCGGTTCTGTATCTTTCATTTTCCTGACCGCGAACCCAAATGAAGCCGTGAAAACCTCTGTCAAAATAGTAGCCGTCGCGAACGAGGTGTGGGGTATCAACGATCATCATGGTCGTGTAACCCGATTGTGACAGTAACTGAGGCAAGATAACTTCGTCGCGGGGCAGGGGAGACCAATCGCGGTGGGGGAAAGTCCATTTGCCTGTGAACAAATCCGTTCGGGAAGGAATTGTGGGGAACGAACCGCAATAGGCTCGGTCAAAAACGATGCTCATTTGAGCAAACTTGTCAAGGTTTGGGGTGCGTATTTTGGAGTTCCCATAGCAGCCCAAATGGTCACGGCGAAAAGTATCTGAAATGACAACGATGATGTTGAGCGGACGATGATTTCGTTTCACACAAAATCGCCTCCTCTCTGCCTTCGTCTCAATTAGAGTTTAGCAGCCACGGGTTTCAGTTGCGACCGTCGTTCCTTCATCGCTTGGCTTAGGAACTGGAAGGGGCAGGGGATTTATTACGAAAAATGGTTCAAATTGCCGAGAATTGAGCCAGTTTTCTGATCTTTACATCGCCGCTTTTGCCCTATAATTGGGATTGGCTTTCCTTCACATCTCGCCCTTTTCTTTCGGAGGCGGTTGAAGATGGTGGCTGAGTTTGTTCATTTGCATGTTCACTCCGAGTATAGCCTCTTGGACGGAGCAGGACGAATTAAGGATTTGGTCAAGAGAGCATGCGAACTTGAAATGCCCGCTATAGCCCTCACGGACCACGGCGTCATGTATGGCATAGTTGAGTTCTATGAGGCTTGCACCGAGGCGGGCATCAAACCGATACTTGGCGCCGAAATTTACTACACCACAAAGAGCAGGTTTGACCGAGGTTCGCGCCAGCACGCTGAGGCACATCACCTTTTGCTTTTGTGCGAAAATGAAGTTGGCTACCACAACCTGATCAAAATCGTCAGCAAGGCTCACCTTGAGGGCTTTTACTATAAGCCTCGTGCTGACAAGGAATTACTGGCAGAATACCATAAAGGCTTGATTGCTGCAAGTGCCTGTCTTGCAAGCCCGATTTGCCGCGCGATTTTGCGGGATGACATCGCAGCAGCGGAAAAATTGGCTTGCGAGTTTCGGGAAATTTTTGGACCCGATAACTTCTTCCTTGAATTGCAAGATCACGGCATCCCAGAGCAGAAAAAAGTCAACGAAGCCCTCATCGCGATGAGCAAGAAACTCGGTATACCCCTCATCGTCACCAACGACATCCACTATGTCCGAGCCGAAGATTGGCAAGCACAGGATGTTTTGCTGGCAATAAACACTGGAGCAAAATCGGTTGAGGAGGAAGATAGGTTCCGTTTCAAGAGCCACGAGTTTTACCTGAAATCAGCGGACGAGATGAAAGCAATTTTCCCCGACCAAATAGATGCTTTGAGGAGAACCGTTGAGATTGCCGAGCGCTGCAATTGCCAACTCCAACTTGGTGAACCCAAGATGCCTCATTACGAAGTCCCCGGCGGTTTAACACCAGAGGAATTTTTGCGGAAATTGTGCTATGAGCGTTTGCCCCTTCGCTACCCAGACGCTTCCGATGAAGTTAAAAGGCGGCTTGAGTATGAGTTGGAAGTTATTTGCCAGAAAGGTTATGCCGGCTACTTCCTCATCGTTTGGGACATCGTTCATTATGCGAAGTCGCAAGGCATCCTCGTTGGTCCCGGTCGCGGCAGTGCTGCCGGCTGTATGGTTAGTTACATTTTGGGCATAACGAACATTGATCCGCTCAAGTATGGATTGATGTTTGAGCGCTTCCTCAATCCCGAACGACAAAGTTCACCGGATATTGACCTTGACTTTCCAGACAACCGCCGCGATGAAATTATCGCCTATGTCAGACGCAAATACGGAGAAGACCATGTGGCTCAAATCGTCACTTTCGGAACTCTTCAGGCACGCGCTGCAGTCCGTGACAGTGGTCGCGTTTTAAAAATTGACCCCGCCCTTGTAGACCGCATCGCGAAATTGATCCCAATGAAGATGAGTTTGGAGGAGGCGTTGGAGTATTCGCTGGAGTTGAGGCAACTTTACGAAACCGATGAGCAAGTTAGACGATGGCTGGACACAGCGAAAGCAATTGAGGGTTTGGCTCGTCACGCTTCCACTCACCCTTGTGGTGTCGTCATTGGTAGCAAACCGCTTATAGAACTTGTGCCGCTACAACGAGGGCACGACGGTGGAATCATCACGCAATATGATGGTCCGTCTGCGGAAAAAGTCGGTTTGGTCAAAATGGACTTCCTCGGACTGCGCAACTCAACCATAATTGGGCGCACCGTTGAACTTGTCAAGGAAACCGACGGCATAGAGATTGACTTGAACAATTTGCCCCTTGACGACCCTAAAACTTACGCGATGCTCAGTGAAGGTCACACCGTCGGCGTCTTTCAGATGGAAAAGAGCGGGTGGAGGAAACTTCTCAGGGATTTGAGACCAGACAAATTTGAGCACCTCGTTCCACTCGTTGCCCTCTACCGACCGGGACCAATGGAAGACATACCGAAGTTCGTTGACGGCAGGCACGGCAAACCAATTGAGTATTTGCACCCACGACTTGAGCCGATTTTGAAAGAGACATTTGGCGTGATGCTTTACCAAGAGCAGGTTATGCGCATCGCCCACGAACTTGCAGGGTTCACGATGCCACAGGCGGAAATTTTGATGAGGGCGATGGCGAAAAAGAAAGCGGATTTGATGGAGAAGATGAAACCTCTCTTCATTGAGGGTTGCGTCCGAAACGGAATCTCCGAAGAAGACGCAAAGCGAATTTTTGAACGGATGGAAGCGTTCGCCAACTATGCGTTCAATAAATCACATTCGGCTGCTTATGCTTTGGTCGCTTATCAAACCGCTTACTTGAAAGCCAACTACCCGGTGCAATACATGGCTGCGTTTTTGTCCGCTAACAGGGCTTTTCGTGAGAAGGTGATTGTCGGCATTGAGGAATGTCGGCGAATGAAAATCCTGATCTTGCCACCGGACATCAACCTCAGCAGTTACGATTTCACAATTGAAGAACACAACGGTCAAAGGGCAATAAGGTTTGGGTTGGGAGCCATTAAAAATGTTGGCGACAACGCTGTTGAGGCAATCCTGCAAGCCCGTAAGCAAGGTGGACTGTTCAAGGACATCGCTGATTTTCTAAGACGAGTTCGCCCTTACCGAACGGTCACACGCGCTGTGGTTGAGAACCTGATCAAGGTCGGCGCATTTGACAGTTTGCACCCCAATAGAAATCAGTTGCTCCAAGCATTGGAGGCACTGTGGGAACAAGCGGGCAAAAGCGCCCAACCTGCTGTAGGACAAGTTGCTCTCTTTGGCGGCGAGGAGGCAGTAGAAAGCACAGCGACACTTTTGCTTCCCGATGTCCCCAATGTGTCTTTTAGGGAGAAACTTGAATGGGAGCGTGAGTTGTTGGGTGTCTTCCTATCGGCAAATCCCCTTCAAGAGGGTTACCGGATCATTGCAACCCGCATCACTCATGGTTTGGACGAACTTCCCGAAATCACTCCCGGCGCTTTTGTTCGGGTTTGGGGAATGGTTGTTCACTTGAAACCGACTGTTGACCGTCAAAATCGTCCGCTTCTGTTCGCGAAAATTCAAGACCACACCGGCACAGAAGCGGAATTGGTTTTAAGCGGGGAAAGTTATCACGCGTTCGCACATTTGTTTGAACGAGATGCTCTTGTCTATGTTGAGGGAACAGTTAGGGTAGACGAAGTTTACCGCCACAACGGTAATGGGCGAGAGTATGATGAAGAAGACGAGGAGCCTCAATTCGTCGTCCGGATTGTCCCTCGCCTTGTGGAACGCTTCAACCTTGACGATATCCCGAAAGTTTCAAGACCGACCAACGGCGTGGGACAAATGTCAAGTCAGTTGCAACCACCAGTGAGGCATTCAAGCGAACGGCTGAACAAATTGACCCAATCAAATGCAGTTGTAATCACCGATCAAGTGAAACCAACAAAATTGCAGTTACTGCTACCGTCCAGGTTGCCTGAAACTGTAGCGCAGCGCCTGAAAGAGTTATTGAGCACCCATCCGGGCGACACGATCGTTGAAGTCGTAATTCAAAATGGAACAACTGTCAAGACGAGGCAACTGTCCACGAAAGTGAAGTTGAGCCGAGAGTTTTACCAGCAACTCATATCACTTCTCGGCAGGAACGCTGTCCGTGTTGTTCGCTGAAAAAAACGCATCCACACTTTTGACTCCGGGCTATGCGTCAGGTTTGACAGTTTATGTCGTTGCCTTGAAGTAGCAACAGTAAACCGGAGAAATGGACGAAGCCTTGCTTTTGTCCTACCATTGAATTTGGTGGCGCTGTGCCCTTACATGCTTCTTGAAGGAGGTGGCGCTTGAAAATGGCTCAAGCGGTTTTCGTCGCTGTTGATTTGGGTGCGGAAAGCGGAAGGGTGCTTGCTGGAAAGTTATCGGATGGTAAGTTTGAACTTGAAGAATTGCACCGTTTCCCCAATGGTCCTGTTCGTGTGGGCGAGCATATTTACTGGGATGTCCTGCGACTGTGGACCGAAGTCAAGAACGGTTTGGCGGTGGCTGTTCAAAAATTCGGCAACCAAGTCGTCTCAGTTGGGGTTGATACTTGGGGGGTTGACTACGCTTTACTTGACGAGAAGGACGAACTTGTCGGAAACCCTTACCACTATCGTGACAAGCGAACCGAGGGAATGTTTGAAGTTACCTTCCAGAAAGTTCCACGAGATGAAATTTACCGACGAACCGGAATTCAATTCATGCGCTTGAACACCCTTTTCCAGTTGCTCTCAATGGTGGTTCAGAAATCGCCTCAGTTGAGGATCGCAAAAACTTTCCTGATGATGCCTGACCTTTTCCATTTTTGGCTCAGTGGCGAAAAAGTGAACGAGTTCACGGAAGCGACTACAACACAGTTTTATGACCCAATCAAAGGTGATTGGGCGAAAACGCTGCTCCGCAAGTTAGGAATTCCGACCCGAATTTTGAATTGCCCAATTGTCCCTGCAGGCACAGTTTTGGGTGAGTTGCGACAGCATGTCGCGGATGAAGTGAGGGCTGCTCACCAAATCAAGGTCGTTGCACCTGCATCTCACGACACCGCTTCCGCCGTCGCGGCGACACCGCTTTCTGATGAAAACGCCGCTTACATTAGTTCGGGAACTTGGTCGTTGGTGGGCATGGAAATTCGCAAACCCATCATCACCGACAAATCGCTCGCTTACAATTTCACCAACGAAGGCGGTGTTTATGGGACTTTCCGATTCCTGCGCAATGTGACAGGGATGTGGTTGGTTGCCGAGTGTCGGAGAATCTGGGCTCGTGAGGGGAATGAATTCAACTACGAACAATTGACTCAAATGGCAGCAGAAGCCCAACCCTTCAAGTGCTTCGTTGACCCTGATGACCCTCGCTTCCTCGCACCGGAGAACATGTTAGAGGCAATTCGGAGTTACTGCCGAGATACGAATCAACCTGAGCCAGAAACCGTTGGGGAATTTGTTCGCTGTTGTTTGGAAGGTTTGGCGCTCAAGTATCGCTGGGTTATTGAACGGCTTGAGGAATTGACTGGTAAGACTGTCAGCACAATCCACATCGTTGGCGGAGGCTCTCAAAACTGG
>Ga0105160_1000829_pt1 | contig 13357 bp, 8 predicted proteins | sample GXS110809BmetaG_FD_89591 | JGI IMG/M metagenome (GOLD analysis project Ga0105160, IMG submission 89591) | Hot spring microbial communities from Gongxiaoshe hot spring, China to study Microbial Dark Matter (Phase II) - GXS 110809B | ecosystem: Environmental > Aquatic > Thermal springs > Hot... | reverse complement strand
CTCCTGGGACATGAGCCGGGCCAGGGCCTCGACGCGCTGGGGCAGGGGCCGCCTCCCACTACCTGCCCCAGCTGGAGGGGCGCCCCCTGCCCCAGCGCGTCGAGGCCCTGGCCCGGCTCATGTCCCAGGAGGGCGCCCTGGCCGAGTGGCGGCGCACCGAGGAAGGCTTCGAGATCCTGGACTACAACTGCCTCTACTTCCAGGTGGCCCAGGCGCACGAGCAGGTCTGCCAGTGGCACCTGGACCTGCTGGCGCGCCTGCTGGGGCGCCCCGTCCGCTGCGACCAGTTCATGGCCCGGGGCGCCCACTGCTGTCGCTTCCTGGTGGAGGCAGGCCCCGAAGACGACTGGACAGGAGGTCTCGCTCATGGCCGAGAACAGGCCTGAGGACGGCCAGCCCAGCAAGGAGGCCGTCCTGGCCGCCCTGAGCCGCATCCAGGACCCGGACCTGCACCGCGACATCGTCAGCCTCGGCTTCGTCAGGGACGAGGACGTGACCATCTGCGGCGGCAACGTCAAGGTCACCATCACCCTCACCACCCCGGCCTGCCCGGTGCGGGAGCAGATGAAGCGGCAGGCGGAGGAGCTGCTCCTCTCCCTGCCCGGCGTCACCCACGCCGAGGTGGAGATGCAGGCCGAGGTGCGGGCCACCCGCCCGCGGGGGCCGCGGCCGGTGGAGGGCGTGCGCAACATCATCGCCGTCGCCTCCAACAAGGGCGGCGTCGGCAAGTCCACCATCGCCGTCAACCTGGCCCTGGCCCTGCGCCGCTTCGGCGCCCGCGTGGGTCTGCTGGACGCCGACCTCACCGGCCCCAACGTCCCCACCATGCTGGGCCTGCCGGCCGGCTTCCAGGCCGACCGCGGCCTCTCCATCGTCGAGCGCTACGGCCTGAAGGTGGTGTCCCTGGGCTTCCTGCTGAAGCCCGGCACCGCCGTCATCTGGCGCGGCCCCATGATCGGCACCGGCGTGCGCCAGCTACTGCACGACATCCCCTGGGGCGAGGACGGCGAGCTGGACTACCTGGTGGTGGACCTGCCCCCCGGCACCAGCGACGCCTCCATGAGCCTGGCCCAGGAGGCCCCCGTCACCGGCGTGGTCATCGTCACCGCCCCCAACGCCGTCTCGGTGGAGGACTCCCTCAAGGCCGTGAGCATGTTCGAGCGGCTGAGCGTCCCCGTGCTGGGCGTGGTGGAGAACATGAGCTACTTCGTCTGCCCCCACTGCGGCCAGAGGGCCGACATCTTCGGCCACGGCCTGGTGCGGGAGGTGGCCGCCCGCCTGGGGCTGGAGTTCCTGGGGGAAATCCCCCTGGACCCGGCCCTGCGGGAGGCGGCCGACCGCGGCCTGCCGGCGGTGGAGGCGGCGCCCGACTCCCCGGTGGCCCGGGCCATCATGGCCATCGCCCAGCGGGTGGCCGCCAAGGCCAGCGTCCAGCACTTCGCCCTCCAGAGCAGCGGCTGACCCCCACGGCCAGCCACCGCCAGCCGCAGGAAGCGCAATAAAGAGGAGGGGCCCGGGCGCTACCCCGGGCCCCTCCCTTATGCGCCGGCTGGCGGACTACTGGACCTGCAGCGCCACACCCACCGGCGGGAACGGCGGGAACACCTGCGCCACGCTGATGTAGGTGTCACCGCCGGTAGCCCAGCTCTGCACGCAGGACGAGCCAGGAGCCACCGACGAGCACGTGGCCACCAGCGTCCCGCCGAACCCCTGCACGCCGCGGTAGAACTCGAAGTTCGAGTTCTTGCCAGGCGTGCTCACCAGGTTCTGGCTCCAGGCGAAGGTGGTGCCCAGGTAGTTGAAGGTGCCCGCCACGAAGTTCCAGTCGTTGGGCCCGAAGGGCACCCGCCTGGCCAGCGACCCCACGAACACCAGCGACGAGCAGCCAGCCGAGTTGCAGGCCGCCAGCCGGATGTAGACCGCCTGCTGGTCGGCCGTCGGCAGCGGCACCAGGATGATGTTCCCCGATGCCGTCACGTTGCTGCAGGTCTCGCCGCTGAAGTTGAAGTTGCTGGCGGTGCACAGAAGGTAGCTGGTGGCGCCAGCAGGCGCCTGGAAGGTGATCTGGGCCTGGCTGGTGGTGGCAGGCCACAGGGCCACCTGGGTGGGCGGCGCGGGAGGCACGCCGGGAGCGCCCGCCGCCTGCACGCTGATGTTCAGCGTCGCCGACGGGTTCGGCGCCGCCGGGTTGCCGTCCTCGCACGACACCAGCACCATGAAGCTGCTCCCAGCGCTGACGGCGATGGCCGTGTTGGTGCTGGCGCCGCCGGTGATGGGCTGCAAGCCCGGGCTCATCAGGCCGCCGCCTCCCCCGATGGCCGTCCAGCTGCAGCCGCCAACCGGCGGGGCCCCCGCAGGGATCTGGTCCGCCACCGGGTTGCCGTCCGAGTCGGTGACGTTGGCCGTGAGGGTCTGGGTCGTACCCGCCGTCATGGTGGCGCTTCCCGTCAGGGTCACGCTGGCAGGCGGCCCGACCACCCTCACCGTCGCGCTGCCGGACAGCTCGCCCACCTGAAGGGTGTCGTCCTCGACTACGTTGTCGACCCAGCAGGTCACCGTCACGTCGCCGCGGGCGCCGTTGTCCTGCGTCTCCAGGAGCAGCCGCACCTGGCCGGCGCTGTCGGTGCCGGTAGGCGCGTTCACATCGAACAGCACGTCACCCGCGTTGCCAGCCCCGTCGGTGTCAGCCGGTGTATCGTCAGCAAGGCCGTCATCGTTGCTGGGCGGGCCCGCAACGAAGGCGCCGATGTTGGCCAGGCCGCGGGAGGCCGTGGCGATGGCGCAGTCCACGTTGACGCCCGACACCGGATTGCCGGCCGAGTCGCGCACCACCACCGTCAGGATGGCGTCCACGTCGCCGGGGCCGTTGGAGTGGGCGCCGGTGTTCGCGTTGATGTCCTGCTGCAGCCGCGCCTCGTTGGAGGTCACGGTGACGCTGGCAGGAGTCCCCACCCAGATGATGCGCACCGAGTCGGAGCCGATGCCCGACACCGACGCTGTGATGGTGGAGTCCGTCGGCGTCAGGGACAGCACCTCGAAGATGGCGATGCCGTCAGGGTTGTCTACACTAAGGCCGGTGATGGTGGTGGGCCCCGGAACGGTGAGCACGAGCTGGACGTCGCTGAGATCGTCAGCGGTAGTTATGGACCCGTCGCGGTTGACGTCGATCTCGCCGTCCTTGATGTTGACCAGGAAGAGGCCCGCAGGGGTAAATAGCACGACACCGGTCAGGTTGTCGTTGCCGTCGGTCGTAATAGTCCCGCTCTCGTCGACGTCCACCTTTCCGTTAATGATGTCTACCTGGTCGATGGCCCCTGAAGCAGTCAGGAGCTTAACATTGGCCAGGTCGTCGGCGCCGTCGGTCGTAATAGTCCCGCTCTCGTTGACGTCCACCCGTCCGTCAATGATGTCTACCTGGTCTACGGTGCCTGCGGCCTCGTCACTCACCGCCTGGGCGGTCACCGACTGGGAGTCCAGCCCGTTGAAGAGGTCGCCCTCCGACGCGATCGGGTTGCCGTTGGCGTCCAGCCCCCCATCGTTGGCCGCCCGGCTCCAGCGGGTGAAGAAGGCGGAGCCGGTGGCCGTCAGGGCCACGTTCACAGGCTGCGTGGCAGTCGAGATCGGGTTGCCGCTCAGGTCCCGCACGCGCACGGCCAGACGCACGGTGGTGCCAGCCGGCACCGAGATGGCGTCGGGCACCGTGTCCCCGTTGGTGTCCAGGTTCAAGAAGTGGCTGGGAGCAGCATCGCCTCCCGAAGCCGCCGGCCACAGGTGGTGCCCGGCGAAGGCCGAGGTCGCCGTGTCGATGATCTCGACGCCGGCGCCGGTGGGCGGCGGGTGCGCCTCGGCCCCCTGGGGCCCGGCCAGGAACACCAGCGCCGCCAGCGCCCCCAGGGCGCCCAGCGCCCACAGGGCCAGCGCCGCCGGTCCCTTGCCTTTCCTTACGCCTGCTTTCATTCCTTACCTCCTGTCCTCGCTGTGATAGCTCGGACTCGTGGCGGGGCGCCCACGGCGCCCCTCGCTTCCTGCCGCAACACCTCTCTCCTTACCCTCCGGCTCTCACCTCCTTTTCTCGACGTCCACGGGGCCTCCGGGCCTCGGGCCACCCGCCCAGGTGGGCCTCGCCCATCCCTCGCCCCGTTTTTTCGACGTCCACGGGGCGCTACGGCCTTCGGCCCGTCGGTCCGGGTGGGCCTCGTCGGTCCCTAGCCCCGCGTTCCGTTCTTTTCTAACGTCGGCGGCGGGGCCGGAGTTACGGCCCGGCCCTCAAAAAGCGCCGGGGCGCTGCGGTCGCGCCTCCCTCCACGGGCCGCCACCCAACGCCCCGCGCCGCCAGCGGCCGCCCGCGGGGCCGCGGGGCCCCGCAGCGGCGCTCAGAAGGGATACTAGCCTCTCGTCACCGTGGCTGTCAAGGAGCGGCGGCCCTAGCGGGAGGCGGCCCCGGAGGGGGCCTGGGCCATGAGGCGGCGCAGGTAGCGGTCGACGGCCTCGGCGGCGCGGCGGCCGTCGGCCAGGGCCGTCACCACCAGGTCGGCCCCGTTGACGTTGTCGCCGCCGGCGAAGACGCCGGGGCGGGAGGTCTGGTAGGTCTCCCGGTCCACCCTGATGAGGTGCTTGCCGTAGGCCCGCAGGCCGGGGGTGGCGCGGATGATGGCCTCGTCCCCCTCGTAGCCGATGGCGATGACGGCGGTATCGGCGGGGAGGGTGAACTCGGAGCCCGGCACGGGCACGGGGCTGCGGCGGCCCGATTCGTCGGGCGGCCCCAGCTCCATGCGCCGCAGCTCCACCGCCTTCAGGCGTCCGTTCTCGCCCAGGAAGCGCACCGGGGCGGTGAGGAACATGAACTGGACGCCCTCCTCGCGGGCGTGGCGCCGCTCCTCCTCGCGGCCCATCATCTCGGCCTCGGTGCGGCGGTAGACCAGGGTCACCGTCTCCGCCCCCAGGCGGACGGCGGTGCGGACGCAGTCCATGGAGGTGTCGCCGCCGCCGATGACCACCACGTGGCGGCCTATGTCCAGCGGCTCCCGCATGCGGGGGGGCAGGTCCTCGGGGGGCAGGTTGCCCCGCACCAGGAACTCGGTGGCCTGGAAGACGCCCCGCAGGTCCTCGCCGGGGATGCGCAGGCGGCCTCCCACCGAGGCGCCGTGGCCCAGGAAGACGGCGTGGAAGCCGGCGGCGAAGAGGTCGTCCACCGTCAGGTCGCGGCCGATGACGGTGTTGCAGACGAAGGAGACGCCCAGCTCCTCCAGGTAGGCCAGGTATTCCTGCAGCAGCTCCTTGCGCATCTTGAAGCTGGGGATGCCGTAGCGGAGGACGCCGCCGGGCTTGGGCCACGACTCGTAGACGGTGACGGAGTGGCCGCGCTTGGTCAGCTCCTCGGCCACGGCCAGCCCGGCGGGGCCGGAGCCGACGACGGCCACGGCCATGCCGGTGGGGGGCGCCTTCTCGGCCGGGCGGGGCCAGCCGCCCAGAAGGCGGCGCTGGTAGTCGGCCACGAAGGCCTCCAGCTTGCCGATCTGGACGGGCGGCTGGGGGCCCAGGGCGCCGGGGCGGATGGCGAAGCCTACCACGCAGGCGCCCTCGCACAGGGACTCCTGCGGGCAGAGGCGGCCGCACATCTCGGGGAGGTTGGAGGTCTGGCGGAAGACGTTGGCCGCGCCGATGACGTCGCCCTGCTCCAGCAGGTAGAGGGCCTGGGGGATGTTGTTGCCCAGGGGGCAGGCCTGCTGACAGGGGGCGTCCGGGCAGTGGATGCAGCGCTCCGCCTCCAGCCGCGCCGTCTCCAGGTCGAAGCCCAGGAAGACCTCGTCCCAGTTGCGCACGCGGACCGCGGGGTCCTGCTTGCGCACCGGCTGGGCCGGTATCGCCAGCCGACGGTGGTTATCGCACGGCATGGGGCCTCCTCGAGCGCTGTGACAGCCATTTTAACAGGGGGCGTCGGCGGCGGAAAAGGGCCTCTATGGGCGGGAGGCGTCCATAACGTGTCAGCAAATGGCTTGACGGCGGAGTGGGCACCGCCTAATATCCCCCCGAAATCGGAGCCTGACCGGGGGAGGAAGGTCATGCGCAGGAGAGCGCTGGCGCTGTCCCTGCTGTTGGCCGTGCTGGCGGCGGCCCTTTCCTGGGCCGGGGCGGCGGCGCCTGCGGCCCGCACGGAGGAGAGGCCCTTCGAGGTGTGGGCCATCGACCAGTCCGACACCCACCCTCAGGGCGGGGGCCTGCTCTACATCTGGCAGGGGGCGGAGATGGTGCGCAATCCCAGCGCCGCCGTGCCGGAGGTCATCGACCTGGCGCAGGCGGCCCTGGCCGCCGGCTGTCCGGTGGGGAAGCGGCCCCACATGGGGCTGGCCATCGACATGCCGCGCCCCACCCACTTCGTGCTGGCCAACTTCGAGTCGGGGGACGTCTTCTTCGTCCACATCGACAGCCGGCAGGTGGTGGGCTGCGTGAACCTGGTGGGCAAGGGAGGGGTGGGGAGCGTGCGGACTCACGCCGCCATGCCGACGCCGGACCTGAGCATGGTCATCGTGGCCGACCTGGGGAGGCCGCTGCCGGCCTCCAACCGGGGCGCCATCCACAAGATCCGCACCGACTACGCCAACGACGACTACCAGTATGTGGAGACGCTGGACCTGGGGGCGGCCCTGCCCCAGCTGGGCACCAGCCAGGCGCGGGCGGTGTGCGTCAACTTCACCCCCGACAGCCGCTTCGCCTACGTGACCATGCAGCAGGGGGGCGTGGTGGTGGTGGACCTGGGCACGGCCGACGGCAGCGTGCCCATGAGCATCGTCCACGTCTACCCGGCGTCGGTGGTGCCGGCGGAGGGGTGCGGCGCCGTGCCGCTGCCGCCGGACTTCCGGCGCATGGTCATCAACAGCGAGTCGCGGGGGCAGGCGGGGCTGCCCGACCGGCTTTACATCTTCGACACCAGCGGGGCAGGGGAGGGGGTGTTCCCCGACCCGGTGGTCATCGACCTGCCGGGGGTGGACACCCACGGCACGTTCTACTGCATCGACCACCGCGGCAAGCTCTACGTGTGGACGGTGATGCGCATGAGCAACCACGTGAACGTGGTGGACGTGGAGGGGGCGCGGGTGGTGAAGACCCTGAAGCTGGAGCGCCCCTTCCTTCCCGACCCGGCGCCGGACGGTCTGGAGCTGCACGGGGGCCACGCCTTCGTGACCCTGCGAGGCCCCAAGCCCCTGAGCGCCATGACCGCCTCGGTGAACCCGGAGCGGACGCCGGGGGTGCTGGTGATGAAGGTGCACCGCAGCTGCCTGACCTTCGACTTCGACGTGAAGGACAGGGCGCCCATGGTGGACGGGCGGACCGCCACCATCCTCTTCGACGGCCGGGAGGTGGTGGTGCCGGCCTCGGACCCCCACGGCATGGACGTCATCGTGCGCTGAGGGGGGCCGAAAGGTCTGGGCGGGGGCCGAAGCCCCCGCCCAGCGACTCGGGGGTGAGTCGGCGGGATCGGCCACTCAGGCGATGCGGGCCTCGTCCACGCCCCGCTTCAGCAGCTCCGCCACCTGCTCCGCAGGCAGGGGGCGGCAGAAGAGGTAGCCCTGCATCTCGTGGCAGCCCAGGGTGAGCAGCAGCTGCGCCTGCTCCTGGGTCTCCACGCCCTCGGCGATGACCCGCAGCCCCAGGGAGCGGGCCAGGGTGACCACCGCCGCCACGATAGCGGCATCGGCCTGGCTGGCGGTCATGTCCCAGATGAAGGTGCGGTCGACCTTCACCACGTCCACCGGCAGCGTCTTCAGGTGGCTGAGGGACGAGTGGCCGGTGCCGAAGTCGTCCACGCAGACCTGGACGCCCAGCCCCCGCAGGGCCAGCAGCAGGCTCACCGCCCGCTCCAGCTCCACCATGATGGCTCCCTCGGTGACCTCCAGCATGAGCTGCTGGGGCGGCAGGCCCGTCTCCTGCAGGGCGCGGGAGACGGCCGCCAGCAGCTCCTCGTCCTGGCGCATCTGCCGGGGGGAGAGGTTGACGGTGACGAAGAAGGGCGGCAGGCCGTCCCTCTGCCAGGCCACGGCCTGGGCGCAGGCGGTGTTGAGCACCCACTCCCCCAGGGGGACGATGAGTCCCGTCTCCTCGGCCAGGGGTATGAACTGGTCGGGGAAGAGGAGGCCCCGCTCCGGGTGCTGCCAGCGCACCAGCGCCTCCAGCCCCACCACCTTGCCGGCCTCCAGGTCCACGATGGGCTGGTAGTGCAAGACCAGCTCACCTCGCTCCAGGGCGCGGTGCAGCTCGCTCTCCATGGCCAGGCGGTTGCCGAGGCCGGACCCCAGCAGGGTAGTGTAGGTCTGGTAGGTGTTGCGCCCCCGCTCCTTGGCCCGGTACATGGCGATGTCGGCGTTGCGGAGGAGGGCCTGGGGGTCCTCGCCGTGCTGGGGGAACAGGACCAGGCCGATGCTGGCCGTGATGTAAAGCTCGCGGTCGTCCACGAAGAAGGGGAGCTGCATGGCCCCCAGCAGGCGTCGGGCCGCGTCTTCCGCCTCCGACTCCCGCGTCACCTCGGGCAGCAGCACAGCGAACTCGTCGCCGCCGGTGCGGGCCAGCAGGTGGTTGCCGTTGAGGGCCTCCGCCAGGCGTCGCCCCACCAGCCGCAGGAGCTTGTCGCCGAAGCTGTGGCCGAAGGTGTCGTTGACCAGCTTGAAGCGGTCCAGGTCCAGGAAGAGCACGCCCACGTGCTGGCCCCGCCGCCGCGCCTGAGCGATGGCCGCCTGCAGTCGGTCTTCCAGCATGTGGCGGTTGGGCAGGCCCGTGAGGGTGTCGTAGTAGGCCATGCGCCAGATGGTGTCCTGGGCCTGCTGGAGGTCCATCAGGTGGCGCTCCAGCTCGATGTTGCGCTGCACCAGGGTCTCGGTCATGTTGTTGAAGGCCTGGGCCAGGGAGACCATCTCCTCCGGCCCCTCCACGGGCGCCCGGGCCGTCAGGTCACCGGCAGCGATGGCTGTGGCGGCGCGCCGCAGCTTGGCCAGGGGCTGGAGGATGGAGCGGTCGAACAGGACAGCGGTGATGAGGGCCACCAGCAGGCTGAAGGTCCCCAGCCCCCCCTGGATGACCAAGTGCGTCCACGTGGCCCGTTCCGCCACCTCTCGCTCCTGGGTGACCAGCATGAGCCAGGCCCTGCTGGCGTTGCGCAGGTCCTGCTCGATGGAGTCGGCCGTTGGCCACAGCTGCTGGCCGGCCTGGATGGCCCCCAGGGGGTCATCGCCCAGATAGGCGTCGACCACCTTCCCGATCTCGCTGTCGAAGGCGTCCATCCGCGCCGTCACGGCATAGAGGGCCGTGGCATCGGCCCACATGCCCAGGGAGGCAGCGATGCGACGTACCCGGTCCACCTCCTGGCGGGCCGACTGTATGCTCAGACGATAGAGGTCGAAGTAGGAGCGGTCGCGCAGGATGGTGAGAGAGGCCAGGGCCGCCTTGGCCTGCGTGAACTCGCCGTGCGCCTGCCCCAGCGCCACGCCCGCCTGAGAGAGCTGGTCCATGTCCTGCAGGTGGGTGCGGTGCAGATTGGTGTAGTAGATGGACGAGACGGTCATGGTGGCCAGGGCACAGGCTATCAGGAAGAGAGCGAGGCGGGCACGTCCGCGGGAGGACTTGGGCAAAGGGAGACGCCAAGCCCTACCGCCTCCTGACACGGCGGCTGCAGACATTCCAAAGGATTAGATACGGGGTAGTAGGTAGACGTTACAGGGCCAGCTTGCCGGGGTTGAGAATGCCCTGGGGGTCCAGCGCCCTCTTGATGGCCCGCATCAGCTCCAGGCCCAGGCCATGCTCCCGCTCCATCAGGTGGAGCAGCTTCAGCCCCACCCCGTGGCACTGCTCCATGGAGCCGCCCATGTCCTGGGCTATGACCAGCAGCTCGTCCACGGCCTCGGCCAGCGAGTCGCCATCGCCCTCGGGCTGGACCATGACCACGTCGAAGAGGCCCGGCCTGCCCCAGATGCCGTACTCCAGCGGCAGCACCCGCCTGCGGGCCAGAACCTCCTGACAGCGGCGACGGTAATCCAGGACGCGCGAAGGCGGCAGCGAGACGTGCACGTAGTCGAAGCGGGCGCCCGCCACCGGCTCCCGCGGCCGCCCCTGGCGCCTGCCCCGGGCGAAGCGCAGGGCGATGTCGTGACGGTGCTCCCAGAAGGACTCGGCCTCCCGCGGCGGCAGCGGCCGGCCGCCGCTGGCACGGCATATCTCGTCGGCGCGGCCCCTCTGGGCCTCCACCTCCTGGCGGAAGCCTTCGAAGGCCAGGTAGAGTTTGGCCCCGGCCGAGACGGGGCGAGAAGTATCGGCCCCCGGTTCGAAGTCTTCGCCGTAGTCCAGCACCGAGGGCACCAGGCCGATGTCGTCCATGGCCATGATGGCCTCGAACCCCGCCTCGAAACTGTCGAAAGCATAGGCTGCCAGCACCCGCGCCTCGGGCAGGGGCAGGCAGCGCAGCACAGCCTCGGTGATGACGCCGAAGCAACCCTCGGTGCCGATGAACAGGTGGTTCAGGTCCAGCCCTGCGGACTTGCCCTGCACGCCGCGCGTGCGCAGGACGCGGCCGTCGGCCAGCACCACCGTCAGCCCCAGCACCTGATCACCCATGGAGCCGTAGCGCCCCACCCGGTAGCCCATGCCGTTGGTGGAAATGGCGCCTCCCACGGTAGCGATGGGCAGGGACCAGGGGTCATGGGCCAGCATCAGCCCGTGGGCGGCCAGCTCCCGGTCCAGCCGCTCCAGCACCATTCCGGCCTGAACGTGGACAGTGCGGTCGGAGCGGCTGATGGCCAGCACCCTGTCCATGGCCCCCAGATCCAGCACCAGCGAGGGCTGGACGGGCACGGCCGCACCCATCACCCCGGTGCCGCCGCCGTAGGGCACCACCGCCAGGCCCCTTTGGGCAGCCAAACGCACAACCGCCGCCACCTCTTCGGTGCTGCGGGGGCGCGCAGCCAGAAGGGGCTGGGGCTTTATTTGCCCGGCCAGGCGGAAGGCCCGGTTGGGGCCGAGGGCGTCCCAGGAGTAGCGCTCCAGCTCACCAGGGTCCAGAACGACGGCCTCCCGGCCGATGGCCTCGGCTACGGCCTGAGCCAATGAGTCCACATCGACAGCCACAGATCACACCTCCAGGGCGATTATAGGCCCGGGGATAGGGGTGAGGGCCAGGCCTAAGAGGCGGAGGAGGGACGAGGGGAGCGGTCGGGACGGCTGCCCTCGCCGGCACCGTCGCCGCTGCCGTGGCCGTCGCCGCCCAGCACCGGCACCGCCTGCTGATAGGCGAGGCGGTAGAGGCGGGCGTAAAGCCCATCGCGGGCCATCAGCTCCTCGTGACGCCCCTCCTCCACGATCCGCCCCTGGTCCAGCACCACGATGCGGTCGGCACCCCGCACCGTGGACAGGCGGTGGGCGATGACGAAGGAGGTGCGGCCCTGCAGCAGTCGACGCAACGCCCGCTGCAGCAACGCCTCGGTCACCGGGTCGACGCTGGCAGTGGCCTCGTCCAGGATGAGGATGCGGGGGTCAGCCAGAAGCGCCCTGGCGAAGCTGATGAGCTGCCGCTGGCCCAACGACAGGTTCTGCCCTCGCTCGTGCAGATAGGTATCGTAGCCCTGGGGCAACCGGACGATGAAGTCGTGAGCCCCCACCGCCCGCGCTGCCGCCTCCACTTCCTCGTCGCTGGCGTCGGGACGGCCGTAGCGTATGTTCTCCCGCACCGTCCCCGTGAACAGGAAAGGCTCCTGCAGCACCACCCCCAGCCGTCGGGCCAGGGAGCTGCGACGGATGCGGCGGATGTCCACCCCGTCTATGAGCACCTGCCCCTCCGTCACGTCGTAGAGGCGGGCCACCAGGGATACCAGCGTGCTCTTGCCGGCCCCCGTGGGGCCCACTATGGCCACCATCTCCCCGGGCTGGACCTTGAGGTTGATGTCGTGCAGCACCTCCACATCGGGCACGTAGCGGAAGTGGACGTGTCGGAACTCCACCTGGCCGCGGATGTCGGGCAGGTCGATGGCGTCGGGCGCATCGGTTATTTCGGGCTGGGTGTCCAGGACCTCCAGAATCCTGGCACCGGCCGCCATGGCCCGCTGCAACTGGGTGTACTGCATTATCAGGTTCCGCACCGGCTCGAACACCCTCTGCACGTAGAGGGCGAAGGCCACGAACTCGCCCACCTCCAGCTGGCCGTTCATCACCCGCACGCCGCCCACGCCGATGACCAGGGCGGTGGAGACGGCCACCAGCACCTCCACCAGGGGCATCACCGCCGCCGTCAGACGCCCCGCCTCCACATTGGCCATCAGGTGGTCGGCGTTGACCCGGTCGAAGCGGCGCAGGTTCTCCTCCTCGCGAGTGAGGCTCTGGACCACCCGCACCCCCGACACGTTCTCCTGCAGGTTGGCATTGACCACGGCAATGGCCTGGCGGACGCGCAGGAAGGCCTGCCGCGCCCGCGACTGCCAGACGGCCATGGCCAGCACCAGCACAGGCAGCACCGACAGGGCCACCAGCGCCATGATCACGTCCTGATAGAAGACGAAGAAGATGACGAAGGCCACTCCCAGGAACTGATAGAAGATGTCGTAGACCCCGGTGGTGATGAGGTCCTGCAGGGCGGCCACGTCGTTCTGCACGCGGGACATGACGCGCCCTACCTGATTGCTGTCGATGAAGCGGACCGACAGCTTCATGATGTGCTCGAAGAGGAGCAGGCGCAGGCGCAGCAGCACCCGGTGGCCGACGTAGGTGGTAATGAGCTGTTGGACGAACTGGGCACCCCAGGAGACCACCGCCAGCCCCAGCACCAGTCCCGCGATGGCCGCCAGCCCGCGGAAGTTGCCCCCCCGCACGAACTCGTCGATGCCGCGGCCGATGAGCCAGGGCTGGGCCTGGGTGGTAGCGGCCGCCACGAGCAGGGCAGCGAAGGCCGCCAGCACCCTCCCCTTGTACGGCGCCAGGTAGGGCAGGAAGCGGCGCACCACCGTGTGGTCGTAGATGGTGCCCGGGCCTTCCTCCTCCCACACGTCGGCCCCGCGGCGTATGGCCCCCAGATTCATGCCGCCGAAGCCGCCCCACATGCCCATCCTCAGCTGCCTCCCCCGGCCGAGGGCCGGCCCATGGTGAGCCGCAGGGCCTCCTCCTGGTCCCTCAGCTCCAGCTCGTAGATCTGGCGATAGAGGCCGTGGCGGGACAGCAGCTCCTCGTGGCGTCCCTGCTCCACTATCTCCCCGTCCTTGAGCACCACCACCTTCGTCATCGCCCACCGGCTGCGCACCCTGAAGCTGGCCGACAATGTGCTGGTGCTCAAGGACGGGGAGATAGTGGAGCAGGGACGCCACGAGGAGCTGCTGTCCCGCCACGGCCT
>Ga0105160_1000828_pt1 | contig 13363 bp, 16 predicted proteins | sample GXS110809BmetaG_FD_89591 | JGI IMG/M metagenome (GOLD analysis project Ga0105160, IMG submission 89591) | Hot spring microbial communities from Gongxiaoshe hot spring, China to study Microbial Dark Matter (Phase II) - GXS 110809B | ecosystem: Environmental > Aquatic > Thermal springs > Hot... | reverse complement strand
GAGCGGAGGTGCGGGATGACGACGGCATACCGGGCAGACCAGGTGGGTAGCCTCCTGCGGCCGGAGGAGCTGCTGGAGGCCCGCTACCGAGGGGCTCCGCAGGAGGAGCTGCGGTCGCTGGAGGACCGGCACATCCTCCGGCTGCTGGACAGGCAGCGGGAGCTAGGCGTGGACGTGTTCACCGACGGCGAGCTGAGGCGGCGCAACTTCATGAGCGACCTCATGGACTCCGTGGAGGGGTTTGACTTCGGCGAAGCGCTCCCGCGGAGCTGGAAGGGGGAAGGGAAGGCACCGCCGGCCAGCGTCACGGGGGTGGTGGTCTCGCGGCTGCGCCAGGTGCGACGCCTGACCGAGCACGAGGTGAGCTTCCTGCGGGCGCACAGCCCGGGGCCCTTCAAGATCACCCTGCCCAGCGCGAACCAGTTCCCCGCCATCGCTTTCAAGAAGGGCCTGACGGACCGCGTCTACCGCGACCACTCGGAGCTGCTGTGGGACATCGTCCCCATCGTGCGACGGGAGGTCGAAGCCCTGGTGGCGGAGGGCGTGCCGTACGTGCAGATCGACGCGCCCCGCTACAGCTACTACATCGACCCCCGGTGGCGCCAGTACGTACGCGAGGAGATGGGGGTGGAGCCGGAGGCGGCCCTGGACGAGGCCATCCGGGCGGACAACGCGTGCCTGGAGGGGCTGCGGGGACGCGGGACGGTGCTGGCCATCCACCTGTGCCGGGGGAACAACCGCAGCCAGTGGTACGCGGAGGGGGGATACGACCCCATCGCGGAAAAGCTGTTCCACCAACTACAGGTGGACCGGTTCCTCCTGGAGTACGACGACGAACGCTCCGGGACCTTCGAGCCCCTGCGGTTCGTCCCCCCGGACAAGACGGTGGTGCTGGGTCTGGTGAGCACGAAGCGGCCGGAGGTGGAGTCGCAGGAAACCCTGCTGCGGCGCATCGAGGAGGCAAGCCGCTACGTCCCGCTGGACCGCCTGGCCCTCAGCCCCCAGTGCGGGTTCGCTTCCGTGATGGAGGGCAACCTCCTGTCCGAAGACGACCAGTGGGCCAAGTTGAGGCTGGTGGTGGAGACCGCCCGCCGGGTGTGGGGATAGACTACAGCGCTTCCCACCGCCCCGGGCTCGCGTGGGGTGGTTGTTACAAATCCTTGACTTAGCTCTCTATCGTTACCTACCCTGTCTGCGTGGGGCGTCGGGTGCCCGCGGAGGTGGAAAGCCGGGTCCGCGCGGCGCGGGAGGCCCGCGGGCTCTCTCAGGCCGAGCTGGCGCGGCGTGCGGGCCTTTCCCGGCAGGCGCTGTCAGCCATCGAGGCGGGCCGCTACCTCCCCAACACCGCGGTGGCCCTGCGGCTGGCGCAGGCCCTGGGCTGCGCCGTTGAGGACCTGTTCGCTTTCCTCAGCTCCGCCACGGTGCGGGCGCGGCTGGCAGAGGATAGCCCTGCTGTCCGGGTCCGGCTCGGCCGGGTGCGGTCGCAGCTGGTGGCCTGGCCCCTGTGGGGTCCTGCAGCTCCGCTGCCCGCGGACGGCACCGTGGCGCATCGCCGGGGAAGGGCAGCCACTGTGGCCCTTGTCCCCGGGCGGGTGACCCCGGAACGTACCCTGTTCCTGGCTGGCTGCGATCCCGCCCTACGGATCGCGGGGACCCTGGCGGAGGCCACGGGACGGGTTGGGGTCCACTGGATCCCCACGGGAAGCGCCCGTGCCCTGGAGGCCCTCCGGGACGGGCTCGTGCACGTGGCGGGTACCCACCTGCACCCTCCTGAGGATCCGGACGGTACCCGGACCATCCGCGCCGCCCTGGGCTCCACAGGGGCCGTGGTCGTAGCCGTGGCCCGGTGGGTAGAGGGCCTTATGCTGCGGCCGGGCGTGCGGGTCCGGAGCCCTGAGGACTTGCTCCGGCGGGGTGTACGGGTGGTGAACCGGGAGCGGGGTTCGGGCAGCCGCGTGGTTTTCGACCGCTGGCTTGCGGCCGCGGGCGTGCCCGCCGACCGGGTGGCGGGCTACCGCCGCGAGCTGCCGAGTCACCTGTCGGTGGCGGAGGCGGTGGCAAACGGGCTCGCGGACGCCGGCCCCGGAGTCCTGCCGGTAGCGCGGCTGTACGGTCTGGACTTCCTGCCGCTTGTGGAGCAGCGCTACGACCTGGTGATCCCAGAGGACCTCGTGGACACCGAGCCCGTCCGGGTCGTGATGGACGTAATAGCGGGCCGCCGGTTCCGCCAGGAGCTAGCGGCCATCGGAGGCTACGACCTGACTTGCGCGGGGGCCGTACGGAAGCTGGAGGGCTGTTAGGGTGAGGCGAGTTCCGGTTCTCCTCGTAGCTGTGGCCCTTGCGGCGGTGAGCCGGCCTCCGGCGGCGGCCCAGCCGCCGGAGGGGCTGCTGGTGGCTGCTGCCGCAGACCTCCGGTACGCCTTTGAGGAGCTCGCGGGTGTGTGGCGTGGCCGCACGGCGATCCCAGTGACGTTCTCCTTCGGATCCTCGGGCCAGCTCGCCCATCAGGTGGAACACGGGGCGCCTTTTGACGTCTTCTTCTCCGCGAACGAGGCGTTCGTTCAGCGGCTTGCCGACCGGGGGCACATCCTACCGGATACGGTGCAGCTGTACGCGATCGGACGCATCGTCCTGTGGGCGCGTCGGGCCAGCGACCTCGACGTGGGCCGGGGAATGTCGGTCCTCCTGGATCCCCGGGTGCGGTACGTGGCCATCGCCAACCCCGAGCACGCACCCTACGGGGAGGCTGCCCGTCAGGCGCTGGTGCGGTCCGGGCTGTACCACCGGGTGCGCCCGAAACTCGTCTACGGGGAAAACATCAGCCTGACCCTGCAGCTGGTGCAGTCGGGGAACGCGGACGTCGGGCTGGTGGCCCTGTCGCTGGCGCTGGCCCCCCCGGTACTGACGGAGGGGCGCCACTGGTTGGTGCCCGCCTCAATGCACGACCCCATCCGCCAGGCCGCGGGCGTGGTGGCCAGATCCACCCGCCAGCCGCAGGCCCGCGCCTTCCTCGCCTTCGTGAACGGGCCGGAGGGACGTCCGGTGATGCGGCGGTACGGCTTCGTGCTGCCGGGGGAGGGCCCGTAGCTGGACCCGGCACCCCTGTGGATCTCGGTCAAGGTGGCGTCCCTGGCCACCCTGCTGGCGGGCGTGGCCGGGGTGGGGCTGGCGTACGTGCTGGCGGCAGGCCGGTTCCCGGGCCGCGGCGTGGTAGAAGCGCTGACCTCGTTGCCCCTCACTCTTCCACCCACGGTGCTCGGCTACTACCTGTTGGTCCTGCTAGGCCGCCGCAGCCCTGTGGGCGTGTGGGTGGAGGCCACCTTCGGGGTGCCGCTCGTTTTCACCTGGCAGGGCGCGGTGGTGGCCGCCGCGGTCCCCTCCCTTCCCCTGGTGGTGCGGACCGTGCGCGCCGCGTTCGCGGAGGTGCCCCTGGACGTTCTGGAGGCCGCGCGGATGGACGGAGCAGGCTGGCTGCACCAGTTCGCTTACGTCCTGTTGCCCCTCAGCCGGAGGGGGGTCGTGGCGGGCGTGTCGTTGGGCTTCGCACGTGCCCTGGGTGACTTCGGGACCACCCTGATGGTAGCCGGCAACATCCCGGGCCGCACCCAGACCCTGCCCATCGCCCTGTACGATGCGGTTCAGGCGGGCCGGTGGGACGCAGCGGGAGCCCTCGCGCTCCTTTTGGGCGCGGTGGCGGTGGGAGTGCTTGTAGCGGTCGGCCGGCTTGGTGAGCGGGTGATCTGAACTTGCAGGCCGTCCGCTTGCCCCTCCAGCCTCCCGGGCCCAGTCCGCGGCCGCAGAGGCGCGCTCTGGCCTTCGGGGTTGGAGTCTCCGTGGGTGTCCTGGGAGGGCTCGTCGGGCTGGGGGGTGCGGAGTTCCGTCTGCCCGCCCTGGTAACCCTCTTCGGCTACGCGCTGCGGCAGGCCATCCCGCTCAACCTGGCCACGAGCCTCCTCACCCTCGCGGCCGCCCTGGCGGCGCGCAGCCACACCCTCTCGCTGGCCCCCGTGGTCCCCTACGCCGCCGCCGTAGGGGCGCTTTTGGTAGGGTCGCTGGTAGGTGCTGCCGCCGGCCCGCGGATCGCTCAACGGCTCAGCAACGCGCGGTTGCGGAGGCTGGTGGTGGCGCTGCTGGTGCTCATCGGAGGTCTGCTGGTGGCGGAGGCGTTCGTGCCGGTGCTGCCTGTGCTTTTGCCGCGGGAAGCAGTGGTGTGGGTTTGCGCGGGACTCCCCCTGGGGCTCGGTATCGGGCTGGTGAGCAGCCTCCTGGGCGTGGCCGGTGGGGAGCTGCTGATCCCCACCCTGGTGTTCGGCTACGGAGTTGATGTGAAGAGTGCAGGGACCGCCAGCGTCCTCATCGCCCTGCCTACCGTGGCGGCCGGCGTCGCCCGGTGGGCCCGGGTGGGAGGACTGTCGGATCCCGCCGCCCTCCGGGGCACCGTGGTCCCCATGGGTCTCGGGTCCGTGCTGGGCGCCTCCGCGGGCAGCGCGCTGGCCCGCGTGGTCCCGGCGGAGCTGGTGAAGCTTTTACTGGGCGTGCTGCTCCTCGCCTCGGCCCTACGCGCCTTCCGCGGACCGGAGGGATAGGTGCGCGGGCGGCCATCCGCCAACTGCCTGTAACCCCCGGAGAAGAATCGCGTCCTCAGCGCATGATCCGGATCTCGACCCCGGCCAGGACCGTTTCCCAGGCATGGTCTGCGGTAAGAGCTGGAAGTTGCCTGGCCCTGGCTAAGGCCAGGCAAGCTCGATCCCCCAGGGAGAGGCCGGCAGGCTTCGTCAGGGGACGGAGCAGGCCGGCCTGATAGGCCTGTTCTAGGTCGAAGTCCACGACCTCAAGGTCCAGCGGCTCAAGCGTACTCCGAATCTCCTCCTCGGGCATCCCCAGTTCCGCGAGTTTGGCCACAACCTCGGACAGGTTCACCGCGCTGATGGCGGCGTCTGCGATCGCTGCCTCCCACGGTTCCGAGCCGGGTTCTCCCTGCAACAGCGCGAGCAGAGCCGAGGCGTCGAGGACGAGGCTACTCACGTGCGGCTTCTTCCCGGCGTTCGGAGACGAGTTCGCGGGCCAGGGAACGTCCGGGAGACACGTAGGAACCGAGAAGGGCGCGGGCACGGGCCAGCGCTTGACTTACGGTAAGAACCCGCAGCTCTCCGGCCTCAACCCTGACGACCACTTCGTCCCCTGGGCGGAGCCCCAGCTGCCGCCTGTAAGGGGCCGGAATCACCAGCCTTCCTCCCCGCCCGATACGCGTCTTCACCTGTGAATCAAGACCTCCTGCGAGGTGGTGCCGCTTTGTGACGATCGTGTCACATAGGTCCGGATGTGTCAAGGAGGCGGCATTTGTCAAGCCCAAAGGTACTAGCCCGATGCCCCGGCAGGTGGGTCGTACAGTGCAATGGCGGCAAAGCTCACGATCCCGGCCACTGAGTCAGGCGCCTGTCCGTAGTGCAGGAGCTGTCCGTGTACCGGCTCCAGGATCCGGAGGGCTGCGTACAGGGCGCTGAGGGCGTCGATGCGCTGCGGGTTGCCTACAGACGCCACCTCGCTCCAGAACGCCTCCGCGTCACCCCGGAGGACGTGCTCCAGGGCACGGTGGTCGCCCGCGGAGGTGCGCAGGGCCAGGGCCGAGTCCGGGGGCTCGGGGTCTCCGAACCGAGGGCCGACGTGGCTGAAGTCCACCCCCGCCACCAGCGCGGCACCGTCCGCCCGCTCCCAGAAGGTCCGACGGAGCAGCTGGACCACCCGCTCCACCTCCGGTACCTGCCGGGGCGAACGACGGCCGGCCCACTGCTCGAACGCCGAGCAGAGGATGGGGACCACGGAGACCGGCCTGCCCTTCAACGCCACCTGGAGGAAGACCGCCTGGAACTCCAGGGAGTGCTCCGCACGGTGGGCCAGCTCCCCCTGCGTCAGTTCGGGTGCGGCCCGGACCAGCTCGTCCACCCAGGCCCGGTCCACCGGGAGCGTCCCCAGAGGGGTGCGGTACGGCTTGGTGCAGAGGGCGAAGGGGACCGGCGCTCCGCCGTGTGCCACTCCCAACAGGAGGAAGGTGGTGGCCGGCGAGCGGGCCAGCGCCGTGTAGGCCCACCCGTAGCCCGTTCCGCCGCGTTCGAAGTCCACGTGCGGCGCCACCACACCACGGGGTGGACGGGTGGGAATCCGGCTGGCGTCCGCCGCGTGCAGGCAGTCCTCCACCTGCGCCCGCAACCGGGCGGGGTCGTCCGGGTAGGACTTTCCCGCGAAGTACGGGGGCCGCTCTGGCGCCCTGCGGAACGCTTCCTCCAGGGCCTGTCGGCGCGCGCGGGCGCGGTCCGTGTCCAGCAGGCCCCACCGGTCGAGCTCTTCCACGATCCGGGTGAGGTCGGAGGTGAACAGTAGCGCCCCGCGGTGGCGGCGGGCGTACTCCACCTGCACGTCCACCGCGTCCCGCTTTCCGTCCAGGAGCAGCGCCAGCTCCGCCACCTCCACGGGGAGGAGCAGGGTGTCCTCCAGCAGACCTTCCGGGTCGCGTACGGCCACCACGGAGCGTCCCGACACCCGCACGGGCACGAACTCCACGGGGCGCAGCCGCGGCAAGCTCGACATGGCCTCCAGCGCCGCATTGTACCGGGCTTCCCGGGGGAGCGGGAACGCGGTGGCATAATGGTCCAGTGAGCCGGCCGCTGTGGGCCATCTTCCTCACAGTGCTCGCGAACCTGATCGGTTTCGGGATCGTGATCCCGCTGTTGCCCTTCTACGCGAGCAGCCTGGGCGCGTCTCCCCTGGAGGTGGGGTTCCTGTTCGCCGCGTACTCCGCCTGCCAGCTGGTGGCGGCCCCCATCCTGGGCGCATGGTCGGATCGCTGGGGCCGCCGGCCGGTGCTCCTGCTGAGCCTGCTGGGCACCGCGGTGAGCTTCGCTTTGCTGGCGCTGGCGCGCAACCTCCCCATGCTGTTCGTGGCCAGGGTGGTGGACGGGCTTTCGGGCGGGAACATCTCCACCGCCCGGGCGTACATCGCGGACGTGACCCCCGACGACCGGCGGGCCCGCAGCTTCGGGTTGATCGGCGCTGCCTTCGGGATGGGGTTCGTGCTGGGCCCGGCTCTGGGGGGAGCGCTTTCCCGGTTCGGATACTCGGCCCCCGCGTGGGCTGCCGTGGGCCTGACGGGGGTGGCCATGGCGCTGGCGTGGTGGTGGCTGCCCGAGACCGTCCACCGGGTGCGTGCGGGCGGCCCGACGGGCTGGCGGCAGCTGCCCGCGGCCCTGCGGCGGCCGCAGCTGCGGGGGCTGCTCGGTGTGGACTTCGTGTACTGGGCCACCGCCGCGGTGTACCAGACCACCTTCGCCCTCTTCGTCCACCGGCGGTTTGGGCTGGATGCCACCCACACCGGCTACCTGTTGGCCCTGTGGGGCCTGGTGGGCGCCGCGGTGCAGGTGGGACTGGTGGGACCGGTGGTGGGTCGGTGGGGAGAAGGGCGCGCGCTGGCTGCGGGCCTGACAGTGGCGGGGCTGTCGCTGCTGGGGGCTTCCGTCAGCACGGACCTTCCAGGGTTCCTGGGCAGCACCCTGGTGGCCGCGGTGGGTGTCGGGATCTCCAACCCCGCATTGGTCTCCCTCATCAGCCGGGCGGCGGCGTCGCACGAGCAGGGCGCGGTCCAGGGCGTAGCGGGCACCCTGGAGAGCCTGGGCCGCATGGTGGGACCGGTTTGGGGCAACGGACTGCTGGGAGCGGCAGGAGAGGGCGCGGCCTTCGCCTCCGCGGCCATGATCATGGTACTGGCCGGCGTGGCCGCAGCCGCCCTGAGGCTCCCCTCCCAGATGCCGCAGGGAGGTGAACGGGGATGGACTGGAAGGTCAAGTTCGACCAGGCGCTAGGTTACCACGAGTTCCTGGATCGCTACGGCAGCGAGGTGCACCGGGAACGGTGGCGGCGCGTGTACGAGGCTGTGGCGCTGACGCCCGAGCAGCGCGTGCTCCTGCAGGGCTTCCAGCGGGACATGTACCTCGTGGTGTTGGCAGGCGTGTGGTGCGGGGACTGCGTGAACCAGTGCCCCATCCTGCAGCGGTTCGCGGAAGCCACCCCGCGGATCGGGCTGCGTTTTCTCGACCGGGACGAGCACCCGGACTTGCGGGAGCTGCTGTCCATCAACCGCGGCTATCGCATCCCCATGGTGGTGTTTCTCAGCGAGGACTTCGTGGAGGTGGCGCGGTACGGGGAGCGGACCCTGTCCATCTACCGGCAGATGGCCGCAGACCGCCTGGGGCCCGCCTGTCCGGTGGGGGTGGTCCCTCCCGGCGAGGACCTGCTGCGGCGGGTGGTGCAGGAGTGGTTGAACGAGGTGGAGCGGGTGCAGCTGCTGCTCCGGCTGTCGCCGCGTCTGCGCCTGGTGCACGGAGACTGAGCCACCGACTTCCGACAGGGCCAGCGTTGGGTCGTCCGGTAGGGTACCCTGAGGGGTGAGGCCATGCTGGAGCTGATCGTGTTCGCGAGCGGGGGCGTGCTGCTGGCCCTGGAGATCGTGGCCAGCCGCGTGCTGGCCCCCACCTTCGGGAACTCCATCTACGTGTGGGGCAGCCTCATCGGCGTGTTCCTCACCGCCCTCAGTGTAGGCTACTGGCTCGGCGGCCGGCTGGCAGACCGCTACCCGAGCCACGGTGCCTTCTGCGGTCTGGTGTTCCTGGCGGGGCTGCTGACGGTCCCCATTCCGGCAGCCGCGCCTCCGCTGCTGTCCGCCCTGGCCGCTGCGGAGCTGGACAGCCGGGCGGGGCCCCTGCTGAGCGCCCTGGTCCTGTTCTTCCCGGCCAGCGTGGTCATGGGGACCATCTCCCCGTACGCGGTGCGCCTGAGCACGCGCTCGGTAGCTACCGTGGGCGGCACCGCGGGACGCCTGTACGCCCTGTCGACCCTGGGCAGCATTGTGGGCTGCTTTGCGGCGGCCTTCTGGCTCATCTCGGTGCTGGGGGTGCGGGACATCATCCTGGCCCTGGGGTTGCTGGAGATGGCCCTGGCGGTCGTGGGCCTGGTGGGGCTGCGGCGAGCGGGCGCGGCCACCGTGGCCGCCCTGGTCCTGGTGGGCACGGGAGCCGGTAGCGCGCGGATCCTCCCTCCGGAGGCGCCGGAGGTGGTGTACGCCCGGGACACGGTGTACCACCGGATCACGGTGAGCGACGAGGGAAGGGTCCGGTACCTGAAGCTGGACAACTACTGGCAGAGCGCCCTGGACCTGGAGGAGCCGCGGCGTACCGTGTTCCGGTACGCGGACTACATGCACGTGGGGATGCTCTTCCAGCCCCACCCTCGGCGGGTCCTGGTCATCGGCATGGGCGGCGGGACGGTCCCCAAGCGTTACCTGGAGGACTACCCGGAAGTCCAGGTGGACGTGGTGGACATCGACCCTGAGGTGGTGGAGGTCGCGCACCGCTTCTTCGGGGTTCCGCGGGGGGGCCGGCTGCGGGCGTTCGCGCAGGACGGTCGGCAGTTCGTACGGCGGGCACGGGAGCCCTACGACCACGTCCTCATGGACGCGTACCTGCGGGACACCCTGCCCTTCCACCTGGCCACCCGGGAGTTCTTCCAGGAGGTGCGCGCTAGGCTCCGTCCAGGAGGCGTGTTCGTGGTGAACGTGATCGGCGCCCTGGAAGGCCCGCACAGTCGCCTGTTCCGCGCGGTGTACCGCACCCTGCAGGAGGTGTACCCGGCGGTGTACGTGTTCCCCGTGGACTTCGGGCCCACGGGGTGGCCGGAGGCGCTGCGGAACATCATCGTGGTGGGCGCCGAAACCCGGTGGCCGCCCGGCGAGGTGCAGGCCCGGGCGCGGGCACTGCGCGGGCGGGTGAAGGTGCCAGGTTTCGACGCCGCGGTGGCAGACCTATACCTGCGGCCCATCCGGACCGAGGACGTCCCCGCCCTCACGGACGACTTCGCACCGACGGACGCGCTGCTGAGCGTGCGGTAGGGGGTGTTGGCTTGCCCGCCCCTTACGTGAAGCTGTACGTGGGCGACGTGATCCGAACCCGGAAGGCGCACCCCTGCGGGGGAGACGTCTGGGTGATCGAGCGGCTGGGCGCGGATGTGGGGATCCGGTGCCGGACGTGCGGCCGTTTCGTCCTCATGGATCGCATCAAGCTGGAGCGGCGGATCCGGGCGTTCCTGCAGCGCGGCAACGAACCCCCGCCCGCGGAGCCGGAGCCGCCGAAGGAGGAGCCCCCCGGGCCCAGGCCGCGGAAGGCCGCTTCACCCGCGCCCGAGCCACGGCCGCGGCGCCGGATCGTGAAGCGGGCGAGGCCGTGAGGCCCGGAGCGGGATCGTGCTGTCAGTGGGGATCGTGGGCCTGCCCAACGCGGGGAAGAGCACTCTGTTTCGGGCCCTGACCCGCGCCCGGGTGCCGGTGGCGCCGTACCCGTTCACCACCGTGGACCCCAACACGGGGGTCGCGGCAGTCCCCGACGAGCGCCTCGACGTCCTGGCCCGGCTCACGAGCGCAGAGCGGGTGGTACCCGCCACCGTGCGGGTGGTGGACATCGCGGGCCTGGTCCGGGGCGCCCACCGGGGCGAGGGGCTGGGGAACCGGTTCCTGGCACACGTGCGGGAGATGGCGGCGCTGCTGCACGTGGTGCGCGCCTTCCACCACCCGGAGGTGGCACACGTGGAAGGGCACCCTGACCCGCTGCGGGACATCGGCGTGGTCGAGACGGAACTGCTGCTGGCGGACCTGGAGACCGTGCAGCGGCGTATGGAGCGCGTGGATCCCAGGGCCAGGGCGGGGGACGCGCAGGCGCGGGCGGAGCGAGCGGCGCTGGAGGAGGCGGCCAGGGCCCTGGACTCCGGACGGCCGGCGCGTACGATGCCGGCGGGAGTCCGGGAGGCGCTCCGGCCCCTGCGGCTGCTGACGGACAAGCCCGTCGCCTACGTGGTGAACGTGGCCGAAGGCCAGTCGGACGGCGCGGTGCAGGCGGTGCGGGCGCTAGCGGAAGCGCGGGGCGTGCCCGTGGTGGTAGCCTGCCTGAAGGTGGAGGACGAGCTTCTGGACCTGCCGGAGGAAGAGGCGCGGGCGTACCGGGACGTAGCGGGGCTGGGGGAGGGAGTGTTGGACCAGGTGGTCCGGACGGGCTACCGGCTGCTGGACCTGGTGACGTTCTTCACCACGGAGAGCCGGGAGGTCCGAGCGTGGCCCGTTCCCCGGGGCACCCGGGCGCCACAGGCGGCAGGAGCGATCCACAGCGACATGGAGCGGGGCTTCCTGCGGGCGGAGGTGGTGGCGTTCGACGACCTGGTCCGGGCGGGGTCCTGGGAGGCGGCGTGGCAGGCAGGGAAGGTCCGCCTGGAGGGCCGGGACTACCAGGTGCGGGAAGGGGACGTCATCACGTTTCGCTTCCACGTGTAGCCCCGCCTCGGCCGGGTAGGTTTTCGCTTAGACCCGAGGGCCGGTGGCACGAGAGTTGCACCGCTCACGGCCGTGGAAACCGTCTGGTATCCTGGGACGTTGTCATGGACAGGACAGACCCCAAGGAAGGAGCTAGCATGGGAGTGCCCAGCGATTTCGTAGACCCCTTCGAGCTCACCCTGGAGGAGGTCGACCGCCGGATCGCGGAGCTCGCCGAGCAGCGGCAACGGATCTGGCAGAGCAGCGTCCCGCACACGGGGACGGGCGAGACGGGCCGACGGGCGCTGGCGGCCATCGAGGCGGAGCTGGAGGAGCTGTACCGGACCAAGCGGGAGCTGCTGGCCCGCCGTGCCCACGAGAACCGGCCCCTACGGCCACGCCGCCGGTCCGGCCCGACGCCGCCCGCGGGCCTGTTCCGGGACGACTGACCGCTGCGCCCCGCCGGACCCTGCCCTTCGTGGACACCCTGCGTCCCGTCTGGTAGAATCAACCGGCCGACCCCACGCGCAGCGTGGTGAGCAGGACGGCGGACTGACCGCGTCGCAAGGTATTCGCCTCTCGTCTCCGGCCGGGCGGAGACCGGGGAGCCTTAATCCCTGACCGAGGGAGGTTGGACGTGCGGAAGGCGTACGAGATCGTCTTCATCCTGCGTCCGGACCTGGACGACCAACAGGTCCGGGAGACCATCGACCGGGTGGCGGGCCGCATCACCGAGCGGGGCGGGACCCTCCTGGCGACGGAGCCCTGGGGCAAGCGGCGTCTCGCCTACCCCATCAAGAAACACCGCGAGGGTTTGTACGTCCTCATGCGGTTCGAACTGGACGCACAGCGGGTCCAGGACCTGAAGAACGCGGTGGCCCTGGTGGAGGAAGTCATCCGCTTCCTGGTGTGCGAGGCGCTGCCCGCAGCGGCTGCGGCCGCGCCCGCTCCCCAGGCCCAGCTGGCGGAGGCCGTGCCGTCCGGGGGAGGTGATGGGGGGTGCTGAACCGGGTGGTGCTGATCGGCCGGCTGACCAGAGACCCTGAGTTGCGGTACCTGCCCAGCGGGCAGCCCGTGGCGACCTTCACCCTCGCGGTGGACCGACCTTTTGCAGGGCCGCAGGGCGAGCGCAAAGCGGACTTCATCCCCGTGGTGGCGTGGCGGAAGCTGGCCGAGCAGGTGTCCCAGCACCTGGCGAAGGGTCGGCTGGTGGCGGTGGACGGCCGGCTGCAGATCCGGGAGTACGAGACGCAGGACGGCCAGCGCCGGAGAGCGGTGGAGGTGGTGGCGGACCACGTGCGGTTCCTGGACCGCAAGGCCCCGGAGCCTGTGGAGGCGCCGGCGGAGGAGTTCGAACCTGCCCCGGAGCCGGAGGAGGAAGACGTGCCGTTCTAGCCCCCTGCGCACGGGCCGGTAACGCTGGCGCGGAGGACGACGAGGATGGCGGAGAAGGACAAGAAGGACAAGCGGGAGTGGCGGCCGCGCAGGCCTCGCAAGAAGGTCTGCGTGTTCTGCTCGGAGCGGGCCCGGTTCGTAGACTACAAGGACAGCAACCGGCTCCGCCGGTTCATCTCCGAGCGCGGCAAGATCCTGCCCCGGCGGGTGACCGGAACCTGCGCCAAGCACCAGCGCATGCTGGCGGTGGCCATCAAGCGGGCCCGCGAGCTCGCCCTTCTGCCCTACACCGCGGACTGAGCGCGTGACGGGCCCCGTGTAGGGGGCCGGAGAAGTATGGGCAGGCCACACGGAGGTGCCGTGGCGGTGCGGGAGCGCACCGCGAGCCTGACCGAGGGGGCCCTGCTGGCAGCCCTGACCGCCCTCGTGGCCCTCCTGGTAGCCGTGTTCGGCTCCCCGGGACTCGTGGCCGCCCCTCTTCCGTTGTTCGTCCTCACCTACCGGCGGGGGTTGCGTACCGCGGCGCTCAGCGCGGTGGTGGCGGGGCTCGTGCTGTCCCCGTTCTTCGGCTTCCCCCAGGGCCTTCTGTTCGTGGCCGCGTTTGCTCCGGTGGGTGTGGTGCAGGGG
>Ga0105160_1000827_pt1 | contig 13378 bp, 11 predicted proteins | sample GXS110809BmetaG_FD_89591 | JGI IMG/M metagenome (GOLD analysis project Ga0105160, IMG submission 89591) | Hot spring microbial communities from Gongxiaoshe hot spring, China to study Microbial Dark Matter (Phase II) - GXS 110809B | ecosystem: Environmental > Aquatic > Thermal springs > Hot... | reverse complement strand
GACTTACACATAGATCCAATACGTCTGTTTGGACTTGCACTTCTTGTATCTGTGGAATTGGACGTTCTGTTATAGTTACATCATTAACACTTACATTTGCTGTTATATCAGTTGGGTTATAAGATATGTTGGTAGCTTGGGTATTTCTTGAGGAATGATGGAATAAGCAATTTGTAGGTAAGTCTCCGTTTGGACCTAATCTTACTCATTCCATATTATGTTTAAATTCTTATCCAATTTTAAAAACTCTACATCTCGATCTTGCTTGTTGGTATCTATATTATAGCCAACTACTAAATGAATTTTTTGTCCAAAGGTAATAATAGTAAGATATTCTTATAATAAAATATTCTTATTTTACTCTTTAAGTTTGCTGTCTTTCTTTCGATATTTTTATAACTTGTTTTCATTTCTTCAGATATTTCTTTGTATTTTTTTCCTTCAAGAAGTTTTTGCAGTAATAATTTATCTTTTTCTGATAAATACTTGCTAATACATTCCAAAAAGTTTTCCGCTTCTATTTTCCTTTCTATTCTATTTTCTACAGGTATATCAAAGTTTTCCCAATCAATATTTATTCGTTTTCTACCTTCTCTTAACTTTTTCTTCAAGAAATTAAAAACTTTCCTATCAACTATTAACTTGACCAAAAAGTTTAAATCATAAAAGTATTTATCTTTTACTTTGAACGCTTCCCATATTCCCAATGCTATCTCTGATTTTAAATCATCCTCTATATAAGAATAGGTATAATAACGGAAATACTTTCTGTAGTATTTACTTACCATTTTATTAAGGTTGGCAAAGAAATCATTTAACTTTTTCATTCTTACTACTTCCTATCTCTATCTTATTTTTTTTATATAAGTTATTTATTCAGAAGAAAAAATCCTGCAAAATTAGTGATTTATTTTTTACTAAAATACGGTTTAAGGAGAAATGAAAAAAAGCCGGTTATAAGTCTTGGATTGAAATTTTTGAAAAAAATATAAGGAAATATTAAAGGACAAAGAATGAAAAAATGAAAATATATGTATAATTAACTATAAGTGTAATTTTTTAGTCTTGTTTTTTATCTTGTTTCTGCTAATTTTACTTCTTTTTTGGAATGTTTTATTGTTGCTTGAGCTGCTGCTAATCTTGCTACGGGGACTCTAAATGGGGAGCAACTTACATAATCTACTCCTATTGTGTATGCAAAATGTATAGACTTGGGATCTCCTCCGTGTTCTCCGCAAATACCTACTTCCAGATTTGCTTTCACTTTTCTACCTTTTTCGATTGCCATTTTCATCAATTCTCCAACACCTTCTGTATCTAAATGCTGAAATGGATTAAATTCTAAAATATTGTTTTCTAAGTAGTAAGGTATGAACTTTGCTTCGGCATCATCTCTACTATATCCAAACGTCATCTGAGTTAAATCGTTTGTTCCGAATGAGAAGAATTCCACATGCTTTGCTATTTTATCTGCTATTACACATGCCCTTGGAACTTCTATCATAGTCCCAAATTTATATTCTATTTGAACGTTATTTTCTTTTAATACTTTTTGTGCCACTTCTTCCAACTTTTGTTTAACTACTTCTATTTCTTTTTCTAATCCTACCAATGGAACCATAATGTGAGGATTGACTTTTTCTCCTTCTTTATGTAGTTTAACAGCTGCTTCAAATATTGCTCTTACTTGCATTTCATTTATTTCGGGATAAACTATTCCTAACCTACATCCTCTGAAACCAAGCATTGGATTAGCTTCTTTTAAAATTTCTGCTTTTTCTAACATTTTTTTGTATTTTTCTACTTCTTCATTTTTACCTTCTTTTTTTGCTTCTTCTATTTTTTTGTTTAATATTTCTTCTTTTGGTAAGAATTCATGTAAGGGTGGATCAAGTAATCTAATAACCACGGGATATCCTTTCATTTCCTTGAATATGTTATAAAAATCATCTCTTTGCATTTGTAGTAGTTTATCGAGTGCTTTTTGTCTTTCTTCTTTTGTTTCAGCGATTATCATTTCTTGCATGATAGGTAATCTGTCTTCTGCCATAAACATGTGCTCAGTTCTACATAATCCTATTCCTTTTGCTCCGTATTCGTAAGCTCTTCTTGCGTCTTCTGGTGTATCTGCGTTTGCTTTTACTCCTATTTCTGCTACTTCATCTGCCATTCTTAAAAGTTCGAAGAACTCATTTGATAATGTTGGTGGTATTAATTTAACCTCTCCTAAATAAACGTATCCTGTTGATCCGTCAATACTAATAATATCCATTTCTTTAACTTTTACATTTCCTACTTCAAAGAACTTTTCTTTCAGGTTAATAATTATTTCCTCGGCACCTACTACAGCAGGTTTACCCATTCCCCTTGCTACTACTGCTGCATGGCTTGTCATTCCTCCTCGTGCTGTTAATACTCCTTGTGATCTTGCTAAACCTGCTATATCATCGGGATTGGTTTCAGGCCTTACCAGAATAACTTTTTCCCCTTTATCTCCTAATTCTGCTGCCAATTTTGAATCGAATACTACTTTTCCTATAGCAGCTCCTGGTGAAGCGTTTAATCCTTTTGTTAAAGGTTTAATATTCGATTTTGGATCTACTTGAGGATGTAATAATTTTTCTACTTCATCTGTAGATACTCTCAACACAGCTTCTTCTTTTGTAATGATTCCTTCTTTGTGTAGATCGACTGCGATTTTAACTGCTGCTTGTGCTGTTCTTTTCCCATTCCTTGTTTGTAACATATATAGTTTTCCATCTTCTACGGTGAATTCCATATCTTGCATATCTTTGTAGTGTTTTTCAAGTTTTTCTGAGATTTTTAGGAGTTGTTCATAAGTATCAGGCCACTTTTCTTTCATTTCACTTATTGGTGAGGGCGTTCTTATACCTGCTACTACGTCTTCTCCTTGTGCATTAACCAAATATTCGCCATACAGTACTTTTTCTCCAGTTGAAGGGTTTCTAGTAAAGGCTACACCTGTGGCTGATCTATCATTTAAATTACCGAATACCATTGCTTGGACATTTACTGCAGTTCCCCAATTTTCAGGAATATTATATATCCTTCTGTATTCTTTTGCTCTTTCATTATTCCAGGAATTAAAAACAGTTTCTATTGACATTCTTAGTTGTTCTATAGGATCTTGAGGTAAATTTTTGCCATGTTTTTTATACTCTTCTTCTAATAATTCTATGACTTTTTCCAAATCTTCTTCTGTTAATTCTATATCTAATTTTTTATTGTGGTGTTTTTTGTATTCATCTAAGATTTCTTCTAATGTTGGGATAAGTAGAACTGTTTTGCCGAACATTTGTAATAGTCTTCTGTATGAGTCGAGTGCAAATCTTCTATTGGTATATTTTGATAGAACTGGTATTAATTCTTTTGTTAATCCTACATTGAGGATGGTATCCATCATTCCTGGCATTGATGCTGGTGCGCCAGATCTAACCGAAACAAGTAAAGGCATATTTTGTTTGTCATTGAATTTTCTTCCAATCCTTTTTTCTAATTCTTTTACTGCTTCTTCTACTTTAGGCATTAATTCTGTCATTGTTTTTTCTTTATTCTCTAAATACATTTTGCATACTTCAGTAGTTATGGTGAAACCTGGTGGAACTGGTAATCCTAAATTTGTCATTTCTGCTAAATTTGCACCTTTACCACCAAGTAATAATCTCATATTAGCATTACCTTCATCAAAGAAGTATATCCATTTCATGATTATTATTACTTTCCAAAACCTTTATTGATTTTGGGCCAGGGTATTTATATTCCGCCTTTCCCCTGACAGGCGGTCTTTATATTCATTTCCGAAAAATTTAATAATAGTATAATTGAATAAGACAAAAATTTGCTTTTTATGTATTTTGTAATGACCTAACACTTGAGTATATTTCTTCCAACTTTTTATCTAACTCATCTACTATTTGCTCTACTTCTTTTATTATATCATCAAATGTTTCAAAGGTTATCTCATTATTAAGTATAAAAGAAACTTTTTCTCTAATTATAAGGATATCTTCGATTATGATATTAATTTTGTCTAAGATTTGCAACGATTGTTCATTTTGTATTCCTTCTAATAAATTTCTAATATTTTCTAAAGTTGATAATGAGTTATTTAGTATATTCATCAGGAGTATAGAATAGGATGATATTTCATCAAGATTATCTGTTTTTTTCATTTTTGAGAAAATATTTTTTATTGTACTTTCTGTTTCTGTTTGAGGTTTTATAAGTTTTTTACCGCATTTTATACAGTAATCATTGTAAGGTTCATTTTTATATCCACAGTTCAAGCACATTATCTTTTGTGGCTCTAATATTTTTTCTAATTTAGAATAATCCGATTTTATTTCAAGAATTAATGGTTCTATTTCTGCTTCAAAGTAATTGAGGATATCTATTAGTAAATCTTTATCATTTTCTTGTAAGTATTTTAAAATCATATTTAGTAGGTTTTCAAACTTATCTTTATTTTCTAAAACTTTTCTATCTAATGGTGTTAGAAAATCAGGTTCATACTCCTCTAAGTAATTTATAGTAGAACTGATCGAATTGTGTATTTCATATAGTATTAGTAGAGGTTCTTTTTCTGAATATACATCTGAAATTATTGAGTAAATATTTTCAAATATTCCTGTTCCTTTTAACTTACTGTTATCGATTTTTATTGATAATTTTTGTAATTCTTCAGTTTGTTGATAAATGAAGTATAACTTTTGTGAGAATGATTGTTCATCTATTTCCACTATTTCTTTGGATTTCAATTTATTAAAAACAAAGGACACATAATTTTCAATCTCATCTATTTTTTGAATTATATTATCGTATAATGTTTGTTTATATTCTTCCTTACATATTACGGAATTGTATAGGGTTTTATACCAATCTTTTGCAAATTTAAATGATGGTATAACTCGCTTTTCATACAATAATTCTAAAGAACTGAAAGATATTTGATTTTCAAGAAAATAATAAACATGGATTATAAATTCAAACCAAATATAGGATGAAGGAACCACTGTAAATACCCTATCTTTACATATTATGTAGTATTCATAATCTTGTATTCTTGTAATAATGTCAAAAAATAATTCATCTGTCTCTTTTATGTTATTTGAAAAATTACCATTTTTTAGGTAATTAATGATTTCTAATGAATTGTTTTTTATATCTTCACTTATGTATTCTCCTCTTATTTTTATGAAAGTTTCTAAATATTCTTTTATTTCTTCTGTTAATTTTTGCTTTAAGTGTTTATATTCATTATCAGCTTTTGATAAGACAAGAAAATCTATCGTTTTAAATTTATCTAATTTTTCTCTAACTAAATTATTTAGTAAATCGTTGAGAATAAACATTAGGGATATTACCAATTGATAATATTCTTGTACTTGTTCTAAATTTAATAAATCTATACTTGGATTATCTTTACAAAATCCTTCAAAAGAATTTATTAGAAAATGATCGTTTTCTTTATTTTTTGAATAATTGTTCAAATATAAATTTAGTAAATCAATTACGATGGTATCATCAGGTAATGGTTCTTTGTTAATTATTGGTTGTAGATTAAGTTTTAAAAATACTATATTGTTCCCTAGTAGTATTCTTAAATTATTAAAGTTATATAGTATTGAATCGATTGTTTTTTCTACAAACATTTTACCCCCCTTCAATGAAATTACAGTAATTCTCTAATTTTTGTGTATATTTCGGGATAATTTTCTATGAGATATTTTCTTAATTTTCTTCTTTTTGCGTATAATTTTAAGAGTGTTCTTTGTGTCTGTTTGTCTTTTTTATGTTTTTTTACATGATCTTCCAGACTGTTTATTTTGGCTGTTAATAGTAGGAATTGGACGCCAGAAGAGCCGGTATCTTTTTCATGCATTTGGGCTAATTTTATTATTTGTTCTTTTTCTTCTTTCTTTAACATTTTTAACCTCCTTTCAAAATTGGTGGTATTTTAAAGTAATTTTGCTCTCTTACTGAATTCTTTTCAATAAAATCGTGGAAATCGATTTGTTGTTTTTCTTTACTTTGATACTTAGTATCACCTAAATGCTGGGGATAGTAGTACTCTTCTTCTTGTAAATTTAATTCTTGTATTTTATCAAAAAAGGTAATTATTTTTTGTATATCTTTCTCAATAATTTTTTTTTCTTCTTCATTTAATTCGATGTGTGCCAATTGACACAAGTAGTCTATATTCATTGGTAGTTTTTAAATGCCGGGGGCCGGACTCGAACCGGCACGGAGGTTTTACCTCCGGGGGATTTTAAGTCCCCTGCGTCTACCTATTCCGCCACCCCGGCTAACTTTTAATCTATTTCTACAAATTTATCAATTTTCCTTCTATAAAAGATTTATAATTATTGGTGTTGAACCATAGGTTTCCAACATTAATTTTGACGGAATGGAAGTTTCTGGAATCTCAAAAACCAGAGTCCCAAAATTTATACCCATTGGCATCAATATTTGTAAAACATAACTACTTAATCCTTCTACGTATTCGTACCTTATGTTTCTATTATCAAACAGGACAAATTTGCCTGTATATAACTGAACCTTGTTGGATAGATTCTGTTGTGAAACACTTATTATCACGAATTTATATCCACTTTGAGCATTATACATCCCTTTATAAACTTTGCTTTCTTTTAGGTCACTTACGGTAACTTTATATTCTTCATTGAAAGCTGAGCGGGGGATAAAAGCTACTTGTAAACCTTGTCCTCTCAAAGAACTATCATCTTCTTTTTTATTTTTGTTTTCATCTATCACCGGTATTTCATACTTTTTATTTTTATTATCTTTATTATTATAATTGTTATCATTTTCTTGTTCTTGTTGATTTTCTATTTTTATTTTTGCTTGTTTATTTGTATTTTTTTGTTGGGGGGGGATGATTGTTATTACCCTCGTTGTTTGATTCCATTTAATTTGGTATCCCAAGGGTGAAAGAATTTCTTTTATTCCCAACAACAACTTCCCTTGGTATATAATAACTTTTGCGTATATCCTTAAATTATCTATTATTACGACTTTTTCTTTGGGATCCCATTGAACAGGAGAACCTATTATGTAAGAAAAATCCTCTTTTTCTAAGTAAGAAACGTTGTTTATTATGTATGCGTTAAATTTGTCACCATTAAAAAGAAGCTCTGCTTTTTGTAGATTTTGAGATAAAGAAATGCAAAAGATTAATAACAAAAATAAAATAAAACGCATTTTTCCTAACACCTCCACATTAGCATGGTTCAATACATAATTTCTATATAAACTTTAGTATACCTTTTCTTGTTTTGATAAAATTAGTTTGATAAAATTGGTTTATAGGAGGAAAGTTTTTTTGGATGTTGAAAATTTTTATAAGTATGGAATGGGGATATTTTTGGTATAAAGTAAGTGCTCCTTATATCGAAAATCCACTTTTGGCTTATTCTTTGTTCTTCTTGCTTTTTATTTCTGTATCATTTTTCTATTATTTATACTTAGCAAAAAACAGAAAGATTGATAACATTTACATCAGAAAAATACCTGCTCTTAATTCAATAGATGAGGCTATTGGTAGATCTACAGAGATGGGTAAACCTATTCTTTATATACCTGGGATTATGGATATAGATAATATCCAAACGTTGGCTTCTCTTTCTATATTAAGTTATGTTTCTTACAAATGTGCAGAGTATGAGACCGATTTTATTATGCCAGTTAGCAGATCTGTTGTCATGACTGTTGCTCAAGAAGTAGTTAAAGAATCTTATTTAAGGGCAGGTAGAAGCGATTTATACCGAAATGATATGGTATTTTACTTAACCGATGATCAATTTGGTTATGCTGCGGGTGTTGATGGTATAATATCAAGAGAAAAGCCAGGAGCTATATTTCTGATTGGTGCTTTCTATGCTGAATCTCTAATTTTAGCTGAAACTGGATTCTCTGCAGGAGCAATACAGATAGCTGGAACTGCAATGATTACCCAGCTTCCATTCTTTATTGCAGCCTGTGACTATGTATTAATAGGAGAGGAACTTTTTGCAGCCTCCGCTTACCTTTCTAAAGACATACTTGATAAAATAACTTTAAAAAACCAAGACATAACTAAAGCCCTTGTTATGGTTTCTGTAGCTATCGGGGCAATGATCAATACCATCTACTCAATTTACCCTAATATTGCAAACATACCATTTATTAATTTATTACACAAAATATTCCAGGGGTTGTTGATAAAATGAAAAGAGAATTACCTTTATTTATAACTGCTATAACCGGATTAGTTATAATATTTAATTACTTTTTGCCAGAAGTTACTGGACAAATAACAGAAATTATTAGAAAATGGGTTATCGTTATATCTTCTTTCGCTATAATTTTGGGAATACTGAATTTGTTGATTATTAGCTTACGAAAAACTGTGGAACCTATTACACATATTGATGACAGAATTGCTAATATCGTCCTTATTCTTTCACTTATAATTACTATCATAATAGGAATGGTCTACAAAGTAGATCCAAATTATACGAGTGAATTTAAATTGGTCTTGGATAAATCTTCTGTTATTCCCTTAATAAACTTTGAAGTTCAGAAAGTTGATAATAACGTATTTACTAGTGTAATTTTTTACTCGATATATAATCCTTTGAGTGCTGCTATGTTTTCATTACTTGCTTTCTTTATAGCTTCTGCGAGCTATAGAGCATTTAGAGCAAGGAATATGGAAGCAACGTTACTTCTTCTTGCTGCTTCTATAGTTATACTTGGAAGAGTACCAATTGGTGATTACTTATTCGGATTGATTGGTTTAAAAATATCAGTGGTTTCTGAATATATAACTGCTGTCATAAATGCTGCTGCTCAAAGGGCTATCCTTATAGCCGTGGGAATAGGGACTATTATTATATCATTAAAATTACTCTTTGGAATAGAAAAGTCTCATATAGGTAAAAGCGAATGATTATAATAGAATTGTTTAAAAAGATAACGAGAAGGACTATATTTTTGACAGTGGCTATATTTTTAACTATTGGTGCGATTTTTTCTGATGTTTACTGGATAAAGAAAATAAATTTGGAGATGCTCAGAAAGAGTATAACTCCTGCATCGAAGCAAGCATATGATTTTATAGAATCTTTGCCTCCAAATAGTGTTGTTCTTGTTTCTGGCGATTATGGGCCTTCTACGAGAGTCGAAGCTGATCCAATATTAGAAAATTTTCTAAAACAATCTTTTAGAAAAAATTTCAAGGTTATTGCTATATCGTTGTGGCCTGATGGTGCTCAAATTGTAGCTACTAAAACAAGACAAGTTGCTTCACAATACAATAAGCAGGAAGATGTTGATTATGTTATAGGTGGATATGTTGTAGGTGCTGCAGTGGCTATTGAAAAAATGGGAGTTGATTTGAAAGATGCTGTACCCTTACTAAATAAAAGTCCTGCTCCTTTTCTTAAGAATATCAAAACTGCTCATGATCTGAATTTAGTTTTCTGTATAGCTGCTGGTGATACATTACAGTATTACATTAGAATTTTGAAGAGTAGGTATGGGGTTAATGTTTCGGGAGGATGTACTGCTGTTATGGCTGCTGAAATGTATCCCTACATACTAAGTAAGCAATTAATTGGTTTATTTGGAGGATTGAAAGGTGCAGCAGATTACGAAATATTGGAATCTAATCCTGAACCTGACCAGGTGAGTGAAGCAGTTAAATACATGTTGACCCAATCTCTTATACACGCTCTCATTATAATCTTTATTATAATAGCTAATATTGTCTTTATATACGATAGATTAAAGTATGGAAAGAAGAGATGATAATTGATGAAAATATAATTCCTAACATCAAAAATTTCTTAGAAAAGAAAGATAATGGAACATTTATCCTCTTTGGAGATTCTAAACAAATTAAATTAATGTTAATCGACAAAATGAAAGAATTACTACAATTTGAGAAAATTATGTTAATTGATAACGATACTATCCCAATAGAAAAAGTAAGATACATGTTGAATTTTGTTAAATTAAAATCAAATGTTTTGAGGTTTGTTGTTGTCGATTTAGATAATGTTAATATTTATTCTATGAATGCAATGTTAAAAACGTTAGAGGAACCACCGAGTAATTGCTTTTTCTTTCTTTTAAAAAGTGATACAAATGTTATCCCAACTATATTATCTCGGTCAATAAGAATTTTTGTTAATCCAGATAAGAGTAAGTTGATAGAATACTTAATAAAAAATTATCATTTTCCTCTTAATTGGGCAGAATTTTTATTCTTTCTTACCAACGGTAATTGGGACTTGATTTTATTCTTTATTGAAAACATGTGGAACCAAAAAGAAAGAAAACCTAAAGAAAATTTCTCTAAATTAATTAGTTTTGTTGTTGATGGGAATGAAAATTTACTGTTTGATGAAGATTATTGGTTGAAGAATTTTGGTTCATTTATATCTTTTAAATTCCTTCTTAAATTTATAAAATCTTTTGTTAAGGATATTTTTATAATTAACAAAATCCTAGTGCTTAAAGATGTGGAAATAATTAAAATGCTTGAAAAAAATCTGGTTTTTAGTAAAATAATCTCAAAAGATAAATTAATAAGTAGTTATTACAGTAAATACTATAGTTTTGATATTCAGAAAATATTGGATAACACTTTTGACCAAGTATCGAAGATAAACAATGCAAATTTATTTAAAAAAATTAATAAAAAAATCTTGTATTTTACTTTTATTTACCAGGTTTATCAATTAATAAGTTTGAGTAAATCGAGGTAATTAAATGAGGTTTAGATTTATAGTTTGGAAATTAATTTTTGTTTTATTGTTTTTGAATTTTAAAAAAGTTTATTCGTTTGAGCCTGTTTTGATGTTTTTTTCTAATTCTCCGGAGTATGTAAAAAGTAATGGTTATTTGATAAGTGGGACTGTTTCTGCTTTTACTCCTACTTTAATCTACTTCTATCATTTAAATGATACGGGTGAAGACAAAAAAATTTATATAAAATTTAGTGGTAATGCTGAAGCTTTTATCGATTTTGTTTTTTCGTCTTCTGAAAACAACTATTTTAAAGTTGGTAATGATGTTGGCAAAAAAATATTTAAAGATTTCAAACCTACTAAGTTTTTTATTAATGGTGAACATTTGTTTGAAGTTGATTTTAAATCTAAAAATTTGGTTTCTGGGTATTTTTGGGTTTTTTCTAATGGTAGATTGGATTTTGAATCATGGGTAGGTAATGTAGATTATCGATATGTTTTACCTACTGATAAAAAGCATGTTAAGGGAATATTTGGGGTGGGTAGGATAATTACTTTTTTACCAAGTGACATGAATTACATGGTTGTTGGGGATATACCGTTGGATGGAATTGAAACAAATATGTTACTAAAAGGTAGTTATAAAGTTTTTTATCATTTTGTTGTAAATAGGAAAGTTAATCAAATATTCTTTTCTGCTCGTGGTGGACCTTCAATTCCTATTTATTATTTTAATTCTGATTGTGGGCAATTTATATATACTTCTGGCAATATTTATAAACCTTACAATGAAGTGAAGATATTTGAGAGAAATGTATTTATTCGTGATTTTATTACACAAAGTATTGGTGCATCGTTTTATCCTGTTTATTATAGATTAAATGAATATGGATTAGATGAATATACATTAGATGAATATAGATTAGATGAATATAGATCAAATAATGAATTTAAATAATGATGTTTGATGTATATTTATTGACGATAGTTATTGCTTCTGTTTTACTAGAATTTATTGTCATTTATTATAGACAGCGGGTTGACGCTATCCCAATTTTTTCCTCTTTTATACCCATCTATATCGTTTATAAGGGTATAAACGATTGGTTGCTTATCCTTATTTTATCTTTATTAGCTGTTATAACTTTTATTTTGAAGGAATTTTCTATAAATTTTGATGCTTCTTTGAAATTAAAAATGTATAATTTGGTTTCAAAATCTTTATTTACATTATTTTCTTTTGCTTTTGCATTTATTTTTGTTGTCCTGTTTGCTAAAAATTTGTTAGGTTTTATAGTTTTTTATATCATTTTTGCTTATTTCTATTTGATCTTATTTACAGGTTCTATAAGCGGTATTTTTGAGGAAAATTTAAAAAATAATATTATTCATTATTTAGATGAAGTTGAGAAGCAAAAAAAGATGGAGCCTGATATTAAAACAGAAGTATTTGAAAAATCTTTCTTAACGATTAAGGAGGATAAAAAAATTTTTCCTTTTAAATACATGTTTAATGAGTATTATATTTTAGTTTGTTTATCTTGTATATTTTTATTTTCCAATTTTTTAGCTTCTAATGAAGTTTTGCTGAGAATTTTATTGATTATTGTGTTTATTATTTATTCATTTGTAGTTTTTACTTTGAGGTGGGTTTATAATTCTCTTATTTTTGACTCTGTAAAGGAATATTTTAGGAATTTTATCGAAAATATAATAAATACTTACGAAGTTTCTTCTTTAAAAAGAAAATTGTTAGAATTGAAGGAAAATTCTGAGAAATTGGATAATTGGTTGAGGTATCTTGGGGAGTTTTACTCAAAGCTTGATGAAAACCCTGATTATGAAGATCTTTATCATTCATTTTATTCTATCTTATCTAAATCATTGAATTTTTCAAGGTTTGTTATTTTTATTCCTGAGAAAGAAGATAATATAATTGAATCTATGAAGGCGGTTTTTCATAGGGGGATAGGTAGAGCTGAATTTTATTTAAAAAACACTGCGATTGAGATTGTTGTAAATAGTTTGAAAACTGTTTCATATTTTGGTGGCACTGTTTTTAGTGCTTTATCTTTATATAAAGATGATAGAAGTTTTATTTGTACTCCAATAAAAATTGGGAACAAGCTTATTGGTGTTGTTTATCTTTCCAGTGTGAATACTCGTAGCTTTAATGAACAGGATGTTAACTTTGTGGAATTATTATGTGACAAATTTGCTATACTTTACATTCTTTATAAGGAATATTCAAAAACTCGTGATATGTCGATAAAGGATGGTTTAACAGGATTGTATAATCACAGGCATTTTCAAGAGCTACTATCTAAAGAAGTAGAGAATGCTAAACTCTACGGTTATCCGGTTTGTTTATTAATGATAGATACGGATAAATTTAAGCAATATAATGATACTTTTGGACATCCTATGGGTGATGAGTTATTGAAAAATATAGCAAAAATTATATTGTCTATTGTTGGTGATAAGGGGTATGTTTGTAGATACGGTGGAGATGAGTTTGCTGTTATATTACCAAATTTTTATAAAGAGAATGCAGCTGTGTTAGCTGAGGAAATAAGAAAGGCTTATTATTCTCTGAGGCGTGG
>Ga0105160_1000826_pt1 | contig 13384 bp, 11 predicted proteins | sample GXS110809BmetaG_FD_89591 | JGI IMG/M metagenome (GOLD analysis project Ga0105160, IMG submission 89591) | Hot spring microbial communities from Gongxiaoshe hot spring, China to study Microbial Dark Matter (Phase II) - GXS 110809B | ecosystem: Environmental > Aquatic > Thermal springs > Hot... | reverse complement strand
GAGATGGTGTGCGTTAACGTCACGGCGTCGCTGCGCGAAGCGGCGCACCTGTTCGCCACCCATGCTTTCACGCGCCTGCCCGTTTACGAGGACTCGCTGGACAACATCATCGGCGTCTTGCACGTGAAGAGCTTGATACACGCGCTGCTTTGCACCACGCGCGAGCCTTCGCTGCGCGATCTCATGCAACCGCCGTTTTTTGTGCCCGATACCCAACGCGCCGATGAGCTGCTGCGGCAGTTGCGCGAGCGCCATGAGTACATGGCGATCGTGCTCGACGAGTACGGCGGCACGGCAGGGTTGGTCACGCTGAACGACCTGGTGAGCTTGATCATCGGCAAGATGCAAGAGGTGACCGACAGCGCCGAAGGCAGCACGCCCGACATCCAAGCCACCGCCGACGGCTACGTGATCAAGGGGCTAACCACGCTCGGCGACGTGAACGAAGCGTTCGGCTTGCACCTCGACGACCCACACTACGACACCATCGGCGGCTACGTGATGGGGCAGTTGGGGCGCATTCCGAACGTTGGCGACGTGGTGGAAGTGAAATCTCAAGGCATCTCGTTGACCGTGGAGGAGATGGACAAGCGGCGTGTGGCGAAGGTGCGCCTGCGGCGTCTCAGCAGCTAGTTTGGCAACGCGCCGCGCAACACGCGCAACCAGTTGCCATACATGATCTGCGCCACATGTTGCGGCTCGAAGCCGCGCTCCAGCAACGCCTCTGCGATGCGGATGTGGTCGCGCACCGTGTCCAGCTCGCGTGGGATCGCCTCTGCGCCAAAGCCGCCGTCGTAGTCGCTGCCGATGCCGACATGGTCGGCGCTGCCGGTGACTTGGCAGATGTGGTCAATCATGCGCACCACGTCGTCGAGCGTCACATCGTGCTTTTTGCCGCTCCATTCCTTCTTGAGAAAGCGGTTGTAGAGCACCACCCCGATCACGCCGCCGCGTTCGGCGATGCGCGCGATCGCCTTATCGGGCAGATGGCGCGAGGTGGGCACGTAACGGTAAGGGTTGCTGTGGCTGGCGATCACATGTTGCCCCTCGAACGCGTCCAGCGCCTCGTAGAGCGACTCGTGGCTTAGGTGGCTCACGTCGAGGATCACGTTGAACTCCGCCATCACGTCGAGCAGCGCGCGCCCAAGGCGTGTTAAGCGCCCGCCGCTCCACGTGCCGCCTGCGTAGCGCGTCGTATCCCACGCTGGGCCGACGATGCGCACGCCGCGCTCGTACCAACGCTCCAACTCCTTCGGCTCGAGGATCGGATCAGCGCCTTCCATGAGCACCACCATCCCCACGCGATGGCGCTCGCCGGGAACAGGGTGCATCCAAGCGTCCACGTGCGCGCGCAACTCGGCTTGGTTGGTGATCAACCTCACGTGAGGGTCAACGTCTGCCCAACGGCGGTAGAAGTCCAACTGCGCCATTGCCAGACGATGTGCCTCGTGTTCGCTGCGGTAGGCAGGCAAGCCGGGCGCCAGCTTGCGGCTGTAGGGTTCGACGAACAACGTTGCGAAGACAATCCCCACGCGCCCGCGGATCAGCTCGGGCAAACCAACGGTGCAAACGTCGCTGCGGCTATCTTCTTTGCGGCGCGTCGCGTAAGCGCTGCAGCGGTAATCGCGCTGCTTGTAGAGCGCGTTGTAGGCAAGGTCGAGATGTGCGTCAACGATGAGCGGGATTTCAGCACGCATCGCGCGCTGCGATCTTAACCGTCTTCAGTCGTTCTCGAAGAGCGCGCGCACGAAAGCATCGGGGTCAAATGGCTCCAGGTCGTCGAGCTTTTCGCCGGTGCCGAGATAAATGATGGGGATGCCCAGCGTGTCCACAATGGCAAACGCCACGCCGCCTTTTGGCGTGCCGTCGAGCTTGGTGAGGATCACGCCCGTGACGCCCACCGCTTCGGCGAAGCCTTTGGCTTGGTTGAGCGCGTTTTGCCCGTTGGTCGCGTCAATCACCAGCAACGTTTGGTGCGGCGCTTCGTGCACCGCGCGGTTGAGCACATTGCGCACCTTCTTCAGCTCCTGCATCAAGTTGTGCTTGGTGTGCAAGCGCCCAGCGGTATCCACGATGAGCGTATCGCACTTGCGCGCGAACGCAGCCTGCACAGCATCGAAGGCGACCGCGCCAGGATCGGCGTTTGGCGCGCCGGCGATCACGGGCACGCCAAGGCGTTCGCCCCAGATCTGCAACTGATCAATCGCCGCAGCGCGGAAGGTGTCACACGCAGCGAGGAGCACGCTGCGCCCGTGGTCGCGGTAACGCTTGGCGAGCTTGGCGATGCTGGTGGTCTTGCCGCTGCCGTTGACGCCGACGACCAGAATCACTTCCAGCAGCCGCTTGCGCGCATAATCTGGCTGCGCTAGTGCGCCGTTTGGGGAGAGCACGGCGCGCAACTCTTGCTGCAATGCCTCGCGCAGCCGCTCTGCGCGCGTGATGCCCTCTGCGTTGGCGCGCACGCGCAGCCGCTCGAGCAGCTTCTCCGTCGTGCTCACGCCCACGTCGGCTTGCAACAACAGCGCTTCGAGGTCTTCCCACGTCTCCGCTGTGATGTCGCTTTGCCCAAGCAGCGCCTGCACTTTGCTGAAGATGCTGGTACGCGTTCGCGCGAGCGTCTCACGAAGCGAAGCCATACGCTGCGCAGATTACCACAGCTCGCTCCTAAAAACGCGCTGGGGAGGCGTTGTTGCCTCCCCAGTGCGGTGCAAACCCTCGTTGCGGGAGCATCCCGACCGTTAGCGAAGCACGAAGTAGGAATACGCGCCCAGCAAGAAGAAGAATCCGAACCACGCGCCCAGCATGCCGGTGGCGATGCGCCCCAGCCGCTCCACGCGCGCCGAAACCTGCCCTTCCTTGCTCGCGTTGGCTTGGTAGAGCACGAGGATGAGGTACAGAATGACCATCACGCCGACCACAGTGGTGACGCCGAAGACGAGGATCGAACCCCAATCAATGCGATAGGGATATTCGGCAATGCTGTAGCCGAAGCGCGCCATCGAGGCAACGCGGATCCCTTCGCGCACCACCGCCACCACCAGCAGCGACACCAACCACAACACGAGCGAGAGCGGCGCTTTCGCAGCGGGCTGCTTGAGCATTGCGAAGTATGCCGTGAGCACGGCGCCCAACACCACCACAGGCACCGCGATCAGCGCCACCACGCCAAACTCCACGCCCTCCGTCAACGCCCACACCAGCCCCGTCGCGCCATAGATCGGGCTAACCACCAGCGCCAACTTGCGCCCCAGCTCCGCGAGGCGGTCGAGGAACGCCACATCGTCGCCGCGCTTGCGCAAATACCACCCCGCGAACATCACCACCACCGCCAAGCTGAGCGCGCTCTGAAGCGGCAACAAGAACACCAGGCGCGGGATGTTGTAGGCGTGGAAGGTGACGCCGCGCGTGTCAATGGTGCCGTCGGGCATGTACCAGCGCAGCCAGTGCTCAGGGCGGATGGACACCGAGTGCAGCACGTGCATCACCCACCCCGCGAAGAAGAGCAACACAAGCGACAACGCCGCGGTGAAGATCAGGCGACCATCCTTGCTCCCCTTCAGGTAAAACACGTACGCGAGGCTATAACCACCCATCACCACAAAGATGAACGACACCGACCAGAAGCCGCTTAGCGTGTTCGCTGCGTACCAAAGCGGGTCGTAGATCGTCTGCACGAAGAGCAATGGCGCGATGCCCGTGACAATGCCAAGCCCAAGCGCGTTGGGCGTTAGCCGCGCGCTTAGGCGACCCACGCCGAGCCAAAACGGATCGCCTTTGCGCAAGGTGTAGGCATAGAGCGCGAGCACGCTGGTGCCCAGCGCTACCGTCACGAAGAAGATGTGGAACACCCACGTCACCACCAACAGCACCTGCAACGCAGGCGGGAAGAAGGGGGCGCCCAGTGGGTCGCGCATCATGCGCAGCATTTCACCGACCGTCATGGCTTTCTGACCTCCTTATCGCGTGGAAGTTTGGGATTGCGCCTGTGGCGCAAGCTCGGGGTAGGTGTCGTGCAAGAACGCCTCGAGGTAACGGGCAAGCGCGCGGCGCTCGGCGTCAGTGCCGACGAACGGATGCATGTAGGGGAAGCCGCCGATGCCACGGATGTAAGCATCAATCTTGTCTGCCGTGGTCAGGTTGCGCATCTTGAGCAAACCTGCCTGTGAGCGCAAATCGAGGCGCACGCCAGCAATGGTCATGGATGTCTGGTGGCTAACGCTGTGGCACGATCCGCACTGCTGAATTGCCAGCACGCGCCCCGCGGCGATCTCCGGGTCGCCGATGCCGAAGGTAACATCGCTTGCGGTTGCGGCAAGCTTATCCATGGCGGGCACAAACGGCAGATTGCCCAACATGCCACGCTCGCTCAGCCAGCGCTCCTCGCTTTGGATGCCGCGCGCAGGGATGTCGTTGAACAGCAACTGGTTCGAGGACATGTAGCCGGCGATGATGTCGGGCTTGCGCAACACCTCGCGCGTGCGCTCCGCGCCGAAGATCGCACCATACATGAACACCATGGTGCCCAACGCAAAAAGCTGCCGTTGCCGGCTAGGCGCGATCAACGCGAAGAGCAGCACCAAGAACGTGACGACCAAGCCGAGGTAGATCAGCGGGAAGGTAGGCTGCGGGATCGCACGCGAGGGCAGGATCGCCTTGGCGTGCACTGGCAACGAAGGCTCAAACCACAGCAACCAAATCAACACACCCGCCGCCAAGCCGATCAACCCAAAGCGCGCCCCTGCGCGGATGATCTCGTTGCGCGCGTGGAAGTTCGCCGGCAAGCCGCCTGCGATGAACAACACCCACACCGCCGTGATCGCAAACATGAACGCAAAGCGCATCGCGATCTGAGGCCAGAACGTGGGGTTAAAGAAGCCGCTCAAGCTCAGGCCTGTCTCGAACCACGCGCCCGGCGTGAGCTTGAAGGACAAAATGCCGACGATGATGCTCAATGTCCCTGTTGCGCCCAGCGCCAGGATCCACGCGAGCCGCAAGTGGGTTTCCTTGCTGACGCGCCCAAGGGTGTAGTAATACGTGATGATGCCGAGCACGTCAATGAGGAACATGTACCACTCCGAGCCCCAGTAGAACACGAAGTTGTGGATCAACGTGGAGATGCCGCGCGGGTTCGCTGCCGTTGTGGTCTGCCAAATGCCAACGCCCGCGAGCGCGCCAAACACGTAGGCAAACACCAGCAGCCCTAACGCGCTGCGCTTCAGGTACACGTAGAACTCCTCGCGGTTCTCTTTCACCGCGCGGCGCTCCAGGTACAAGTTAAACCACGCCGCCGCCACCGTGAGGTGGGAGACGAACACGTGGAACGCAGACGTGAACGCGACGTAGAGCGTTGAGTGAATGAACAAGCCTTCCCAAAAGGGATACATGCGCGCCTAACCTCCTGCAAGGGTTTTGCCGAGCGCGCCAATGGGCTGCGCTCAGCTTGCTCTAAGCTTGCGGAAGAGGCGCGGGCTTGTCTTTGCGCTTGATCAAACTCGGCGGCAGGAGATTTACGTGAATTTGCGCTCCGTCAAATAGGGCCCGTGACGTTCGCCACATCATTCACATGACACTCAGAGGCACGCTCATGATCGCTCGCTCGCAATGCGATCAAGAGCCCCCAAGTCTGTGAGCACAATGTCGCCGCTGCGCAGCGCGATGATGCCTTTCTGCTCCCACTCGTTAAGCAACCGCGAGACGGTGTAAATCGTAGTGACGGCGAGCGCAGCGAGGCGCTTGCGTGGTTCGCGCACCACAAAAGCACCGTCCTCTGCTCGCGGCTGTGAGCGCACCAGCGAAAGCAGCGCCTTCGCAAGGCGTTGATCCACGCGCTCGAAGGCGAGGCGTTGATATGCCTGCTGAAGGTCGGCGTAGCGCTCAATCGCTAGCCGCAGCGCATTCTCCCACAAGCGCGGATAGCGATTTGCTAACTCGCGCAACACATCGCCGCTCCACCCAAGCACGTGGCTCTCTTGAACGATGAGCGCAGAGGTCGAGTAACGCTCCCCGGGGATCAGCGCCGTGATCCCGAGCGCGTAGCCCGGCTCGATCACGCGCACCACTAACTCGTGCCCGGCTCTATCGAGCACGATGAGATGCGCTTGTCCCGTGAGCAACACAAAGATCGCCGTCGCTGGCGCGCCTTGCCAGAACAAGTATTGCTCCGCAGCAAAGCGCTGCATCGGCGAAGCACTCAGTAGCACTTCGTGCAGCGCGCGTTGGCTTAGCCCGTCGAATAAATCCACATGGGCGATCTTTTCCAGCATGCAGATCGATCCATTACGAAACAGAAAGCCTTGCTCAGAATCGCGTTGAGCTTTACGGATGGGATGACCCCCATCCAGCATCGCGCGGATGCCTGCATCAAGCCACAAGGCTAGCTTGCGCGCGGCGGGGGAACAGGGGGTTCAGGCGGAGTGCAGGTTGGCAGGGCATAGGTTGGCGAGGTTTTGGCGAGTGTAGCGGGTGCTCGCGTCGGGAGCAAAAACAGCACGGTTGGCAAGAAGAGCGTCAGCGTTTGTAACAAGCGAACGAGCGCCTGCGTCGAGAGAACGTGCGGCGGCTCCCAGTGATGCTTGCTGCGCACAAGGGGCTGATGTGCGCGCGCCCACACGTCGAGCACGCTCGTGTGAGCGCTTGGAGCGCGCACGTGATGCGCAATCTCGCACGCTGCAACGCATAACTGCGCTGCGCACACCAAGCACAGCGCTAAACTCAACCGCGCGACGATGACGAGATGAGCTATGTTGTTTGCTTTCACCCTTCAGTTCATGCTTCATCTTAGCGCATTGACGAAAGACCGCACTGGCGCCTTGGGCACAACAGCGCTCCGCTCATGGCTGCGCTAAGATGCGCTGGTCATGATTCGAGCAGAGCGCCTGGGCAAGCGCTATGGGGTGCGCCCAGTGTTGCGCGGCGTCTCGCTTGAGGTCGCGCGCGGCGAGTTTGTCGCCGTGCTGGGCGCGAACGGTGCCGGCAAGACGACGCTGCTGCGCATCCTCGCCACACTTGTGCGCCCCGACACAGGCACGCTCTCGATCGGCGACGTGGACGCCTTGCGCCAGCCACAGCGCGTGCGGCAGTGGGTCGGCTTGGTCTCACACCAATCCTTGATCTACGGCGACCTCACCGCTGCGGAGAACTTGCGCTTTTACGGCTGGCTCTACGGGCTACGCGGCGAGCAGCTCGAGGCGCGCATCGAGTGGGCACTGCAACGCATGAACCTATGGCCGCGCCGTAACGACCGCGCGCGCACGTTCTCGCGCGGCATGATGCAGCGCCTCACCATTGCGCGCGCTATCCTGCATGATCCACCCGTGCTGCTGCTCGACGAGCCGTTCACTGGGCTGGATCAAAGCGCGGCAGCTTCGCTTTCAGCGCTGCTACACGAAGCAGCGCTGGAAGGGCGCGCGGTGATCATGACCACGCATGAGATCCACCGCGGCTTAGAGCATCTCTCGCGCGCGTTGATCCTGCGCGATGGTCAAATCGTCCACGAGCAGCGCAAGGACTTTTCGCCACAAACGCTCACCGCTCTGTTGCACGATGACGCCCATCGCTAAATCTCCCTCTTGGCCGCGCCAGCTTTGGGCGCTGGTGTGGAAGGACTTAAAGCTCGAACTTCGCACGCGCGAATCCATCACCGCGATGCTCGCGTTCGCGGTGATGGCGATCGTGATGTTCAACTTCGCGTTGCGCCTGCGCACAGATGCCTTTCGTCCGCTTGCGCCGGGCATTTTGTGGGTGACGCTGGTGTTCGCGGGCACGCTTGGGCTTTCGCGCTCTTTTTCCAACGAGCAAGTGAACCAGTGCCTTGATGGGCTGCTGTTAGCACCCTACGACCACAGCGTGATCTTCCTTGGGAAAGCGCTCGGCAACCTCGCCTTCACCCTGATCACCGCTGTGTTGGTCACGCCGCTCGGGGCGATCTTGCTCGACGAAGGACTGATGCAGCCTGGCGTGTGGCTTACGATCGTGCTCGGCGCGGCGGGCTACGCGGGCGCTGGCACGCTGATCGCCGCCATGGCATCAAGCACGCGCGCGCGAGAGGTCTTCCTACCGCTCTTGCTGTTTCCGCTGGCGTTACCGCTGCTCGTTGCTGCGGTCATCGTCACTGCGGGGTTTGTGGATCGCGCGCCGTTCGACGAGTTCGGCGCATGGCTGGGGATGATCGTCGCGTTCATCGTGCTGTTTTGGGCAGCGGGCGTGCTGCTCTTTGAGTATCTGGTGGAAGGATGAGCCACTCAACGTTTGCGCAAGCCCTGCTCTCGCACTACCACGAGGCGCCGCAGCGCGTCATCGTGCATTTGCAGCGCGCACACCACGCCGATTTGCCCATCACCTACGAGCGCCTTGTGCATGGAGCGGCTGGCGTCGCGGCGATGCTGCGCGCTAACGACGTGCGCGCGGGCGATGTTGTCGTGATCATCTTGCAACATGGCGAGCCGCTCCTGGATGCTTTCTGGGGTGCCGTGCTTCACGGCGCAGTGCCCTCGATTTTGCCGCCGCTCACTGAGAAGCTGCTGCCCGAGCGTTACCGCAAAGACCTTGCCGCGCTGATGCACGTGACACAACCCGCTGCCATCCTCACGTATAGCGCCTTCGCAGAAGAGGTGCGTGCTGCGATCGCCGCCGCTTCATCAAAGGCGCGGTGTCTTGTGCTCGACGAGCCGCTATTCACCGCGCCCGACGTTGAAGCGCTAGGAGGGCTGAGACGCGCAGAGCACGACCTCGTGCTCCTACAGCATTCCTCAGGCACGACCGGGCTGCAGAAAGGTGTGGCGCTTTCGCATCGCGCCGTGTTCAACCAGCTTGATGCATACGCGCCAACGCTCGAACTGAGCAAGAGCGACGTGATCGTGAGTTGGTTGCCGCTGTATCACGACATGGGCCTGATCGCTGCGTTCGTGATGCCGATCCTGCGGCAGGTGCCATTGGTGCTCATGTCGCCGTTCGATTGGGTGCGCGCGCCAGCGCGGTTGCTGCGCGCGATCAGCGACTACCGCGGCACACTGTGCTGGTTGCCCAACTTCGCCTACACTTTCATGGCAACGCGCATCCGCGACCGCGACCTTGAGGGAGTGGACCTCACATCGCTCAAGGCGGTGATCAACTGCTCTGAGCCGATCTATCAGCGCAGCCACGAGCTGTTCGTGCAGCGCTTCGCGCCTTACGGCTTCCGCCGTGAAATGCTCGCCGCGAGCTATGCCATGGCGGAAAACACCTTTGCCGTCACGCAGACGAGACTTGGGCGGCCGCCGCGTGTGAATCCGAGCGGCGGCGTTGGCAACGCCGGGCAGGTCTCATCAGGGCAGCCACTTCCCAACGTCTCGGTGCGCATCCTCGACGAGCAACGGCGCGACCTGCCCGAGGGGCACATCGGCGAGATTGCCATCCAGAGCAACTGCATGTTGAGCGAGTATTACCACCGCCCTGATGCAACTGCACAGGCGTTCCACGAAGGGTTTTACCTCACAGGCGACCTGGGCTATATCCACGAGGGCGAGGTGTTCGTCACGGGGCGCAAGAAAGACTTGATCATCGTTGGCGGCAAGAACGTGTATCCGCAAGACTTGGAGCAGCTAGCGAGCGAGGTGCCGGGCGTGCACCCCGGGCGCGTCGCGGCGTTCGGCGTGTTCAATGAGGCGCTCGGCACCGAAGACGTGGTGATCGTCGCAGAGACCGACACAGACGATGAGGATGCCCGTGCTGTGATAGCCGAGGCGATCCGCGATCACCTCACGCGCAACTCCGATGTGGCGGTGCGCACGGTGTATCTCGTGCCGCCGCGTTGGTTGATCAAAACCAGCAGCGGCAAAGTGGCACGCAGTGCAAACCGCGAGAAGTATTTGCGTGAGATCGCAGCGAGCTAGAACCTACCGCGCCGTTTCTAGTCACTAGAACTCGCCACTTGGCGGGGTGATCTCGCCTTGGCTGCTCAGTAAACCAACACCAAACTTTTCTGCTGCCTTGCGCGCGCTTTGATCCACGCGCATGCCGTAGGCGTACACCAGGAAGGGTCCCTCCACACCCGCCTTGCGCAGAGCAGCGCGGAATCCTTCGGAGCGCATCCGATTGGCCCACGCCTCCACCGCTTGCCAGCCCAAACGCGCCTTTGCTTCCAATACAGCCCACAGGCGCCGCCCTTGCGCATCCTCCACCTGATGCGCAACATCCACATCACCATCCAGCCGTAAATACAACGCCTCTGCAAGCACGCGGTAGCCCTTCTCCTCCAGCACCACGCGCAATACGGCAGCGGCTTCTTCTTCCACCGTTACGCCGATGATGTTCTCTAGGCGAGTCAGCTGTTCGGTTGTGCGCCGCTGCGCAAGCGCCAGCTCCTCCAGCCGCTGCTCAGTGCGCTGCTGTGCAAGCGCTAGCTCCTCTAGCCGCTGGTCAGTGCGCTGCTGTGCCGCCGCTAGTGCCTCAATCTGCTCCTCCGCACGCTGCAGGCGCTGCTCAGTGCGCTGCTGTGCCGCCGCCAAATCAGCGATTGCCTTATCAACGCGGCGGAAGCCTTCCTCCATGTTGCGCGCGAGCTGGTCAACGGTGGCAGCCAGGTCCTCTACCACCTTCGGCAGCTGTAGCAGCTCATCCGTCAGCACTAACCGCCTAAGCTCAGCGCGCCAACTCGGATTCTGCTCCAGCAGCTCAATGAGGTCATGAAAGTCAGAAACAGTAAACGGCATTTGCGCTTCGTTTAGCGATTATAAGCGTGCGGTGGTGCCCTGCCACACAAGCACCGAGCTTCAGCCTAGAGCTTGTTCCCAACTAAGCTGAGGCTGCGCGCGCGAAAGCCGACTTTAGCGCAGGATACAACTCACGGAAACGCGCGTAGGCTTCGTCGTACTGCTGGCGCACAGCAGGATCATCGCTTGGCGAGGTGCGCGCTGTGACGCGGATCACTGCATCGCACGCCTCGCGCACGTCGCGCCACAACCCTGTGCCCACCCCTGCCAGCAGCGCCACACCAAACGCGCCGCCCTCCGTGGAGTTGACCAGGGTGATGTCGGCTTGGAAGATGTCTGCGAGCATTTGCCGCCAGATGGCGCTGCGTGCACCTCCGCCTGCTGCGCGCACTTCGTTCACGTGCAGCCCTAATTCACGCATCAGCTCGATAGAGTCGCGCAAGCCAAAGCTGATGCCCTCAACCACAGCGCGCGCAAGATGCGCCTGGGTGTGGCGTAGCGTTAGCCCGACAAAAGCGCCACGCGCCAACGGATCACGATGAGGCGTGCGCTCGCCTGTGAGATAAGGCAGGAAGGTCAAGCCCTCAGCACCGATTGGCACACTCGCTGCGCTTTGCAGGAGCACATCGTAGGGATCCGTTTCTTGCGTCTGACGGGCAACCAGTCGCGAATGACCAAACGCGATCGTGTCGCGATGCCAGCGCAAGCTGCCACCTGCGGAGAGCATCACGCCCATGAAGAACCAGGTGTTCGGCACTGCGTGGCAGAAGACCTCAATCGCCGTGTCGCGGATCGGCGGGTAGTGCTCGACTGAGGCAAAGACCACACCCGAGGTGCCGAGCGTGACGTTGACGATCCCTTCGCGCACAGAGCCCAGCCCTACTGCAGCAGCCGGCTGATCACCGCTGCCGCCAACGATGGGCGTGCCCACCGCAAGCCCCGTCTCCTGGGCTGCTTGGGCGCTCACCGTTGCCGTCGGCTCGTGTGATTCTGCACACAGCGGCAGCCACTCGCGCGGGATCTCCAACAAGCGCAGCATTTCGTCTGACCACGTGCGGTGCTTCACGTCGAGCAGCGCCATCCCTGTGGCGTCGCCGACCTCTGTGGCGAAGACGCCGCTCAGCTTGTAGCGGATGTAATCTTTCGGCAGCAGGATATGCGCGATGCGCGCATAGATCTCCGGCTCGTGCGCGCGCACCCAAAGGATCTTGGGCGCAGTGTAACTTGTGGTTGGTGGGTTTGTGACCAGCTCCCGCAATCGCGCCATGCCGCCAGCGCGCTGCACCATTTCATCGCACTGCGCTGCTGTGCGCTGGTCGTTCCACAGGATTGCACGGCGCAACACATTGCCTGTGCGGTCGAGCAACGTCAAGCCATGCATTTGGCCGCTCAAGCCGATGCCGCGCACGTCTTTGCCGCTCACCCCCGCCTTCGCCAACACTTGGCGTATCGCTTCCACCGTGGCACGCCACCAATCTGCTGGATCTTGCTCGCTCCACAACGGCTTAGGGGTGTAGAGGGGATACTCGACGGTTGCGCTGGCGAGCGTCTCGCCCTCTTCATTGATCAGCAGCGCCTTCACCGCAGTTGTGCCAAGGTCAATGCCGAGTAGCGCCATGAGCTTTCTCCTCGCCTTGGTTTACGGGCAGTGTAGATCAGCTTGCTGGTTGTTGGGGTGTTTCCTTCTTGGGAGGGATGACGCAAATGAAGCCAAGCGGCTGGTCGGGCGGCGCTTTGAACTGGTGAATCTCGTGTGGCTCAATGTAGATCGCATCACCGACGCCGATGGGATACCATGTGTCGCCGAGCAAAACCTGCCCGCCGCCTTGGACGATGATCACGCCATGGGGATGCGCGTGGCTCTCGTAAGAGGAGTGTCCGCCTGGCGGGATCACGAAGTAGCGAATGACGAAATCCTGTGCGCCTTCGTCGCGCCCAATCAAGATCCGTCGTACTGCACCAGGCGCAGCTCCGCCCTCGTAGACGTGTGCCTTCACGGTGGCGTAGTCCCACGTGCCTGTTGGGTTGAGCTGACGATGAATCACGCCCATACTCGCTCCTGTTCACAACAGCAGCCCTGGTCGTTCTAGCGCTTGCTTGAGATCGGTCAGAAAGCGCCCCACCTGCGCGCCGTCCACAATGCGATGATCGGCGCTCACGGTGAAGGTCGCCATGGGTGCAACGTGGGGCTGGTCGCGTTCGTCCACGACGACGCGCTTCGTGGCACGCCCCACAGCAAGGATCGCTGCCTGCGGCGGATTGACGATCGCAGTAAAGCGATCCACCGCGAACATACCCAGGTTCGAAAGGGTAAACGTGCCGCCTTGCACGTCTGCAAGCTGGAGCTGCCCCGCGCGCCCACGCGCGGCGATGTCGTTCAAACGCGCAGCAATTTCCACAAGGCTGAGCCGATCCGCGTGGTGGATCACGGGCACAATCAGCCCCTCATCCAGCGCAACGGCAACGCCGATGTTGATGTCGCTCCACTCGAGGATTGTCTCATTTTCAAATCCAGCGTTGAGCGCAGGATGTCGCTGCAGCGCCCACGCACACACTTTGACGAGCAGCGCGGTGAGCGTTACCTTTGGTGCGCCTTCTTGCTGTGCGGCGCGCCAATCTTCAACCAACGCCAGCGCGCGGCTCATGTTCACATCCACGCTCACGTTGAACTGCGGTGCTTCGCGCACGCTTTGGGT
>Ga0105160_1000825_pt1 | contig 13389 bp, 9 predicted proteins | sample GXS110809BmetaG_FD_89591 | JGI IMG/M metagenome (GOLD analysis project Ga0105160, IMG submission 89591) | Hot spring microbial communities from Gongxiaoshe hot spring, China to study Microbial Dark Matter (Phase II) - GXS 110809B | ecosystem: Environmental > Aquatic > Thermal springs > Hot... | reverse complement strand
TCCCACCTCTCCCCATACCAACCCATCGCTCAAAGGTTTGTCGGTTGATTAGGGCATGGACTCTGTCCCATGCCGACTTTGTAGGCTGAATTTTTGTGCCCTTCAAGCCTTTCTGCAACCCTTGCCTTTGTGTAAAAGCACAATTTTACTGACAAATAAGGCTGTGAAAAACTATAGTTCAACAATGATGGAGCAGTGTGAAGTTTGACCAAAACGAACAAATTGGTAAGCAACCGCACGAGGCATTGAAAGGCAAAAGGAGGGATAAGCAATAGCATGGGTAGAGTTGAAGGCAGGTGAATTGGTGGCTTGGGTAGGTGATAACGCTTCGGGTGATGAGCAGCATAGGGCAGGGTTGAATGGCATCTGGAAGTTGACTTGCACCGATGAGCCTGAGAGCGTGTTCGTCCCTCATCTTGCTGGCCTGAATTTGGAACATGTTTTTGACGGGCATGTCGGTGAGCGGGATTTGCTCTTTGAGCCGAGAAGGGCGCCAATGGAATTGCAGAAAATCGGCGAAACGGAAGCGGAGTTGTATCAACCCCCATTGCCTTTTTGGGGCGTGGAGAGTTGGACGCGCTTTCACCTGATTGCCCCTTACTTTGTGGACATGGACTTTCGCTTCCGAGCCACCAAGCCCGTCTTCCGCTACGGCTATATCGGACTGTTTTGGGCAAGTTACATCAATGCGCCCGAAAACAAAAGCCTTTATTTTTGGGGGCGAAAGGAAGACGAGAAGCAATCCCGATGGGTTCAGTTTTGCACCCAGTGGCATTATGATGAGAGCACCGTTATGCACATCAGCGAAACGGAACCCCTTCCTATCTCCCCAACGCACCCGCCGATGCTGTTCACCAATTTTTCCCGCTTGCGTTTTGAAGAGCCGTTCATGTTCGGGCGATGGCGTGATAGGGTAGTGGCATTTTTCTTTGACCAAACGAAAGGCGTGCGTTTGACCCATTCTCCGTCAGGAGGTGGTCTTACGGCGGACGGTAAAGACACTAACCCCGCATGGGATTTCCAACTCATCATAGCGCCTTACGAGTTGAACCGAGAATATCGCTTCCGAGTGCGATTAGTTTACAAGCGATGGGCAGGGCGAGAAGAAATCCGCAAATTGTTCAATGAGTGGCGGGAAGCGTTGGAAAAAGAAGGGCAACGAGCGTATAGACAAAGATTTTTTGCCGAAACATTGTCAAACTAAGGAGGCAATGAGATGAAGGCGAGATGGATTGTATTGCTGATTCTCGCCAGCGGAGTGGTGGCAATGGCTCAGCAAGTTGTAAACGAGTTTGACCCGAACGAAAAAGTAGGACAACGCCCTTACGAGATGGAGTGGGCGAACCGAGAAGAGCCACGAGCACCCACAATCACTTTCGCCGATTTGTGCGGTTGGCGGATGGAAGTTTCAGGCGATGCCGTCGCTACTTTCCGACCCAGCCAAGAGCAAAATGTTTGGAACCGCCCCATCGGCAAATTGACTTATCGCGGCAGCGGCGATGCGAAATCGCAACCGCGCATTTTGCTCTTTCCGCCAAAACCCATCCCCATCCCTGAGGGCAGCGACTGCGTTGAGGCTTGGATTTACGGTAACCGATGGGGCTGGGAAAACCCGCCCGATACGCCACCGGTCCAAATTTTCGTCCACCTTCGCGACGAAAGAGGGCAAGTGCAAAGGGTTCATTTGACAACCGTGAACTGGAAGGAATGGTGGCTTGCACACCGAAGGTTGTTCCCTTTGCCTCAAAGTGGCAGGACGAAAGGATGGGAGTTTGTTGCCCTTGAAATCGCCGGCGGTTGGCAATCGCAAGACCGAACGCTCTACTTTGATAGCCTGACTTTCTACCCTGAACCGCTTCCGCAATTGAAATTCCCAGCACGCCCAAAACGCAACCTGACCCTGTTTGAAGGTCAACCGCAGGGATTGAACACGGGAAAAGGCAAGTTGGAGTTTCCGACGCGTGAAGAGACGATTTTGCCGATCAACTTGACGAAACAATTTCGCACGGAAGTCCGTCGTGAGGGCAAAACTTTTTCTTTTCGCTACAAAGGCAGCGATGCCGAAATCGTTTATCGCTTTGACCCAACACAAGGACTTTCAGGAATTCAGGCTTTCGTCAATGGTGAACCGCTGGGACAGTTGATGGCAGGTGGAAGAGTGAGATTTGCCGATGGCAAAACGGAAGGTAAACTGCTGCATGCCGAATTGCGCAACGGCGTCGTGACCGCTCGCTATGAAAATGAGGTCACCTACCGTCTTCGGTTATGGCAAAAGTCGCTGGTGATTGATGCCTTTTGCCGCAATGAAAGGAAAGCACCAGACGCCGAAGCCATTGCCCTTGACTTCGGCGAAATCCGTCCGCCTTCATCACGCTTTACTCATTACGCTTTACTCCCCATCTATGTCCCCTTCATCACTTACGGCGGTGGGAGCAATCCTGTCGTGGCGATGGTGAAACAAAGGGCACAGGGCAAAAGGCAAGCGTTTGTCAGCATTTGGCTTGATTGGTATCGGAGCAACGGGAGCGAACCTTATGCGTTTCCTGATGGACAACCCACTGCGACGGGATTGCGCATTAACGGTGGCATTCGTTACAATCCCAAAACCGACGGTAAACGCAACGATTTGTTTGAGCGTGTTTTCGCTACTGTCTCGCCCAACTTTGAAGAAGTTCTGCCCGTCATCCCCAACCCACGCGGGCTTCACGCCCATCTCGCCATTGACCGCTTGTGGCAGGAGAGTTGGGGACCGGGAAACTACGAGCAAGAGATGGAACAAAGCCGCAAGTTGCGGACTTACGGGATTGTCAAGTTAATCCAGTGCAACCACGAAATCACTTGGCGGGACAGCGGTGAAAGTTTCACGCTTCGCACAAAAGCAGCGCCGGGAAAAGGCGGCGATGAAGGATTGCAGCGCTACTTGGCGCATCAAAAGTCGCTGGGTTGGTTCGCTGGGCTTTACACCAACTATTGCGACTTCGCCCCCGTCAATGAACATTGGAATCCCGATTATGTGCAACGCATGTCTGATGGCAATTGGCGTGGTGCATGGCCACGATGCTATGCGTTAAAACCAGCGGCAGCCGTGATGTTCCATGAGCGCTTGGCACCTATCATCAGGCGCAAGTTCCATCCTGATGGCAAGCAAATTTCCGCCTACACCGATGTCCACACTGCAGTTGCGCCTTGGGGATATTGCGACTACGATGCTCGCGTGCCGGGTGCAGGGACTTTCGCCCAGACCTTTTACTGCTACGGCGAACTTTTGCGAAACGACAGCCGAATTTATGGCGGACCGATTTTCTCTGAAGGAACTTTCCAATGGCTTTACGCTGGCTTAGCCGATGGCAATTATGGACTGACTTACAACGGTCGTCCAATTGCGAGAGAACCGCTATTGCCAATTTTCTACCTGCGCGAAATCCACACGAAGGAATGCGACATCGGGATGGCGTGGACGGATTGGTTTTTGCAGGGCGTTCCCGATTGGCAAAAGGATGTTGACAACGCCATTGACCGTTTCCTGCTTCACACCATCGCTTACGGGACTATCGGTTGGCTTGTTGAAGAGCGGTTTGGAATGGAAAGGGTTTGCCGAAGTTACTACATGCTTCAACGCTTGCAGGCAAGATACGGTTTGCAACCGCCAAAGCAAATCGCTTACTGGGATGGCAAAAAGTTGGTCAGCGTTTCAGAAGCAATTGCAAACGATTTGCCTAAAACGAGGAGGCAGATTTTCATCGCTTACCCGAACGGGTTGAAAGTTTGGCTTAATGACTGGGACGCGGGACGAGGGGCGTGGGACGAGGCAATTTGGCGAGTAAGAGCGAACGGCAAGGTTTACGAAATTCCGCCAGCGGGATGGCTGGCGGCGCATGGGAAAGGGTTCTTGACATTCTCTGCACTGGTTGACGGTCACAAGGTTGATTACTTGCGAGATGTGAAAGGTTATGGCGACGAACCGCCATTGCTTTTCGCCGATGGGCGAGGGCATTTGACACGATTTGGAGAGGTGGCAACGAAAGGCGCTATCGCAATTCGGCACATCGGCAAAAGTCAGTTGGAAGTTCTGGACATCTCCCACACGGGCGAGTTTGGGTTGCAACAGCCGTTGGGTGTTAAGGGCGTGCCCGTTCGGTGCGAAGCCTTTGACATTGAAGGCAAATCTTTGGGTGAAGCGGAAATTCGCTTGACGCCTGACTATGCATGGGTCATCGGTAAGCCCGACGGGCATCGGTATGTTGTGACAATGGGACGGGGGACGAGGGACGGGGGACGGGGTTTGGGTTGGTGGGTGGAGGCAGAGGTACATGAAGCGCCAGCGGGGGCGAAACTGCCGCTGCGCATTTTCGGTGCGCCCGCTAATGCTGTGAAATTAAGTTGTCAAGGGGCGAGATTGGAAGGGATGGCTTTGGTCATTCCCGAAGATGCTGCCATCGGGAATCGCATTTGGGTGCGCGCTGAATGGAGAGGCGAAATTCTTTGGTGGGATGTAACGGTCTCGCCGATGGTTCAATGGAAAGTGGCATTGCATCCTATCGGAGATGGGAAAGCACAGTTACACCTGCGCCCGCTTTGGTATCTGCACGGCTTAGGTGGAGAAGAAGTAAAGGTCACGCTGCAATTTCCTTCGTGGCTCTCAGCACCTCAAAGTCAATGGCAGTTTGGACGAACGAAACTGCCGACGGAATTGCAAACACAATTGAGCACCGATGCGCAAGTCGGCATGGAAGGGGCATTAACCGCCACCGCGCAAATCGGCAAGCAGCGAAGTGAAACGAGTTGGCGATTGCGAGTCTCCGAAGAACCGTCGGCAATCGTTCGGCTGGACAAAGAGCGCATCCCATTCTTTTGGGGCATTTGTCGGCGGGGGCAAGTAGAGCAATCCGACGACGGCAAAAGCGGTGCATTGTTCCATCGGGAAGAAGGCATCCCCGTCGGAGGTGTGCGAAAGGACGGTTTGTTCTGCCATCCGCCTTACATCGGCGGTGTCGGTTACACTTGGGCGCAGTTTGGTCCGATTGAATTGCCCAATGAACCGTGCGAATTTCGCGCATGGGTTGGGCTGAAAGATGGCGGCGACCCAAGCGACGGCGTGACGTTTATCGTGGAAGTTTTGGACGAGCAAGGCAATCGGCATCGTATTTCTGAGCGACATGGTGTCCAAAAGGAATGGCGTGAATTGGTTGGAGACTTGACGAAATTTTCAGGTCTCAAAATTTGGCTGCGACTCATCTCTGATGTTGGTCCAAACGATAACTCAACTGCTGACTGGGCATCGTGGGGCGAGCCAAAGATTGAACGGAAAACGGAAAGACGAAGAATTGAAATTCAGTGACACTCAACATTGTGGCTCAATCACTTTTAACCTCTCTTCCCTCAAATTAGATTTTTCCATTCCGAACCCCCACTAAAGTTTTGCGACCTTACGGACAGCATCCAATTCTTCATTGAAGCGTTGAATTGCTTTTTGCCAATGCTCTTCTTTTGCATCCTTAGGACGAGTAAACCCTCTTATGACCACCTTTTCACCTTGACGACCCTGTAACGGTCGCTCTTTACTCCGAAACTTTGTTGGTGCTTATGTGGGGCAGGGCTTCCACGCCCTGCCGACTTTTAAATTTCGTCGGCAGGGGCAGAGTCCATGACCTACTGCTCATTGCTTTGATAAATGACATGGCGGGGATATAGCACAAAGTGAAGGTAAAAGCACTCTTGCCAAATGATTGACGAACTTGCTATTATTTTTTCAGTATTCTGCTACCCTTGCATGGTGAGTGCAAAATCCGAAAATCGTTGGTGAGGGTAGGTTCCATGAGCGAGATGAGACGAATTTTGGCAACGGACTGCGGAAGCACAACGACGAAAGCGATTTTGATTGAACGAACAGAGGAAGGCTATCGGCTCATCGCTCGCGGTGAGGCGCCGACGACTGTTGAAGCACCTTTTGACGATGTGACCATCGGCGTCATAAACTCTATGCGTGAACTTGAGGAAGTCACAGGACGAACCTTGCTCACTGACAACAAAGTCTTTATTCGTTCGTCCCCCGTCCCACCTCCCGCGTCCCAATCCGACGATGCTGGTGCTGACCTTTATGTCTCCACATCAAGTGCTGGTGGCGGGTTGCAAATGATGGTCATGGGAGTTGTCAAGACGATGACTGCCGAAAGCGCTCAAAGGGCAGCGTTGGGCGCTGGCGCAATTGTCATGGATGTCATCGCCATTGACGATGGTCGCAAGGATTATGAGCGAATTCAACGCATCAGAAGTTTGCGACCAGACATGGTTTTGCTCGCTGGTGGGACTGATGGTGGAACCGTTGTCCATGTCGTTGAACTTTCTGAATTGCTTGTTTCTGCCGATCCTAAACCGCGCTTGGGCATTGGCTTTCGCTTGCCCGTCATTTATGCTGGCAACAAAGATGCACGGGAAGAAATTCGCAAGTTACTTGCTGACCGATTTGACTTGCTCATCGTTGACAACATCCGACCAACCCTTGAAACTGAAAACCTCGCTCCAGCCAGAGAAGCCATTCACGAATTGTTTTTGGAGCATGTGATGCAGCAAGCGCCCGGCTACAACAAATTGACGACTTGGGTTTCAGCATCTATCATGCCAACGCCAATGGCTGTTGGGAAACTCGTTGAGGAAGTTGCAAGGCAATACGAGTTGAATGTCTTAGCCGTTGACATTGGCGGTGCGACGACCGATGTGTTCAGCGTTTTCAACGGGGTTTTTAACCGAACGGTTTCTGCCAATTTGGGCATGAGTTACAGCATCGGCAATGTTCTTGCAGAAGCAGGCGTTGAAAACATTTTGCGTTGGGTTCCATTTGAAGTTGACGAAACTGAACTTCGCAATAGGTTGCGCAACAAAATGATTCGTCCGACCACTATCCCGCAAACTGTTGAGGATTTGCTCATTGAACAAGCGGTCGCACGAGAAGCGTTAAGGCTTTCTTTGGAGCATCACAAGCAAATTGCGGTCACCCTTCGTGGCGTCCATGTCCAGCGGACGATTGGCGAAATTTTGACGGCTGAAGTTTCAGGGCAAACGATCGTTGACATGATGGCGTTGGATTTGGTCATTGGAAGCGGTGGAGTTTTGTCCCACGCACCAAGAAGGTCGCAGGCTGCATTGATGCTGCTTGATGCTTGGCAACCTGAAGGCTTCACTCAACTTACCGTTGACAGCATTTTCATGATGCCCCATTTAGGAGTTCTGTCAACGGTTCACCCCGAGGCAGCGATGGAAGTTTTCTGGCGCGACTGTTTGGTTCGGTTGGGTTGGGCGTTGGCGCCAAAAGGTGTGGCGAAAGAAGGAGAGGTCATTGGGACGCTGAGCATAAGTGGCAACCGATACAACATCAGTAACGAACCAATCCGCTTTGGCGAAATGAAACTTTACCCCCTTGACGAAAACGAAACGGCGCGTGTTCGGTTTCAGCCTTTTCGTGGGTTTGATGCTGGCGAAGGAAGTGGTAAGCCTGTTGAGCGGGAAATTTCTGGAGGTGTTGTCGGTTTCGTCATTGACGCACGAGGGCGACCTTTACAGTTGCCAAAGGACGCTGGCTTGAGGTTCAGGAAATTGCGAGGGTGGCTAAAGGCTTTGAACGCCTTGCCCCAAAAGGCAGCAGCAGTTTTAGTGTAGGCAAAGTCCTACTTCTCAATTCGGTCCAAAGTGCCTTGTGTCTTGACATTTACTTCCAATTAGTGACTCACCTGCTTATGACGCCTATCCGAAAGGTAAACAGACCAACCGAATTTTATTGCCTGAAACGGAGGTGGAAGGGGTTGATCGCTTGCGTTAACGGTAAACTTGCCTCAGTGGACGGCACCGAAGCAGGAAGGTTTGCTCCCAGGAGTGATGCGCTCTTTAGTGATTAAACTTGCGAAAGATTTTGGCTTGAAGGTGTGCGAGCGACCGCTACCCGTTGAAATTTTGCAAGAAGCGGAAGAAGCATTTGTCACCAACGCTGTTATTGGGTTCATCCCGCTGAGGAAACTTGAGCGAAAAATTTTCACTTCGTCAGCGACCACCAAAAAGATTCGTTCCACTTTATTTGCCCGCTCTCAAGAGTTCGGTCTTCCGATTTTTTAATCTCGGGCTTGCGTGAGGTGAGCCACTTTCTAAGGTCACTCTGGTCAACTTGCAAGAACGCCCTGGCTGCGGCAAAATTGTTTGGCGGCAGGGCAATGGAGCCTGCCCGTGAGCGGAGCAAAATTTTTGCCGCTCCAAACCGCGCCGCAAATTCGTGGCGCTGATGGCTCCTGCACCCGTTCTCAAGTTCGGATGCAGGAGCCATTTTTTTGTTAGGCGTTGGAGGTGAAGTATCGTGTTGACAAAATTTTGCCCTTGCTGTTTTGCAATGAACGCTGAGACGGCAATGCACTGTGAACGCTGCGGAGCGGATTTGGACGAACCTATTGGCAAGGATTATGTTGAGCGACTCATTCATGCCCTTGACCATCCTGAGTCAAACACGAGAGCATTGGCAGCACTGCTGTTGGGCAAAATTGGGGGAGAACGAGCGTTGACTGCCCTTTGTGACAAAGCGAAAACGAGCAAAGATATGGCGCTGCTGGAAGCAATTGCCGAAGCATTGGGGAATTTCTGTTCACCCGATGCTGAGGATGCTTTGATGTATTTGTTTCAATCGCCGTGGCTCACCGTAAGGACGAAAGCATTGGAGAATTTGCGCTATCTCAGAGCAGCAAGGAACGGTGAGCGAAGATGCCGCTGAATACTGACCAAAAGCGGTTTTTAGCGGCGGCTTTGATGGAACTTGAAGAGCATCTTTTGCGGTTTGAGACTTTGCTTCAATCGGACGAAACTGTCACGGTCTTTCGAAGGGTGGTCAACCCGTTTCCACCTGAACGACGGACACAACTCTTGACATTAATTGGGGAAATCAAAAAGCAGTTGCAAGGGATCCGAGACGCTTTCAATTTGCCGACCGAAACCGTTGACTTACGATGGTCTCTTTCGGTGACTTTGCTTCACCTCGCAACGAATTTGGAAGAGTGCGAACCGAAACGGCTCAAAGCCTTCGGCGAACTTGACAAAGAGACGGCTGAAGCGTTGGCTCATCATCTGCGCCAGTTAGTGCGAAATATCAATGCCATCCAACGAAAACCATACAGCAAATCAGCAATAATCCCATGAAGAGGCATGGCGAAAGAAAAGGAGATGTCATTGGGACGCTGAGCATAAGTGGCAACCGATACAACATCAGTAACGAACCAATCCGCTTTGGGGATGGCGGCTTTGTTGGAACGAAAACCCGAACAGCCTATCATCCAATTTACTCCTGAGCAAGCAGGGAAGGAACGCCAGCGCATGCAAGAGGGAGGTCATAGCCCCCAACCGTTAGGAGAAGAAGCAAAAGGAACACTTCCTCTACCCCCGAAAGGGAGAAGGTAGTGACAACCTAAACCCTTAGGACTTACGCAGTTGATGTCATTTTGTGTAGGGGCAGACGATAGTCTGCCCGAAAACATCCTTCATAAGGGGTCAAAACTGCCCTTGCGGGCGGCTTAGCAGCCGCCCCCTACATCCAACTGCGTAACTCCTACCTATAAAATCGGGTTGAAAGGTTAGGCGGGATTTTTAGCCCCGCCGACTTTCCCTAATAAGTCGGAGTAAGATTTTTCGTTCGTAACGCTCAATTGTTTGCCCAAGAGTTTTGCCAGCAAAAATGCTGCTCCCCATTTGTCAAGGGGTCGGTTTTCGCTTCCGCACCTTGGCGATTGGACGCAAGATGGGCAACCTGCTTTGCACGGGCAATTAACAATCGTGTCCAAAGTCCGTTCAAGCAATTCCTCAAGCCGCTCAAATGCTGCCTCAGAAAAACCTGCGCCGCCAGGAAAACCGTCGTAAATGAACACGGTCGGTTGGCGGGTGTCTGGATGCCAAGGCGAGTAGGAAATTCCAGCGACATCGTCAGGGTCGGCTGAAATGACCAAAGGCAAAAGGGCAATTGCCGCGTGCTCGCTCGCGTGCAGCGATCCCATCAGGTGAAAGTCATGCCCTTCAAGTTCTGAAACCAAATCATCGTCAACGCAGAACCATAACCCGACCGTCTCAAATTCCTCTGGTGGCAAATCAAGGACTTCAGCAGAAAGAACTTCATCGGTGAAAAGTCTCAGTCGCTTGAAGCCAATAACTTGCTCACGAACCCTCAACTCGCCAAGGTAGGCTGTCCCAAACTTGAGAGGCTTCCCTTTCCAAACTGAAAGCACTTCGTTCTCTTTTTGTTCCATCGGCACAGTGTAATAATCGGTGACTGTTGGCTGAACATAAACCACTTTTTTCGTCAAGTCAATTGCTTCGGCGAAATAGGTTTCACCCATGTGAAGGTAAATTGCGCCGGGGTAAAGGGAGCGGAAAACTCTCCACCTTTCTGCCGTCCCAAGGGACATCCCTTTTGCTTGGTTGACAATTTGAAAGTCCTCTGCAGTTACCGAACGGATGTTGATGTCATCGTGGGGTCGGTCTCGCAAAAGCCAAAACTTTCGTTCTCCTTCGCTGATAATCCCTTGCTCTTCCATTCCCTCAACCAACGGGTCAAAAATTTCACCAAAGAACTCTCGGTCAGAATCGCTAAGTGGAAGTTCGTATGCTGCACACATTAGATGCGCTGCTGCAATGTAAGGGTTTTTGGGCGAAACGGCGATGGGTTCGGCGCCGCGAAGCAAAAACTCTGGATTGTGGACGATGTGTTGGTCAACAGGGTTAGCGGTTGCGACCAAGATGACCAAACCCTCGCTTTGCCTTCCTGCCCGCCCAGCCCTTTGCCAAGTGCTGGCAATTGTGCCGGGATAGCCGACTAAAATCGCAGCATCAAGTTCCCCAACATCAATGCCCAACTCCAATGCACTCGTCGCAATCACACACAAAAGTTCACCGCTAAACAACTTGCGTTCAATTTCCCTTCGCTCTTCAGGCAAATAGCCGGCGCGGTAACTCATAACCTTGTCTTTCAAACTGTCAAGCCACTCATGAGCAAGTTGCTCACGGACATAACGCAAGAGCAACTCCGTGCCCATTCGCGATTTCGTGAAGACGATGGTGCGAATACCTTCCTTCAGCAACTTGACTGTTAACTTCACTGCCTCAGTGCTCGCTCTCGCTCTAATTCCCGCCTCAATATCAAGGAACGGCGGATTCCAAAAAACAATCGTTTTTGCCGGCGTGGGAGAAGTATCCTTTGAGACGATGCGGAAAGGTAAACCAATCAGATTGCTCAGGGCTTCTTCGGGATTACCTAAAGTTGCTGAAGTGCAAATGAAGACGGGATTGCTGCCATAAAGGTTGCAAATTCGCCTAAGCCTGCGGATGACATAGGCGAAGTGGATTCCAAAGATGCCACGATAGGTGTGAAGTTCATCAATGACGACAAAACGAAGGTTGCGAAAGAAATGCGCCCAAATATTATGATTGGGCAAAATCCCGACATGGAGCATATCGGGGTTTGTCAAAACAATTCGGCAATGCTCCCTTATCAATCGGCGAGTATCCATCGGGGTATCGCCATCGTAAGTTGACGCTGGAAATTCCTTCGTCAAGCCCAATTCGTGCAACTTGCGAAGTTGGTCTTGTGCAAGTGCTTTCGTTGGGAACAGGTAAAATGCCCGAGCCTTCGCGTCTCTCAACAAAGTATCAAGGACGGGCAAGTTGTAGCACAAAGTTTTGCCCGAAGCCGTTGGGGTGAAAACGGCGACATTTTCACCGCGTTTTGCAGCATCGTAGGCTTCTGCTTGGTAGCGATACAACCGTCCAACGCCCATTTGACTTATTGCTTCCCAAAGTTTTGGGTGCAAATGTTCTTCGGGTTCGGCAAAAACGGGTTCCCTTTCGGGCACTGATAAGGTGGCGACGATTTGATTTTGGTAGTCTGATGAACTTTTCAGCCGCTCCAAAAATTCGCTCCACTGACTTTCGGTCATGAGTTATCACCGAAACGAAAAATTTGCTACAAACCTAATTTGTGCCAGTTCAAAGGCTTGATTACGGCAGAACTCTTTTCTTCGGCGGGTCAAAAATTCCGTTGCCATTCCTGTCAACCCAAATCGGATTAGTGATGGCAATTGGGACAACGCTGAAAGTTTTGCCCTCAAAAGTTCGGAACGGTCTAAGGATTGGCTCAAGGCTACCTTCAATTCCTTTGACAATCACCGAATACCAGCAATCAATTTTCGGTCTCAACTTTGCATTTGCTAGCCAGTTAAGCGATTTGCCCTTCCCATTCGCATCGGCAACTTTCCACCTTTTCACTACAATCCCGTTAGCGATGAGTTCAACTTCGGTGACGGAAACCCAATTTGGCGCTTGAACTTGAATGTCAAAAACGATGTCGCCTTTAGCCTTGCTCACTAACGAACCGACAGGTTTGCCATCTGCAGTGAAAGTGACAAACGGACCAAGGCTGATGACGACCTTGCATTCCTTAACAGCCTGAACGAGCATTTCAGGCGTCACTTCCTTCAGGTTATCAGTGCCAATGAAAACGAAGTTTCGGGCATAGCCAACTTCGTCGTGAGTTAAAGTGTGGCTATCAGAGCCAGCCGTCGCTGCAATTTTGTAGCCGTGATTGAGCAACCCAAACCAATCTCTGAGCAAAATGTCAAGGTCAGTTTGAGCCTTCCCGTTGCACAACTCCATAGCATCAAAGTCCCAAGAGAAACCGGGTTTGGAAGCAGTGCAGGTGTCGGGGTCAAATCCGTAGGGAGTGAAGTAAGCGAGGGTGCTAAAGCGAGGGTGGTTGACAATCAAAAGTGGGCGGTTGGGTAAGTTTCGCACTTCCGCAAAGATTTGCTCTGGCGTTTTGTTTTGCCACTGTATTGCTCCGTTGCCCGGTTTCTGTGGGTCAGGGAAAAGCGGGAAGACATTGTAGTGCCCCATCCCCCGAGTGGTGATCTCAACTCCAGCCGCCCCTGTTATCCACCTTTCAAGACCAAGTTTGAGGATTGTGGGCATTGGGTCGGTGACGAAATCGTGGTCACTCATAACGATGAATTCAAGCCCTTCAGCGACGCAACTTATGATGCGGTCTTCCAAAGAGACTGCGCTGTCAAAACTGTTGCTGCAATGCATGTGCAGGTCAGCAGAGAGCCATCCCGTTGTGTCAACGCTTCGTTTTAAAGCGAAAGTGACCTTGACGGGTTTCTGTTCGGGAACATTGACCTCAGCGATATCAACATCATACTCCAATCCCCGCGAAGCGTAAACTCGGTAAGTTCCCGGCGGTATAGTTCGGATGCCCTTCCCAGTTGAGGTTAGCACATAGTTCTCTGCACCTGTTGACAAAAAGTTTGGACCAAACTCGGGTGTGGAGGTGTCCTTGACACCGAAGAAAGTCAATCGGGCAGGGATCAGTTCCTTTGT
>Ga0105160_1000823_pt1 | contig 13393 bp, 14 predicted proteins | sample GXS110809BmetaG_FD_89591 | JGI IMG/M metagenome (GOLD analysis project Ga0105160, IMG submission 89591) | Hot spring microbial communities from Gongxiaoshe hot spring, China to study Microbial Dark Matter (Phase II) - GXS 110809B | ecosystem: Environmental > Aquatic > Thermal springs > Hot... | reverse complement strand
TTATCGACTTGAGCTCCCTTGTCAGAAACCTCTCCGCGTGTTCCACCATCTTATCCATACTTCAAAGAAGTGTTCAATCATTAAATAAATATCTATCCACTTAGCCGTTACAACAATCTTCTTCTCGAATTTTCTGGGGGTGGGGCCGGTGGGATTTGAACCCACGTCCTCCAGCGTTCAGGACGCTAGTGGTTCCCCAGGCTGGCGTCATAGCCATGCTAGACCACGGCCCCCTCAACCCAGTCTTTCAAGAGTCCCCATATTAATTTATGTCTCTTATACTAGATACTGGGTGGGTTGGCTCGGTGAGGGAGGAGCGCTGCAGGCATGAAGAGCTTGAATTTCTGGGTGGGCAGAGGACTGAGGGTGGTGAGAATCTATACTTCAGATGTAAAGTTTGTGGGGATGTAATCATCGTTCTCCCAGATAGGAAAAAGGGTTACATCATCCGTGGAGTGAAGCCTACCTTTCCTCGGTGATTTTTGCACCCTGGGCCGTGGGCCTTGTGTATATGATTCTTTCAACTCCACCCGCCATCCTCTCAATACGCTCTGACAAGTACTCCACCGCTCGCTCAACCCTATCCATACCTCTACGGATATCATAGATGAGAAATCTTGAGGGCCCTGAACCACTTATGCAGAGTGCCACTCCATACTCGTTTAGTAGCTTCTTCTTCTCTTCGAGGAGGCTCTCCCAGTTGTATCCTTCACCGTATAAGCCTGCATCCGCTCTCACCTTTTCGATGAAGGGGTCGAGGGGGATGAGTTTGAGCAGGAGGTCCATCCTACCCTGGGCTATGGCTGCTGCAATCATAGAGGCCCTTGAGAGGGCCTGGACATACTCTTTAAGCATGGGCTGCTGGTTAAGGGCTTTCCTTGCCTCATCGGTTGACTTCTTTACAAATGAAGGTATAATGACGACCGCGCCCATGTTCTCGGGAGGCTTTAGGTTTAGATAAGTTAGACTTTCCAGGGAGTTGTCAATTATGTTGAAGCCCCCCAGCAGGGAGGCTATCACGTTATCGGCGTGATGGCCGGGCTCTGCCGATGATGCTGCCCTGATCCTCTCTTCAACTGTCAAATCGAGCCCCAGGACCCTCTCACCTGCTACGACAGCACCTACCGCCTCAGCGCCCGAGGAGCCGAGGCCCTTGGCCACGGGGATTGAGGCGTTAATTGTTATCTTCAAGCCAAGCCTTTTGCCGCTGAGCTCGATGAGCTGCTTGAGAGCCTTCGCAGCCGCGTTACGCTGAGGTTCTTTGGGGACTAATCCTCTATAGGGGCCTTGGACGTCGACGACGATCCCCTCCGCCCCCTCCAACGCCTCCAGAGATAAATCCATATACGGCTCTTTAAGAGCCATTGAGAAGGCGTCGAAGCCTGGCCCAATGTTAGCGGTGCTTGAGGGGACCCGCACAGATGATCGCCTGACCAACCTGAGTGAATACTTTGGTAGCTAATCATTAAGATTTATTCGCAGCATGCAGCCTGATTTATCACTGGGCTTGGGGTTGTATATGCGGTATGAGAGGTAGGCGCTTCCTCGAGCATATGAGCGATGTCTACGTCGAGGCTTATGGCTCTGATTTGCGGGAGGCGTTTGAGGAGGCTGGGCTGGCCTTGTACGAGACCCTCATAGCGGGCCTCGAGTCAGTCTTACCCAAGGAGAAAAGGATGGTGGAGGCAGAGGGCTACGACTTATTATCACTGCTTTATAACTGGCTGGAGAGGCTCCTGCTCCTCTTCGAGATAGATAGGTTCGTTGGATGTAGGATTAGGGTTGGGGAGCTATCTGAGGCGGAGGATTACAGAGTGAAGGGGGAGGTCTGGGGTGAGCAATATGACGAGTCTAGACATAGGCCTGGCACGCATGTAAAGTCTCCAACATACTGGTTAATGGAGGTGAAGAAAGAGGATGGGAAAAGCGTCATACGATTCGTCCTCGACATATAGCGTTAAGGCCCCACCAGCAGCTAAGCCTGAGATTCACGTACTGATACCTAGCACCTATGGAGAGGACGCCGCACATCTCAGAGAGAAGACGATGCGTATAGGCTTCCTCTTCAGGGCTATGACGATCTATAGAGTGGGGGAGATGATTATCTATGAGGAGGAGCCTGGTGTATCTGATAGAAATGCAGAGCTCATAAAACTATTATGCGAGTATATGTCTACACCACCATACCTGAGGAGAAGGCTCTACAGGCTGAGACCCGAGCTGAGATACGCTGGACTCCTCCCGCCACTAAACATACCGACTCATCCACAGTCACCCATCCCACCCGCTGATGGATGGGAGTTCCGCGAAGCATTGGTTGAGAGGAGGGGTGGTTTAACGGTGCTTCATGCAGGCCTGAAGAAGCCGATGGTTTTGGAGAAGGAGAAGAGGCATGGGAGCAGGGTCCTGCTGATGGTTAGGTCTCAAGGGAAGAGGATAAAGTTCAGGATTAAGAAGCCTGAGGAGCTGTCATACTATCTCGGGACGAAAGTCTCGATATATCAGGGGACGTTGAAGGAGATTGTTAAGAGGTATAGTTATTCTATTGCGACGGATAAGGATGGTGAGCCTATACTAGATGTCTGGGATAAGCTAAGGGCAGCTTTTAGAAATGTTGAAGGGCCAGTCTGCGTGGTGTTCGGCTCCTATAAACGTGGACTGGGAGAGATAGCGGAGCTGCAGGGCTCGAGGCTTGAAGATATATTTGATATATGCATAAACTTCATACCCAACCAGGGTGTAAGAAGTGTGAGGACTGAGGAGGCAGTCCACTCTGTTCTGGCGCTACTCAATATACTCTGTCAATGGAAAGGATAGCCTTCTCGAAAACGTACACAACATTTAAATTAACTGCATGATCTAAGCTACTTCATGGCTGAGGGCGCCATCAATAAATGGCGCATTCTCTTAGGCCTGATTTCAGGCCTATTCATGGCATCCTTAGAAGGCACGATCGTGCCTATTGCGATGCCCCGAGCAGTACTGGAGCTCGGAGGCGAGTCCCTCTACAACTGGCCCATTACAGTCTTCATCTTCGCATCAACTGTCTCGATACCGGTCTGGGGCAGACTCTCCGACCTATATGGCCGTAGACTAATCTATAACACGGGGCTGGCAGTCTTTGCTGTAGGTTCTCTTTTATGCGGAGTATCTTGGAGGATGGAGTCGCTTATATTCTTCAGACTGCTGCAGGGGCTGGGCTCTGGGGCAGTCTTTGCCCTAACCTTCACAATCATCGGGGACCTATTCACTCTTGAGGAGAGGGGACGTGTAACTGGATATACCTCAACCGTCTGGGCTGTTGGAAGCATTCTTGGCCCACCGCTAGGCGGCGTTATCGTCGATGCGATTGGCTGGCGATGGGTCTACCTCATCAACATCCCTCCCGCGATGATTGCCCTCTTTATGGGTATGAGGGGGTTGAAAGGGCTTGCCGCCAGGAACCTGGATAGGAATCTCGACATAAAGGGCTTCATACTGTTTACCCTCTTCGCCTCCTCTCTCCTCGTACTTATAGATGCCCCACTCTTGAATTGGCAGCTCCTTTCACTCACCGCATTGATAACTGTTGTTTCTGCCCCACTCCTCATCAGAGTCGAGCTTAGAGAGAGAACACCCTTCATCCCCTTCAAGCTCCTCGCCGAGAGGCTAAACTTCACACTCTTCACGCTAAACCTTGTGATAGGATTTGCGTTCTTCGGTACGGTAACAGTAATTCCCCCTCTACTCCAGTGGCTCTACGGTCTCCCACCAACAGAGGCCGGCCTGCTTATGGCGCCCTCAACTCTGGGATGGGTCCTAGCTACGAACATCTCCTCGCGACTCATAGTCAGGTATGGCCCCGGGCCCCTGATCAAGACAGGTGTCATCCTCTTTATCGCGGCTCTTGTAATTCTAGTTATTGCCCATACCTCTACTCCCAGCCACCTGTTCCTAATACCTCCGCTAGTCATGATGGGCTCCTCTATGGGCTTGACGGTGCCCTCAACGCTAATTACAATCCAGACCATGGCCTCGCCTTCCGAGCTTGGATTTTTGACCTCTATCTTGACCTTCTTCAGGAGTTTCGGAGGCTCCATTGGCTCCCAGGCAATGTGGGCCCCTTACGCCCAGACACAGATTGCCGTGGGCGCGTTCGAGAACATATATTATCCGAGCATAGTCTCATTCGGAGCTGCGTTGACATTATCAATGGTTAACCTCCCACTCGCATTCAGTATTAAGTGGCCTGATTTGAGGCTCGTAGAGATACAGAGGAAGCAGAGCCGTGAGACGAGAGTCTAAAAATAGTAGTGGCTCCCTCACCAAGTAGCCTTGTTATCCGAGGGAAGGGATGGAGAATTCCACCAATATAGATAAAGGATGGATAGATGATGTGTCTAGACCGAGACTTGACGGTTATACATGTCTTCGTGAAGCAGGTTCCAGACATCTCGACGCTAGAGTATGACCAGTCAAGCCTGGCCCCGAGGCTTGAGAAGGCTACGCAGAGGCTGGGGGAGATAGACCTTGTGGCTTTAGAGGCTGCCGTGAGAATTAAGGAGAGCTTAGGAGGTGAAGTCGTTGTTCTCTCGGCCGGCTCTGGGGTGAGCGAGCTTGTCTTGCGGGAGGCCCTGGCTATGGGTGCTGATAAATGCTTCTACGTCAGCGACGAGAGGCTCTCCCGAGCTGACAGCTGGGTAACGGCAAACGTTCTCTCGAGGCTTTCACGAAGAGTGGGGAGTCCAGACCTGCTGCTTTGTGGTGAGGCCTCGTCTGACGAGGGGAACTACCAGCTTGGGCCAAGGCTCTCTGAGGCCCTTGCCATACCATGCGTGACCCATGCTGTTAAAGTTGAGCTTGACGGTAACGTCGCGCGTGTCAGGCGCGCCCTCGAGGATAGGGTTGAGACGCTTGAGTCCGCGCTTCCATTAATAGTCACAGCTAGTCTTGAGCTTGCCACGCCGAGGCTTCCAAGCCTCCTTATGATTAGGGCGGCCTCTAGAAAACCGCTAACGCGGATAGAGCTATCGGAGTTGGGCCTCAGCGAAGAGCTGGTCAAACCGTTGCTTGAGAGGGTTTCGGCCAGAATCTTGAAGACCACGCGGAGAAATATTGTATTGCAGGGCGAGCCCCGTGAGTGTGCTGAGAAGCTTGTTGAGAGTTTGGCTAGTGAGGGGGTGATTAGGGCTTGAGGCCTGTCTTGATGGTGGCTGGCGATCTTGATGAGTTGCTGGAGCTTAGAGCTTTTATAGATTTGGTTGGAGCTTCGGATGCCAAGGCTCTGATTCCTGAAAACCTATTGAATGATGGTAGACTCTCGACTTTGGGTCTGAGCCGGGTCTACTCTATCGAGGCCTTGGATGAGGCGCCCGCAGAGGCTCTCTCGACCACGGTCGCTGAGCTGGTGAGGAGGGATGGGCCAGGCATAGTTGTTGCGCCTTCGAAGAAGATATTCAGGGAGGTCTTCGCAAGGGCGGCTCAAAACCTCTCAGCACCCTGCGTGACAGATTGCGTTGGGATTAGTCTTGTAGACGACCGGCTTGTTGTGGATAGACCCTTCCTTGGTGGGGGGTATATTGAGAGGCTTGCAGTAAGAAGGCTCCCTGTACTGTTGACTGTTCAGATGCAGGGGAGGAGGCCTTCCGCCAGAAAGGAGGAGGGCTTCGAGGCTGTGAGGCTGGGGAGGCTATCAGTTGAGGAAGGGACTTTGAGGCGTGTCTCGGTCGAGAGGAGTGCAAGAGGTGGGTCGGAGCTGGGGAAAGCCCGCGTGGTGGTCTCAGTTGGCCGCGGATTCAAGAGGAGAGAAGACCTGAAGCTTGCTGAAGAGCTGGCCCAACTACTTGAGGCGGAGCTGGCCTGCAGCAGGCCTATAGCGAGTGACCTGGGATGGATGCCTGAGGAGAAGCATGTTGGGCTCTCTGGCAAATGGATAAGCCCACAGTTATACATCGCTCTGGGAATATCAGGACAGGTCCAGCACATGGTAGGTGTCAGGAACTCGAGAGTAATCGTCGCCGTAAACAACGACGCCTCGGCGCCTATACACAAGGAGGCAGATTACTCCATACCGCTCGACCTCTATAAGTTTGTCCCTGCCCTAATCCAAGTTCTACGGGAGAGGAGGTCTCGTGCAGGGTGAATGGATATTAGACTGGTGGCAGGTGTCTGCCTAGGTTGAAGGTTGCATTTCAGGGGGAGAGGGGGGCATACAGCGAGGAGGCAGTGATACGTTACTTCGGCGAGAAGGCAGAGCCACAGCCACGGAAGACAATCTCAGCCGTCTTTATGAGCGTTGAGGCAGGTGAGGTGGATGCAGGCGTTGTACCAGTGGAAAATAGCATAGAGGGGAGTGTCGGCGAGTCTTACGACGCTCTATTGACAACGAGCCTAAAGGTGATTGGGGAGATCAACCTGAGAATCATCCACTGCCTAATCGGGCTGCCAGGGGCTAGGATTGAGAGTCTTAGAAAGGTCGTCTCACATCCCCAGGCCTTGGCCCAGTGCAGGGCATATATAGCCTCGCTCGGCCTCGAGCCGGTGAGTCACTACGACACAGCTGCGGCCGTCAGACTCTTGAAGGAGACAGGAGACGAGACCGTTGCGGCTATAGCGAGCGCTAGGGCTGCAGAGATTTATGGCATGGAGATTCTAGCCCGCGGTATAGAGGATTATGGGAGAAACTACACTAGGTTTCTTGTGATTGGGAGAAGTGAGCCTCCGAGGGCTGAGAAGGAGAAGACAAGCATAATCTTCTCCCTTCCACACAAGCCTGGGGCGCTGTATGAGGCGCTTGGAGCCTTCGCGAAGAGGGGGATAAACCTTACAAAGATAGAGTCGAGGCCGACGCGGGCAAGGCCTTGGCAGTACAACTTCTATGTCGACTTTGAGGGACATATAGGCGATGATAGGGTCAGGGATGCGCTTTCTGAGCTGGCGACTAGGTCTATACTGTTGAAGGTCCTAGGCTCCTACCCTGCTTGGAACGAACCCGCCTCTGACAAATAGACATCTAGATTATCCCGGCCTTAGAGAGGTTGAGCTCGCAGCAAGCCACAGGCATGTAGAGCCCGAAGTTCTCAAGCACGGCTGGGTGGACCTCGCCTATGAAGCAGACCTCCACGCCATCCTTAATGAGAGCGGCTCCACGCCCAGGGATGAAGAACGGATAATCCCTAGCTGATAGGTCGTTGGAGATATCTAATAGGCGGAGAGCCTCCTCCAAGACTGACTTGGACTCGGAGAAGGATGCAGTGGAATGGCAGATTACGAATGCGAGGTGCTTCTCCCTGCGCGTCTTCTCGGGCGTCTCGTCGTCCCTGACAATTACATCTCCAATCTCGAAGAGGCGCTGCGGGTATGGGTTCTTCGAGTTGGTGGCTAGGTTTGAGAGGAGGCCAGGGATTAGAAGCTCTCTTAAACAATCGTAGAGTGTCGAGACTGGGTTCAAAATCTTCACGTCCGGCTCTTTAGGTATTAGCATCCACTTGAAGTCTCTCTCCGTGTTGGCTAGCGTGGTGTTGACCACTTCTGTGAAGCCCATGCTTAGCATGACATGTCTCAAGATATCGGAGGTCCTAGAGGACGCGAGAAGTGCCCCTAGGCCAGGGGTATCGGGTAGGATTGGTTCGAGGTTCTGATAACCTATACCTATCGCGACATCCTCCACCAGGTCGACCTGATGCAATATGTCTACCCTGTAGGGAGGAACCTCAACAATAATCTTCCCACGCGAGACCCTAGCGTCTAGCCTAGCCCTCCGCAATGCGTTTACAATCTCTCTCACAGGCATATCCAGGCCAATTAACCTAGATACGAGGCTGGGGTCGAGCACCCACCTCCTCTTTAAGAGGTCTGGCGTGTAGACCCTCCTCCGCCTCCCCTCATAGGCCACGAGAGTTTTATAGGCTACGCCACCTAGGTCTATCAATGCTGTGACAAGAATGTTTAGAGCCTGGTTGACCGCCCTCTCATCGGTGCCTGTCACGTCTATGAATATCTCCTTCACACCAGCCCTCAGCTCAGTTAGTGAAGAGTTGATGATTGGTGGGAAGGAGAGGATGTTACCCCTGCTATCCTGTATTATTGGGACGAGCTCCTTACCCTCCAGTATCCAGGAATATTTTCTACCGGTAGGGTGTTCAGAGAGTATCTGTTGTGGGGTCATCTCCTCATAGGAGTCGAGTGGGATGAAGCGTATCTCTGTTGGGCCAACTGCCCGATAGAGGAATGGAGGCCTGATCTTAGAGTAATCGTGGAGGCCTATCGCAACTTTACGCCTATCTCGCCCAAGTATCCAGTGGAGGTCCTCCTGCAGGCCCACCAAATCCGCAATGTCCTCCCCACTAAGGTTTAGGGAGCGGACTAGGGCACAGGCGATAAAAGGCCTCACAGCCTCGACGCTCCTTTCAGCCCTCACCACTATTCTGGAGGCCCTCGCATGATACTTCCCCGCACCCAACTCCAGGGCCAGCAAGCCCCTCACGGCCCTCGCGATGGTTATGTGGCTTCCGAAGTCGGGCCTGTTCGGATTATACTCGACCTTAACCTCAGCCTCTCCAACCTCCTCAACAGACATTCCAAGCGCAGCCGCCAGGTCTGCTATCTGCTGAGGAGTCAACTGAACTCCAACAAGCCTCGACAGCCTATCAACACTCAGCGTAACAGCCGGCATAGGCTAGAAGCTCACCCTTAACCTCTCAAGCTTTAGTGGGTTGAAGCTATAGAGCCATCTAAGGTCGTTCTGATAGAGTATCCTGGCGTCGTTTACGTCGAGTAATAGCAGGGCGAGCCGCTCAAGCCCCAGACCCCATGCAAGGACAGGCTCACTGACTTCCAATGGCAGTGTAACCTCTGGCCTAAAGATACCCATGCCCCCAAGCTCAACCCAGCTCCCTCTCCTCTCGACATATACATCCACTTCAGCCGAGGGCTCGGTGTAAGGGAAGTAGCTGGGCCTGAATCTAACCTTTTTAAGCCCCAGCCGGGAGTAGAACTCCCGTATGAGCCCCATAAGCTGTCTGAGATTCGCGGACTTGTCGACAAGTATACCCTCCACCTGATGGAACTCAGCCAGTCTCCTCCAGTCAACTCTCTCATTACGATAGACCCTATCGATTGTGAATACCTTCAGGGGCCTCTTGGAGCTCTGGGCCAGGTGTCTTATCGTGGTGGCTGTTGTGTGTGTTCTTAAGACGAGGCGTGAAGCCTCCTCAATGCTCCACTCGTATCCCCAGCCTCTTGAACCAGTCTCGCCCCCATCTCGATGAACCCTACCGACTATGGCTGAGAGCTCTTTGGGGGGGTCACCCTTAGCTGGTGTGGCGAGATAGAATGTGTCGTGCATCTCCCTAGCTGGGTGGTCCTGGGGCTGGAAGAGGGCGTCAAAGTTCCAGAAGGCGAGCTCCACAAGCGGGCCTTGAACCTCCTCAAACCCAAGCTCAATAAAAATAGACTTGACCAGTTGTATGAGGTATGTGAGAGGGTGCGGCCTCGGAGCCTGGAATGCCTTAACAGGCGTAGTGACATCATATCTTCTAAACCCTCTCTCCCTCCAAGCCCCACTACTAATTAGCTCGGGGGTCAGTTGAGATATCTCCTCCGTCTCCTCCAGCAGCTCTGGGGAGAGGCTCAAAGCCTTCTTTGTAGGTGTAAGAATGTATCTGGTCACCTCGTTTATCCTTAATATCCTAGGCCTCCGGCCCAGCCTTTCGCAGGCCTTTTGTAGGGGGCCCATGTCCTCGAGATTCGCAGCGCCCCTCTTCAAAACCTCCAACACAAGCTCCTCATCGGTCTTTGAGTCGGGGTATCTCTCCAGGCGGAACCTAACTTCGTTATCAGACTTGGAGACTGTAATCCACCCATTTCTCTTTGCCCATATGATTCCTATGTTTAGTTCATTCTTATCCAAGATTCCCATCGCCTCTATCTGCGCGAGAGTAGCCTCTCCACCCATCGACCTCAGAGCATCGACCAGTCTCCTCTCCGGCAGTCCCTTCTCAACAAATACAAGACCCTCCTCCCCCAGAGTCGCAACATGCGTCACAGAAGCTTTTGAGGACTCAGCCAAACCCTTCTCAGCCAGCCACTCAGCAGACTTCGCCACAGCACCCACATTCACCCCTAGCCTCGCAGCAACCTCATCAAAGCCAAGAGGCCCTTCTGAAAGAATCAGGCTAAGAACACGCTTCTCGAGCGGATGCAGCTCTATATTCTCAGCTCCTTGCCTCGACATGAAGCCAAAAACACAGGACTCAGCCTCTTAACATAGTTTATTCAAGACAAGACATGTTTTTAACCCCTCGTGCCACTGAGCTAGGGGATTGGAGAGACCTAGACTTAAAGCTGTCCTGACTGAGGATCTCAGATGTAGGGTAGTTGGGGGGGATATTGAAGGTCTTGTGGCAAAGGGTTTTGGGGAGCTCACGGATGGCCAGTTGACGCTTTGGCCGGAGGAGTCACTCTACCTACTTGAGAGGAATGCCCTTAGCCTTACTGACAAGGATGGCACCCCCCTAGACTTCAAGAGCTACCTTGAACTACTCACAAAGGAGAGACCAGGCTTCTGGCCCCTATATGTCATCTACCGAGACCTGAGAAGGAGTGGAAGAATAGTGAAGAAGGGCTTCGGAGGAATGCTGAAATATAGGCTCTACGAGCCTTCAATGAGAGAAGCTTCAAAATACATCGTCCTCCCATTCCCAGAGGGCTCAACGCTAAGTATTGAGGAGCTCGTTAAGTCGGTGAGACAGGTTATGAGAAAAGGGAAGATACTAATCATCGCAGTACTGGAGAGGAGGGGCGAGGTGATTTACTACTCATGCTCGGACACGAATCTCTCAAACATCTGAGGCTTAAGGGCTTCGTCAGGATAACCAGGCCTTTCAACGGCTTGATGATGGTCTTCGCAGTCTATGTAGGATACTATGTCCAGAGTAATAGAGTCCCTGAACCACTAGAGGGTCTGCTGGCCACCGTCACGGCCTACGCCCTCTCAGCCTCCTCGATGGTTGTCAACGACATCATAGACAGGGAAATAGATACTGTTAATAATCCAAGCCGTCCCATACCCTCAGGCCTGATTAAAGTCTCAGAAGCACTCATCCTCTCGTTTCTCCTAGGGGCTGCAGGCATAGTCTCCTCAGCGATACTTGGACACATGACGTTGATTGTTGCAGCTTTTTTCTACTCACTCGCCCTACTCTACAACACTATTCTGAAGAGGACCGGTCTGCTCGGAAACGTCGCTGTGAGCGCCACGATAGCTGCACCCTACATTTACGGCGCAGTCCTCTCTGAGGAAGCAGTCGACATCTCAGTCGCCATCATAGCCACCATGTCCTTCCTAGCCGGTATGGGGAGAGAAATTGTTAAGGGTATATCAGACGTGGAGGGTGATAGGAGACGCGGGGTCATGACCTTCGCCATCACGCATGGTGAGAGGGCTGCAGCGAGACTGGGGGCCGCTCTCGTCTTCACAGCGGTAGCCATCAGCCCCCTGCCAGTAGCTATCGGGGCCATGAGTCCACTCTACATCCCACCAGTCTTAGCCGCCGACATCGGCTTCACATACTCGAACATCAGGTTATTGAGAGATCCGTCGAGGAGCAGCAAGATAAAGGGAGAGTATCTGCTTTGGATGTTCACTGGCCTGGTAGGGTTCCTCTTAGGGGCCTATAAGTAACTCCCTGAGAAACCATGATATACCGGAGAGGAGAGGTGTGGATAGCTAGTTTTGAAGCTGATTAAAGACCCCGTCCACGGTTATATCGCTCTCTCAGACTGGGAGCTCAGCATTATCGATACCCTTGCAGTTCAGAGGCTCCGGAGGATAGGTCAACTGCCACTCGCCTACCTAGTGTATCCGGGCGCTCGTCACTCCCGCTTCGACCACTCCCTCGGCTCAATGGTGCTGGCAGAGGAGTTTTCAAAGAGCCTCGGCTTAGAAGAAGATGAGAAACGCCTCTTTAAAGCAGCCGCTCTACTACACGACGTTGGGCATCCCCCATTCTCTCACCTTTTCGAAGAGTTCCTCATAGAGAAAGGGACCACACATGAGGCGATTGGCCGAAAAATAATATCCGGTGAGCATGAGTTGAGACGAGCCATCGAGGAGGCGGGCATAGATGTCGAGGAGCTTTTGAGGCTCCTTGAGGGTGGGCACAGGCTGAGTAAGCTAATCTCCGGGCCGATAGATGTCGATAGGCTGGACTTCCTCCTCCGCGATTCATACTTCACAGGCGCGACCTATGGTGTTATTGATGTGAGGCGGCTCATCTATTTGACGACAATTGAGGAAGGGGAGGTCTGCATAGATGAGAGGGGAAGAGGTGTTTTGGAGGAGCTCGCGGTGGCGAGACTGCACTCCTTCCTCAACATATATTTCCACCACGCAGTCAGGGCAGCCCAGCTCCAGCTCCTAAGAGCAGCAGAGGAGCATGGCGAGGAGCTTACAGCCATAGCCCAGCTTCCTTTGAACCAATACCTCGAGCTCGACGATTTCACAGTCTGGTGCATGCTAAAAAACAACCCAAAATCGAGGAGGAGAATCGAGGCTCTTTCTAGGAGAATACTCCCCAAGATGATTTTAGAGGGTGAGGCAGAGGCCCCCCATATCTCCGACCTGTCGGGCGTGAAGAGAAGGGAGCTTGAGACTGAGCTGGCGGATGCACTTAAACTGCCAGAGGACATGGTCTACCTCGACTCCTCAGTCATACCCCCACTAACTAAGTATGGACCGTCTGAGCTGATGATAAGACTAAGGGGAGGTAGGGAGAAGCGCGAGGCCAAGTCACGTGTAATTGAGATGACCTCAAAGCCCGTATTCATTGTCAGAGTCTACGTCGAGAGAGGTGTGGGAGAATATGATACTCTGAGTGAAAGGGCTCGGAGATTCTTCATAAGCCGAGGGCTAGCCGGCGCCGCATAATCTGCCTCCTAAGTCCCTCCTCCAAGCCGACGATTGGCGTGTAGCCTAGAAGCCTCTTGATCTTCTCGATGGATGGATAGCTTATCATGGGTTCAGCCTCCTCCGCACTTCTAGGAGGAGCCTCTCTAATCGTAACTGAGGAGGCGGTCAACTTCTTTATCAGCCCAGCTAGCTCCCTTATCGAGACGGCATTACCAGTCCCTATGTTGAAAACCTCACCCACAGCCTCCTCCCTGCTCAAAGCCAGCTCAACTGCTCGGCCCAAGTTGTCGACATGATAGGGGTCTGTAACATCCCTACCCCCATTGTAGAGTATTATCTCACCCCCCTTTAGGCATGCATCGATGAACCGTGAGACTGCGCTCTGAGGTGAATCGTACTCTCCGAAGACCTTCCAAGACCTGAAGACTACCGTAGGTACTCCATATACTCGGTTGTAGCTCTCGACGCATTTCTCCGCAATAACTTTAGAGTAGTCATAGACGG